>Ga0181538_10002284_pt1 | contig 20088 bp, 16 predicted proteins | sample PEATcosm2014_Bin_40_FD_119773 | JGI IMG/M metagenome (GOLD analysis project Ga0181538, IMG submission 119773) | Peatland microbial communities from MTU Mesocosm Facility, Houghton, MI, USA - PEATcosm2014_Bin23_30_metaG | ecosystem: Environmental > Terrestrial > Soil > Wetlands > Peat | place... | reverse complement strand
GGATTATGAAATGGAAAGGCGCGGTGGCGACGGCCCCGCAAGACGCGAAAGCTTCATGACTCCGGGTAAGAGACGGCCCAAGAGCAAATTCAGGAGTGGGTGATCCACTGGGACTGTGAGGATTGCTCGAACTTGCGGGCAAGTTCGAGGAGTAGCAGTTCATCATTAACGGCCGCAATGAATTGCATGCCAATGGGCAAACCGTCCTGGGTGCGGCCGCAGGGAACGGAAATAGCGGGGACACCGGCGAGATTCGCGGGACGGTTCAGGCGCAAGAGAAGAGCCCGCGTAGGATGAAGGGATCCGTTGATTGCAGTGGATTCCTCGCCGATAAGCGGAGCGATGATGGGAGTGGTGGGGACAACGAGCGCGTCAACCCCTGAATCTCTCAGGGCAAGATGAAACGCGGCGATAAACTTTTCGCGGGTTTGCAAAGCTTTCATGTAAGAGATAGCAGAAACCTCAGTGCCCATTGCGAGACGGGAGCGCACATCTTCGCCGTAGTCCGCGGAATGCGCCGGGAACCACCCTGCCTGTTGATGATAGAGGGCAGCCTCCGCCCAGGCAATTTGATTGCCCGCATCCTCCGTTTCCGGCAAAAGCGGCAGACAGATTTCTTTTATGGTAGCGCCTGCCTTTTTCAGGTTGTTGATAGAGCGATCGAATGCGCGCCGGACTTCCGGGCTGACAACATCGAAAAAGAATTCGTTGGGGATGCCTAATTTTGCCCGGCGGGTATGCGAAGAAGGAGTCTTGCGAGGAACCAGCCTTCCTTTGTTCGTGCCAGATGTGAGAATCGCATCGAAAAGTAGCGCGGCGTCCTCGGCTGAACGGGCGAGCGGTCCAACAACATCGAGGGTAGGAGAGAGAGGCACGATGTGTTCCACGCTGATGCGCCCCAATCCGGGCTTCAGGCCGACAACTCCACAAAGCGAAGAGGGAATGCGGATGGAGCCGCCGGTATCCGTACCGATGCTGCCATAACAGAGGCCAGCGGCGAGTGCAGCCGCGGAGCCGCCGCTAGAACCGCCCGCAATGCGCTTTTCATCCCACGGATTGCGCACCGGACCATAATGCGGATTGATGCTGGTGACGCCGTAAGCGAACTCGTGCATGTTGGTTTTGCCGAGGATGATGACCCCAGCTTTTCTTAGAGCGGTGACGATCGGAGCGTCCCTGAGGGGAACGAAATCGCGGAGGATTTTGGAGCCGGCGGTGGTGCGGATGCCTGCGGTATGAATATTGTCCTTCAGGGAGATAGGGATGCCAAAAAGGGGGCCGAGTTCTCGTGCGCTTTTGCCGCGGCGTTTGCCGGCAAAAACGGCTTCGGCGCGAACAGCCTGCTGGAGCGCCTGTTCTTCACAGACGGTCAAGTAGGCATTGAAACGGGGATTCAATCGGGTGATGCGACCGAGAAGGAAACGCGTGAGTTCAACCGGAGAGAGCTTTCGAGCTCGATAGCGCCTGCCAATTTCGGCAATCGACGCGAAGGCGAGCTCAGCATCGGAAGACATCAGAATATTTTTTCCTGGTGACGCAGATTGCCAAAGGTACCGATGTTGGCGAGGACCAAGGCAACGCGAAACTGATTTTCATTGCGGACGGTGCCAAGATTGAGATGGAGGTATTCGAGGGCTAGTCCGCAGCAGCCGCCATTGTAGTTCACTTGCACAAACTGGTTTTGCAATGTGCCGGCGACGAAGTCATAGCTCAGGCCGGTGGAAACATTAAATCCCTTTCGGGTGAGATTGCCATAACCGACGATGGTGCGAATCTGATTCGAAGTGGGCTGGACGATGGGATCGCCCTGCAGGCGAAAGTCGGCGACAGTGAAGAAGAACTCGCTGTAGGGCTTGATCTTGAGAAGAGTCCCGATGGTGGTGACCTTGCTAAGCTGCGGATCGTACTCGAGAATCTGCTCAACGTCGTAACGGCCGCCGGGGGTGAGGCGGATATCGCTGACGATGGGTGACCAATTGCGCGGCGAAGATGCGAAAGCGAAGGGGGTGATGGAGTCGAGGGCTTGAAACACGTTGCGCTGGCCGGTTACGAGTGCGCCGCCAAAGGTGGGATCGAAATAGTGTTTTTGAACGAGGCTCCAGGAAAGAAAATCGACGGGTTGGTCGTCACCGTTCTTCACATAGAGGTGCTGGGTGAACCCGTACTCGATTTCGTTGGTGTCGGTGATGGTGGCATCGCTGTCGAAACGGATGAAATCGGCGAAGTCGTTCACGCCGGTGACATAGCGATAGGTGAGGAAGGGCTCAATGGTGTGCTTGTAGCGACGGTGCGTGCGGGGACGATCGAAGAAGCGTTCCAGTGTGGCCGGGCGGAGTTCCACGGCAAATTCGCCGGTGTTGCGCGTGATCGACTCGCCGCTGAGAGTGGTGGCAGAGCTTAGAGAATCGCCGTAGTAGGTGGAACGAAAGGTGGCCGACGTAGTGACACCTAACCAGTCACCGAAATGGAAGGGAACAGTGACCTTTGGTGCAAATTCGGTGCGCGCGACGAAGGAGGGAGTAAACAGGAACTCGTCATCGCGGTGCACTGTCCCCACGAAGGAATCGAAGGAAAAATAAATCGGGAGTTGCTGCCACGGGGCTTGCTCCACGGAGCCGAAGCGAGCCTCGGGAGAGCTGCGCAGAAGGACGCTCTGGGGCGGGCTGAGCTGGAGGAAACTGCGATCACTGAGGCTGGCAACATCGAAACTAAAGCCGCGGAAATTGTTGTAGAGGAAGATCGAGCTGCGGATATCAGAATTGATGGCGTCGCCGTAGGTGTCGGAAAAGGCCAGCCGGAAAGTGAGCGAAGTGAGCTGGTTCACGTCGGCCACAAAACGCCAGCCATCCTTCCAGAGGGATTGCACCTCGAGCTGTTGCTGATGGCCGCCCTGCTTGACCACAGTGTCGTCTGGACCCGCAATACCGCGATCGATCACGCCGTAGTAGGTGTACTTGATCGAAGTGTTTTCAAAAGGGCGGGCGCGAAAATCGCCGCGCTGAGCCCAGCCACGGCGGCTGAAGTATTCCAGACCAAACCCGGCATCCATCCAGGATTTAGGCGCCCAATAGAAAGCATCGCCGAGGACGTAGCCCTTGGTGTTGCTCTTACCGATGACTGGCAAAAGAAAGCCGGTTTGCCGGACGTGGTCGCCGGCAGGGGCGGTGGAATAAGGCAACCATAGAAGCGGGATGCGAAAAAGGCGGAAATTCGAATTGACGAGAGCAACGCTTTTTTGGAGGGTCACCTTCGCTTCCGGAGCGTAGAACTGCCACGTGGGATGCGCGGGTTCGCAAACGGTGAACCAGGCGTGGCGGATGAGGTAGACATCGGCGGAAAGGCGTTCGACTTCGCGCGCTTCGAAGTACAGGGGATTCTGAGTGATCAGGAGGGTGGGATTGGGGCCGCGCTCGAGCTTAATGGTGCCGCGCACGTTGTGGAAAGTGCCGCGGCCGGAGGCGATATTCAGGATGCCATCGTCGGCCTCAAGATGCTGGTTCTCAAAGTCGAAAAGAACATGCCCGCGAGCTGAAGCCTCCGAAGTGGCATTGTTGTATTCGACGTGGTCGGCCCGGAGGCGCATGTCGGCATAACTGATGTCCACATCGCTATCGGCAATGAACAAGTCGCCCTTCTTTTGCTGCGGGCCGCTGGAAGAAAGATCTGCCACGCCCCCGGATGCAGCTGGCAAGTGAACTTGCTGAGCGAAACAGGGAGTGAAAGCAGCGAAGTAGGCAAGGACGAGAAAACATAGGAAGCGCCGGGAGGGCGAAGCGGAGATTGGAGGATGGATGATCACGCGGCTAATGAGCTCAAAGGATCGCAGAGTTAGCCTAGCACGCGCTCCCGCAGAATTGTAGCGAAGCCGGGAGCCGGGATGGGACGGCATGTGAAGAGAAGATGAGGCATGAGTTCGACTGGTTGCCTGGAATCGAGTTACTTCTGGACTTCCTTGATGTGGTGGGTGCGATACCACTCGTACGTGCGCTGCAGGCCCTCCGCAAACTGAATCGCGGGTTCGTAACCGAGGATGTCTCGCGCGCTGCGGATTTCCGCCTGGGAGTCGCGAATATCGCCATCGCGCGCCGGTTCGTACTTAGCCGGAAGATTCTTTCCGGAAATTTTCCGGAGCAAGTCGAGGGTCTGGTTCAGAGAAATGCGGGAACCAGTACCGACATTGAGAACTTTGCCGCTGGCACCCAGGGCTTCGCAGGCCAGAAGATTGGCCTGGACAGCATTTTCGACGAAAGTGAAGTCGCGGGTCTGCTCGCCGTCCCCAAAGACGAGAGGCTGGCCGTCCTCTAGGAAAGCGGCGGCGAAGCGGGAGAGTACGCCCGAGTAGGGAGAATCGGGATCTTGCCGTGGGCCGAAGATGTTGAAGTAGCGCAGACAAACAGACTCGAGGCCATAACAGCGCAGAAAAGCCTGCGCGTAGAGCTCGCCGACATATTTCGAGACGCCATAGGGGGAGATCGGCGAAGGCTGCATATCTTCCGTCTTCGGAAGGGTGGGGGTCTCGCCGTAAGCCGAAGAGGAGGCGGCAAAGACGACGCGCTTGACTTTGTTGTCGCGGGCAGCCAGGAGCACGTTAAGGGTGCCGTCAACGTTGATGCGGTTGGTGTCGAGAGGGTCTTTGACGGAGCGCGGAACGGAAGTGCGTGCCGCGAGGTGAATCACGTACTCGGCTTGCAGCATGGCCTTCTGCACGGTCTCCAGATCCGTAATGGATCCCTTCATGAAGGTAATCTTGTTGCGGATCTCGGCGAGATTCTCCTCTTTGCCGGAAGAGAGATCGTCCAGAACGACGACACCATGACCCCGCCGGACGAGTTCGTCCACCGTATTTGAGCCGATAAATCCGGCGCCCCCCGTAACCAGGTAGCGCATATTTCTCCGCCTCCCACTTGCAAAGCTAACTTATTGTACGATGGTTGGACGGAAATCAAGCGAGAGGATTGACGGAAGCGTCACACAAAGAGCATGGGCAAGAAAGTAGCGCTGGTTCTGGCAATTATGGCATTGCTGCTCGTGGCAGTGGGGCTGCTGTATTGGAAGGCGGGGCATCCCGAGGGAAGAGGCAGTTCAAGAGAGGGGAATGTGGTGAAGCCGGCGGCGTCGAGCCCGCAGCCCGGGGCAGGAAATGGGGAAACCGTGACGACGCTTGCTGGGGCTGGGGTAGAAACCAGTGAAAAGAAGGGAGCCGCAACAGTCGAACCCGGATTCACGTTGCGCCCGGGCGAATCGCTGGAGTTTGCGGCGAACTTAACCAAGCTGAACAGCACCGTGGCGAACCTGAAGATTGTGGTTGCGGGAAAGCGGAATTTCTTCGGCAAGAACAGTTGGCACCTGCAGGCCTTTGCGCACACCGAGAATCCCTACCGAATGGTGTTCGAACTGGATGACCAGTTCGACTCCTACAGCGAAGCAGTGGACTTTGCCAGCCAGCAGTATGAGATGCACCTGAACGAACGCGGACAAAAAGTGGATTCCGTCCAGCGGATGCTGTCTTCACCGAAGGATCCCGCGCCAGCGGATACAACAGCGGCACGCGTGCCCGCGGGCACCCGTGATCCCCTGGGGCTGATGCAGTACTTGCGGGGAGTGGACTGGAGCAAAACGCCGGAGATCAAGAGCCCGGTATACGATGGCCGAAAGTTTTATGAAGTGCGCGCCGTGCTCCTGAGCAAGAGCGAAGCGGTGAAAGTGCCGGCAGGAAACTATACGGCAACCAAGATCGAAATCCATGTTTACGACAGCGGGGTAGAGATGAAGGATGCGCACTTCCTGCTGTATCTCTCCAACAACGCAGCGCGAATTCCCGTGCTGCTTGAGGCGGTCTTGCCCATAGCCACGGCGCGCGTGGAACTTATCAAAGCAAGTTAGATTACTGCAGAGAATCCGCTAGCAGGGAACGATGCGCTCGCGATGACGAACGACGCGGCGCGTGGCATTGCGCGTATCCACCACGAGTTTAGAGGCGTCCACGATGGCGGCGTAGTCGTAACTCGTATGATCGGTGGCGATGATGACGGCATCGTAGCTGGCCAGCGTCTGCGGGTTGAGCGGCACGGATTTCATGTGCGAGTAGTCATAGTGGCGCATTTTGTGAAGTTGGGGGAAGTAAGGATCGTTGTAGTCGAAATTGGCGCCACGCTTCTGGAAGATCTCCATGATTTTAAGGGTGGGAGATTCGCGCAGGTCGTCCACGTCCTTCTTGTAGGCCACGCCAAGGATCAGGAGTTTCGCGCCTTTGAGACTCTTGTTGTGATCATTCAAGGCGGCCACGACGGAATCCACTACGTGATAGGGCATGGCAGTGTTGACCTCGCCGGCCAACTCGATGAAGCGCGTGGAGAAATCATATTCGCGGGCTTTCCAGGACAAGTAAAACGGATCGACGGGTATGCAATGGCCGCCAAGGCCGGGCCCGGGGTAGAAGGGCATGAAGCCGAAGGGCTTGGAGGAAGCGGCTTCAATCACTTCCCAGACGTCCACACCCATGCGCAAGCAAAGCATCTTAAGTTCGTTGACGAGGGCGATATTCACGCAACGGAAGATGTTTTCGAGGAGCTTGGCCATTTCCGCGGCGCGGGTTGAGCTGACGGGAATGACCTTGGCCACAACCTGAGCGTAAATAGCCTGGGCAGCGCGTCCGCTGGGCGGATTCACGCCGCCAACCACCTTAGGAATCTGCGCGAGACCATACTGTTTGTTTCCCGGATCTTCTCGTTCAGGTGAGAACGCCAGGAAAAAATCGCCCGGGACGTTTTCATTTTCGGGGCCGGCGGCGATGGGGCAGCGCAAGCCGCTCTTCTCCAGGATGGGCAGAACGAGTTCTTCGGTCGTGCCGGGATAAGTTGTGGATTCGAGGACGACGAGTTGGCCCTTCTGCAAATGCGGAGCAATGGACTTCGCGGTCGTTTCGACGTAGCTGAGATCGGGTTCGCGGTACTCGTTCAAAGGAGTGGGCACGCAGATAATGATGGCGTCGGCTTCCTTGAGCTTGGCGAAATCCGTGGTGGCATGGAAGTGGCGACTGTTCACATACTGCTGAATCTTGGTCTGCTGGATGTGCTCGATATACGACTTGCCGGCGTTGAGGAGTTTTACTTTTTCGGGGTCGGTATCAAAGCCGGTAACTTTGTGGCCAGCCTCCGCGAAGCGCAATGCAAGGGGAAGACCGACATAACCGCAACCCATGATGGCCACTTTGAGCGTGGCGCCTTTGAAGAATTCGGGTTTTCTATCTGTTGCCATGAAGGGAACATGCTCCTATCGGAATTTGTGCGCAGTGCTGGGCCTAAGGCCAAGGAGATAAACAACATAGGAACTATAGCAGTTTTGGCGAGAGCGCTTGAAGAGAAGTCTGGAAATGTTTCGAATAATTCACACTTTGGGCCGTCGGAGTAATCGGGAAGGTCGTTGCCTTTCCGCGGTTCAGGGGTGAAGATAAACGCAACGCAAATGGTTGACAACTTTCGATTTGGCGGATGTGCCGCCACTTTGCCATGATCCTCGTAGTGCTCCTGCTGGGGCTTGCGGTCGGAGTGCTGGTGGGACTGCTGGGCATTGGTGGAGGTGTGGTGCTGGTGCCGGCGATGGTGTACCTGCTGCATTATGACCAGCACCTTGCTCAGGGAACGTCTCTGTTTATTCTGCTGCCGCCGATTGGATTGGGCGGACTGCTGCAGTATTGGAAGAATGGCCAGGTGGACTTGCGCGCCGGAATTTACTGCGCGGTTGGCTTTCTGTTGGGCGGTTATGGGGGAGGCCTTGTTGCGGTGCCCATGCCTTCGCGGTACCTGCAAGGGACGTTCGGGTTTTTCTTGATGCTGTCGGCGGTGCTGCTTTGGAAGAAGACGCACCAACCCACAACACCCGCGAGCCAAACGAATAACGAAACCTCGCACAGTCATTTCGAGAGTTTTGGGATTTTTGGAATTGCGGCGTTCTGCGGCGTGGCCGCAGGCATGGTGGGAATCGGGGGCGGAGTGCTGCTGGTACCGTTGCTGGGACTGCTGTTTGGTTTCAGCCAGCACAAAGCTCAAGGGACAAGCCTCGTGGCGTTGATACCTCCAACCGGACTATTGGCGTTTATGGAGTATGCAAAAGCGGGCTACGTGCGCTGGGATACCGGGTTATTGCTGATCCCGGGGGTTTTTGTGGGTGGGATACTGGGCGGAAAACTGGCGCGGAAGTTGAATGCCACGCGGATGCGGCAGGTATTTGCAGCGCTGATGTTTCTGCTGGGCGTATGGCAAGTCTTTTCCGCGTGGCGCGGGTAACGCATACTAGAAAGCCATGGTCGACCTACATTCGCATATACTTCCCGGGCTCGATGACGGAGCGAAATCCATCGAAGAGGCGCTGGCCATGGCCGAAGACGCCATCGCCGATGGAATCACACACGTAGTGGGGACGCCGCATGCGAGTTCCAATTACGCTTTTGATTTTGTAAAGGTGCAAGAAGCGCGCAATGCAGTGAGCGAGAAACTCGCGGCTAGGCTCACCCTGGCGACGGGATGCGATTTCCATCTCAACCCGGAAAATCTGGCGGCTATTCGAGCGGATGCAGCCCCCTACTGCGTCAACCAGAAAGATTATCTGCTGGTGGAGTTCAACGAATTTTCCATCCCTCCATCAATGGACCAGACGCTGCACGAACTGCAGCTTGCCGGTTTGCGCCCGGTGATCACGCACCCGGAGCGGAACGGGATTTTGCGGACGCAGCCGGATCGCTTGTTGCGATGGGTAAGCCTGGGCTGTTATGTGCAAGTCACAGCTGGATCGCTATCGGGGATTTTTGGCCCAGGCGCGAAGGCAGATGCCTGGACGTGGATCGCCCGGGGGCTGGTGCACTTCATTGCCAGCGACGCGCATAATACGGCGCGTAGGCCGCTAAAGCTGAAGTTTGCATATGACGCGGTAGCGGAACAGTTTGGAGAGGAAAGAGCGAAGGCTCTGCTGGTAGACAATCCGATGGCTGCGTTCGAAGGACGGGCGCTCCCGTATGTTCCGGAGATTTCGACTTATCCACCACGGGCAAAACGGAAACGATTCATTTTCTTTTAGAGAGTCTGTCTGGAAAGGCGCCGCAGAATTATGCGGCGGGCCGCAAGGGCAACCCCGCCCACGCGTTTAGCAGGCCGAGCACTTCTCTTACGACATCCAATACATCGCTGGTATTTCGCCACCAGTGATCGGCATCGAAAGAATCATCCGAAACGCCGTGGACAATGGCCTCTCCGCCCGCCCCATTGAGTTGTTTCCAGAGGGTGCGAGTGCGACGCGTGTGCACTTTGGAAGTCACCAGAATCACGCGGCGCGGATTACTTTGGGAAAGAGCTTTTTCGATGGTGGCCATTTCATCCGCGGTATTGACGATGGGCGGATCCAATACGTGAATGGCGGATTCGGGGACGCCCTCGTGGAGGAGGATCAGCTTGTCGTAGACATCTTCCCCCTGGTAAGGCACGGAGAGTTGTGAGAGCGTTGCACCCGGCTCCGCGGAATGGGTCAGCCAAACCTGCGGCGCGTATCCTTGTTTGTAGACTTTGGCGGCTTCGAGCGCCCGGCTGGGCATGCGGCCGCTCAAAACCGCGATGGCCACGGCGTTTTGCAGCGGATCCTCGACGATGAGCCAGCGGCCGAGATGAAAGAAGGCGAAGAGACAGGCGCTGATTATAGCGAGGACGAGGAAGGGCCAAAGGCGCAGCTTACGAGCCGATTGCGTTGGGAGCAAGGTGGCAGTGAGAACATTCCCCATGGCAGCGCATCGTAACGTGTGGAATGCTGCGGGTCAAACGAGTATCGGAACGAACACGCCGAGGGAATCGTCGCGCAATTCTCCCGGGCCACGCGCTAGACTTAAGAACTTGGATTCGCCCGGAGGATGCATGCGAGCGGTGGTGACAGGAGGCGCGGGGTTCCTGGGGTCGCACCTTTGCGATCGATTGCTGGCCGAAGGCTGGGAAGTGTTGGCGCTGGACAATCTGGTAACGGGAGACGCGGAGAACCTGGCACATTTGAAGAGCAATCCCAAGTTTCAGCTTGAGCGGCGAAACGTGAATGATCCGTTCCTGGTGGATGGGGAAGTGAGATACGTATTCCATTTTGCTTCGCCGGCAAGCCCGCCGGATTACCTGAAACATCCGATTGAGACACTGAAGGTGGGGTCGGTCGCCACCATGCGCACGTTGGACCTGGCCATGACCAAGAAGGCGAAGTATCTGCTGGCTTCTACCAGTGAGTGCTATGGCGACCCGGAAGTTTCCCCGCAAAGCGAAAGTTACTGGGGCCATGTGAATCCAGTGGGGCCACGCAGCGTCTACGACGAGGCCAAACGATTTGCGGAAGCGACAACGATGGCCTATCACCGCTACCACAGCCTGGATACCCACATCGTGCGGATTTTCAATACGTATGGACCGCGGATGCGATTGAACGATGGCCGGGCTTTGCCGAATTTTGTCTTCCAGGCTCTCAGCGGACAGACGCTTACGGTGTATGGCGACGGGAAGCAGACACGGAGTTTCTGCTATGTTTCGGACTTAATCGAGGGAATCTACCGGCTCAGCCAGTCCGAGGAACACTATCCCACGAACATTGGGAATCCGGCGGAATTGACGATTTACGAATTCGCGGAACGCATTCGCGCGCACTTTCCGAACGCACCGGCCATCGTCCACAAACCCCTGCCAGAAGACGATCCGAAACAGCGCTGCCCAGACATCTCGAAGGCGAAGAAGTTGCTGGGATGGGAGCCGAAGGTGAGCCTGGAGGAAGGACTGCGGCTGACGCTGGAGTACTTCAAGGTGCAATTCGGCAGGATGACGGCGAAGCCGTGAATTTGTGAAACCGACGCCTATTGGTGGCGTCAGGCTCGTCCAAACGAGTGATAGTCGAATCCCAATTCCCGCATTTTCTTTGGCGAAAAGAGGTTGCGGCCGTCGACCACCAGCCGGCGAGCCATGAGTTTTCCGGCACGTTCCCAATCAAGGTTGCGGAAGATTTGCCACTCCGTGCAAATCAAAGCGGCATCGGCCTGCTTCAGGGCATCGTAGGGATCTTCGTGATATACGGCTTGCGGGAAGATGGGCTTGGTGCGGGCGATGGCTTCTGGATCGGTGGCGTGGATGATGGCGCCTTCGTCCAGGAGTTTGCGGATTATTTCCAGCGCAGGCGCGAAGCGAATGTCGTCGGTATTGGCTTTGAAGGCTAGGCCAAGCACGGCAACGCGTTTACCCTTGATGACCCACAAAGCGTTGTGAATCTTCTCGAAGAAGCGTTCGATGCGTTGCTTATTCACGCGCTCAGCGGCCTTCAGCATATCGAAGTTGACGCCGACCGAGGCGGAGAGGTGAATGAACGCTTGAATGTCTTTAGGGAAGCAGAAGCCGCCAAAGCCCAAGCCCGCCTTTAGGAATTGCGTTCCGATGCGGGGATCGAGCCCCATCGCGTGAGTGACTTCCTCGACATCGGCGCCAATCCGCTCGCAGAGATCCGAAATGACGTTGGCGTAACTGATCTTCAGGGCTAGAAAGGAGTTCGAGGCGTGCTTGATCAGCTCGGCGCTGTTGATGGTGGTGACCAGCAACTCGCCGGCGGGTTCCTTGGGGCAACCGTTCGCATGGACGGGGCAGTGGAATCTTCTATCCAGAATGGGCTGGTAAATTTCGCGCAGCTTGGCGGCGGAGGCATCGTCCTCCACGCCGACAACGATGCGATCGGGATGAAAGAAATCGCCGACAGCCGTGCCTTCGCGTAGGAATTCGGGATTTGAAGCAACCTGGAATTTCGGCCCGCCCGCCGGGGAATACGCTGCGAGCGCTTTCTGAAGCTGCACGCCGGTGAGGGCCGGGACGGTGCTTTTCTCGACGACCAATTTTGGAGAGCGCGCTTCGGTGGCAACCTGACGAGCTACGTGGTCGATGGCGGAGAGGTCAGCCTCGCCGCTTTCTTTTGGCGGTGTACCAACACAAATAAAAATTACTTCACCGTTGCGGATAGCCGCGCCGGCATCTGAAGTGTACGAGATCTTCTTGTCGACCACGGCACGCTTGAGCACTTCGTCGAGATGCTCTTCGTAGATGGGGACTTTGCCCGCTTTGAGCTGGTCAATACGCTTTTCGTCAACGTCCGTGCAAAAGACTTCATGACCTGCCGCCGCAAGGCACGCGCCGGTGACCAGGCCAACGTAACCACAACCGATTACCGTAAGACGCACTTTAGTTGCTCCGTTTCCAGGAATAGCACCTTGAATGGAGAAAGGAACATCCCCGCCGCACTGGTACGGCGCCACGACGATGATGCAGCGCCAAATTTCTAACAACCGGGTTAGGGCCTACCTCTTTCCAAGGAGAAGACCACGAAGTCCCAGAAGAACCAGGCGAGGCTGGCGACGAACCACGTTCCAAAGCAGGCGCGTGGACTCATCGCGATTGATCTCGCCGAGCGATTCCCGGGTGGAGGCGCTAAGCAGATCGACCAGGCTCGAATAATCTTTTTGTTGGAAGTAATGCAAGGTTCGCCGGATGAGCCAATGTGTGCGCAATTCGCGCCGCAAGGCACGCAATTCGTGGCTACTCCTCTGCAAAATAGCATCAGCGACCCCGCGCGCGCCGCGAAATCCCGTGACAATCCCGCCGACGGTCGAGACTTTAACTTGCGCGGCCGCGTCGCCGACCAGGTAGACGTCGCCATTGCCGACCCGGCGCTGAACGGGAATCCAGCGTTTATAAACGGGAATTCGCGCGCCTTGCCACTCCAGCGGCTCGAAGCCTTTCCTTTCCAAAAAGCGGTCAAAACATCGTTTGGTAGCTTGACCCTGTTCACCGATAACACCGACAGCAGCGCGTTCGCGAGATTCCGGGATCAGCCAGTAGAAATAAGGCGTGTCGTCCGGAATGAACCACACGCGAGTGGTGTCAGGAGGGCAGTCCTTGGGGAGCTTCACAACCGCTTGCATGAGTGGAACCGTTTCGACGGGAGGCCATCCGGCGGCTTTGGCGACACGGCTGACGGCGCCATCGGCACCCACAATGCTCGAAGCGTGCAGTTCCTGGCGCAGGCCCCCGCGATCAATTTCAACGCGTAAGCCGTGTCCATTCGGCGAAAGCCCCAGAAAACGGGTGTCGTATTCGACGGAAGCACCTGCCGCCTGGGCCTCCTGGGCAAGAGCGGGGATCAAGCGGGAACGCTCGATGATGAGGTCTGGCCGATGGAGGGGAACCACGGCAGACCGCCCATCGGTGAAAAGCTCGAAACGGCGAATTTCGTTCAGGATGCTGGCTCGCGCGATGGGGCCGAGTTGGTTCTTGAAATGGTCGGTGACGATCAGGGTGCGGGAAGTAGGGTCCGAAGTAGGCTGGGATTCCAGGACGCGCACAGTTCGGCCGCCGCGCGCCACGTGGGTAGCGGTGTATAAACCCGCCGCGGAGCCACCAACGACGACAACTTCACCGGCGTCCCGGTTCTGCCGGGACTCGTTTTCTACGTTTTCCACCGTGCGTGCTTCACCCTGTTGAAGGAATGCGCCTTGCGCGTCCTGCCCTTGCTCCAGACCCGCACCACCGCAAGGCTCCAATATCTACCAGCGAGCGGACTGCGTCAGAAAGTATAGCGAATCCTGTGTCCCGGGCCAAACATGAGGGAGGAAATAGAAACCTCCGCCTTGGGCAAGATTCTGGGCGGCATCAGGCGGCAGTTCTATCCAATTGGCGCTCGTAAGGGGCCCGTTCCAGCCAAGCGACAGCGGGTAGCATGGAAATCATAACCAGCGCGCCGACGAGGATTGCACCGGTTGTCGACAAGTAAGTGACCAGCACTGCCGCGCAACCGCACACGGCACCGGCCAGATACATTGCAAGAACGGCGCCACGCTGTCCCAGGCCAAGATTGGCCAAGCGGTGGGCGGAATGGTCCTTGCCTGGGGTGGAAAAGGGCAGCAATCCGCGACGTGATCGGGAGATAGTCACGAGCGTGGTGTCAAAAATCGTGGCGCAGAGGATGAGAACCGGAGCCAGCCAACTGGCGGCCGTATTAGCGTGTTCGAGCCGGAGCTTCAGCGCCAACGTGGCCATAAGAAACCCTAGAAACATCGCCCCGCCATCACCCATGAAAATTTTGGCGGGCTTAAAATTCCAGCGCAGGAATCCAGCGGCAGCCCCCAGGACTGCGGCGGCAAGCGTGGTGACGAGCGTCTGGCCGTTCAGGTAGGCGATCAACGCGAAGAATACGGATGCCATGGCGGCAACGCCGGCGCACAGGCCATCCATGTGATCAAGAATGCTGAAGGAGGCGGTGATGCCGACGACCCAGAGAATCGTAAGCGCGGCATCGAGCCATTGGCCAGCGTGGCCGCCGAGCAAAACGCTGAAGACCTGGGCGTGGATGCCGCTTGCAAGAAGAATTACGGCGGCCAGGGGCATGCCGATGAAAAGTTTGACCTGGTGATGAAGCCAGCCGCGGTCATCGAGGAAACCAACTATCGCGACCAAAGTGGCGCCGGTGACGATGCCGAAACTCTGTGCCCGGGCGGGGCCGTCAAACGCGATGAGTACGGCTAACATCACGCCGCTATACATCGCCAAACCACCCAACAAGGGAATGGGCTTCAGGTGAACTTTACGGGGGCCAGGCAAATCCACCATGCCCACACGAATAGCCAACGCACGCACTGGCACCGTTAGCACCAGCGATGCTGACAAAGCGATTAGAAACGCCAGCAGGCCCGCACTCATGCACCCTCATCACTCGTTCTGGCGAAACTAGCCCGGGCGAGACGGCCAGACGTTCACAGAGACGATGCCGGTTTGGGATCCGGCTCCCAAGTCGTTGCTAGGACGGCGGCCGAGAGAAGCCTCCGTTGCTGCTCCACGCAGCCCGTACACGATAACGCGAAACGGCCACGAATGCCAGAAAAAATGCGCACCTTCCCCAGTTAATTTATCTTCTAACAATTTTCAAATTATTAGACGGTAATATGACTCACATGACTTGCGGAGCGCGTTGCCGATCCGCGATGGCCTGAAATCTGCTCCCGCCGCAAAACTAAACGCCATCATGGATGGATTGCAGCGTGAACGAGTTCAACCAATTTGGCGAGTTCCTTGCTCCTCTCGTATTCGGGAGCGGTGGCGATTGCCGCTGCGCCCATGCTTCGAAGAAGATCCGCGTTGTGGGAGAGGTCCCTCATGGCTTGGACTAACCGCGCGGGATCATCCGGGTCAGCGGCGATCGCAAAACCTTTCCCCGTGCCGATGGAGACTACATCGCATTCTGCTGGCGCAATGGCTACGACGGGTTTTCCGGCGGCAAGGATACCGTAAAGCTTACTGGGGACCACGACACCCTCGAGGCCGCGCTTCACTGTGATGACGTGAGCGTCTGGAGCGGCCAGAACGGAGGGGATTTTGCTGCTGGGAAAAAATGGAAGGAAGCGAACATTGGAGAGTCCGGCGGCAGCGGTTTGCAGGCGCTCACGCTCCGCCCCGTCACCCACGAAGACCAGGGCGATCCCGTCTTGCGCAAACTCCCGCGCGGCGGTGAGCAGCGTGTCCCAAGCCCCGTAGAAGCCAAGATTGCCGGCATGCAATAGAACGAAGCGGGAATCGCCGCGAATGAACTGGATGACTTGGGGGTCAAGGGACTGTGTGACGCCTTGAGGTGGGAGATCCGCGCCGTCGCGAACAACCACAACGCGTGCGGGGTCTATCCCCTTAGAGAGGATGCGACGGCGCATGTCGTCGCCGAGCACCACCACTCGAGTAGCACGGCGCAGTGACCAGCGATGCAGTTTCTCCCAGAGGCGGGCGAGGAGACCGGGGGGAACGAGAGAACCTCCCAGAGCCATATCGGGATATAGGTCCCGGATGTTGTAAACGTAGGGTTTGCCTTTGAGCAAGGCGATTAGAGCTCCAACGATGCCTTCGAAGGGTGGGTCGGTCATGGCGAGAATGACGTCGCACGGAAGAAAAAGAGCGCGCGGGACAGCGAGGAACACGTAGCTCGAATAGTTGAGCAGGCGTTTTTTCATTTGAAGGCGGGGATAGTCCGTGGAGCCCACGCGAATGATTTGGACACGACCGAAGTTCTCGGATTGATAAAAGTGCCAAGGCCGGCGTTCGGGCGGATCGTAGGAAGGGCGTCCACAGAGAACCGTGACGTCGTGCTGTTCAGCGAGAGCCTGGACAACGATTTGCGCCATTTTTGCGGTGGCCGAAGTGTCCGGCGGATAGTAGAGGTTCAAGAGCAGAACGCGCACGTAACGATTGTACAGGCAGAAGGGAGGACGTTGAAGGCGCAGAAAGCACACCGCGCTCTGCAAGAAATGGAACAGTTGGACCATTACCGTTCCTTAGGACAGTTCCGCGGGGCGCCCCGGAATTCTACCGTGTCAGCATCCAGAATCGGGTTGCCGGGAGAGTGTGTGTGAGGAACATACTTCGCGGCGCCAATCTTCTGGCAAAGTCTAGCCGATACCAGGAGGGCAGAATGCAGGAGAACGATCGCTCCAAGCACGTGATTCTTCTGTTGGGGATTTTCTTGTGCGCCTGCGCGTTGCATGCGACGGCTCAGCCGCCAGCTTTACCAGAGGCCGTAACCAGCGCACACACCGTCTTCCTTGTAAACGACACTGGATTCCCGGAGATGCAGTACACATTGGTCTTGGAACTCACGAAATGGGGCCATTTTGAAATTGCGGAAAGCCGCGAGAAGGCCGACTTGGTTCTTTCCTTGAGCACTGGGACGCACGTACGGGCGCTTCCCGATGGAGAGTACCCGCGGCCTACGGGGTTGAACGCGTTTGCAGAGGATGACGTGCCAAAAGGGCACACCCGCGTGGCGCTGCTGGATCCGAAGACGGGAACAACGCTTTGGTCAGACCTGCGCAAGACGGAAGGCGCAAAAGTGAAGAACGGACATCTGCTGGACGGATTGCGCGAAGCCTTTGATAACTATGAAAAGGGCAAGAACCATAAGTAGGGAATAGGGACTTCGCTCTTTTCTCGGGTTTTGTAGTTGTCTATGTTCAGCTGTACTTGGCGGCCAACCCGCGGTCTGCTATACGTACGACGATAGGTTCCTGCCCGAGCGCATCTTTCGGCACCCCCACTATCGGCCCGGGCTCGCTCCAAAAGGGAGTCAACTATGGAAATCACTGTGGAGCATCTGGGCTCGATGCAGTTCGAGATAAAGACGCGTGGCCACGTGATCGTCAGCGATCAGCCGCTGGAAAGCGGCGGATTTGATGAAGGCATGACGCCGCCGGAACTGCTGTTGGCATCTTTGGGTTCGTGCGCTGGTTACTATGCGGCGCAATATCTGCGGAAAAACAAACTGGCGACCGAAGGCACTCGAATTCGGGTAAGCTGCGAAAAGGTCAAGGATCCGGTGGCGCGGCTGACGAACTTCGTAATCGAGGTGGATACGCCGTTGGAATTAACGAAAGAACATCGCAAAGGCGTGGAAAAGGAAGTAGAGCACTGCCTCGTGCATAACACACTGCTGCATCGGCCAAAGATTACATTGAAGGTGGAAGGGCCAGTTGTAGCGCAGAAGTGAACTTCAACCGTCGAACATCCCGCCAAGCAATTTACGAAAAACATTGGCGTGACTCTCTGTGAGGGACGAGAGGAATCACGGACGTGTGATGAGGACGTCGCCGAGGACAAGCGCATCCATCTGTGTGCGCAGAAAACAATCCAAGGCTTCTTCAGGGCGGCAGACGATCGGTTCGTTGTCATTGAACGAAGTGTTCAAGACCACGGGCACGCCGGTCTGGCGTTCAAATTCGCTAATCAGAGCGTGGTAGCGGGTGTTCGCTTCGCGGGTAACCGTTTGAAGGCGTCCGGTGCCATCCACGTGAGTGGGCGCGGGAATTTTGTCGCGCTTATCGGGATGCACGGAATAGGCCAAGTTCATGAACGGGGATGGGTAGGACTTGGCGAACCACTCGCTGGTTTTTTCCGCGAGGATGGAAGGCGCGAAGGGGCGAAAGATTTCGCGATGCTTGATGCGCTGATTGAGAATTTCCTTCATTTCCGGGCGGCGGGGATCGGCGACAATGCTGCGATTGCCCAGCGCGCGCGGGCCCCATTCCGCGCGCCCCTGATACCATCCAAGGATTTTCCCTTCGGCGATGGCAGCGGCGGTTCGGTGCATCAACTCTGATTCTGTTAGCGCCGCTATGGTGTAGCCGCCTTGAGAGACGGGACTGGCTTGAATGGCGGCAGAAATTTCCGCGTGCGTGTAGCTCGGGCCCCAATTGGCATGGTCCATGACAAAGGAGCGAGGCTGCCCGAGCAATTGATGCCAAACATAGTAGGCGGCGCCGACGGCTAATCCCGCGTCGCCCGCAGCGGGATGAACGTAGACCTGCTCGAAGGGAGTGGCGTCAAAAATCTTTCCATTGGCAACGCAATTGAAAGCTACTCCGCCGGCGAGACACACGGCTTTTGCGCCGGTTTGCGTAGCCAGCTTTTTGAGCATGCCCAGATACACTTCCTCGAGGCGCGCTTGCAGTGAGGCAGCTAGATCACGGTGGCGCTGTTCGAGAGGTTCCTCGGGAAGGCGAGCGGCGCCGCCAAGTTTCTTCGGCATTGTCTCAGAGAACATTTTGCCGAGAACAGGAGTTTTGTCCGAATCTGCCCAGGACATTTCCGGGCCGGTCTTGTGATGCGTGAAATAGTCGAGGCCGAGGCGGAAGCCAAAGTCACCGCCGTTGACGTTGAAGCGGACGATGTCGCGAAAAGCGTCGAGATATTGCGGTTGGCCGTAGGCGGCAAGGCCCATCACTTTATATTCGTCGCCGAATTTTAAGAAGCCGAGATATTGCGTGACGGCACTGTAATAGAGACCGAGCGAGTGCGGGAAAGCGATGGCCCCGTCAATGTGCATGCGATTGCCGCGACCGGTACCCCACATGGAACTGGCAAAATCGCCCAGGCCGTCGGCGGATAGCAGCGCGGCGTGTTCAAACGGAGAAACGAAATAGGCGCTTGCCAGATGGGCCTGATGGTGCTCGACACGATGAAAAGTGGCTTTGATCTTCGCGGGATCGCTGTCAAAGGCCCAGGCAAGCGCTGCCGGAATACCCGTAAATTTGGAGATTACCCTGACACGCTCGCGGGCAAAGGAAGGCATGCGCAGCGCATAGAATAGTTTTGTGGCCAGTCGTGCAAAAGGGTTGCGTGGAACGGCCACGTGATCAATATCAGCGAGGGTTAGTCCCGCTTCCTTCAAGCAGTAGCGAATCGCAGCCGCGGGGAATCCCGCCGCGTACTTGACGCGATTGAAGCGTTCTTCCTCGACCGCGGCGATAAGCCTGCCGTCACAAACCAGCGCTGCTGAAGCGTTGCCGTGGTACGCATTGATTCCGAGTATGTTCATGTCCAGAGCTATCAGTTTACCTCTGTTGACCGCGCAGGGTTTCCCATGACGAGTATAGAAGGCGAAATTCCCCGGTCAGGACAAATGCCGCCGGCACCATTCATTCAGCACATAAAGCGACCATGGGCGGGACCATGTTGTCTGACCGCGCAGAAAATTATCCCACACCGTGCTGATGCCTGCTGGATGCAAATGAGGCGCGAGGGCTGGCGTCAAGCTTGCGAAACTCGCCTGGATTTGCGAACGTAGCGCTCCACGCAGCCATTCTTCCCAAGGCAGTGTGAAAGTGCGCTTTTTCTGGTGCAGGATTTCTGGTGGAAGAAGGTCCTGAACGGCGGCGACGAGCAAGGCCTTGTGGCGGCCGGGTTGCACGCGTGCTTGATCGGGCAGGGCGCACATGAATTCGACGAGCGACGTATCCAGCAAAGGCACGCGCACTTCCAGCGAGCGATTCATGCTTACCGAATCCGTGTCGTGGAGAAGAACGCTGGCCATGTATGTGCGCAATTCGAGCCAGGAGATGCCGGCGACCGGTTCAAGGAGGCGCGCCTGATCAGCGACGCGTTCGAGCCAGGCGAGCCACGTGGGATCGAGAGTGACGCCATCGGCAGAAACCGTGCTGCTGCGAAAGCGCGGCTCGGTGAGCTGCCGCAATTCGGACGGTGGAAATAAAAGCCGTGTGAAGAAATAAGAATG
>Ga0181538_10002282_pt1 | contig 20093 bp, 13 predicted proteins | sample PEATcosm2014_Bin_40_FD_119773 | JGI IMG/M metagenome (GOLD analysis project Ga0181538, IMG submission 119773) | Peatland microbial communities from MTU Mesocosm Facility, Houghton, MI, USA - PEATcosm2014_Bin23_30_metaG | ecosystem: Environmental > Terrestrial > Soil > Wetlands > Peat | place... | reverse complement strand
CATTCGACCAGCATCCATGGCTAGAGCCGGCACAGACTATGCCGAGTGTTGTCTTAGAAAGCACGTGGAAAGGCTGGGCCGCGGAGAGTTTACTCGGCATAGTCCGGAACTCGGCATAGTGCCGGAATCGGTGTGGGTTCGCCTTAGTCACGCCGGTGTTTTTCCGGTGATGACGAAACAACGAACGCAGCCCGGCTGGCGTCATCGGAGTGCCGCGGGAAGGCCCCTTGAGGCTAACAAACAAGGCTTGTCCGCAATGTGGAGGCCGTTCCAGGCATAGGTAGTGATCGACCAGTTTCACGGAATCGCGATCGAGTGGCATCACACGAACCCTTTTGCCCTTTCCCTGAACTCGGATCTGCAACTCCGGGAGCTGGATGTCCTCGCGATTGAGCGATAAGACCTCACAGGACCGCAAGCCATGCAGCACCATCAGCCCGACGATGGCCAAATCGCGCGAGGTGCGAAAACTGGACCAGAAGCGGTGCACCTCATCGATCGACAACGGCACAACTACCCGTTTGGGAATCTTCACCCGTAGCTGAGTCAAAGCCGGACGTAGCCGTCCATAGCCCAGCCGAGATTGCCGCCAGTGCCATTTCTGAAAGCCCGGTGCAAATAGAGGCTCGGCATCAGGAAACTCGCACCGCATGGCACGCTCAGCCGTACCTATCCGACGGTTGACGCTTTGAGCAGCCGGCGACGGATTCTGGTCGGACTGAAAGCGAATATAGTCGAGGAATGTCGACTCGGTCAGGTCCTGTTGGGTAATGGCGGAGGTCTTATGCGCGGCTGACCACCAGCGCAGGAAGTGAAGTAGGTCGTGGGCATAGCTGCGCAGTGTGGAGTCGGCTACACCGCGGATTCGTTGCTGGTCGAGGAAGTGGTTGATCCAACCCACTTCTCGGCCGCTCTGCTCGATCACGCGAAACGGACTGTGGGCGTTGCTCAGTCCGCGCCGGTGAGTTACACGGCATTTCACAAGCAAGCCTCCTCCAGCAGGAGATGAAACTCTTGGGCATTGCCGCCATCGACAAAGAAGCTGTTGGGATCGTGGCCCTCGGGCAGGGAGACCAGGCGAGTATCTACACTTCGTTCCCGGAGAGTTCGTGAGAGGCGTTGTGCTGCCTGTTGGCCGCTGCCGTTGGAGTCGGTATCAAAGGCCAGATAGACGGTTCGGGGACCATCGCATAGCTGCCGAAGCTGGCGCGCATTGAGATGGGTTCCCAACGAGCAGGTGACGTTGTGAAAACCGGCCTGCCACAAAACGGCGTAGTCGAACAGGCCCTCGACTAGAATGACTTCCGGGTATAGCCGGGCTTGCTCCCAGCCGTACAAGCCGCCCTTGGAGCCTGGCAGGAAGCGGTGGGGCGGGGCCGAAGGCGAGAGACTGCGGCCATAGAGATTGCCTTCCAGCGGAAACACGATCCGGTGGACGTATGCGTCGTAGCCCACACCGGTCACCAAGCCGGCCTGACGCAGATCCGGCCAGGAGTGACCCAACTGAGTCAGCCAACCGCGCAGGCAACCGCCAGGAGCGTAACCGATCCGCATGTGCTCGATCAGTTCCGGAGAACGGAGTCCGCGTTGGTAGAGGTAGGCGACCGCCTCGCTGTGGCGATGTAACTGCAAGCGATAGAAACGGGCCACTTCCTGCAGCAGAGGCTCCGCGCCGCGCCATTGGCGCAGCAACGTCAGAGCTTGCGGGAACTTTACTTGGTGATAGAGTTCGGCGAAGCGAATCACATCTCCACCGCGGCCGCAGCCATAGCAGAAGAAAAGGTCCTTGTTTGGGTCCACCAGGAAGCTTGGCTTGCGGTCTTGATGTAAAGGGCACAGCCCCATCCATCGGCCACGGCTGACCGGTCGTGCGGGCTGCCAATCATGCGCCTGCAGATAACCCATGAGCGGAATCTGCTGTTTCAAGTCGTCGAGAGCCTGGCGATTCACGGACTTCTTGCCTCGATTGGCAGAATACGGCAGAGCGCGACGAGATCCCAGGCAACGATGGTGGGTGTCTGAAAAAGGTGCTGGCCGATGGCCCCGGCCGTCACCCAGCAGCACACGCTGAGCAGTCGACGCCACGCCCATCGGCGCAGGGTGGATGGATCGGGCGAACGCGATGGGTCCTTGCAGTGCGGCGCCGCTCGCTCAACGGAATCACCGGCGGCGATGCTCTCACAGGCCTGCTGTCGGCAACGCAAGCTGAAAGGCGCCGCCGGAGCGAGCCAGTCAGGCAAGATTGTGAAGGTCTTCCCACACGGATGACAGATTCCACGCCGAGCCCAAATGCGTTCGTGCCGGTCATCGTGGGCTGGGCGTAGCCGCCGTCCATGACCGATGATCGTGTAATCGCCGCAAACCGGACATCGCCTTGGAAGGAGCCCCAACGGGATCACCCCGGGTCGATGTTGTCTTTCGCTTCTGGCAGTGCGATAAAAAGAATCACGGCTGGCGTGAAGGCCGCCACTGACCGTCCCTGCCAAGTTTCGATCTGCGGACCGGCCTTCACCCTCCGGTAAAGTCAGTTTCCAACGAAAAAAGAATACGGCTTTCCGCTGGCGAAGGCGAGCCTCTCACTTTAGACATTGGCCGGTATAAAGCGACTTGGGGCTCGTGACACCCAAATCCGACCTTTCTCCGAGTGGCGCATGATCCGGCCATAACCGCGAGAAGCGCGTCGCCGGGGCTCAAAGCGTCCTGAGAAATGCGATTAGTGCGGCCTTGTCGCCAGGCGCTAGCTTAAGTCCGAATTCGTGACCAGATACTGACCGGTGCTCCACCTTGTACCCTTTGAATCCCGTGGGGACATAATCGTCACGCAGGCGCGCTGGATTGAACCAGTCCTCAAGGCTTGCAACCGAGCCGTCGTGCCCGTACAGTCCCCGGTACCAGACCCCCTTCAGCGACGGAATCTTGTATAGCCCAGTTCCTTTGCGCGTCTTGAGCGCGAGATTCGGATCTGTGCCGACCGCCAGGGAAAGGATGTCGGCGGCTAAGGGGTGGTCTGTGGGCGGACGGTAGCCCTGTGCCAGTGTCAATTTGTTGTTGGTGTAGAGTGGCGGCGCGTGGCATCCGGTGCAGCCTTCACGTTCAAAGACCGTCTTGCCGAGGACCGCGCGCGCGTCGCCGAGGTTAGGGTTCTTTGGAGGCTGGAGAGAAACGACATACTGTGCCAGGGCATATAACAGCTCGTCGGGGTATCGACCGGCTAAGACGCGTTGCTGGTCGGTCAACATGCGGTACGAACCGAAGTCGGCCGAGTCGCAGCAACTCACGAGCGCAGCGTACCGGGCAATGTCCTCGGGCACACGGTTGCGATGCGTCGCCGTGGCATCGATATACTTTCGCTCGCCCACACCAATCAGGTCGGGCATCTTCGTGGTGAAGTAAGGGCTGCCATTGAACCGCGGAAACGTGCCTTCGATGTTGGAGTCCATTAACTCATCCAGTTCCTTTTGTGGCATGGTCCGAATCGCCGTGTGAATATCGTTCGGAATCCACGGAACAGCGAAGCTTCGCCAGTTGAACATGGCGGGTGATTCACCCGGGAAACTATCGAGGACCGAAAACAACTCAGCGGCGATCTGATCCCCGGGATCGTTCGTTGGCGCACCGTCGAGTAGCGATCCGTCGGGCATGACACGGACGTGGCAGTTTGCGCACTGCTGAACCGAAACCGCCAGGCCTCGGTTCGTAGGCACGAGTCTCAGGCCCAGGACGACGCCATCTTTCTGTGCATGCACCCCCATTTTCTTGAACTCCTCGGGGGAGCGTAGAATGCCAAAGTATCGCGGATCGTAACTGCGGGCACCGGGAAAGTCTAACTCATGGAAAACGACGTCCCCAGCGGCGATCCATTCTGCAGGGGTGCGAGGTCCGAGTGCGATCAGTGGCTCCGGCTTCTTGTTCGTCAGCATCTCCCAATAGCCGGCGGGTTCGCGACCGGGGGGATAGACGGGGTAGGTACGGACCCACTCGCTCACCGGTGTCGCATAGTACTCCTTCTCAGTGTAATGACCGGGCCGTACATTGAGCCCGGCAACCGGAGTGGCCCATTCCGCGAGAGACTGGTCATTCCAGATACGGGGCGCCGGGACCTTCTGCGCAAAGCAGAGGCTCGCAGAGAGCAATAGGAGTAACACGCGATTCACTCGATCCGACTCCCTTCCGATGTGCTCAAACTCTACCACAGTCAGGCATTAGGTGGTTTGGGGTAAATCGAGACTCCGTCCGTACAGTCGTCCCAAACTGGACATTGGAAAGCTGCGGCCCCCGAGCCGGGCAACGTCTTGTTTGCGCGTGATTCAAGCATTGGCGCTTCGCGCCTGTCGTGCAATGCGGGGTTCTATCGTGCTACACTCGTTCGGGTTTTTTCCGCCGGAAAACGGGACACATGAGCGGATCAAGACTGTTCTGTTCGCTAGTTCTATCAGCGGCCACCCTTCTGCCACAGTCCGGACCGGTGGAGAGCGAAACGGCCGTCATCCAAGCGGAGAGGGATTGGAATGACGCCTACCTCCGCAGCGATTTCGCCACGCTCAAGGCAATGATGGCCGGCGATTACATGGACGTGACCGACGACGGCACCTTCGACACTCGGACGACGAATCTTCGGTCCCTAAAGTCCGGCGAAGAGAAATTCACAGTGCTTTCGGTCTCGAACGTCATGACCCGGATCTATGGAGATGTCGCGATAAACACCGGCGCCTTGCACATGGAGCTACTATTTCGGGGCGTGCCGTCCGGAGGCGACTTCCTGTTTACCGACATCTGGCAAAAGCGAAAAGGGAAATGGCAGGTGATCGCCAGCGCGGAAACTCCCACCGAGGCCCAGCAGAAGAAGGATGAAGGCAAGCCGAAGTTCTCGTTCGCCGCGGAATTCAAGACCGGCGCGGAGGTTTGTGGTAGGTGCCGGAAGGCCCCACGCGGGATCGAGTCGGCGATCATGAAAGCGCATCACGAACTTGACGACGGATACATCGAGCAGGACAGGGTAAAGGTGCAGTCCATCCTCGCCAACGACTTCACCGATGTTTGGGACGATGGCTTCACGAAAAACAAGCAGCAGGACCTCGACTCGGTGACGGACCCAGACGACCGTAATTTCGAATTCACTCCATTCGGATCTGTCGTGCGTGCATATGGCGGAATTGCGGTCTTTATCGGTTCTTTACACAGCCGAGGGCGCTACAAGGGACACGATTACGAGGCGAACGTGAATGAACTGGATGTATGGCATCGGGAGGGTGGCGGCTGGAAGTTGGTCGCGTCGCAGTCCGTCATGTGCGCAAGGCAGCCGAATCAGCGTCAAACCGCACTCAGCAGCCCGCGCTCGGATTGAGCTTGAGGCGCCCGCTTTTCGGCTGCCCGGAACGGGACTCGGGGGACAAATCTTGAGGTGAAGCACTGCTCCGAACCAGCCTTGGCGAGTTCGTGGTTCCAACCGCGTTCCGTTTGCGCGGAGAGTGACCCAAACTGGAGCGCTCGGCCACTCGGACAGAGAGGAGGCGCCGTCGCACGGCTGATTAGGAATGGAAAGTCGGCCTAGCCCCCAGCTCCGGGTTCCGACGCGACTGTTTTTCATTTCCTTCAGCCCGCACGAATCGTCCTAACCTCATACCACCGAACGCGTCATAATGAATTTGGCGGCTGTTTCGGGCAGGCGCAACAGGGAGAACAGAATGGCAGACACTGGGCTGATCGGCCCATATCCATTGAACGCGCAGCAAATCGATACCGAAATCAACCGGAAGTCTCCAGGTGTTTATGTCCTGGACCGTTCACACGATGACGGCCCATTCCATATAAGCTACGTTGGGCGGTCGGATACGGATCTGAATGCCCGGCTCCACGAGCATGGCGAGAAATATAGGCGATTCAAGTACGGGTACTACGCCTCTCCCGAAGAGGCGTTTGCGAAAGAGTGTTGGCTGTATCACGAGTTCAACCCTCCCAGCACCATCGCTCATCCTCCCCGGCCCATCGGCTCCAAGTGGAAGTGCGCCCAGTGCAAGGTGTTCGGATAACAAAAGGATTCTCCGGCACGCTTCGCATTCCGAATCTCGCTCGACCGGTCATCCTGTTCACACCGCGACATGAGTTGGACTATCCCATCAATCCATGGCGACTTTTGTCGTCGCCGTTTCCCGTGGCACAACGGCGACCAAATGTTCAGAGCGGAAAGGCACCGGTTCCTTGCGGTCGCGGCTCAGTAGGGTCGGTGGCGGGTTACTAACGGCTGGCGATCAGGTTCCACTTTTGGGCGCGGGCGCTATCGGCGATGCGTGAAAAAACGTCGACCATCCCTTTGGCGCAGGCGGGAGCGCCATCGGCCATGAGGAACGAGCATTGTTCTTCCATGCCATCCAGGCCGTCGAGATTGCTCAGGGGCGGGACGCCGGGCGGCGGGTTGCGCATGTAGATAAGGTCGTGGGGATCGCGGTAGACCAGCTTCCAATCGGTTTGCAACGGGTCGGCAAGGGCGGCGGGCAGATAGTATGCGGCGCCGCGAACGGGTTCGAAGCAATCCATGACGATGAGGTCGATGCCATACTGGTTGAGCAACTGATCGTAGCTTTTGCCGCCGGTGGTATCGGCGGCGAAGAGGATGCGCCGGGCGTCGGCGGCGACGCTTTCGTTGAGCACGCGGCCATCGATGAAGACGGCGAGTTGCGGCCACAGGCGCCAGATGAAATATCCGCCCTGGCTCCAGGAGTTGAACATGCGGCCGTGGATGTGGTGCTGCTGGAGGAAATCCGCAGCGCCCACGGGAGTTCGGCCGGAGGCGCGGAACTGGAACGCGCGGCCTTGCGCCACGAGCGCGACGGTGGCGGCGAGGAGGGCGATTGAGATTGCCCAGTCCGCCGTCGGGGCGAGTTTCCACTTCGGCTTCGGCAGGTAAGCGGCGATGAGGAATGCGCCCGCGAAGGCCGCTAGCGGCACGTTGCGGATGGCGAGCAGCGCTGCCGAACCGAAAGCGGCTAGCAGCAGCCAATCGGCCGGACGAGTTTTGCGGCGCTGCCACAAAAGCACCAGCACGCCGCCGTAAAGCAGGACGGTGAAGGGGCTCAACTCCGCGGCGGCCGGCCGGTACCATTCCCAGATCTGCGAGATCATTTCGCTCTGCCGATAATGGACGAGCGTGCGCAAGACGCCGAAGCCGTTGGGATTGAGACCGGAGATCAGAATCGCGGAGAGTCCGGCGAGCCAGAGCGCGCGCTCGTTTTTCTGGGGGTTGCCGCGCCAACGAAGGTAGAGGCTTTCGGCGCAATAGATGCCGACCGCGACCGATCCGAGGAAAAATCCCGCGTGGCAGTTGGCCCATATGAGGAAGAGCGGCGGAAGGGACCACAGCCAGCGGCGGGCGTCGAGCAGATTGAGGGTGATGGCGAGGAAGAGGAAAGTGAAGTACTGCGGCCGGTCGCCGGTAAAAGAGTGCATGACGTAGGTGGTCGCCAATGCCGCCGCGAGGGCGCGATAAAATCCGGCGGTTCGGCGCCAGGCCATCAGACCGGCGAGTGCGCAGAAGGTGGCGAGGCAGACGGTTCGGAGCAGGATGAGGGCGCTGAGGCCGCCGGCGGCGTACGCGGCGTACATCACGACTTCGGCCAGCCATTCCATGGTGAGGTTGAACTGGCGGGTGGCCTCTTCGCCGGGATAGGCGGGTTTGCCGAGGTAGGTGGTGTAGGCGAACTGGTCGGGGACGGGGAGACGGTGATGGTGGAGGATGAACTGGCCGCTTTTGAGATGCCACCAGCTATCGGAATCGCCACCTTCGCGGGAGAGCCAGGCGAGGAGGAGCAGGACGATAAGGGCGAGTACGAGCGGTCGCAGCCAGCGTGGCGGCGGGGCGTGTAGCGGGGCTTTAGTCCTGGTCGGGCGCGGCATGAGGGCTCGGGGGTTGATCTTTCTTAGGATACTGACGCTTCGCGACTGACGCTATTGGACGTGGGAGGCTTGGGCGATCGCCATTGCAAGAGAATTGCTGCTCCGCGCACCCCAAAAGGACCGCTCCCTCGCGGGACTGTGAAAAGATCCGCCGGGATTTGCGGGGTTGGCAAGTGTACCCGCCTGAAAGGGCGTGATTCCGTACGAACTGCTTTCGGGCGCGCGGCCTTACGGCAATCCGGATTCGATTATAAATGAACCGGGACGCGCCGCCGCCGGGCGCACCCGAACCCTCGCGACCGTCGTGACCGTGGTGCGGCCGCGAGCCGTTCACTGCCGAAGGAGCAACTGTGCCGTGTGCTGAAGGGCGGTCTTTCGGCGGTCGTGCGCTCGAAAACGTGCCCGAACAGCGCTACGACTCGGTGGGGCGGTTGGCACGGGAGCGGCGCGCATCGCGCTCAAGCCGTATCCCAAGACCTCGACCGTGTGCGCCGAGTGCGCGAGGGAACCTGTCATTATTGGCTTCACCGGTACTACCAGCAAGCCGCAACGGGCAAGTGAAAAACAGTGAGGCGTTTTTTGTGCCTCTTCCGCTGTGTTTTTCGGGAGGGGAATAACGGGATGTTGCGCAGCGGATTACAAGGCACCGCTCCCTCGCGGCTGCGGCTCATTAGTTGTGCGTGGATGTGGCAGGTTTGGGCGATGGCGCTGTTATTGGTTGGCGCGCCGGCGTGCGGCAGGCGGCAGGAATCCAATGCGTTTGCGGCGCTGGACAATGCCTACCATGCCGGTGTGATCACGAAGGCCGAATACGACGCCAAGAGGGCCGCGATGGGAAGACGCGCGGGGGTGGAAGCGGCCCTGGAAAAAGCGTGCAAGGCCGGTGTCCTGACCAGGGACGAGTGCCTGGCAAAGAAGGCGGCGTTATCCGGCTCGGAAAGTCCGGCGGCAGCGGTTGTCCCGGTGTCCTCGGATGCGCCGGCCCAGGATCAACAACCCGTACGCCAGCAGCCTGCGCCCGACGCCGCCCGAAACAACCTGCGAGTGCAGGCGGTTTTCGACCAAACCATGGGCGGCATGCTCGTCTCCCGCTTTCTGGTTCCGCGCGACTGGAAGGGCGAAGGTAAAGTCGTCTGGAACTACCAGGACCTGTACATGCCATTTCGGGGTTTCATCCGCGCCGACGCTCCCGACGGCAGCGGATGGTTCGAGAGCTTTCCCGCGGAAGACTTCTTTTGGGGCGATCATGAAGGGCCGAATCCTCCGCCCACGAGTTTCGGGGCGATTCATTACCGCAACATCAGCGTCCAGGACGCGATGGCGCGTTATGTGATCGGCCGCTATCGTGCCGGGGCCGCGAAGCTCCAAATTCTGGGGTACCGGCCGGTCAGCAACCTGGGGCAGGCCCTCGGCCAGCCAGGGCTCCACGGCGACGGCGTGTGCTTCCGCGTTCGCTATGAGTTGGAAGGGCAGCCTGTGGATGAAGAGTTCTACGGTCTGCTGAATGCTCCCGTGCAGTACTCCTACACCGGTCCGAAGGGGACGTGGTATGAGTATCATCGCCTTCTGATGCTAGTTCACAGTTTCGGCGCCAGGAACGGCAAGCTCGAGGCGCTGCGGCCGGTGCTGGGTTCGATCGCGCGCACCATACAGACCAACCAGGCTTGGTTGAAGCGGGTGCAGGAAATCAGAAAGCAGATGGGCGACGAATTCAACCGGGAGTTGAAGCGCGGATATGACCAGATTCGCGCGGCGGGGGAAATGAGCAAAATCCTCACCGCCAACAGCAACCGCTTCCTACAACAGATAGATGCACAACGGGCGGCCAGCAATGCCGCGTCGCAGCGAACCTCGGGCGGAGGCGACGATCCTAACGGCAGCGGGAGCTTCGCGGCACGCGCGGACGATTTCGACCAGTACGTCCGCGACACGGAGCACGTGGTGGACGCGTGGGGGCAAGTTTCGGACCAGTCTGACATGTACAACTATCATTGGACCGACGGGTGGGGCAACTGGGTGCACACCAACGACGCGAATTACGACCCGAACAACACTGCCACACATCCTTTTGAGAAGGCTACGCCGATCCGGAAGTGAGAGCGATTCGCAAACAGCTCTCACAGAGGCACAGGACACGGAGAAGACTCGGGCGACCGGGCGGCGTTTGGCTTGGGCTTAGTGCACGTTCCCTGGAATCGGCTCGTCTTATTTCAACGTGAGGGAAAAGCTGCTGGCCGGCGTGATATGCGGGGCGCTGTGCGGTGCGCAGGACGCGCCGCGGTTCGAGGTAGCGTCCGTGAAACTGATGACGGGCCGCTGCTCGGCGGAACGGCCCTGTACGGACGAGATCCGCACGACTCCGACGGGGCTTTCCACGCATGGGTGTTTTGCTGGAATTCTGATCCGCTGGGCTCATGGGAAGCGCCTGGATGAGCCGAATGAGACGATCGGGCCGGACTGGCTCGAGCCGGGCGGGGATTTCGTGCGGTACGACATTGTGGCGAAGACGGATCATGAAGTTTCCGTCGCAGATCTGCGGGTGATGCTGCGGGCGCTGCTGGCGGAGCGCTTGAAGCTCGCGATGCATGCGGAAACGAGAGAGACGACAGTGTATGTACTGTCGGTGGGGAAAGGGCTTCTGAAGATTACGCCATCGAAGGATGAGGGTGAACCTGATATAAAGTTGCCGGGCGGATGGGGAATCTGGCGATTCAAGCGGATGGAATTCTCGCGCCTGCACGAATTTCTCTATCAATTTATGCCGCTGCTGATCGTGGACGAGACGGGTATTCAGGGGCGCTACGATTTCGAGCTAGACGTCGTGGAACCCGTGAATGCCGACCCCGCACCGCCGCATACGCGGATTGACATGGGTCCGCAATTCGATCAAGCTTTTCGGAGAATCGGGCTGAAGCTGGAGCCGGCGCGGCGCCCGGTAGAGGTGCTGGTGATCGACCACTTGGAAAAGACGCCGGCGGCGAATTAAAAAAGCACCGCTCCCTTGCGGTCGCGGCTCAGTCAGCCTGGTGTAGAATGCTCAGGACGGGGAAGCTACTACCCCGCTAGGAGACTCTGTGATGTTCTTTCGCATGCTGGCGGCCGTGGCCGCGTTCTCCGTGGCGCTTTGGGGCGCCGATCTCAATTCCGCTTTGTTCGAACGGCTGGAATACCGCAGTATCGGGCCGGCGTCGATGGGCGGACGCATCACCGACGTCGAAGGCGTGCCCGGACGGCCGGAACTGGTGTACGTGGCGACGGCGTCGGGCGGTCTATTCAAGACCACCAATGCCGGCACCACGTGGACGCCGGTTTTTGACCACGAGCACACCATTTCGATCGGCAATCTCGCCGTCGACCCGAACAATCCCGACGTGGTGTGGCTAGGCGCGGGCGAGGCGAACGCGCGCAATAGCGTGAGCTTCGGGGACGGCGTTTATAAGACGCTCGATGGGGGCAAGACGTGGCGCAATCTGGGACTGCACGACACGCACCATATCGCGCGCGTGGCGCTCAATCCGCTGAACAGCAACATCGCGTACGTGTGCGCGCTGGGGCATAACACCGGGCCGAACGAGGAGCGCGGCGTGTTCATGACGACCGACGGCGGCGAGACGTGGAAGAAGACGCTCTATATCGACGCCGACCACGGCTGCGCCGATCTGGATAGCGACCAGCAGAATCCCAACGTGCTCTACGCCACGATGTGGAAGTTCCTGCGCCGGCCGTGGATGTTCGTTTCGGGCAGCGACAAGACCGGCGTGTTCCGCTCGCTCGACGGCGGGCGCACATGGACGCAGTTGACCGCCGGTTTGCCCAAGGGGTGGGGCCGAATTGGCGTGCGCGTGGCGCCTTCGAATTCGAACGTGGTGTACGTGATCGGCGAATCGAACGAAGGCACGATCTATCGCAGCGACGATCGCGGCGATCATTTCCACATGATGACCAAGAACCCGATCGTGGTGGGGCGTGGACTCTACTACAGCCATCTCACCATCGACCCGACGGACGAGAATCGCATTTATACGATCGGGATGCGGCTTTCCATGTCGATCGATGGCGGACGGACGGTGCGGCCGGCTTCGCCCTCGATCCACGGCGATTATCACACCGTGTGGGTGGACCCCAAGAATCCTAACCGGCTGTGGCTGGGGTGCGACGGCGGGATCGCCGTGAGCTACGACCGCTCGGAGACCTGGGAGTGGGTGGGGAACATTCCGATCGGGCAGTATTACCAGGTATTCGCCGACAACCGCGAACCGTTTTATTACCTCTCGGGCGGATTGCAGGACAACGGAAGCTGGACGGGTCCCGGCCGGAACCGTGAGGGCGCGATCGGCAACAGCGATTGGACCAACGTGAGCGGCGGCGACGGCTTTCACGTGGTGAATCATCTCGATCAGCCTTGGCTGTACCTTTCGGAGAGCCAGGGCGGCGGAATTGTGCGCACCGATCTGCGCACGCACGAGCAGCAGGATGTGAGCCCGCAACCGCGGCGGAACGATGGCGGTCCGGTGAACGAGCTGAAGTACCGATTCAATTGGAATGCGCCGATCGTGCTTTCGCCGCACGATCACAATACGGTCTATTTCGGCAGCAACGTGGTGTTCAAATCGACCGATTTCGGCAAGACTTGGACGGCGATCAGTCCGGACCTGACGACGAACGATCCCGAGAAGCAGAAGAGCGTGGGCACGGTGTGGACGGAGAACACCACGGCGGAATACCACTGCACGGTGATCCGGATTGCCGAGAGTCCGGCGCAGGCGGGAGTGATTTGGGCGGGGACGGATGACGGCAATCTGCAAGTGACGCGCGACGGCGGCAAGAACTGGACGAACGTGACGGGCAACGCCGGGGGCGTGCCGAAATTTTCGGAGATCGCGTGGGTGGAACCGAGCCGCACGGCGGCGGGTACGGCTTACGTGGCGTTCGAGAACCACTGGTTCGACGATTTCCATCCGTACATTTACAAGACCACCGATTTCGGCAAGACGTTCACCAATATCACGGGCAATCTGCCCGCGGACAATTACCTCTGGGTGGTGAAGGAAGACCCGAAGAATCCCAAGGTGCTCTACGTGGGCGGCGAGTTGGGATCGCTGGTGTCGTTCACCGGCGGCGGGCAATGGGTGCGGATGCATCTGGGCAATCTGCCTCCGGTGGCGGTGCGCGACATCACGATTCATCCGCGCGATAACGATTTGATTCTGGGAACCCACGGGCGAAGCATCTGGATTTTCGACGACGTGACGCCTTTGCAGGAAATCAACGACCAGGTGCTGAGCGAAAGCGCGTATTTGTTTTCGATGCGGCCGGCGCTGCGGTTCGACGCCGCCGGGCGCGGCGGCGGAAGCGTGGGGCAGACGGGGAACAAGCCGTTTGCGGGACCGAATCCGCCCTACGGCGCAGCGATTACGTATTACCTCAAGGAGCGCGGTCCGGCGAAAGTGGAAGTGGTGGACGCGAGCGGCAAGCTGGTTCGCGATCTGGGTCCGCTGCCGCAGGAAGCGGGGCTGAATCGCGTGATGTGGGATTTGCGGCACCAGGGCCCGCACGCGCGCAGCGTGAGCGGCGCGGACGATCCGACGGCGGGCGGGGGGTTCGGATTCCCGGCGCGCGGTCCGCTGGCGCTGCCGGGGAAGTACACGGTCCGGCTGACGGCGGGAGGTAAGACACTGACGCGCGAGCTGGAAGTGAAGGCCGACCCGGCGATTCCGGTGACGAGCGAGGCGCTGCGCACGCAGCTCGAAGTGAACTTGAAGCTGCGCGATATGCAATCGAGCGTGAACGACGCGCTGCGCGGCATCGACAGCTACAAGGGTCAGATTGAGACGGCGCAGAAGACTGTGCGCGCGCTCGATCCGCAGGCCACGAAAATACTGGCGTCGCTGCTGGCGGAGCGGCTCCAACAGCTTTCCAGCATGGAGCTGAAGCTGGCGCGGCCGGGGGACATTCCGGGGTACAGCATGGCGCCGCGGCTGGTGGACCGGTTGAGCGCGCTGCTCAACGAGATCGACCGGGTGCTCGATTCGCCGACGCGTTACGAGACGGAGTATTTCAACGAGCTGCGCACGGAATTCCTGGCCGATTTGGGCGAGGTGAACAACTTCATCGAAAAGCAGATTCCGGAAATCAACGACCTGTTGAAGAAGAATAACGCCGGCGCGTTGATGGCGGGGAAGCCGGTGGAGATCCCCATGAGCGTGCGATGAAGTGCTGAGAATTCCGTACGAGGAACTCGAGCGGACGGTGGCGGCGGCGCTGGGCCGGCTTGGTTTGAAGCGGAGCGGGCGGCACTCTGCGCGCGGCTGTTCGCGGAAACCCCGCGCGATGCCGTCTACACGCACGGCATGAATCGCTTTCCGCGGTTTGTGCGCATGATCCGCGCCGGGAGCATCGGTATTCGCGCGACGCCGGAACTGGCGGCGAGCCATGGCGCGCTGGAGCGCTGGAATGGCAGGCACGGCGTGGGCAATCTGAACGCCTGGCACGCCATGGAGCAGGCGATCGGGCTGGCGTCGCGGCACGGCATCGGCGCGTTGGCGTTGGCGCACACCACGCATTGGATGCGCGCCGGAAGTCCGGATGGCAGGCGGCCGAGGCCGGGTACATCGGCATGCGCTGGACGAATACGCTGCCGAACGTGCCCGGTGGGGTTCGGCCGAGATCCGGCTGGGGAACAATCCGATCGTCCTCGCCGTGCCGCGCCCGCCGGCGCACGTGGTGTTCGACATGGCGATGTCGCAGTTCTCCTATGGAGCGCTGGGCGCGTACCGGGAGCGGGGCGAGCAATTGCCGGTGGATGGCGGCTTCGACTCGGAAGGGCGGTTGACGCGGGATCCGGCGGCCATCGAGGAGTCGCAAAGGGTCCTGCCGGTGGGTTATTGGAAAGGCGCTGGGCTGGCTATGATGCTCGATATGATCGCCGCGATTCTTTCGGGCGGCCCGGCGACACACCAGATTCCCATCGAGCCGGAACGGGAGATCGGAGTGCCGCAATTTTTCCTGCGATCCGGGAGCGGTTGGACCGCGGAGCGCCGCGATGGAGATGGCGGATCGAATCGTGGCGCCGGCAGGATCGCGCTATCCCGGCGAGCGGACCTTCGAACTTCGGGCGTAGTGGCGCCGCACAGCGTGGTGATGAAACGCGAGCGTCTGCTGCCGGGGGTGCGATCTGCGGGGGCGCCGACGACTAGCCTTCGCGCGTATAGTCGAGCGCGTGCAGCCAGCCGAGATTGAACGGCAGTTCGGTAAGCGGACCCTGCCACTTGAGTTCCCGTTCGATATCGGGGTGCATGCGGTAGGCCTTCTTGACGTCGGCGATTTTGGCGCCGATGACGTCGATTTTCGAGCCGTCGAATTGGCCCAGGCCGACCTCGCCGCAGTATTTCACGTAACCAAGCCATTCGGGATCCATCCCCATGGTTTCGGCGGCGACGCGGTCGGCAGCGACGAAATCCGTGGAAGCCAGCGCGATGCGGGAGGGGACCGGCGTTCCCGAATTCGGACCGTTGCCCTCCATCCCTTCATAGCCGTCGATCACAGACGCTCCCCAGTTCAGCCGTTGGGCCGTGACCATCATATTGTAGTGCGTCTGGCGCAGGCCGACGTGGAATTTGCGCTTCTCGTTCCAGCGCGGATTCTCTCCGGTGGCCTGATGCAGCGGCGCGCCCAGCACCATGTTCTTGATGGATAGGGATGCGATGACGGTATTGTGCGTCTTCAGCATGCAGGCGGAGATCACGAACGCCTCGGGATCGACCAGACGGGCGGCGATGCGGCAGGGCACGATGTGCAGGTCTTTATCGAGGAGCGCCACGCGTTCGAACTTCGCCTCGTCGTTCAGATCGATCAGTTTGACCTGCTGGCGGCGATATTCGGAAGTCAGGGCATGGTACTTGTAATTGTCGTATCCGTCCTTGGTGTCGCCCGCGGAAGACTCGGCGATGACGGCGGCGCCTTTGAAGCTTTCCGAGAGATAGTCGAGGATGCCGCGCACGGCGTCGGCGTGGAGGGCGGCGAGCTGGTTGGTGGTGTTGACGAAGTTGGGCTTGATGACCACGTACTTCTTGCCCTTCATCTTCGCCTGAAGCTGCTCGTCGATGGATTTGAGAGCGGTATAGACGTTCTTGCGGCGCTGGTCGCCGTGCGCAATGGCGACGGTGGAGCGGAAGTCGGGCCCGGGAAACGACTCGGTGTGGCCGCCGAAGTTCATTGGAGGCCGGGATGGCCTGGGAGCGGAGCCGCTGGGCTGCTGTGCCTGCTGCGCGCCCGCCACTGTGCTCCGCAGGAGCGCGGCCGCTCCAGCCAGTTGAAAGAGACTCCTTCGATTTACGCCGTTCGCCATGGGACTCTCCCTTTCTATATTTCGGACTTTAAGTACTGATTATATCCAAACAGGGCCGGATTGAGAAGAGAGTTGTTGGAGATCGGCAGCCGACCAGGCTGGCGTGCCACCCGGACGGCTGGCGATGAGCGCGCCGAGGCGATTGGCGAAATCGCCGACTTCGCGCGGCGGCCATGCGGAGTGAATGCCGTGGACGAGAGCGGCGGCGAACGCGTCGCCCGCGCCGACGGTGTCGGCCACGGTGACGCGATAGCCGGGCACTTCGAGGTATCCTTCACCGAGCAGGAGGGCGCATCCTTGGCTGCCGCGGGTGACGCAAACGGCCTGCCAGCCGAAGCGCGCCGAGTAATCGCGGCAGAAACTTTCGAGGGTGCGGGGCGGCATGCCGAGCATTTCCCCGACCATCCCCACTTCCGTGTCATTCAGTTTCACTACGTTAGCGGTCTCGAGGAGGCTTCTTACGAGCTCGGGAGTGTAGGAATCGCGGCGGAGATTGACGTCGTAAAAGCGGCGGGCTTGGGGAAAGCGCTCGATCGCAGTGCGCAGCAGTCGGCGCGCAGCGGGATGCATGGAGTGGAGGGTGCCGAAGGCGATCCAATCGGGCGGGGGTGAGGCGAGAGCGGCGAAATCCGGCTCGTCGAGGGCGGCGAAATCGTACGCGGCGGGGCGGTGGATAACGTAGGATGGCTGCCCGCCGGCGTCCACCGTGACGGTAACGGTGCCGGTAGGGTGATCGGGGACGGTGCGGATGAAGCGCGTGGGGAGTCCGAGATCGCGGGCCTGTACCAGGGCGCGGCGGCCGCGGTCGTCGTCACCGACGGCGCTGACGAAGGATACCTGGTGACCGAGACGGGTCAATTGAACGGAGAAATTGAGGACGGCGCCGCCGAGATATTCGGAATCGCCGATCAGGTCCCAGAGGATTTCTCCTACGCCGATGAGGTGCATGGAATTAGAACAGTATCACGCGGAGGTGCAGAGAAAAGCAGAGATAAAAAACAATTTTCCCGCAAAGTCGCAAAGTCGCAAAGGAGATCAGGGCTCATGTTCCGGCCAGTTCGAAGGCCGCCGCCAAAAGAAAGAAGAAGACAGTCCTCACAGAGGCCACAGAGCATCACAGAGGAAAAGCTACAGGCGGAATGGATTATCTCTGTGCGCTCTGTGCTCTCTGTGTGAGATGACTTAAAAGCCTTCACGCAGAGGCGCAGAGAACGCAGAGAGAAGCAAGAAGATCTCATTTTCCGGCCAGTTTGAAGGCCCATAGGGTATCGCCGGCGCCGACGATCAGGTATTGTTTGCCGTCGAGCAGGAATGTCGAGGGGCCGTTGCTCACCATGGAATTGAGATGGAGGTGCCAGAGCGGCTTGCCGTTGTCAGGATCGTAGGCGATCAGGTTGCCAACGGGGTCGCCCGTGAAGAGCAGTTTTCCGGCGGTGGTCAGGATGCCGGGGAAGGCATTACCGAAGCCGCCGCTGGGATAGACATGTTTCCAGGCGATGTTTCCGGTTTGATAATCGATGGCTTCGAGGATAGGCTCGTTCAGGCCGCCGCCTCCACTGCCGCCGTAACCTTGCGGCTCGGGATCGTCATCGGTCAGGTAAGTGACGCTGTAGCCCTGTTTCCCATTGACATAGAAGAGGCGGGTTTCGGGATCGAAGCTGGGGGGCGGCCAGTTAGTACCTCCGGCGCCTGGAGTATTTACTAAGGAGCCATCGACTTTCGGTTCCTTGGCGGGATCGGGAATGGGCTGGCCCTTGGCGTCGATGCCCTTCATCCAATTTACGCCGACATATCCCTTGGTGACGAGGCTCTCGCCGTTGGTGCGGTCGAGAAGCGTGAAGATTCCGTTGCGTGCCGCCTGCGCCAGCAACTTACGCTGCCGGCCCTTATACAGACCGTCGAAGAGGATGCAGGTCTCCACGTTGTCCCAATCGTGGGTGTCGTGCGGGGAAGGCTGGTGATACCAGACGAGCTTGCCGGTATCGGGATTGAGCGCGACGATGGACGCGGTCCAGAGGTTGGCGCCGGGACGGCCCTGCCCGGCGAAAACGGGATTGGGATTGCCGGTGCCCCAGTAGATGAGGTTCAGTTCGGGGTCGTAGGTGCCTGGCATCCAGGTCATGCCGCCACCGTGCTCCATGGCTTGCGGATTGGGCCAGGTTTCGGCGCCCGGCTCGCCTTTGCGCGGGGTGGTATTCCAGCGCCATTGCAGCTCGCCGCTTTCGGGATCGCGCGATTCCAGGAAGCCGGGGACGTCCATGGCATCGCCGCCCACGCCCACGAGGATGTGATTCTTGACCACGAGCGGCGACATGGTGCAGAAGTACTGCATTTTCTCGTCGGCGATTTTCTGGCGCCAGCGCTCCTTGCCGTTTTTGGCGTTGAGCGAGAGGAACCAGCAATCGGGCGTCATGAAATAAAGCCAGTCGCCATACATGCCGAGACCGCGTTGGCCGACGAGGTGACCGCCGTGGTCTTCCCATCCGTAGTGCCAGATTTCTTCGCCGGTGCGGGCGTCGAGCGCCCAGACGTGGTCGGGAATGGTGAAATACAGGATGCCGTTGACCATCAGGGGAGTGGATTTGATCTCCGGGTTCCCCACGCCGCGCTGCGGGCCGACATTGCTGATGCGATACATCCAGGCGAGAGTAAGGCTGTCAATGTTGGTGGAGTGAATCTGATTGAGCGGGCTGAATCGCTTGCCGGAATAATCGCCGTTGTAAGTAGGCCAGGCATCGGTGGGCGGCTGTAGAAGTAACTTCGGATCGAGCGCCTGGGCGGCGAGGAGACTCGCGGTAAGTAGAGCGATCGAGTAAGGCTTCATTTCAGGGTCACCAGGTAAGCCGTAAGGTTATGCATGTCCTGATCGGTATATTTAGCAAGTAAGTCGCGGTGAGCGCCCAGCTTATCCTCGATTTGCACTTTGACGGAATCGCGCGGCCAGGAGTGGTAATTGCCCTGCGCATCGTAGAGGGAAATGTTGAAATCATCCTGGCGCTTGAGGGTGCCGGTGACGGTCTCGCCGGAAGGCAGCGTGACGGTCACCTTCTGCGGGCTGGCACGGCCTCCGCCGTACAGGCTCGGGCCGGGCCAGATGAAGCGGGTTTGCAACTGGTCGGGCTGGAAGCGGGATCCGATGTGAGCCAGGTCACCGGTAGGGGAATGGCAGGCGTTGCAGCCGCCGGCGCCGTTGAAATAGGCCTCGCCGGCTTTGGCATCTCCGGTGACTACATTGAGACGCCTGTAAATGCCGCGATTGGCCACCAGTTCCACCTGCATATGCAGGAACTCGGCTATATCGTATAGCTGATCTTTGGTGAACTGCGCGAACGCCGGCATTCCCTTATCGGGCCGGCCCTGGGAAACGACGGGTCCGATCAACTCGCCTTTTTCGTCGTGCAGGACGACTTCGGAGCGCACCAGGTTCGGACCGGACGCGCCGCGGGCCTTGTCGCCGTGGCAGAATCCGCAACTGGGGGCGTACAACTTTTCGCCGCGGGCGGCGGCGGCGGCGTCGGGCGCGGGGCCGAGTCCCAGGAATTCACGCGTGCCGCCGCGGCCGCCGGGTCCGCGTCCTCCACGGGCTGCCGGGGGCATGTCCTCCTGCGCGAGAAGCGGCAGGATGGCGGCGGCGAGCAGGCAGGCGACGAGTCTTTTGGAACGGTACATGGTCCCCCCGGCACTAGGATATATCACAGCTTCGGGGGCTCTGTGGGACGGCCCAAAAGCACCGCTCCCTCGCGGGGTGCCCTTATAGTAGATCCAGAAATAAAATATATATAAAGAAAAAAGGGTGTTTGGGGTAGCACTCGGAAGGAGTGTACACCCGCGAGCTTTTTACCGGCCCAAACATTTG
>Ga0181538_10002281_pt1 | contig 20104 bp, 16 predicted proteins | sample PEATcosm2014_Bin_40_FD_119773 | JGI IMG/M metagenome (GOLD analysis project Ga0181538, IMG submission 119773) | Peatland microbial communities from MTU Mesocosm Facility, Houghton, MI, USA - PEATcosm2014_Bin23_30_metaG | ecosystem: Environmental > Terrestrial > Soil > Wetlands > Peat | place... | reverse complement strand
CGGCCGGAAGGCAGAAGGAGCGTTTCAAATGGAGAAAGAGAAGCCGCAGGATTTCGCACATCACGCACGGTTTTTTCCCCCGTTTCACTTTTTTGTGTTGCCGGTGTTTCTAGTGAATTTTGTGTCTTCGCTCGTTGGGCTGAGGCACGGAATTTCGTATTTTTCGATTCTGCACGTATTCGTTGCGGCCGCATTGGTCATGCTGGCCTTGTCCGCGCGACTTATGGCGATTGCGGTGCAGGACCGCGTAATCTGTTTGGAGGTACGGTCCCGGCTGGGCCAACTGTTGCCGGGAGATGCGAAAGGGCGAGTCGTTGAATTCACACCAGAGCAACTGATTGGGTTGCGTTTTGCGAGCGACGAGGAATTGGCGGAGCTGGCACAACGAGTTCTCGCTGAGCGAATCGCCGATCGGAAGACGATCAAGAAGCAGATTAAGAAGTGGAAGCCTGATTACATGCGGGCGTAAGCGGGGAGCGGAACCAGAGCAAATCAAAAACCCCGCACCCTTAAACCCGAAGGGTGCGGCACCCGCAGAGAAGACGGGCGGAGACAAGCTCCGCCCCTATTGGGGAAACTGCCTGACAGCTTCGATTGGTGAAGTCTGTTTCTATGTGCGTTTAACTAGGGGGCAAACGGATGTCGGTTCTGGATGTGCTGCTAGGGAAGCCGCTGGCGACGTCGGACGAGCGGGCCGAACAGATCGGGACTTCGGCTGGAATACCAATCTTTGGACTCGATGCGCTGAGTTCGGCGGCGTACGGCCCGGAAGCGGCGCTGACGCTGCTGATCGTGTTGGGCGCGGCGGGCGTGCGCTACATCGTGCCGGTGAGCCTGGCGATTATTGTGCTGCTGGCGATCGTCTATTTTTCTTACCGGCAGACCATCGCGGCCTATCCGGGGGGCGGCGGCTCGTACACGGTGGCGTCGGAAAACCTCGGATCGTTCGCGGGGGTGCTGGCCGCGGCGGCGCTGATGTTGGATTACGTATTGGTCGTTGCGGTGGGAATTTCGGCGGGAGTGGGCGCGCTAGTTTCCGCGGCGCCGCGGCTGCAATCGCACACGCTGGCGATCTGCCTGGGAATTCTGGTAGTCATCACGATTGTGAACTTGCGCGGCGTGCGCGAAGCGGGCGCAGTGTTCATGGTTCCGACGTACGCGTTTCTCGGCTCGCTACTCATTGCGATCATTATCGGCGTCACGAAGACGGTGCTCGCGGGAGGGCATCCGATCGCGGTGGTTGCGCCGCCGGCATCGACGCTGCCGGTGACCTCCGTGGTGAGCGCGTGGCTGCTGCTGCAAGTTTTTTCGAATGGCTGCACGGCGATGACGGGCGTGGAAGCGGTGAGCAACGGCGTGCGGGCGTTTCGAGAGCCGACGGTTCGCAACGCGCAGAAGACGCTGACCGTGATCATCGGATTCCTGATCGTTCTCCTGGCGGGGATCGCCTATTTGGTGCGCGCATACGGGATCATGGCGACGGATCCGGGAAAGCCGGGTTACCAAAGCGTGATTTCGATGCTGGTGGCGGCGGTGGCGGGGCGCGGACTGTTCTACTACTTCACGATCGGTTCAGTGCTGGTGATCCTTTCGCTTTCAGCGAACACGGCATTTGCCGATTTTCCGCGGCTGTGCAAGGCCGTGGCGCAGGGCGGGTATTTGCCGCACTCGTTCGGTTACCGCGGGCGGCGGCTGGTTTATTCGCAGGGGATATTCGTGCTGGCGGCGCTATCGGCCTTGCTGCTGATCATATTTCGCGGCGTGACCGACCTGCTGATTCCGCTGTTCGCGATTGGGGCGTTTCTGGCGTTCACGCTGTCGCAGGCGGGGATGGTGGAGCATTGGCGACGGAGACCCCGACGCGGCTCCCTGCGCAGCATGCTGGTGAACGGCCTGGGAGCGCTGGCGACGGGCATGACGCTGGTGGTCGTGCTGGTTGCAAAATTCATGGCGGGCGCGTGGGTGAGCGTGCTGCTCATCTCAGGAGTGATGGCCACGATGATGTGGGTGCGGCATCACTACAACGAAGTGACCCGGGAAACGGCCACCTCAGCGCCGCTGCAAATCACGAAGCTCGGGCCGCCGATCGTGATCGTTCCAATTCAGGCGTGGTCCACAATTTCCCAGCGCGGGATTCAGTTTGCCCTGACGCTTTCACCTGAAGTTCACGCGATCCACGTGGGAACGGAAGAAGAGACGGGGGAGCTGCAGGAAGATTGGAACCGCCTGGTCGCGGAACCTGTGAAGCAGGCAGGCGGGACGCCGCCGACGCTGGTGACGCTGGCGTCGCCGTACCGATTGGTGATCAAGCCGATACTCGAGTATGTCCTGGCGACGGAGAAGGAGAATCCGGGGCGGGAGATCGCCGTGATCGTGCCGGAGTTGGTGGAGAAGCACTGGTATCACTACCCGCTGCACAATCAGAGGGCGGAATTGCTGAAGGCGCTGCTGCTGTTGAGGGGGAGCCGGAACATCGTGCTGATTAATGTGCCTTGGTATATCGAGGCGTGAGTAGAACAGACATTCCTGTCTGTCCTCTGCGCTTTTCCCAAGGCGAAAAAACCTGGACAGACAGGAATGTCTGTCCTACTGGGATCTAGAGGTAGCGTTGGTGGAGGAGATCGACCGTCATGGGGCCGCGGCGGATGCTGGTGGCGATTGGGACGGCGGCGGATTTTTGTTGGAGGACGACGAAGACAGTGTCGCCGGCGCGAAGACCTTGCAGTTTTAGCGGCTGGCCATTTTCGTCAATGTATTTAGTCTGAGCATTGACTTGAACTAGTTGCGTGACCTCCGTGGGCTTCTTCAAAACAATCTGCTGCGATTTGGGATCAATCGAAGAAACGATATAGAAATCACCAGCGGCTGCGACTTTCAGCTTGCGCGCGGCGGCCTCGGCGGCGGCTCGCGAGGGCGGAGGCGTAACGGGCGCGGCGGGTGAGGCCTGCGGCGGCGCGGGAGTTGTCGCGGGAGGATTCTGTTGCGCCGCGAGCGAGCACGTCAGCAGGCAGGCGCCGGCGGTCAGCAGGGCGCGGGCCACGAATCCGCGAGCACGCAAACTCGGCATTGCACTGAACTTCGACACGCGGAGATTACTGCGGTTCACGTTTTTATTCATAACGAAGGGCCTCAATAGGATCCAGCCGCGCGGCTTTGCGCGCGGGATAAAAGCCGAAGAAAACTCCAACGCCTGCGGAAAACACCACGGCGGCGACGATGGCGCTGACGGGAATGCTCGTGGGCCACTGCAACCACGCGGAGATCGCCGCCGAGCCAAAGACTCCGGCGATGACCCCGATGGTGCCGCCCAGGGCGCTCAAGACCACCGCTTCGTATAGAAATTGCTGCTGGACATCTTTTTCCGTGGCGCCCACGGCCATGCGCACGCCGATCTCCCGAGTGCGCTCAGTGACGGAGACGAGCATGATGTTCATGATGCCGATGCCGCCGACGACCAGCGATACCGAGGCGAGGCTAGCGAGCAACAACGTCATGACCGCGCCAGCGGACTGCTGAGCCTGCGCGAGATCGGTGGGACTCATTATGATGAAGTCGCTGTCTTCATCGGGGCGCAGGTGATGGCGCTGGCGGAGCATGGCGGTGATCTGCGTTTCGGCGATGTCGATATCGTCCTGAGAATCGGCGGACGCGGCAATGTACTGGAGCCAGGAGATGCCGGCGAGTTTTTTCTGCACGGTGGTATACGGCATGATGAGCGTGTCGTCTTCGTCGCCGCCGAAAGGCGTCTGCCCTTTCGATACGGGCTCGCCGATGACGAGGAAAGGGAGATTCTGGACGCGGATCGTTTGTCCGACGGGATCTTCATCGCCGAAAAGATTTTCCGCGACAGTCTGGCCGATGAGACAAACGTCGGAGGCGACGTCCACATCGCGCTGGGAAAACGAGCTGCCGCGCAGGATGCCCCAATGGCGGATGGTCATGTATTCGGGGGAGACGCCGCGCACGCTCGTGGCCCAATTTTGACTTTGATAAACGACCTGACCGCGGCTGCCGACGCCTGGTGACACTCTGGTGATGGTGGAAATCTGCTGGACCGCCATGGCGTCCTCGACCGTGAGCGACTTGGTGGCCTGGCTACCGAGACGAACGCCGCCTTGATTGATGCTGCCGGCGAACACCATGATCATGTTGTCGCCGAGAGCGAGAATCTGCTGCGAGACCTGCTGGGAGGCGCCCTCGCCGATAGCGACCGTGCAGATCACGGCGCCAACACCGATGATCATGCCGAGCATGGTGAGCAGGGTGCGCAGCTTGTTGCGGTTGAGCGCTTGGAGCGCGAGCCGCAGTACTTCGCGAAAACTCATGCGCTCACCTGCCGCCGCCCGTCCTGGCCCCACCACCGCCAGTGCCGCCCGGCCGGGATGTTCCAAGGCCCGGAGCCGCTGAGCCTTTTTGTGCGGAGGACTGTTCGGCAGTGATCAGGATATCGTTTTCCTGCAGACTTCCCTCGAGGCACTGCGTATTAACATAGTCCGTGATGCCGACGCGAACGGCGACGGGGATGGGCGTCTGCTGAGGCCCATATTTCCAGACGACTTGCCAGCCGCCAAGGTGTGTCGAGGTCGCGGCCGCGGGAATGTTGTACTGCTTGTACATCGACTGCAGCGTGCTCGCCGGGAGGCTAGGTGTGTACGTGAGCGCGGCGTTGGGGATGCGAATGGCATTGTCGGCGTGACCGGTGGGAATGGTGACGTAGGCGGTCTCGCTCGGTAGCAGAAGTTCGTCGGGATTATCGAAGTCGATGATGGTGTTGTAGGTGACGACGTTCTGTACGGTATAGGCGTTCAACCGCACGGCGCTGATGCGGCCATGAAACTGTTGCGTGGGAAAGGCGTCCACTTGAAATGTGCAGTCGGCACCGATGTGAATGTTGCCGGTGTCCGATTCGTCGGTGCTGGCGTAAACCTGCATGCGGGTAAGATCCTGCGCGATAGTGAAGACGTTGGGGGCCTGTAGCGACGCGGCGACGGACTGGCCAACGTCAATGTTGCGCGCGACCACTGTGCCGTCCAGCGGCGAGAGAATCGTGGTGTACTTTAAATTCGTTTCGGCTTCTTCGAGCTGACCCTGCATGGATTCGACTTGTGCGCGCGCCGACTCGACCTGTGCGAGGGTCTGCTGGACCTGCGCTTCACCGGCGACGAGAGTCGCCTGAGCCTGACCGAGCGTGGACTGCTGGAGCTCGTACTGATCCTTGGAGAAGACCCCTTGCTGGTATAGCTGGTTGATGCGGTCGGCGCTGGCCTGCTGGTAGGTCACATCCGCCTGATACTTCTGCACGTCTGCCTTCATCACGTCCACCGTGGCGAGGAGATTGTTCAGGTTGGCCTTGGCATTATTGAGATTGCCCTCCGCCGTGGTGACTTGAGCGTCGTAGAGAGTCGGATCGAGCTGGGCGAGGACCTGGCCGGCGTGCACGCGAGTATTGAAGTCCGCAAAAATGTATTGCACGGTTCCTGAAACGAAGGAACCGACCGGCACGGTGGTCAGGGGATTGATGGTGCCGGTGGCCTGCACAGTGGCAGTGATCGAGCCTTTCGTCACGGTGGCCGTCAGGTAGCGCGTCTGCGCGGAACGCCCTTTAATGATGAAGCCGGCCGGGATCAGGACGATAATTCCCAAGGCGCAGAACGAAATAAGCTTGTGTTGGTGGTACAGCGATAGAAGCTTTTCCTTCATGATGTGTACTGGTCCTCCGAAGGCCGGTAAATCCCTTCTAATGATTGGACGCGATGGTCGTCTGGTCGGTTTCGATCCGCTGGGGGGATGGTAGCACAGCCGCCGGGGCGCGCCAGCCACACCGCGAAGGGCCAGCGGACAATTTCGACTACATCACTCGGGTGGCGGGTGCAAGCGGTAGACCTCAAGCGGCCCGGAGGAGTAGATGCGATCACCGATCCCAGCCAGGGGGACGGAAAAGCGCGGCACGCCGTAGGCCCACACATACTGATAGTCGCCCCGCACGTCAGGCCAGTCGGGCGGAGTGTCCGGGGAGTCGTAGCTGAGGTCCCAGAAGCCATCGGCAGTGTAGGACTCGTAGGTGATGCGCATTGGCGTTTCGCCGGGGTGATCGAACAAGTAGGGCGAAAACCAGCCGCGGCGAATTACACCATACGCCCAGAAATGGGTGAACGGGCGGGCGATGGGATCCTGGTCGCCCTCGACGACGGGGAAAACGAGCGCATCACGCGGCACGAGATCGAACGAGTTCGCGAGGCCGGCCAGCTCGGGCTGCTCGGCCCTGAATTCTCTGGTGACGCTTATGGTGCGCGCGAGAAACAAAAGGAGCGGCAATGCGGCGAGCCAGCGTCCGCGAGGGCCGATTCGCGCGACTGCAAGGATTGCGACGAACAACAGCGGAAGAACGCGAATGTCGAGATCGGAGCCTTCGCCATACGCCCACGGAATCGCCCAAAACGCGCCGAAGAGAACAGCCGCGACTCCGAACCACGGCCAATCCCAGCGAAACTTGGGATTGCGAAACCAGCCGAGAAGGAAAAATGCCGCAAGCGCGATGAGTGTGATGGTGTCCAGCGCAGGCGAGTAGCCGTGCATGAACTTGCCGAGGGCGTCGAGTTTGTCGTCCCAGCCCTGGTAGATGATGGTTTGTTTTCCGAGGCCGACACGCGACGAGTGGAGATACGCAATCGCTCCGGGAACGAACAGGAGCCACGAAAATAGAAGTGTGCGCAACGAGCGCCGGCTGAACAGCGCATAGGCTGTGACGATCAGGCCGGCGAGGGCAAAACCGATCAAGTGCGCGAAATAAAGGCAGAGGAATGCGAGCGCTGCGGCCAGCCAGCGCAAGAAACCCGGCGATGCGAGCCAACGGAGCCACAGTCCCAGAGCGATCAGGGCGAACGCCAGACTGATGTCAAAATTGAGAAAGCCTTCCAGGAAAAAAACATTCCAGGCGATCAAAAGCGTCCAGCAGGCGGACCAGTCTTCGCCGGGGTGAGCCTGCCGCAGAAAAAACCAAGCGCTCGCGGGAAGCAGAAGCGCACAGAGGCTAAGGAAAATTCGGCCCGCCATCTCAATCGGGAAGATGCGCCCGAGCACCGCCAAGCTGGCATCCATACCGAGATAGGGATAGAGGCCCCAATCCGCCCGGTACCACTGCGAAAAAGAGAAATGAGGATCGTGCAAGTGCAGCAGCACAAAGGCGCGCGCGAGATGATTGGGGTAGTCCAGCAGGGGCGGAAAAGCGACGCCCCAGATCGGGAACAGCAACAAAACGGATAGAGCCACGAGAAACACGGCGAGAGCGGCGCGGTTTCTCGTGAGGGACATCTCTTAACGCAATCCGATCCAGATGAGCGGCACAAGCCCGAGCAGGGCGAGCGCGGAGAGAAGCAGGAGGGCTTGCCGTCCACAACGGCCGCCAGCGAGAAAGAACGCGTAAATCCCTTTGGCGAGATTGTTGCTTGCGGCCGCGATGACCAAACCGGCAGCGGCAAGAGCGAGCGGCGTCGAGGCCCCAGCGGATTGGGTGAGCCCCATCACGAAGGGGTCTACGTCGCTTACGCCCATCACGCTCGCGAGAGCGTAAATACCGCCGCGGCCAAGATAGAGCAAAGTGAAATGCGTGGCGACAAGCATACCGACGAAAATCACCGCAAAAGAAAATGCCACGGGTAGCTCGAGCGGATTCTTCGGCGTGAAATCGCGCGGCACGCCCGCGCCGCCTGCGTCCGGGATGCGCGACCACAACCATCCCGCGAGCACGGCGACAACGCCGAGGATCAAGAACGGCGGTGCGATTTCACGCATGAGACCACGATTGAACAGGCCAACCAGGATGATGAAGCGCAGGTACATCACACCGGAAGCGAGAAGAATGCCACCCGAGTAGACCTGCGTTTGAGAATCGCCACGGGCGCGCTTCGCGAGGACGACGGTGGTGAGCGTGGAAGAGTACGCGCCGCCGAGCAAGGCCGCGAGAAGAACGTTGCCTTTCGCCTTGGTGAACTTTTGAAGAATGTAGCTGCCGTACGAAAGAGCGCTGACTGCGACAACGACGAGCCACACCTTGAACGGATTGATCAGGTACGAAGTGAAAGCGCGATCCGGGACCACGGGCAGAATCACGAAGGTGAGCAACAGAAATTTTGTGAAGGTGAGAATTTCCACATCGGGGATGCGCAGGGAGAGATTCTCGAGGAACGCTTTCAATTCCAGCAGGAGCATGCTGAGCACGGCCAGCGTCATCGCGATCCAGAGGAGTTCGTGGGAGACGAGGACGCCAATGACGTAGGTCACGAGGCCCGAAAGCTCCGTGGTTACACCGGCGAGTTGTTGCGTCTCCAACTTGTGGCGATAGGAAAGCCACAAGAAGGATCCGACCACCGCGAAGCCCACCGCAACCAGACCCCATTGCTGACCGGAGAGCGCCCCCAATGCGTAGCCGAGCAAGCCCAGAAGAGGAAAGGTGCGGACGCCGCCGAATGCATACTCCTTGGCAACCGTTTTGCGCTCCTGGCGCTCTAAGCCAAGGAGAAATGAGAGGAAAAGAACGAGAAGAACCTCGGTTACGGCCGACGGCATTAGACCTGCTAAACCTTGAAACACAAAATCCCTCCGGCGGGCGGTCCAGTGCGCCCGCCTTCCGCGTGCGAGGGTACCTAGAATCGCGGGGAAACACAATTCTTGGTGGCAATTGAACCCGGAAGGGAAAGGAAATGCGGAAGGAATGCGAACAAAGCCTAATCTGTGGAGCGTTTGCCCTAAAGCTTATGTACTCGACGGAGACACTTTGCAATTGGGGCTTGTAAGCGCAGCGCGCAGATTATACGCTTGGCAGACCTTGAACCACCTGTCGGGACAGATAGGCAAGGCCTTGTGCGCCCACGCCACCCGGCGAGTTGCGTGGGCACTTTTCTTTTTCGCAACTTTTCTTCCACTTACGCGTTTCGTTGCGGCACAGGAAATTGCGCCGCTCATCCCTGCGGGCGCGGCGGGAGGGGCCCTTTCCTCCACGACACAATTCACGACTGCGGTAGATATTTCCGCAAAGCAGCAATGGACGGACAGCGGTATTTTGCTGACGTCCGGCGATCGCGTACGAATCATCGCGACAGGCAGTGTGCGGCGTCCGGCGGCCGGATCTTGCGGCCCGGACGGAGTGCTGCGGAGCTGGCGCGAGTTGATGCTGCGGTTCCCCGTGAATTCGGCGGGAATGGGTTCGCTGGTGGGAAGAGTAGGACTGGGAGACGTCACGCCGGCGTTTGAAATCGGGACGCACCACGATATCAAAGTAAAATCTTCCGGCAGGCTTTACCTCGGGATCAACGAAGCGCCGAACGAGATCTCCACAGGCGGTTTCCACGCCATCATTGTGATCACGCGTCCGGCTGGAGCGTCGATGGCAGGTGTCCCGGATCCATCGGGGACGTCCGCTCCAAAACAGGTGGCCGCATCCGAGTTTCCATCTCCGGTGCTGGCGCAAATTCCCCGACGGATTGGAGACGTCAACGGCAATCCCGGGGATATGGTCAATTTTCTGATCGTCGGCTCGGAAGACGACGTGGTCCACGCATTCAGACGCGCGGGTTGGGTGAGAGTGCAGATCTTGTCGCAACAGACTTTCTTGCACGCGGCTACAACAAGCTTCTTTCAAACTGCCTTCTTGAAGTTGCCGATGAGCGAGCTTTATCTCTTTGGACGCACTCAGGATTACGGTTTTGCGCACGCGAAGCCGGTGTTTGCGGTGTCCACGCGCCACCACTTGCGGATTTGGAAGACCCCGTACGAAATCAACGGACAAACGCTCTGGGCGGGTGCGGCGACGCAAGACACGGGATTCACGAAAGAAATCCGCAAATGGAAAATTACGCACTACATCGATCCCAACGTGGATGACGAACGCTCGTACGTGCAGGAATCTCTCATCGATACAGGGATGGTGGCGCAGTGGACGATGACGCAGCCATCGAATCCCGTCGAATCCGCACGCACCGCAACGGGCGAGGCTTTCAATTCCAACGGCGATATACTTGTGCTTTGGCTACAGGGAACTGAACCCGCGCAAAAGGATCCGACTACGGAAGCCGCGTGCCGCGAGCCCGAACAAATCCCCGGCGTTGCGGAATCCCTGCTTCCCTGCAGCGAGAACACTCTGAGCACATCCCCGGATCCCGAAGAGATGGACCCGATCCAGTAAGGCCTCATAGCCGCACGGCGCGCTTTTCCCCCTCTCCTCAATTTGAACGCTAGGCTCAGTCCAGCGATTTGTGGAATCGTAGAACGCTGATGGTGAGCAGCGTCATCCCGATAATCGCCATGCCTACGAATTGCGGCCACAGGATGTCGAATCCGACGCCTTTTAAGTAGATCCCGCGCACCACAATCATGAAGTAGCGCATGGGATTCAAATAGCTGAGCTTCTGCCATAGAGGCGGCATGCTGCTGATGGGAGTTGCGAAACCCGAAAGAGTGATCGCGGGCATGATGAAGAAAAACGCCGAGATCATGGACTGCTGCTGCGTGGCGGAAATCGTGGAAAGAAACAGCCCGATGCCAATGGAAGACAGCAGAAAAATAAAAGTGCCGGCGGCCATCACGATGATTTTCCCGCGAAAGGGCACGCCGAACCAGAAGGTGCCAACGAGCGAGATCAGCACGGCGTCGAAAACGCCGATAAGATAGAACGGCAGCGTTTTCCCGACGATGAATTCCCACCGGCGAATCGGCGTCACCATGATTTGTTCGAGCGTTCCGATTTCGCGCTCGCGAACGACGGCGGACGAAGTCAGCGACATGATCATGACCAGAAGCAAATTGCAGATCACGCCGGGGACGAAGAACCACTTGCTCTCCAGGCCCTCGTTGAACCACGGCCGCGTCTCCAGATTCACTTGCGGTACGAACGCGGCTGGTTGGGGAGGGCCGCGCTGGAGCGCGTCAGTCTGGTAGTCCTGCGCATATTTCCCGCCGATTTGATTCAGGTAACCGAGGCTGATGAGGGCGGTATTCGAGTTCGAGGCATCTACAATCACTTCGACCTGCGCGCCCTGGCCGTTGTGAAGCCGCTGGGCAAAACCGGAATCAATCTGTAATGCGATGAGGACGTCGCCCTGATCGATCCAGGTGCGAAGCTGATCGGGATTCACGGCATAGTGGCCGGGACTCAAATCGAAATACTGGCTTCCGGTGAAACGCGTAACAAGATCGCGGCTCTCCTGGGTGTTGTCACGGTCGAGCAGGGCCATTGTGACGTGCTTCACCTCATACGTGGCGGCATAGCCGTAAACAAGCATTTGAATAATCGGCGGCCCAATCAGGATGAATCGCATGCGCGGGTCGCGCAGAGCCTGGATAAACTCCTTCACCATCATGCGAACAATGCGCTGCCAGGATTGCCGGAGATTCATTCGAGCCTCTTATGAAATGCGCGCGTCGCCAGAATAATCAAGAGCACGGAAATAATGCTGAGCGCTGTAATCTGGCCCTTCATGAGGCTGATGGAAGTGCCCTTGAGGAAAACATTGCGCAGGATTTCGACATAGTAGCGCGCCGGAAGAACCACCGATAGCCACTGCACGGGCTTTGGCATCTGGTCGATCGGAAACAAGAAGCCCGACAGCAAAAACGTGGGCAGAAACGTGGCGAGCATGGCCATCTGGCTCGCGGCGAGTTGCGACTTGGAAACCACCGAAAAGTAGTAGCCCATCGAAAGCACGACCGCAAGGAACAAGGCGGAAGTGCCGAACATCACCAGCCAGCTTCCACGGAACGGCACGCCGAACCACCACACGCCCATCACCGCGCACAAAGCGGTATCGAGCATTCCGATGACGAAATACGGAATCAACTTGCCGAGCTGAATTTCGAGCCGGCCGACGGGCGTGGAAATCAATTGCTCCATCGTGCCGCGTTCCCACTCGCGCGCGATGGTGAGCGAGGTGAGAAAGGCGCCGACGACCGCCATCACCATCGCGACGACTCCGGGCACGATGTTGGCCATGCTCTGGAGGTCTTCGTTGAACCAGGTGCGCGGCTGAAACTGTACGGGCCCGCCACCGGCGGCGGACATCCCGTGCCGCTGCTCCCATTCGATGGCCACATCGCCCGAGTAGGTTTGGACGATCCCTTGCGCGTAGCCCATTGCAACGTTGGCGGAATTGCTGTCGCTGGCGTCGATGAGCAATTGCACGCTGACAGTGCCGCCCGAGTGCAGCGTCTCGTCAAACTGCGGCGGAATCACGATTGCGGCCGTGGCATTGCCGGAATCAATCTGGCGCAGAACGTCCGGATAATTGTCCGCGACGTGAACGATGCGGAAGTAGTCGGTGGCCTGAAAGCGCTTGATCAAATCCAGGCTGGTTTGCGTGCCGTCCTGATCGTAGACGCACAGCGGGATGTTCTTCACATCGAGGTTCAGCGCGTAGCCGTAAATGACGAGCTGCATCACCGGCATCAAAACGATAATCAACAGGCTTCGCGGATCGCGGAGGATCTGGATGATCTCCTTGCGCATCATGGCGAGAACGCGATGGAGATTCATGCCGGCTTCGGCTCCTTCGCTTCGTGGGAACCGGTCAGCGAGACGAATACGTCTTCGAGGGACGGCGGAATCACCTCGGCGCGGCGGACCCGAATCTGTTTGGCTTCGAGGGCCGCGCGAATTTTCGGAATCGTGGCCTGCGAATCGGAAACCACGGCGTGCAGCGCGTTGCCGAAGACAGCGGTGTCCAGCACGCCCGGCACATTCGGCAAAACATCGAGCGCCGGGCCCAGGGGTTCGCATTCGACCAGCAACAGATCGCCGCGCATCGCGGATTTCTTGAGTTCGGTCGGCGTACCCATGGCCACGATCTTCCCGCGGTCGATCAGCACCAGGCGATTGCAGTATTCCGCTTCGTCCATGTAGTGCGTGGTGACGAATACGGTGACGCCTTCGCCGGCCATCTGGTGAATCAGCTCCCAGAATTGCTGGCGCGTCACCGGATCCACGCCGGAAGTCGGCTCATCGAGAAAGACAATCGGGGGGTGGTGCAGCACCGCGCAGCCGAGCGCCAGGCGCTGTTTCCATCCGACCGGCAATGAGCCGGTAATCGCGCGCTCGCGTCCTTCGAGTCCGGCCATCTGAACCGCCCATGCGATTCGCGAAGGCACGTCCTTCGAGGGCACGCTGTACAGTCCGGCGAAAAAGCGGAGGTTTTCGACGACGCGCAAATCTTCATACAGCGAGAATTTCTGCGACATGTAGCCGATTCGCTGGCGGATTTCCTCGGACTTCGTCGCGACATCGAGCCCGTCGACGGTGGCGCGGCCGGCGGAGGGAAGCAAAAGGCCGCAGAGGATGCGAATCGTGGTGGATTTTCCGGCGCCGTTCGGGCCGAGAAAACCGAAAATTTCGCCTTTGTGCGCAGTGAAGCTGACGTTGTTCACCGCAATGAAATCGCCGAAGCGTTTGTAGAGGCCTTCGACGACAACCGAATTTTCAGTGCTGGCCATATGGGGCGATTTTATTTTTGCGTTGCTTGCGTAGCTTCTGCACCGGGAGACTCCCGCCCGGACGGATCCGTCACCGCAAACACAAACAAGTCCTCGATGGTGGGTTCGACACGGGCGAAGGCCTCGACCTGGATTCCCACCGTGCTCAGAAGACTCTGCAGCTCTGGTTGGCGCTCGGCGCGATCCGCGATGATGTGCACGCCGTCGCCTTCGAGCACGATTCGATTCACACCGGGCGCGCCTTTGAGTGTTTCGCTCACGCGAGCGGGATCACCAGTGCGCACGGCGAAGATGGATCCGGGAAATTGCTTCTTGAGAATTTCCGGGCGGTCGCAGAAAAGCAGTTTGCCCTTGTGCAGCAAGCCAACACGATGGCAGCGCTCGGCTTCATCGAGATACGACGTCGAAATCAAAATGCCGACTCCGCCGTCGATGAGTGAATAGAGGATCGCCCAGAAATCGCGGCGCGAGACGGGATCGACACCGTTTGTGGGCTCATCGAGCAGAATCACCTTCGGGCGATGAATGAGAGCGCAGACGAGACCGAGTTTCTGCTTCATGCCGCCAGAAAGTTTTCCCGCCATCCGCTTGCGAAATTCCGAAAGACCCGCGGCGGTGAGCAATTGGCGGGCGCGGGTTTCGCGCTCTTGTTTAGGCACGCTGAACAGGTCGCCGTAAAACGCGATGTTCTCGTCCACGGTGAGGTCTTCGTAGAGGCCGAAGCGCTGGGGCATGTAGCTGAGGTGATGCTTCGCGCTCTCTGGGTCGTGCGCGATGTCGAAGCCGGCGACCTGGGCGCTCCCGGTATCTGGCGCGAGAACTCCAGCCAGCATGCGCATTGTGGTGGTTTTGCCGGCGCCGTCCGGCCCAACCAGTCCGAAAATTTCACCGGGATGAACGGCAAAGCTCAGCGCGTCCACGGCGCGGATTGCGCCGAAACTTTTGCCGAGTCCAGTCATCTCGATGACTGCCGCGTCGCTTGCCATTTCGCCCCGCTCACTTTGTTTCGATATACACGTCGGCCGGCATTCCGGGTTTCAATTCGTGATTCGGATTGTCCACGTCCACCTTGACGCGATACACCAGGGTGACGCGCTCCTCCTGGGTTTGCACGCTCTTCGGCGTGAACTCGGCATCCGAGGCAATGAAAGAAATTCGTCCGGTGTAACTTTTATTGGGGAAAGTGTCGGTGCGGACGGTCACGTTCTGGCCCCAGTGGATCTTGCCCATGTCCGTCTCCGAGATGTAAACGCGCACCCACAGATTGTCCAGATCGGCCAGCGTCACAATCGGAGTGCCGGGTGAAACGACCTCGCCCAGCTCCGCTTCGCGCACCAGCACGACACCGCTAAACGGAGCCGTGAGCGTCGTGTAACCCAATTTGATTTGCGACATTCCAAGTGTCTGGTCAGCTGCGCCCACATTCGCCTGGTCCACGGCGATCTGCTCCTTGCGCGTCCCAGCCAATAGCTCGTCATAGACTTGCTGCAAGCGCGCGACGTCCGTTTCGGCGCGTGTGACGGCTGTTGCGGCCTGATCGCGAACTTGCGCGGGAATTTCGTCTTTCGCAAGCAACGCGTCGTAGCGCGCGAGATCTTGTTTCTTTTGCGCGAGATCCGCCTGCGCGTCGACGACGTTCTGCCGCGCGGCTTCGATGTCCTCCGCGCGCGGGCCAGCGAGCGAAAGCGTCAATTGCTGGGCGCGCACGTGCGCGGCCGCCTCATCGACCGACACTTGTTGCCGGTAATCCGCATCGTCCAGTTTGGCGAGCAACTGCCCCGCTTGCATCGCCTGGCCTTCTTCGACCGGCAACTCCACCACGCGCCCGGTCACTTTGAAGCTGACCAGGCTCTCGTGCGCTTCCACGTTGCCGGAAAGCTTGATCTCATTCGGGTTGACGGGCTTGCCGAACCAGCGTGGATAAAGGTAATAGCCGGCCACGGCCACTCCGACAATCAGGAGAATTATCACTAGGCGTTTCATTGCCGTTCGACCTCCACTAAGGATTCCGTTCGCTCCGAAATTCTCATGGCTGAGCCTGCGAGGCAGGCTGAGCTGCGCCTGCGGGCTGACTTCCCGGGATGGATTCACCCAAATAATTTGAGTAATTGGTTTCGTTCGCGCCCATCGCGCGCGCCAAGGCCATGCGCGCGTCGGTGTGTCGCGCCAGCGCCTCGATCCGATCCTGTTGCGCCTCCGCTACGGAATTCTGTGCGGTGATGACTTCGATGTTGTCCGTGAGGCCGTTGCGGAAGCGATCCGTGGCCAGCGCCAGTTCTTTCTGTGCCAGATCCAGCGATTCCTCGGTCACGCGCACCTGATCCTCGGCCGATTGAAGATCGAGCACGGCCGTGCGCAGTTCCTGCTCGATTCCACGGGAGAGATCGTCGATTTGATCGTCGAGCTGTTTCAATTGGCTTTCGAGCTGCTTTCGCTCACCATTGCGATCGCGATCGAACAGATCAATCGAAAGCGTCGCTTGAATCACACCTGTCCCTGGCAATTGGTAAAGTTCGCGGCCGAACGCGCCGTAGTTCCCGGTGGCCTGCAGCGTCGGGTAGTAACGGGCGTGCGATGCCTTCTCCTGCTCGACGAGCGCCTGCCGTTGCGCGTCGAGCGAACGATAATCCGCGCGGGCTCGCAAGGCGTCGCTCAGGGTTTGGTCGGCGTTGGGAACTTCGAGATGGTGAAATTCCAGCGGCTCGGCCAGCGCGATGGGCGTGCCCGGAGAGATACCGATGTAACGCGCCAGGGAAATCAGTGCGATCTGATACTGGTTGCGGGCCACAAGGAGATTCTGCTGGTCGTGCTCGAGGGCGACCTGGGCCCGCAACACATCCACGCCGGTGGCCAGACCTTGATCGTGCTGATCGCGTGCCAATTTTTCGAGTGCTTGCGACGTCTCCACGCGCGACTCCGCCGACTCCACTTCCGCTTGTGCCGCCTGGCCGTCGAGGAAAAGCGCTGCGGTCTGGCGCACGACCATGCTCCTGGAATCCTCATAGTCCAGCGCCGCAGATTGCTTCTGATCGTCGGCCGCCTTCAACGTGTGGGTCAACTGCCGGTTCACGAGCACCTGGCTGCCGTAGAGGCGGAAATCGTAATTGTCAAACGGCCCAATGACCGTCGGCAAGGTCAAGCCGGGCAACTGGAAACTAAAGCCAAGAGCGCGCAGGTTCACGGTCTGCTGGTTGGCGTAAATGTGCCCTGTGACCTCGGGCAAAAGGGCGGCTTTCGCGCGTTCGCGCGTTCCTTCCGCTTGATCGACACGCGCGTCTGCAACGCGGACGCTCAAATTGGTCTTCAGCGCGATTTGAATCGCACCCGCCAGCGTCAGTCTCTGCGCGTCTGGATTGTTCGCTTGCTGCGCCGCGCTGGGGAGCGCTGTCAGCAATAAGAGCGCCGGCAGTAGTGCGAAACGGCGTCGGTGTGTTTGCGTTGACCTCATTTGTTTCTCCCGTTTGTAACTCGGCGCGCGCGCTCAGCGGCGGACCGAACGGTTTGCGCGCGAGGGCTTACTTGTTTCACCAGATTTAATTCCCGCGAAGACGATCTCCACCCAGGTGTCGAGCCAGCCGGAAACTTCGAGCGCCGGATCGAGCGACCACAAAAGGAATCCGCCGAACATTCCTTGCTGCACGGCGCGCGCGAGGTGCCGTGGCGAAAGGTCGCTCCGAATCTCGCCGCGCTGCTGTCCGATGACCATCAGTTCCGCGAGAGCCTTCCGTCCCCGCGCCATATTGGCGATCATCGATTCGCGCACTGCGTCGTTCGTAAGCGGCGCGACCATGATGCTGCGGATCAGAAGCGGTGTGCGGCCCGGTTCGCGCGACACGGAATGCACCAGGCGCCGGAGCACCTGGTGGATCGATAATTTGGCGGCGTGGCCTTCGGAAAGTGCCGCTTCAACTTTGCGCACCTGGTACTGGCCAAACGCGATCAGCAAATGCTCCTTCGACGGGAAATAATTAAAGAAGGTTCCCTTCCCTACGTCGGCGGCCTCGGTGATGTCTTCCACGGATGTTTCCGCCATGCCGCGTTCCGCGAAAAGCCTCAGGGCGGCCAACATCAGGCGATCGCGCGTTTCAGCTTGGCGTCGCTCGCGGCGGGTGAGCGCGCCCTTGCGGGGCGCTTCCGCGATCAGGGCCTGCAATGGCTTTCTATTCTGACTCATGACCATAAGTGACCATAAGTCATTTATGTCTGACAGTCAAGAATTATTTCTGAGCAGTTGATACGGGTGAGGGGCGCTCTCCCCTTTCGGACCTCAGCCTGGACGCCCGATCCTCCAATTCGCGTGCGCAGACGAATCCCGGGCATCCTCGTGCCTTATTCCCGGCCGCGCAGATAATTTTCAGCTAAGTGCTTTATATTCGTTATGTTGCAGACCGAGCGGCGTTTTCTGGCCTAGCAGAGCGGGATTTCTTGATTTAGCTCTGCTATAAAAATGGGATATAGGAATTGACACAAAATCCCCTTTCTCTTTATAGTGTGTTCGTTCACGACCATGCCCATCAACAACATTCAAGTCGTTCCGAATCACACTCCGGGCGGGAAATCGCGCGGCGTTTCGGCAGTGGTTCGGGCATGGCTGGTAGTACCCGTCAGCGTACGACTCGTATGCCCCTGATGCAGGGATGACGACTGACGGATGAAGGAACGGTAGAGAAAGAACCAAGAAATCCGGAGGTCGCCATCCAAGGGGTGGCGGCCTTTTTTTGTGCGCGCCGGGGAGAAGCGCACACGCCGGGACGTAATCGAAAGTCAGGGGAAGCACCCCTAGGACGGAACCGATGAGCGAAAATCTTCGCAGCCGGACGCTACTGGAAGGCAATCGTCGCGCGCCCGCGCGCTCGATGCTTCATGCCGTCGGTTTCTCAGACGAAGACCTCAAGAAACCAATCATCGCCGTTGCCAATACCTGGATCGAGATTGGCCCGTGCAACTACCACCTGCGCGAATTGGCCGCGGCGGTTAAAGAAGGAATCCGGGAGGCCGGCGGCACACCGATGGAGTTCAACACGATTTCCATCTCGGATGGCATCACCATGGGCACCGACGGCATGCGCGCTTCGCTGATCAGCCGCGAGGTGATTGCTGATTCGATCGAGCTCGTGACGCGCGCGAATTATTTCGACGGCATCGTCGCGCTCTCCGGTTGCGACAAGACGATCCCCGGCACGGTGATGGCGCTCGCGCGATTGAACATTCCTGGCCTGATGCTCTACGGCGGCCCGATTCGCCCGGGCCGTTACGAAGGCCGCGACATTTCCATTCAAGACATGTACGAAGCGGTGGGCGCGCTCAATTCCGGCCGCATCACGGAAGAAAATCTGCATTGCATGGAAGAGACGGCGTGTCCCGGTGTGGGCGCCTGCGGCGGCCAATTCACCGCAAACACGATGGCTACAGCTTGTGAATTTCTGGGCATCTCTCCGATGGGGAGCGCCGGAGTGGCGGCCACGTCGGGCGAGAAAAACGCGCTTGCGCGCCGCACAGGTCATCTTGTGATGGATCTTCTGAAGAAAAATGTTGTGCCGCACGACATTCTGACCAAGAACGGACTCGAAAACGCGATTGCTAGCGTCGCCGCCAGCGGCGGCTCAACCAACGCCGTGCTTCATCTTCTCGCGATCGCACACGAAGCCGGCGTCTCGCTGACGCTCGACGACATCAATCGCGTTTGCGCCGCGACTCCCGTCCTGAGCGATCTCAAGCCTTCGGGGAAATACATGGCCGTGGATTTCCACGAAGCGGGCGGCACGCGGCTGCTCGCGAAATTCCTGATGGAAATTTCCAAGCTGCATGGCTCGGCTGTGACCGTCAGCGGACGGATGATCGCGCAGGAAGCGGCTATGGCCGTCGAAACTCCCGGCCAGGAAGTGATTCATCCGCCCGCACGCGCGTTAAAACCGACTGGCGGGCTCGTTATTCTGCGCGGCAATCTCGCGCCGGATGGCTGCGTGCTAAAAATCTCCGGCGCGGGCGGCGCTCACAGTGGTCCGGCGCGCGTGTTTGACAACGAATTGGACGCGTTCGCCGCCGTGGAGAAAAAAGAGATCAAGGCGGGCGACGTGGTGGTGATTCGCTACGAAGGCCCGCGCGGCGGACCGGGCATGCCCGAGATGCTGGCCGTGACCGCGGCGATTGTCGGCGAAGGACTCGGCAGCAGCGTCGCGCTCATCACCGACGGTCGCTTCTCCGGCGCGACACACGGCATCATGGTCGGCCACGTGGCGCCGGAAGCCGCTGTGGGCGGACCGATTGCCGCTCTGCGAGACGGCGACATCATTACGATCGACGCGAAGAATCACGTTTTACAGGTGAATGTGGACGACGCTGAATTGGCGAAGCGACTCAAGAATTGGAAAGCGCCCGAGCCCCGCTATCGCACGGGAGTGCTGGCGAAGTACGCTCGCTCGGTGGCCTCCGCGGCCTTGGGCGCGGTGACAAATTAGTTCGGCAGAGTAGCAGGTGATAATGGCGCGCGATCGAATTGCGAAGCAACAACCCGCAAGAACGCTGATGGGAGCGAGGGCAACATGATCCGAACCGGAGCGGAAATTATCTGGGAATGTTTGCTGAAAGAGGGCGTGGATACCGTCTTCGGCTATCCCGGCGGCGCGAT
>Ga0181538_10002279_pt1 | contig 20118 bp, 13 predicted proteins | sample PEATcosm2014_Bin_40_FD_119773 | JGI IMG/M metagenome (GOLD analysis project Ga0181538, IMG submission 119773) | Peatland microbial communities from MTU Mesocosm Facility, Houghton, MI, USA - PEATcosm2014_Bin23_30_metaG | ecosystem: Environmental > Terrestrial > Soil > Wetlands > Peat | place... | reverse complement strand
TAGGCAACGGCAGCGGCATGGGCGACGGCGAGATCGCCGTGGGCCAGCGCTGGACCAAGCAGCTCGATGGCGGCCACCTCGCCAGCGAGGCACAGAACAAGGTGGCGATTGGCATTTGCCTGGTGGGCAACTTCGATACGCACCAGCCCACGCGCCGGGAGATGGACAGCCTTCGGTCCCTGGTGCAGGCGCTCATGGCCCGGTGCAACCTCACGCCGCGAGCCGTCAAGACGCACCAGCAGATCAACATTGTGCGCACGCGCTGTCCGGGCGCGCAGTTTCCCGCAAGTAGTTTCCTTGAGTCGCTCAACTCGCCGGGCCACTGAGTATGGGCAAAGGGAGGCGGCGACAGTGTAGCGCAGATTTGCAATCTGCCGTATCGCCGATTTCCAATCGACAGGGCGTAGCGCGCCGTTAGAACGCTTCTTATTCCCCACGGTCCGCAGAATGCAATTCTGCGATACGGTAGATTACAAATCTGCGCTACGGGCGCTGCGGCGCGCTTTACCAGCGTGCGCCGCGGAGGGCGAAGACCGTCACGAGGAGGCTGCCTAGGGCGATCACGCCGACGGCGGGCCAAAGGTGGTACACGGCGGCGCCGGTCGCGAGGAGGAAGTTCAGCAAGAGCCAAACCAACAGCGGGGCATACTCCGGCGGCGGTTGTGGCCTCGGCTTCTTGTTGATGAGCGAAGGCGTGGCGAACGCTAGTATGAGCAGCGTCGTGACCGCCCAGCCCAGGAAGTTGACCCAGGGCGCGCTGTACCAATCGAGCCTTAGCTTGGTCGGGCTCCAGAGCCAGTAATGCTTCACGGAGGTGGCGAAGGGCTCCAGGCCGGCATCCAGCAGGACGACGAGCAGGGTGGTAAAGCCAATCAACCTGAAGCCGTAGGTCTGGGTCTTACGCCAGGGTCGCAGTGCCAGCCGCGCGACACCTCGGGAAGTGAGTATGACCACAATCCACATCAGCGGCACCGCCCAGGGCAGGGGATAGAAAAGCTGCTGTCCGATGTGCTCGGTATAGGTATAAGGCCCGAACGGAATCGCGGTCAACGCGCCGAGGCTTTGCGTTGCGCCGGCGATGAAGGCGATAATCGTCGAGGCCAGCATCACGTTTTGGCCGGGCAACTCGCGCGTGAGCGAGGCGACCACGGTTGCCGTCGTCAGCACCACCAGCAACCCATCCGGCCAGCGCGCGCTGCCGAGCAGCGGCCAAGGCAGCCACAGCCGCGTCCACACCAGGCCGAATTGCAGCAGGAACAACCCGAATAGCACTCGATGAATCCTGGGCGCCCAACCTGAGGAGCGGCTACTGCGCAGCACAATACCTTGAAGCACCACTTGATTCATTTGGTCAACTGCAAGCCATCCGCAAGGCATATGCGGAGGTAGTCGGCAATCATGCGCTCGACGCTGAGGCGGTCGCGGATGAGGTCGCGTCCGGCCCGGCCCATTTGTCGGAGCTGTCCAGGTTGTGCTGCCAGCTCGACGAGGGCGGCGGCCAGGGCTTGCGGGTCGCGGGGGGGCACCAGACGGCCCGTGCGGCCATCAATGACTTGTTCCGATGCGCCGCCCGCATCCGTGGCAATCACCGCCAGGCCTGCCGCCATGGCCTCGAGGGAAGCGTTGGGACAGCCCGCGGGCTCGGAGACCATGACAAATGCATCCAGTTGCCCGTGGAACGCGCGCAAGTCGCTCACCTCGCCGATCCACTCAACGGGTAGGCCATCCGACAACTCGCGCAGGCGGGTGGCATAGTCCTCGCAGCCGCGCTCGACTCCGCCCGCGATCTTGAGCGCATAGGCCGGTAGCCGGCCATTGGCGAAGCGGAAGGCTTTCAGCAGATCTTCAAGTCGCTTCCGGGGGCTAATGCGGGCGGCGGTGCCGAACACCAGCCTGTCTTGCCGGCCGGATTGAGCGGGCGCCGCCTCGGATAGCGGCACGCCATTGGGCACAACGTGGACTGGAGTGCCGAGGACTTCGGCCGCCCGTTGCGCCTCGGCTTGGTATTTGACGATGACACCCGCCAAGCGAGCACCGTAATCCCGTGCCGTGCGGTAGGGCAGCCCCGCATGTGCCTGGGCGAAGTAACTCTCCAGTGACTCGTAGAACATCTCGCCCGGGCTGACGTCAAAGACCGGAACATCCAGCAGCGCATCGGCCAAGAGCACCTTGAACGCAGGGCGCAGGTTCCAGAACAGCACGGCCTGGGGCATGTCGTTGTCAATGGCTGCCAGCAGAGACTCGGCCGCTTGGGTGATTTTGCCGGGGCCGGGTGGTGGGAGCGCCAGGAGCGGGATGCCTGCGTCGAGCAGCGCGCGGCGGCCTGGAGTCGGGTGGGCGGGATGCTCTTCGATTAAGGCCGCGCGGACGGACACACCCTGCGCTTTCAGGCCAACCAGCAGACGCCGGGCACTGCTCTGTGCGCCGCCGGTGGAGAAATTGTTGGTAATGAGCCAGATCCCTTGGCCTTTACGCTGCCTCCCGGCCACCGCAATCGCGCGCGGGTAGAGCCAGCGGTAACGCGCGGTCATCCGCTGCCGGGACCAGGTCCTCTGGGGTGAGGGGCCCGCACTAGCCGGACCGCGAGCTGTCCCGGCTCGCCGTGCGCAGGAAAGTGCCGGGGCGCTAAGCAAGCCGCAGCGTGCCTGAGCGGTGGTGGCCGCTGCGAGCCGGGACGGCTCGCGGTCCGCCAAGATGGCTGCCGGACTGTAATGCTCTGGAGCCGCGATTTGAGCAAGGATTTCTGCGAACTGGGCCGCAGAAGCGTCCGCGGGCAGCAGATGAATGCCCGGATTGTCGAACGCAATTTCCTGTGCACCCCCCACGTCGGTCGCGACCACCGAACAGCCCATCGCCAACGCTTCAAGCTGCGCCAGGCTGAGTCCCTCGTGCGCGCTGGGCGAGACGAGCACGTCTGCCGACGCAAGGAGGTCCGCGACGTCGGCAGCCGGTCCTGTCCAGCGCACATGTGCTTCCATACCCAGGCGGGTTGTGGCATCGCGGGTTTCCTGGACGCAGCGCTCCGATTCGGGATTGCCGCGCAACGCCTCGCCGACGAATACAAGACGGCACTGCCGGCCTGGGGCCAGCTTGGCGCGCAGGTCGGCGAGTATCGCCGGGAGCAGTAGCAAGCGCTTTTGTGGGCGCGGATTGGCAACGGAGATGAGCACGAAATCGTCCTCGCCGAAGCCCCAGGTTTGCCGCCACTTGGCGCCGGCGGCGATGCGCTCTGGAGTCGGCTTAAACTCACGCAGGTCAATGCCATTCCAAGCCGTGCGAACGGGGACCGGGATCTTCGCCGCGCGCAGCTCGGCTTCGACGGACTGCGCACAAGCTGCCAGCAGGACGACCTCGCAAGTCTGCAACTTCGCCAGGCCTTTCGGCCAGCCGGGCTGACTGTTGTGAACCGTCAACATCACCGGCAGGGTGGCGGCGGCAATTCGGCGCGCGTCGCTGGCGCTAATAAGATGGCCGTGAACCAGGTCCGCGCCAAACGAAATTGCCAGGCGAGACAGCGCGGCGGCGCGCGCTTCAGAATCCCCAGCGGACCCCGACAGGTCGAGAGTGCCGGCCGGCGCGGCAAATGCCTCGCGCATTGGGCGGCCCAGGGTGGCCAGGCGCGCGCGCACGTTGCAGGCCGGCAGTTCAGCCATGAGATCGAGCGTCAGTCGTTCCGCGCCTCCACGGTGGAGCGCGGTGATCACTTGCAGCACACGCAAGCCCTTGTCGTCATATACGTCCAGCGGAGCATAATGGACGACGCGAAGTTGTTCGAGCGATGCGCGGGTGATTTCCTCCCATGTCGATACCCCGCTTGCGGCCATCGCCGTGGCCGCGATGGAGTCCAGGAACAGGGCGACCGTTTCCGGGAAGCCGTGCACCCGGGCGAAGTCGCTACCCGTCCTGGCAAACAACTCCGTCCAAGCGATGGCGGCGCGCGCTGTATCAGGCTCACTCTCGCGTGGAACTCTGAGTGCACCCAGGGCGCATAGCCCTTTGCCAGTGGCGCTGGAGAGCGGGGGGGCTAAGACCCCGGGCCGGACCAGCCATGTGCCGGCGCGCAAGAAGAGCAGGGGACCGCCGGCGCGAAGAATCGCCCGGAGCTGCTGCCCGCTTGGCTCGCTGACTTGCTCCGCGGCGATCCCGGCGGCCCGGAGGGACCGCAGTGTGCGGCCGACGCGATAGGTGTCGCCTGGCTGCGGGACATAGACGAGCGCCCGTAGCTGCCTAGCCGGGATCTCTGGAAATCGTGATCCGTCCGTTCGGATTGGAAGCGAGGGAAGAATCGACTTTGGCCCCCTCACCCCGTCCCTCTCCCCCTCGGAGAGGGCGAGGGGGTCAGCCATCGCGGGTGGGGGGGTATCGTTGGGCCTACCTGGTCTTCCAGGGTCAGCATATGAGAGCCTTCCCATCGGCGCACTGGATTCTTGAGGCACGGACACAGGAGGGTCTCTGGGATTGGCGTGCGGAACTAGTAAGCGGAAGGAAACTGCGGTGGAGAAGGCGGGGCACTGGATGTATCGGGTTGGTCGTCAGAGGACGAGGCGAAGATGGCAGCCGCAGCCCCAAAGATGGGCGGGGCGATGTCAGGCTGAATGTCATCGGCAGGCTCCACGATCCGGACGATGGTAACCTGTTCCGGTCTGGCGCCGGTATAGACGAACTGACGCCCGTCATTGCCGGGCTGGAATGGGACTTGGCCGGAGTGCTTCACGCCGCCTGACCAAAAGTGATAGTGGATCATGGACGCGGGGTCCGCCGGGCAGGACGCAATCCAGAATCCGTCGTCTCCCAATTGGGTGACGACGTTGGGCAGCGAAGGTTGAATGCCTCCCGCAGCACCTGAGCCCGCCCGGGCAATAGCGCGGACGATGATTACAATTATTACGACAACAAGTGCGAATCCAAACAGAGGGCAGAGCAGGCCGGGAAGCGCGTACATAGGATTGAAGGGATGTCCGTTCATGGTTTGGGGAGTGGTTTCGAGGGAGGATCGGGTTCTTCCAGAAGAACCTTGGGAGGCGGTGGCTGGGCATTGGGTTCTGCATACGAGACGACGCGAAAGCCGTTGTCGGCATTCCGGCTGGCGGGTGTGTTGCGATACCGAGCCGCCGAGCGGGTGTGCTGCACCTCGCGCAGCCAGGAGCCGCCGCGCAATACGCGGCGCGGCTTATCAGACAGGTTCGGGTTGGTCTGCTCGGGGTCGGTCACGGGGCCTGGCGGGTAAGGCCCATACCAGTCGCGGCACCAATCATTAACGTTGCCGCCGATGCAGAGCCCCCAGGCGTTGGTATGGACTGAGCCGACCGGGTGGGTCGTGTTCTGCGCGCGGGGTTTGAACCAGGCGATTTCGCCCGCGTGCAGCGCGTCGTCGCCATTGTGCCAGGCCGTGGTGGTGCCGGCGCGGCAGGCGTATTCCCACTGCGCCTCGGTGGGCAGCGTGATCGGCCGGCCGGTCTTGCGGGAAATCCAATCGCAGAATGCCAGCGCGTCATCATAAGTGACGGTCGTAACGGGCTGTTCGTCGCTTTGGTCGAAGCCTGGCGTCTTCCAATTGAAACGCTTGTCTTGCTTGAGGGCCGCCCCGTCCCAGCCAAAGCCGCCGCTGGTCCCGCCCTCCGCCTCCGTGCGGTAGCCAGTGTCCTTGACGAAGGCATCGAATTGGAGACAGGTGACGGAGCACTTCCCGATGAAACAATCGCGCGTGAGGGTGACCTGGCGCCGGGCTTCGTCCTGGCCACGTTTTGCCTCAGTTGCAGGCGAGCCCTGCTGGAACGTGCCCTTGGGGATGAGCACCAACTCGAGCTTCGCGCCATAGCCGAGGTCCAGTGCAAGGGTTCCTTCAGCGGCCTGCGTGGTTGCTTTAGGTGCAAGCAACACGAGCGGCATCATCAGCAGTAACAGGTTCGTTCTCATGGTCATTCGCGACTGACTTTCACGGACAACACTACCAAGAGCCTGGGCGCCTGGCCGCTACAAAATGGCACTGTGCTTGTACCCCAAACTGAATCGATGCTAATTACGCGACGTGACCAGCACAATCCCTTGCCCGGGACGCAGGGAGTAATTGAACGGCTCGTGAATGTATTCGAGGGGATGTTCGGGGGAGACATCGCGAAGCGGCGCGCCGGCCTGGACGAAGTGCCGGAAGTGGTCGGTGTGAAATTCCTGATGCTGTTGCGGGTCCTTGTTCAGAATCAGGAGCGCCTCATCCTTGTGCTTCGCCGAGGCCTTCCACATTAGCAGGACGTTCGGGTTCTGGCAGGGGAAGATGCTCGTTGGACTTTCCTCACGGAACACTGAGTGAGCCCTCTTGACGGCGTTGACTTTCGCGACGAAAGAGGTCAGGTCAACGTCCGTCCTTTCCCAGTCCGCCGGGGTGGTGTGAACAACGTGGAGGGGATTGCGGAAGCCGAATTCGAACCCCATCGGCATCATGACGCCTGCGGAAAAGAGGGCGGCGAAGAGATACCGCTGCTTGAGCCCGCAGAGGTTGCCGTTGAGTTCCTGGCAAAGACGGGGTGTGTCATGGCTCTCCGGGAAGCTGATCGAGCGGGTGGTTTCGCGCACCAGGTTGTATTGCTCGATCAACCACCAATCGCGGAAGTCCCACCACTTGGAGCTGTTAAAGACGTAATCGAAGCCGGCGCGGGCGGTGTCCCTCGTCTGATCAGCGGAGCAGCCGAGCGTTTCTGCGACGAAACAGGTGTGGGGATGCTTGGCCTTGATTTCGCGGATGAGGCGATGCCAGAAGTTGCGCGGGACCTGGTAGGCAGCGTCGCAGCGCAAACCCTCGAATCCGAGCGCCAGCAGATGCTCAACCACGCTATGGCAGTAGTGATACAGCCCTTCCGGGTCGCGCGCGTGCTGGTGATCGAATTGGGCGAGGTCCTTCCAAACGACTTTCTCGCCGTTGTGCTGACAGAATGAGTTCGCGACTCGGCCATCGGGCTCGCGCATGAACCATTCCGGGTGCTCGCGCGTCAGCGGCGAATCGATGGCGGAGTGGTTGATGACGAGGTCGATCATCATCTTAAAGCCGCTGGCGTTGGCCGCCGCGGTCATTTGCCGGACCTGGTCGTCGGGCGGGGCGGCGCTCTGCGGGTCAAGCAGGGCGGGGTTAATACGGAAATAGTCGGCAATCGAATAAAGGCTGCGTGAGGCGCCCGATTGCTGGATGGGATTGACGTACACCCATTCGAAGCCCATTGCGGCGGCCCGGGTGAAATGTTCGCCCCAGCGGGAAAACGGCCCGGCAAGGAGGGGAAAGAGGTTATAGAGCGTCACAGGATGCGTTCTGGTAGCGGGTGGAATGGGACGCCGGTGCTGCTGCGGAGGCGCCGCGCCCCGGGCAGGGTCGTGACTTCGGCCGCGGCCAATGGTCGCTATAAATCATAGGCAGACAATTATACGACATCGCATCGCAGTCACAAGAAACGTCGCGCCTCACCAAATCCGTGTAACTTTCGCACCAGTCTGGCGGTCTATATGAGAGGAGTCAGTACTTCGAGGCGACGCGACGGGGTAGAGCGGCTTGACGGTGTGGTTGAGAGTCCGCGAAAGGGCGGGGAGAGGGCGAAGGAGGCTTCAAACAAGCTTACAACAGGCTTGCAACATGCTAGGAACATGCTTGCAACTATGGAGGCACTCCAGCGTTGCTCTGGTGGCGAGGGCGTGTCGCTACGGTGGCTCGGTGGTCGGAATCACTGGGGCAGGCGGCGGCCTTAGGCAGGAGTTTGGTGCTCGTGCCGCCGACTTCGCGGATGATCGCAGGAGTAGTATCACGAGGATAACGGCGGCGCCCTGGCTATGTAGCTGAATCGAAGGATACGCTCTTGTTCGCGGGGCACCGGCCGGCACTTCGCCGGCCTCAGGGAACGGCCAGGCGGTTGGCGACTAGACCCTGTCGCTGGATGGCGAGTGGCAGATTGGCCTCGAACCTTTGCGCGTGGCCATCCACGAACAGCACGTTTCCGCACCCAACCCAGGTGAGGTTGCGTTTGAGTTTGTGCATTTCGCGCGTCCAGCCGATTGCGGTATTGGTGGTGAGTGGGAACAGGCCCGGCTTTACCGGTTTCCCCGCGACTTGGAGGTTGCGGTCGCCGGCAAGGATGGCGTTGGTTAGGGCCGGCGTGGCGTCCATGCTGATGAAGTAGCTGAGGTTCTGATCGGTAAGCGCGGTCTTGTTTGTGAGGGGCAGCTTGGATTGGTCGGCTGGGCAATGCCACACCCACGAATTGCCGGGGAGGTAGTTTGAGAGAGTTCGGAAATGCAAAGCGGGACTGTTGCCGCCAATGAGTTCAAGCGACCCGCCGTTGGTAATGGAGACTTGTGGGGGAAATTGACCGTTGTTGTCGTCTTCAAACTGGTGAAGCGCAAGGCCAATTTGCTTCTGGTTATTAAGGCATCGGATGAAGTATGGACTCTTGGACCTGCCAACGCGCGCTGGCAGCAACAGCATGAGGAAGATCGCCACGAGGCCGATGGCCAAAAGAATCTCCACAAGGGTCCATGCCCTGGCCGCTGCCCCGGGAGAAGGCATTTTCATAGTCCCGGGATAATGCCGAATCGCGCGACTGTCACCAAGCCGGAACTGCCTGGACTGCGAGTCGCGTGCGGGGAAGGGCAGAGGAGGTTAGACACGGATTGCACTCATTTAACACGGACGGGGCCTTCCCATCGGTGAGATTAGCGTAATCGGTTGCTACAACGCTCGGTCGGGCGGCCTCACTTTGCGGTCAAGACTACGTAGTTGCGTTTGCCTTTGCGCAGCAGGAGGTGTTTGCCGAAGAGGAGGTCCTTCGCGGTGATGGCGCGCTGGGAGCTTGCCTCGCGTTGGTTGTTTAGGTAAGCGCCGCCGCCTTCGATGTCCTTGCGCGCTTGACCTTTCGACTGGCAGAGACCGCCATGGACCAGCAGCTCGACGAGGGGCTTGCCGGTGCCGTCGAGGTCAGCTTTCCCGATTTCTTTGGTGGGCACTTCGCCGACGATTTCGTTGAAAGTGGTTTCGGAGATGCCGGCGAGGTCGCCGCCGAAGAGGATCTCGCTGGCGCGCATGGCCTCGGCGGTCGCATCGGGGCCGTGGACGAGGTCGGTCACTGCTTTGGCCAACGCCTTGTGGGCGGCGCGGGCACCGGCGTTTTCGGTGTGCTGCTTCTCCAGCGCGGCGATTTCGTCCTGGCTGAAGAAGGTGAAGAACTTCAGGTAGCGAATCACGTCACGGTCGTCGGTCCTGATCCAGTATTGGTAGAATTTGTAAACACTGGTGCGGGCGGGATCGAGCCAGATGGCGCCAGCGACGGTCTTGCCGAACTTGGTGCCGTCGGAATTCATGATGAGCGGCAGGGTCAGGCCATAAACGGTGCGGCCAAGCTTACGGCGGGTGAGGTCGATGCCGGCGGTGATGTTGCCCCATTGATCGCTGCCGCCAATCTGGAGCTCACAGTTGTAATCGCGGCAGAGCACGTAGAAGTCAAAGGCCTGGAGGAGCATGTAGCTGAACTCGGTGAAGCTGATGCCGGTCTCGCGGTCCTCCATGCGCGCGCGCACGCTTTCCTTCGCCACCATTTGGTTGACGGAGAAATGCTTGCCGATGTCGCGCTGGAAATCGAGGAAGCTGACGGGGGCCGTCCAGCTTTCGTTATCCAGGAGGCGGGCGGGATTGGTGGGGGTATCGAAATCGAGGAGGCGGCGGAGCTGCTCCTTTACCTTGGCGATATTGGCGTCGAGGACATCCTTGGTGAGCAACTGGCGCTCCTGCGTCCGGCCGCTGGGGTCGCCGATGGAGCCGGTGGCCCCGCCGGCGAGCGGGATGGGGTGATGGCCCAGGAGTTGAAATCGGCGCAGGGCCAGCAACGGCACCAGGCTGCCGACGTGCAGGCTGTCGGCGGTTGGGTCAAAGCCGCAGTAAAGGGTGATGGGCCCTGCGGTGACGCGTTTCGCCAACTCCTGCGGGTCGGTGCAATCGGCCACCAAACCGCGCCATTGGAGCTCTTCCAGAATGTTCATCGGTGGGAGGATAGATGGCGGGCAGCCAATTTCCAATATCGAGTTTCTCTGGGCCGGCTCGGCTGCAGCACGCCTTGGGCCGGACCGCGAGCTGTCCCGTCTCGCAGCAAGCAGGAACAGGCCAGGATGCTCGCAAAACCAGATTATCCGGGAGCCGTCGGGGCCGCTGCGAACCGGGACGGATCGCGGTCCGCCGACCTTGATGCTGCGCTCCTGAGCTGAGCGTTGCCGTCTGTTCGCAAAAAACAGGCGAGCCGTTGGCGGCCCGCCTGCGCGAATCTAATTGAGAATCGAACTGCGAATCTCGTCGCTTTACGGTTTCGGCTCGTCCTGCTTGGCCTCGTCGGCGGCATCGAAGGCGTGCTGGAGGGCGACGAGGTCTTCGCCGGGCTTCAACGCGTCGAGGGCGGCCTGTTCGGCCTTGAGCTGGTCGGTCGAGTAGTTGGCGGCCTTGATGGACAGGCCGATCCGGCGGTCGCTCTTGTCAATCTTGATGACGCGCGCGGTGACTTCCTGGTCAACCTTGAGGACGTTCTTGATCTTGTCGATGCGCTCTTCGCTGATCTGCGAGATGTGCACAAGCCCGTCGATTTCATGCTGCAAGCCGATGAAGGCGCCAAAGCTGGCGAGCTTGGTGACTTTGCCGGTGACGAGGTCGCCGACCTTGTAGAGCTGGTCGATGCCTTCCCACGGATCCGCTCCGAGCTGCTTCATGCCAACGGCGATGCGCTGGTTGGTCTTGTCCACTTCGAGCACGATGGCCTCCACGTCGTCGCCCTTCTTGAGGACTTCGGAGGGGTGATTGATCTTGCGGGTCCAGGACATGTCGGACACGTGGATCATGCCGTCGAGGCCTTCTTCGAGCTCGATGAAAGCGCCGTAGCTGGTGAGGTTGCGAATCTTACCCTTGACGTGGGTTCCGGCAGGGTACTTCTCCATGGCCTTATCCCACGGGTTGGCTTCAAGCTGCCGCAAGCCGAGCGAGATCTTCTGCTCTTCGCGGTTGATGCCCAGCACGACGGCCTCGATTTCCTGGTCCGGCTTGAGCATGTCGGAGGGTTTGGCAACGCGTTTGGTCCAGGAGAGTTCGGTGACGTGGACGAGACCTTCGACGCCGGGTTCGAGTTCCACGAAAGCGCCGTAGGGCACGAGGTTGACCACGCGGCCTTTGACTTTGGCGCCGACGGGATATTTAGCTTCGATGCTGTCCCAGGGGTTGGCGAGCTTCTGCTTGAGGCCGAGGCTGACGCGTTCCTTCTCCCGGTTGATGTCCAGGACGACGACGTCGATGTCCTGTCCGACTTTGAGGATCTCGGACGGGTGGCCGACGCGGCCCCAGCTCATGTCGGTGATGTGGAGGAGGCCGTCGATGCCATTGAGATCGATGAAGGCACCGAAATCGGTGATATTCTTGACGGTGCCCTTGCGGATGTCGCCCGGGGTCATTTCCGCGAGGAGCTTCTGGCGGCGCTCGGTCCGTTCCTGTTCGATCAATTCGCGGCGGGAAAGGACGATGTTCTGGCGCTCCTGGTTGATCTTAACGACCTTGAACTGGTAGGTGTTGCCCACGTATTGGGCCAGATTCTTCGGGGTGAGAATGTCGATTTGCGAGGCGGGCAGAAAGGCCTCGACGCCGATGTTGACGAGCAGGCCGCCTTTGACGATGGCTTTGACCTTGCCGGCAATGGTGCCGCCTTCGTTGCAGATAGTGAGGATGCGCTCCCAGTTCTGTTTGAATTCGGCTTTCTCCTTGGAGAGGACGACCATGCCCTCCTTGTCTTCGAGCTTCTCGATTAGAACGTCGATTTGGTCGCCGACTTTGACGAGCTTGATGTCCTCAAACTCGCCGCCTGAGATGACGCCCTCGCTCTTGTAACCGATATCTACGAGGACTTCCTTGGAACCGACTTCGATGATGGTGCCTTTGACGATACTGCCAGCAGCAAAGGGGAGCTTGCCCGTTTGCTTCATGGCCTCTTCCATTGTGAGCATAATACAATGACTAACTTAACCGATGACTAACCGGGGAGACTTGGACAGCGCACGGCCTTCCGAGGCTCCATTGCCTAACGGACCAGACGTTGCGGTGGCAACGGAGGTAGAGGGTTAGGTTTTTCGTTAACTTCTCTTTCTCAGCCTTAATGAACATCCGCACACACGGCGTTCAGGCGGTGTGAAACATAGACAGTTCGTGTCGGGATGCAAGGGAAATAATCAGGATTCCGCGACTGGGACATAAGGGAAGCCTAACGGCACCGGTGACTGATCATTGCGGGTACCGGCCGGGGGCTGTATCTGATCGTCCGGCTTTGGCCTGGATTTGGGGTCGCAATCTCCTCCCAAGCCGGTGGCTTTGAGTGACTTTCTCGCGCCTGCAATCTGACTTCGAGCGAGGATTGGACTATTGGGCACACTTTGCTGGCCGTCGGCCATAGGCTCTCGACTCTCGACTTTGGCAAGCCGCTCAAATTTCGTGTGCTTGGTGCAGATCATGATTTGAACTGCCCTTCTTGGGTTCAAGGGAGCGCCAGGCAGATATTTGCAGAAAAACATGAATACCCTGTTGACGGCAGACCCTGTTTCACGATAGTCTCCACCGGTTGGCAAGTATTTGTGGTTTCTGTGGAGAATTATCTGTGGCATTAACGAATCGTTTAATCGTACAGCTTATGAAAAAACTAATCAAAGTTAGCCTCCTTATGACCATCGTTGCGCTGTGGGCGGGTTCTGCGGTGCAGCTATTTGCGCAGACGGTTATCTTCAGCAACACGAACAACGATCTGCTAGCCCGGTTCAACCCGGGCACGACCCAAGTGGGTAACGAGATTCTGTTGGCCCCCGGCACCCCGCGGTTCCTGACGGATTTTTCGTTTGAGTTCTGGGGCACCAACACCGCCAGCCCTGGCAATGTGTCGTTCGCCGGTCCGGTTACGGCCGAGGTGCGGTTTTACGTGAACAATGGTCCGCTGTCTAGCGGTGTCCCGAGCCCCGGGGCGACGCCGTTTTATGACAGTGGCGCGATTTCGCTTGCCAGTATTGGCGCCACGCCGACGGCCCGAAACACACTGGTGTTTACCGCGGGGCCAGATTTTCCGAGCTCGGGGCTCATCATTCCGACCGACGACATGACCTGGACCGTCCAGTTCGCGGGTTTGGGGGCAACCGACTCGGTGGGTGTGGATCTTTACTACCCAGCGACAGTTGGACAGACTTATGGAGATTATTGGTCGTACAACGGCACCAGTTGGCTGCTGGAAACCAATAGCCTCGCGCCACTGAGTAGTTTCGGAGCGTATATGGAAGCGACTGTGCCTGAACCGTCCACACTTTCGCTCTCGCTGGTCGGGGGGTTGGCGATTCTGGGCCTGGCACGACGGCTGCGCCGGAAGGATTAGGCGGAAATCGAAGAACTTGAGAGGCGCGAGCATCGGCTCGCGCCCTTTTGTCTTGGTGGCCTTGGCAGGGATTCAAGGAGGTGTGACGGCCCGGTAGAACGTCCGGGAAGAACTGCTGCCTGCGGCATTGGTGTACCAAAGCTGGCCGTCGGCCAGGGAAATGGTCGCAATCGGACTCCAGTTCGACAGATTCGTCGAACTCTGGACGACAACCCCCTGCGGAGCATTCCCGGAGATTCGGAAAGCGAATCTTCCCCCCGTCAGCCACAGCGGCGAATCCATCCGCAACTGTGGGAGGCTCACGTTCACCGTCCAAGTGACCGTTTGGCTCAACAGGTTTGTGGGGTCGTTGCGCACCAGCGCGGTGTTGTCCTTGACCACGGCGCTCACCCAATTGGTGCCATTGGCAAATGATTGCGGCGGCAGCGTGAAGCCGAGATTGGTGGCGCCGGGGGGGGGCACGCCGTTGGTGAACCATTGCACGTTCAGATTGTGCGTGGCGGGTTGGAGCAGGGCCAGGCTGAAGGCCAGGGCTTGCGTGGTGGTGACCGAGAAGTTCGTGCTGGCGGGGGAAAAACCATCCACCGGCCGAACCCGCTGATAGATGGCCAGCACAAGGGCCTCGCTGCAAACGCTGCAGAACGGGACTTCGACGGAATTCATAAGGCAATACAATTCCGGACGATACCAGTTGGTTGGGTGGTACTGGGCGCCCTCAAACAGCCCAACGACATTGTCGCCAAAGTCATAGTCATCCGGCGTGGGAACGGGCGTGCTGGGGGAAATCCACGCGTTCCATTTGATCAGCGCACGATTCGTTTGCTGCGTAGTGTTCGCCCCCTCCGTGGTGGGAGCGCCCGCATAGGCGTTGGTGTAGGTGTACTCATCGCTCAGGTTGGCCAGCACGTGGCCGGTCTCATGCGTCAGCATATAGGGCCACGACACCTCGTAGAGAAGATCCCCAGTCGAGGCAATGGCTGTCTTGTAAAATCCATCCGAGCCGCCGAATTCGGAATCATTCACCAACAGCACCGGGAGCTGACAGTTAGGCATGAAGGTCTGGAGCAGCGCATCCACTTTGCCCTGGCCGTCGCTGTAATTGGCGTCAGCCCAGTTGGGCGGGATTGTGATCAGGTAACCCCCATCCGGGGCATAGATACTGTTGAAGTAGGTGTTGTTGGTGATGGTGAGAGAGTACTCAGTGGAACCGGACCGGTTGGAAGCGACCTTGATGGCATAGGCGTTGAAATAGTTCGAGTATTCTTGATAAGGTTGGTGGGACAAGAGCGCCGTGACCGCGTTGGTCGCGTCCACAAGAAACTGAGCGAGTTGAGTGGCGGTGTAGCCCTCGGAAAGCACCGCGATGTTGAGCCGGTTCGACACCGGGCCATTGGTAAGGATGGTTTGCATCGAGGGCTGGGCAAACGCGCGCGGCGGACCGCAGGTCACGACCGCGGCAATCAGGCAGGCCGCGGGCCACAGCGCGGCAGAGCCACAGCCAAAACAACTGAATGGGTTGGGCCGGTCCATACTATTCAAAACTCAGGACATAAAAGCGGTTGCCCGCGGCGGCGGACAGCGTGACGGCGAACTGGCCGTTAATCACAACCGGGATATTCGTCACGGCGGTCCATTGGATCGGAGGCGAGAGACTGGTGGTCTGTTTCAACCCAAAGCCGGTCGTCGTATTCGTCCAGGCCAGCGTTACGTGAAGATTGGTGGTCGGCACAACCGCCAGTGCCGGCACTGACGTAAGAGGGAAACAGGCGGAGAACTCAGAAGTGTTGTTGGCGCTGTCCGTCGCGGTAGCGGTGACGACATAGCCGACCGGGGTTGAACCCGGGAGATTGGCCACAAAACTGGCGTTACAGTTGTTGCTAGTCACAACCGTCGCCTGGCCGAGATAGAACTGGCCCTCACCGTAACCATAGACATTGCACGCAGGGTTGGCGAAGAACTGCAAAAGGAAGGCGGCGTTAGGCCGGCTGTTGAGCGTGCCGCGTATCCCGGTTCCGTTCCCGCTGACCGCTTGAGACAGAACCGGGTAGTTTTGGAGCATATTGTCGCCGCTGCTTGTATCGCAAGGGATATTGACGTTAACGCCAAAGGGGCCCAAGTCAATGCCCAGCCCGCCGTTCGAGAAAATGGCATTGCCAAGAATCGCATCGCTCGTGCTCCCGCCACGGATGCGCACCCCAGCGTAAACGCCTTGGCTGAATCCAATGCGATTGCCGGCGCCGGCATTAGTTCCACCAATCGTGTTATTGCTCGCGTTGGTGCATTCCACCGCGTGAAACACATTGCCTAAGGCACTAACCCCGTCAATTTCCGTCCCGATCAAATTGCCCTGAATCACATTCCAAGAGGCGTTGGACAGCAATAGGCCCCACGTATTGTTGGCCGAGATCAGATTGCCGGCCCCTGCGACGCTGCCCCCGATCGTATTCGACGGCGCGGATTCGAGATAAATTCCTTCGTGAGCGTTGCCCAAGGCCAAGGTGCCGGTTACATCTGTGCCGATCTTATTGCCTTGGATGACGTTTCCGGTAGCGCCGGCCGCAATGAGGTAGATGCCTCCTTGAGTGTCGGGGTTGCCGTTGCCGGAGATCAAGTTGCCGGCGCTCGAGCCGGAGCCGCCGATGATATTGCCGGGCGCGCCGGAAATGCCCACTCCCGCCCGTCCGTTCCCCAAGCTGCTCGCTCCCCCATTAGCAGTCCCAATATAATTGCCTTGAACGAAGTTGTTCGCCGCACTGGCTCCATCCAGGAAGATGCCGTCCTGGCCATTGCCGGAAATCAAGTTGCCAGCGCCACCCAGAGCGCCGCCAACGATGTTTCCCGGAGACTGGATGTGGACCCCGCAAAGCTGGTTGCCTAAAGCGGACTGTCCCGTGACCGCCGGACCGAGGTAGTTGCCCTGAATCGAGTTGCCAGTGGCCCCAGGGCTATAGATCTCGATGCCATAGCTCGTATTGCCGGAAATGACGTTACGCGCGCCAGACGTTGTCCCACCGACGGTATTTGAGCCGGCGCTATCAATGGAAATACCGTTGATTGCATTGCCCAGCGCATTGGCGCCCGTCACGTCCACGCCGATGAGGTTACCCTGAACGAGATTGCCGACGGAGTTGGTCGTGATATAAACGCCGGACAGTTTGTTGGCCGATATGACGTTGCGTGCCCCCGACGTTGTCCCGCCGACCAAATTGTTGTTCGCGCCGAAGATCGTGACCCCGGAAAACAAGTTCCCGAGTGCCAATCTGCCCGACGCGTCTGTGCCGATATAGTTCCCCTGCACCAGATTGTTGGCTGCCCCCACGCCTTTCAGCGAGACGCCACCCTGGCTGTTGCCGGAAAGAAGGTTTCCGGCACCCCCGCTCGCTCCGCCAATAGTGTTGGCCGGCGCGCCATTGACAGTGACGCCGTCGCCGGCATTGGGTATGGCCAGTCTCCCGTTGGTGTCCGTGCCGATGTAGTTGCCCTGCACTAGGTTCCCGGTCGTGCCTGAGCCGTACAAGTAAACGCCGCTGCCACCATTTCCGGAAATGACATTCCGCGCCCCTGTTGCCGTGCCGCCGACCTGGTTTCGGAGAGCGTTTCCATATAGGCTGATGCCGTTGTTGCTGTTGCTCAGGGCGGCGGTGCCTGACACGGACGTGCCAATGAGGTTGCCCTGGACAATATTGCCGGCACAATTTAGCAAGTACACGCCGGGGCCGCTGTTGCCTGAGATGACGTTGCGGTTGGTAGGATACGGTCCGCCAATCCAGTTGCCGGACGAGCCGTCAATCCAAACACCCCCCGACTGAACCGTCGAGCTATTGCCCTGGCTCAGGGTGCCTGTAGGGTCGGTGCCGATGAGATTACCCTGGATGCAGTTGGTTCCCCCGGGAAGCTGGATGTGAATGCCGGCGCCGCCGAAGCGATTGATGGCCAGGCCGCGAATCGTGCTGTTGCCTGCCGTCAAGCGCAAGCCGTCGCTGGTAGCGCCGGCATTTGCGCCGTTGAGTTCGATGAGGGGTGTGCCGGTGAAACCGGGCTGGGTACTGCCATCAATCACCACGGGGACGGAAATGGAGGGCAATGCGTTAGCCAAGGTGATGGTCTGTACCCCGAGGCCAGGGATTTGAAACACAATTGTGCCAAGCCCGTTCGCAGCATTGGCATCCAGGATGGCCTGCTGCAGAGACCCCGGACCGCTGGCACTTGTGTTTGAGACAATGTTAGTTGCAGCCGTGCTGTGTGGCGCTGCGAGTGCAGCAAGGAGCGCCGTGACGACAAATGCGGAGAGCTGCCTGCTCACTCGCGGGAACGGAGCCCGGTGTTCATCCGTCATAATTGCAGTGCTAATTGTTTGCATGTTATCATGCCCGTTGGACGAAGCAAATATATAAGGCCGCACGGAGGGAGAGAGCTAAAGCGTCACCCAGCCGGAAGGGCAGATCAGCGTGATTCCAGCTCCTCGATGAGTCTTGGTAGAAGCGCTTCCTTGGAAAAGAGCGCGCACGCGCGAGCCGGCGGTTGCCGGCTGGTCGGGTTGGGCTGTCGTCGAAATCGATCAATTTGCTCGACGACTCGGTCAACCTCGCCATGAGCGGCAGAAGCGCAAGGATAGTCTTCTTTTATGGAATCGAACACCTCAGACAGGTGACTTGGGCGCGGACCGATATACAGAACCGGGGCGCCGACGCTGAGGATATTGTAGATCTTGCATGGATGCACCAACCCCACGAAAGCGTCGCCCATTACCACCACATGGAGGTCCGCGGCGGACAGCGCCCCGGCCAACTTGTCCAAGGGCTGGTAGGGAAGGCACAGGATGGCTGAGTGTTGTGAGCTGAGGGTTGATTGCCTTCCGATCTCTGACCACTGACCACTGTCCGCTGACCAACGCCCTGCGACCTTCTGCTGAATCTTGCGCCACTCGCTGCCTCCGCCAACGAAGCAGAAAGTGATGCCCGTGTCGCCTTCAAACTGCCGGGCCGCCGCGAGCAGTGTGTCGAGCGGATGACACGGGCTGTGGTTGCCCGAATACGTGACCACGAATTTCCCCTCCAGGCCGTGAGCTTCGCGGAATCGCTCCCGCCCCTCGGGATCAAACTGCGCCTCCCTGTCATGAGACCAGGGGGGGATGACGACGACCTTCGCCGGCGGGATTCCTTTGGCCACAATGCGGTCGCGCATAAACCGGTCGAGAGAGATGACCTTTCGCGCTTGCCGCAGGCTGAAGCGCGACATCCGCTCCAGCAACCGGCCTGGGAGTGATTCAGCGCGAAGCCAGTCGGCAGCGACGGCTTGGTCCGGATTGAAGTCCATGACCCAGTAAAAGAAAGAAGCTCGCCAGTATTTAGCGAGCCAGGCGCCAATGAACGAAATCAGAGGCGGTGTGGTTAGCGCCAGCACCGCGTCATGCCGCGGCAGCAATGCCAAGCGCCAGCAGCAAGCCATGATAAAGCTGGCAAAATCCGCCGCCCGCCTCCACTTGGCGTCTTTGCCGAAACCGGTCGAGGCGATGCGGCAGATGCGGATGCCGCGCCAGGTTTCCGTTCTAGGAAACACCGCCCCAGGTTGGTCATAAGCGCGCCGGCTGGTGACGACCGTAACCTGGTGGCCTCGCTCGATCAGGCGCACGGCGACCTCGGTCAAGTATTGCCCGGTCGCCATCACGTCCGGGTAGAAAGTCTGATTGAGGAGAAGGAACTTCACCTCACCACCTTGATCAACTTGTCGAGCTCCCGGGCCAGCGCGGCCTCGGCTTCTTGCTGGTCGGCGATGCCCCAAATGGCCACCTCCAGGGATCGTTGACCAGAGTTGCGACGGCCGGCTAGAACGGGCGCCAGGCGATTCGCATAGGTCATGGTAGTGGTACGAAAGGATTGTGCATCGGCGCGGTCTTCCCACAGACAATAAAAGACATGGAGAGGACCGGCTTCGTCTTTGACGACGTACGAGAGGAAGGGGAGCTGCAATCCATGCGCGAGAACCGGGCGGAGACCCGACTGCGACACCAGTTCCCGCCCGGCTGCGGTCAGACAAACCTCGGGGGTGTGGCTCTTGGCCAGGTGCACCGCGATGCGGCCAGGGTTCCAGCGGAAGAAGATGGCTTGCCATCGCTGCTCGTTGCCCTGCTGCCATGTGCCATTGAACCCTTCGTCATAACGCAAGAACTGTTTCGTTTTATCCGAAAACGGCAGCACCCGGAAAGTTGGGTTGCTTCGTGGAAACTCGACATACCAGCCGAGAGTATGGGGAATACGCCACTCGTGTGATCGGTACCAGAGTTCGGTGCCAGCCTCGACCATTAGCAGCCAAGCCAGGAGGGCGACGGAAACCCAGCGAAGATGGAAGAGGGAAGTGGGAAGAGCTGGTTGAGGGTTGAGGGTTGAGACTTGGGGGTCGAGGGTTGACGGTTGATCGTTGAAGGTTGAGGGAACTAAGACCCGCTGGCCCCCCGGTCCCGCAGTCTCCAATTCTGCTGCCTGCTGTCTGCTGTCTGCTCTTTGCGATGCGCGTGCGATGAGCCAGAGCGAGAGGAAGCAGCCGACAAGAATGGTGACCCCGGCGGGGTCATGCCAGGTGGCAACAGCGCCGACACCCTTTGCCGATGCGACTTGAGTGAGTAACAGCGTCCGGCCCACGTTGAACCCAAAAGCCAGGGCAAGCCCTGCAAACACGCAAAGCGCCCGGCGCCTGAAGCTTAGCGCATAGATTTCGC
>Ga0181538_10002275_pt1 | contig 20142 bp, 16 predicted proteins | sample PEATcosm2014_Bin_40_FD_119773 | JGI IMG/M metagenome (GOLD analysis project Ga0181538, IMG submission 119773) | Peatland microbial communities from MTU Mesocosm Facility, Houghton, MI, USA - PEATcosm2014_Bin23_30_metaG | ecosystem: Environmental > Terrestrial > Soil > Wetlands > Peat | place... | reverse complement strand
TGAAAGAAGCGTTTGAAGAGGAGCTGGGCTTCGCGCAGCCGCAAGTCTACAGGCGCTATGTGGCGGATTTGGTCAAGCTTTACCGCGAAGGACGCTCGAGTGAAATTCCGCAGCAAGCATTTTCCGAAGGCGGCTGGGCGGCGAAGGGGCAAAAAGTATTTTCCAATGTGGATGGAATTAAATTTCTGATTCACCAGTTGGGTTGCGGAGGCACGCGGGAGGATGCGCGAAATCTTTGCGGCCTGATTGCGGATTATATCCATCACCCGAACGTGGCGGGCGCGACGATTTTGAGCCTCGGCTGCCAGCACGCCCAGGTTTCGATTTTGCGCGAGGAGATCGAGCGGCGCGCACCAAAGCAGGAGAAGCCCATTTTTATTTTCGAGCAGCAGAGCAGCCCTTCCGAATCCGCGATGCTCGGGAAGGCGATTCAGAAGACCTTTTCGGGCATGCTCGAAGCAGACAAGATGCGTCGCACGCCAGCGCCGATTTCCAAAATGATTGTTGCCCTGAAGTGCGGCGGATCGGATGGCTTTTCGGGTCTTTCCGCGAATCCAGCGCTCGGGCATGTTTCGGATGTTTTGGCGGCGCTCGGCGGGCGAACGATTCTTGCCGAGTTCCCCGAGCTGTGCGGTGTTGAACAGGAACTGATCGATCGCTCAGTGCGAAAAGAGGTTGCCGATCGGTTCGTGCATCTCATGCGCGATTACGCGGCGCGCGCGAAGGCCGTGCATGCGAGTTTCGAGATGAATCCGTCGCCGGGCAACATCGCCGATGGTTTGATCACCGACGCGATGAAGTCCGCGGGCGCCGCGAAGAAAGGCGGCACATCGCCGGTCTGTGCCGTGCTCGATTATCCGGAGTATTCGAGCGAGCCGGGGCTGAATCTACTCTGCACACCGGGCGGAGATATTGAATGCGTGACCGCCCAGGTCGGAGCAGGTGCGAATCTCGTGCTCTTCACCACGGGTCTGGGAACGCCCACCGGAAACCCTGTCGCGCCGGTGATTAAAATATCTTCCAACACGCCTCTCGCCGAGCGGATGAGCGACATTATTGATTTCGACGCCGGCCCGATTATCTCCGGCGAAAGCACGATCGAGCAGACGGGAGAGGCGCTGCTCGATTACGTTTTGAAAGTGGCGAGCGGCGAAGCGCACACCAGCGCCGAGTTGCATGGCCAGGACGATTTCATTCCATGGAAGCGAGGCGTCTCGCTTTGAGCCGCCAGGATGCAAGTCCGAGGATTTTTCGATTACTGAAACGCGAGACCACCATTCTCATCGGGGCGGCGCCGCCGTGTCCACCCGCCTCAGCGAATACCCAGAAACCAAGGAGACTTGATGCGAGTTGACGCCCACCAGCACTTCTGGAATTACGATCCCGTTCGCGACGCCTGGATCAACGAGGCCATGAGCGTCCTGCGCCGCGATTTCACGCCCAAGGACCTCGCGCCGGAATTGGCGGCGCACCGGATTGACTCCACGATCGTCGTGCAGGTGGACCAGTCCGAAGCGGAGACGCATTTCATGCTGGACTTGGCCGAAAAGCATTCGCACATCGGCGCTGTCGTTGGCTGGGTGGATTTCAGGGCTCCGAATATTCGAGAGCGCTTGAGCTATTTCTCAAAGTTTCCCAAGCTGCGCGGATTCCGCCACATCGTCCAGAACGAGCCCGACGACCGCTACCTACTGCGCGAGGATTTCCTGCGGGGCATTGCGTGTCTTGGGGAATTTGATTTCCTCTATGAAGTTCTCATTTTCCCGAAACAACTGCCGGCGGCTGTTGAGTTCGTGGCGAAATTTCCCAAGCAGCCTTTCGTTTTGAACCACATCGCGAAACCATTGATTAAGGCGAAGGAGATCGATTTCTGGTCGAAGCACATGCGCGCGCTTGCGGCCGCGCCGAATATCTCCTGCAAGGTGTCCGGCATGATCACGGAAGCGGATTGGAAAAATTGGCGTCCCGAGGATTTGCGTCCCTATCTGGACGTCGTATTCGAGGCGTTTGGGCCCGATCGTCTACTCTTCGGCTCCGATTGGCCGGTGTGCATGCTTGCGGGCACGTACGATCAAGTGACGCGGCTGCTCGAGGATTACGTTCGCGACCTGCCGCAGACTGAAAGAGACAAGCTGTTCGGCGACAACGCCGCGCGGATTTACGGCGTGAAGCCGGCCGGGGCGAAAGCGCAAAGATAAAGGATAGAGGTTGCGCCGAGCGCCCCCCAGCGGTAGTTTGTTCGATTGCCGCACTAAGCTCCCAGCATAAATCTTGCGAGGAGCACTGGGGCGCCGCTCTTACCGGCAGGGGGAACATGAGCAAGCGATACTGCCTGACGCTGGACCTTAAAGACGATCCGCAACTGATTGCGGAGTACAAGAAATACCACGAGAGCGTCTGGCCGGAAATCATCAAGAGCATCAAGGATTCCGGGATTGTGGACATGGAGATTTATCTGCTTGGAACGCGGATGTTCATGATCATGGAGGTCAGCGACGCGTTTTCGTTCGACGCCAAGGGCAAAGCGGACGCCGCGAATCCCAAGGTTCAGGAGTGGGAGAAGCTGATGTGGAAATTTCAATCTCCGCTGCCGCAGGCGAAACCCGGCGAGAAATGGCTGTTGATGGACCGCGTCTTTAAGTTATAGACGACGCTCGGTCGGACGCAAGCGGTGCGGAGCGTTTTGCGGCACAGCGCTACAATGAAGGCGATTCAACAGTGCGCAATTTTCCGGGGAGGGCTCGATGGGATTCATCCACGAAGATTTCCTGCTGAGCACAAAGACCGCACGCAGGCTCTATCACGATTTCGCTGAAGATGAGCCCATTCTCGATTATCACAACCATCTTCCACCGGCCGACATCGCCGGCGACCGGCAATTCCACAATCTCTTTGAGATTTGGCTTGAAGGTGATCATTACAAGTGGCGCGCGATGCGCGCCAATGGAGTCCCCGAGCGATTTTGTACGGGCGATGCGACGCCGTTCGAGAAGTTCCAGGCCTGGGCCAAGACGGTTCCCCACACGCTGCGCAATCCGCTCTATCACTGGACGCACCTCGAGCTGAAGCGCTACTTCGGAATTGACGAGCTTCTCGACGGGAGCAACGCTCGCGCCATCTGGGACCGCTCTAACGCGGTACTGGAAAGCGGCGATCTGACCGCGCGCCGGATTCTCCGCCGCTTCCGCGTGCTCGCGCTCTGCACTACGGACGATCCCTGCGACGATCTCGCGCATCACAAGGCGCTAGCTGAGAATGAAAAAGCGTTTCGAGTCTATCCCGCATTCAGGCCAGATAAGGCTTTGCGCGTGGATACGCCCGAGCTCTTCAACGCGTGGACCGACCGCCTCGGTAAAGCCAGCAACGTCCACATCGCTTCGCTCAAGGATTTTCTGCACGCATTGGATCGCCGCCACGAATATTTCCATTCGATGGGCGGCCGCCTTTCCGATCATGGGATCAATGTGTGCTTCTCCGATTTCCCCACCGAGCAGACCGCCACGGCTATTTTCGAGAAGGCGCGCAACGGCAGAGCGGCAAGCCCCGATGAACACCAGAAATTTGCGTCGTACCTGATGCTCTTCTTCGGCCAACTGGATGCCCGGCGGGGATGGACCAAACAACTTCATCTCGGCGCGTTGCGCAACGCGAATACGCGCCGCGTGCGCGAACTCGGGCCGGACACCGGCTTCGATTCCATCGCAGATTGGAACCAGGCGAGCGCCCTTTGCGCCTATCTCGATCGGTTGGATCAGGAACAGGCTCTGCCAAAAATGGTCGTGTACAACTTGAATCCCGCCGATAACTACGCCTTCGCGACGGCGATGGGCAATTATCAGGACGGCCAGATCGCCGGCAAGATGCAGTTTGGGAGCGGCTGGTGGTTTCTCGATCAGAAGGAAGCGATCGAGTGGCAGGTGAACGCGCTCTCGAACGTGGGACTGCTTTCGCGCTTCATCGGCATGCTCACGGACTCGCGTTCATTCATGTCTTTCCCGCGGCACGAGTATTTCCGGCGCGTAATTTGCAATCTCCTCGGCCGCGACATCGAAGGCGGCGAAATGCCCGACGATGATTCCCTCGTCGGGCCGATGATTCGCAATATCTGCTTCGGCAACGTCCGCGATTATCTCGGCCTTGAACTCGGCAGCGGTGCGGACGTGCGGGGAGAGGTGAAGGTTCTGTAACTCTGCAACGCGCCCTGCCGCGCGTTTCCGGTTTTGTGTGCCCATTTCAAAGGAGGTAGTCATGCAATTCAGCAGACGCGATCTTTGCACGTTGATTCCTGCGGCCCTCGTCCCGGGGGCGCTGGCAATACAAGCTTTGACCGCGGCCGCACAGGGAACGGCAACAGAATCGGCGCCCGCCGCGCTGATTGCATCCGGCTCGTACCCCTGGGATTCTCTCGTTCCGAAAGCGAATCCGAACGGTACCGCGACGACCCGGGCGATCTTCAAGGGCAAACTCGCGACCGGTGAGTCGGTTGAAGTCCATGAAACGACGCTCGCCGTGGGCGGCAATCCGCATCCGCCGCATCACCATCTCCATAGTGAAATGTGGCTGGTGCGCGAGGGCACGATCGAAATCGTGGTGAACGGCAAGAGCTATCAAATCAGCGCCGGCGGGGCGGGTTTCGCGGCTTCCAATGAGGAGCACGGCGTCAAGAACGCGGGCGACACTCCGGCGACGTATTTCGTAGTCGCGATTGGCGCAACCGCTTTGTAAATAGCGCGCGCGGGATTCGGTTGGGCGGTTTACGTTCGAGCCAAAATCCACGGGAGAGTGTGGGTCAGCTATGAATCGAAGGGAATTTCTCGGTCGTGCCGCGGGCAGCATTGCTGCCGCTTCGGCGTTGGTCGCAAACCCAGCCAAAGCCCAGAGCGTCGCGCCTTCGGACACGATTAACCTGGGCATCATCGGGCCCGGCGCTCGCGGTCAGGAAGTGATGCGCAATTTCCTGCGTGTCCCTGGCGTGCGATTCAGTGCGCTCTGCGATGTGTACGAGCCGCGATTCGATCAATCTCGCAAAGTCACCGGCGAGGATACTCCCACTTATCTCGATTACCGGCAACTACTCGATGCTAAGGATGTGGACGCGGTGGTCATCGCCACGCCGCTCTCTTTCCATGAGGAGCACGTCATCGCCGCGCTCGCGAGCGGGCGTCCCGTTTATAGCGAGAAGGATATGGCCTTGACGCTCGACGGTTGCGATCACGTTTACGCCGCGGTGAAACGCTACGGCAAGCCCTATCAATTCGGCACGCAATATCACTTCGCGCCGTGGTTTCGGAAATCTCTGCAAGCCATTCGTGACGGCAAAATCGGCCCGGTGACGCAGATTTATTCCTGCTGGCACCGCAACAATAGCTGGCGGCGTCCCGTGCCCGATCCGAAATTCGAGCGGCTTATCAACTGGCGGATGTATCGCGAATACTCTGGCGGCTTGCTGGCCGAACTCGGCACGCATTTGATTCAATGGGCCAACGAAATCTACGGCGCGATGCCGGTTTCGTGCGTCGGCTCGGGCGGAATCGATTACTGGTTGGATGGGCGCGAAGTTCCGGACAATCTGCAAGTGATCTATCGCTATCCCGGCGGGCAAAGCCTCTTTTTCAGCGCGCTCACGACAAACCGCTACGACGGAATGCGCGCCTGCATCTACGGCACGGGCGGAACGTTCGTGCTCACCGAGGACAGCGGCACCCAATATTGGGAGCCCATGACGCCAAATTCGGCCGTGCCGGACCAGTTGGCCATGCAGAATGGCGTCTTGACCGGCGCGAGTTTTCGGTCCGAGTTGCCCTACACCGGGCAAGGCGAGACGTTTGAGAATCCCCAAGGGCTCGAAGGCAGCCCGGACTTTATCGCCTGCCGCACCTTTATCGATTGCCTGCGCAACAACAAGAAACCCGAATTGGACGAGAACATTGGATGGCAGGCGGGTATCTGCGTCGCATTGGGCAATCAAGCCATCGACAAGAAGACGCATATCGAGTTCGGAGATCGCGCCCATCTTCCTGTCGCATGATCGGCAGGTTGCCGTGCCCGCTGTGGAATTTTAGATTCGAGATGGAATTGCAGCCCTGAAAGGGACCAGGTAGTCCACACATGGCCAACGAACAAGAGACGGCTCCACCCCCTGAAGTGGGAGGCAGCAGCCGAGGCGCCGGGGGCAATTTTCGCTGGGTGATTTGCTCGCTGCTTTTCTTCGCCACGGTGATCGCCTATCTCGATCGCAGCATTCTCGGCTACCTGGAAAAATTTCTCGAGGGAACCGCAAACGGAAAGCAGATCATTCCCGGGCTGGACAGCATTCAGTACGGGAATGTCATGTCGGATTTTCAATTCGCTTACGCTTTTGGACTGCTGGTTGCCGGCGCGATTACGGATAAATTGGGCACCAAGCTTGCTTTTGCCTTGGCGATTACGATGTGGAGCGTCGCTGCGATGCTGCCCGGCGGTGCGCATTCCGTGCGCGGTCTGGCGATCGCCATGACCTTGGTGGGGATGTGCGAGGCGGCCAACTTTCCCGCGTGCATCAAGACCGTTGCGGAGTGGTTTCCGAGAGCGGAACGTGCGCTAGCGACCGGGATTTTCAATTCGGCCGCGGGCATCGGGACCCTTTTGGTCCCGCTGGTGGCTACCTTTCTGACGCTGCGCCTTGGCTGGAGGGGATCATTTGTCGCCACGGGCAGCTTGGGCTTTGTTTGGCTGGGGTTTTGGCTCTGGCTTTACGCCAAGCCCGAGAAGCACCCCCGCGTTTCGGCTTCGGAGCTGCGCTGGATACTCGGAGACCGCGAGGCAACGACGGCCCGTGTGCCCTATCTGCGCCTCTTTCCGGTGAAGGAGACTTGGGCGTTCGCGATGGGGAAATTCTTCAGCGATGCGATCTGGTGGTTCTGGGTATTTTGGGTTCCGCGATATTTGCAGGGCACGTTCAATCTGAACCTGATGCAAAGCGCCGCGCCCGTTTGCACCGTCTATGGGCTTTCCATCGTCGGAAGTGTCGGGGCGGGTTGGTTGCCAGCCCATCTGATGCGCCGAGGCAGCACGCCAAATTTTGCTCGTAAAATTACCATGTTGATGTGCGCTCTGGCCGTCGTGCCGGTTGTCTACGTGCCATTTACTCACAGTATCTGGGTCGCGGTGGGATTGATCGGTTTGGCCGCCGCCGCTCATCAGGGCTGGTCGGCGAATCTGTTCACGCTGCCTTCAGACATGTTTCCCAAAGCGGCTGTCGGCAGCGTCGTGGGCATCGGCGGCATGGCCGGCGCCCTTGGCGGAGCGCTGTTGCAGCGAGCCGCGGGCCACATCATTGCATGGACGGGCAGCTATCTGTCGCTGTTCGCCATTGCATGCTCGGCCTATCTCATTGCGCTGCTCTGCATCCAGCTTTTGGCGCCGCGTTTGAAACCCGCTTCTCTGGGCGGTGCGGCTCAAGCATAATGACCTACACTTACTTTTTCCCGTGCGCCGCCCCGCGTCCGCCGGCGAAACGGCCGACAAAAACATAACGAGGTGAGCGATGGCTCTGCAGATCAGGTCAAAGCAGGAGTGCCGGTGGGACATGCTGGCGCTGGGCGAGATCATGTTGCGCTTCGATCCCGGCGACAAACGCATCTGGACGACGCGTTCTTTTGAGGTGTGCGAAGGCGGCGGCGAATACAACGTCGCGCGCGGCCTGAAGCGGTGCTTCGGTCTGGACACGAGCGTCGTCACGGCGTTCGCGGATAATCCCGTCGGCAAATTGCTGCAGGACCTGCTGTATCAGGGCGGTGTGGACCAATCCCTGATCCGCTGGGTGCCGTTCGATGGCGTAGGCCGCACGGTGCGCAACGGCCTCAATTTCACCGAGCGCGGCTACGGCGTGCGCCCGGCGCTTGGCTGCTCCGACCGCGGCCACACCGCGGCGTCGCAGATCAAGTCGGGTGACATCGACTGGGATCACATTTTCGGCAAGTTCGGCGTGCGCTGGTTCCACACCGGCGGAATCTTCGCCGCGCTTTCGGACACCACACCCGACGTGGTAATTGAAGCTGTCCAGGCCGCGCGACGCCACGGCACGATCACCTCCTACGATTTGAATTATCGCGAATCGCTCTGGTCCGCCATCGGCGGCAAGAAACGTGCGATGGAAGTCAATCGCCGCATCGCGCCGCTTCTGGACGTCGCCATCGGCAATGAAGAGGATTTCTCCGCCGCTCTTGGTTATCAAGTTCCCGGCGTGGACGAAAGCCTGACCAAGCTCGACGTCGAAGGGTTCAAGACCATGATTCGCAACGTGGTGAAGGATTTTCCGTTCAAAGTGGTCGCCACGACTTTGCGCCAGGCCAAGACTGCAACTAAAAACGATTGGGGCGCCATCTGTTACGCCGACGGCAATTTCTACGAAGCCCAGCGCCGCGAAAATCTCGAGATTTACGATCGCGTCGGCGGTGGAGATTCGTTCGCTGCCGGACTCATCTACGGTTTCCTGAGCGGGAAGGACCCGCAATGGGCAGTGGAATGCGGCGCCGCCCACGGCGCGCTGGCCATGACGACTCCCGGCGATACGACCATGGCCACGCTCAAGGAAGTGCTGCAGGTGATGAAAGGCGGCGGCGCGCGTATCGCGCGCTGACGCGTCCCAGCGCGCCGCAGCCCAAACGCTTGGAGAACCTCGCTCGATGATCAAAGACGAAGCAAGAAGGCGCATCATCGAAGTCGGCATCGTTCCGGTTGTGCGCGCTTCTACGCCGCTGGAAGCGCGGATTGCCATCGAAGCCGTTTGCCTGGGCGGCATTCGCGTCGTGGAAATCACGATGACAGTCCCCGGCGCATTGGAAATCATTCGCGAGGTTATCAAGTCTCACGGGCCGGACGTTTTGGTTGGTGCGGGCACCGTGCTGAACGTGGAGAGCGCGCGGCGATGTCTCGACGCCGGCGCGCAGTTCCTCGTCAGCCCCGGCCTCGATTTGAAGACGATCGAGTTGGCGCAGAAAGAAAATGTGTTGGTGATGCCGGGCGCGCTGACTCCCACGGAAATCATCGCCGCGTGGAACGCCGGCGCCGACTTCGTGAAAGTGTTTCCCTGCGGAAATGTCGGTGGCCCGAAATACATCAAGGCCCTGAAAGGGCCACTGCCGCAAATTCCTTTGATCCCCACCGGCGGAGTGACACTTGAGAATGCCGCAGAGTTCATCCTGGCCGGCTCGGAGGCGCTGGGAATCGGCGGAGAGCTGGTGCAGATCGCGGCGCTCCGAGCGGGCAAGCCGGAAGTCGTCACCGAAACCGCGCGAAAGTTTGTGGAGATCGTGAAAACGACTCGCGCGCGCAGCGCTTCGGCCTGAGCTGCGCCGCGCGGCGAGTCTGCACCCATCATGAAAATCACCGACGCAAATGTGATCGTGTGCAGTCCGGGAAGAAATTTCGTCACGCTCAAACTCGTGACGGAAGACGGCCTATACGGTCTCGGTGACGCCACGCTCAACGGCCGCGAGATGGGGGTCGTCGGTTATCTCCGCGACCACGTCTGCCCGCTGCTGATTGGCCGCGACGCCCGCAGCATCGAAGATACCTGGCAGTATCTCTATAAAGGCGCCTACTGGCGGCGCGGACCAGTCACGATGGCCGCAATCGCGGCTGTGGATGTCGCCCTGTGGGATCTCCTCGGAAAAGGTTTGGGCGTGCCCGTTTACCGGTTGCTCGGCGGGGCCTCGCGGGAAGGCGTCGCGGTTTACGGCCACGCGAATGGCGCGGACATTGAGGGAACCGTCACCGCCGTGGCGGAATATCGGAAGCTTGGCTACAAAGCCATTCGCGCGCAATGCGGAATCCCCGGCGTCGCGGGCGCATACGGCGTCGGCCGGGGCAAAATGCATTATGAGCCTGCCACCGAAGGTCTGCCGGAAGAGGGCCGCTGGAGCACCGAGCGCTACTTGAATTTCATTCCCCAGCTTTTCGCGCGGCTGCGCAAAGAGTTCGGCGAGGAAGTTCTGCTTCTGCACGACGCGCATCATCGCCTCACGCCCATCGAAGCGGCGCGCCTTGGAAAATCTCTCGAGCCCTATCATCTCTTTTGGCTCGAAGATCCCGTCTCCGCCGAGCTGCAGGAGGGGTTTCGCATCATCCGCCAACATACGACGACGCCCATCGCCGTCGGTGAGGTCTTCAACTCCATCTACGATTGCCAGCTTCTGATCAAGGAGCAGTTAATCGATTACATTCGCGCGACGGCTGTTCACGCCGGCGGCCTCACGCACCTTCGCAAGATTGCGAACTTTGCGGAGGTCTTTGGCGTGCGCACCGGATGCCATGGCGCCACGGACATGAGCCCGGTCTGCATGGCGGCGCTGCTGCACTTCGATTTGAGCGTGCACAATTTTGGCCTGCAGGAATTTATGCGGCACACTGAGGATACCGATCGCGTGTTCCCTCACGCGTACACGTTTTCGGATGGGATGGCGCATCCCGGCGAAAAGCCGGGTCTGGGTGTGGAGCTCGATGAGACTCTTGCCGCGAAATTCCCGTATCGCCGCGCCTATCTGCCGGTCAACCGCAAACTCGATGGCACGATGGAAAGCTGGTAGCGCGGCTTACTTCGCCAGGAAAAGCGGCTTCAAGTGCCGCTCGTAAAGATTCGCCGTCACATTCCGCGAAATCGAATCCTCGCACTTATCGAGCATGTCGAGGTAGCGCTTCCCCATTTTCGCCGCCACTTTATAGCCGACGTGAATCAATTGCCGGAAGCTGGGGTTGTACTCCCAGCAGCTCTGATCGTGCCGCAGCGCCTTGGTGTACCGGTCCGAGTTCCAGCCGTTCACAGTCTCCGGCGTCGGCAGTTCCTTCGGATCGATGTCGATGACGGCGGCGTACGGCGCGCACAGCTCCTCGCGGTGCGCGTACGCATCGGCGTAGATCTCTTTCGCCAGCGCCAGGCCGTCGCCCCCGGCCTCCGCCAAACCGATCACTTCTTCGAGCCACGTGGTTCCGGCGGTCTTGACGTGCACGCCTGCGCCGGTCTCGCGGATGGTCCGGCGAATCGCCGCGTAAATTGAAAATTTATCGCTTCCTGAGTGCACGCTCAATTTCAAGTTCGCGGGCAGGCCGTACGCCCGGACCGCATGCGCGATCACGGCCACGTCGCTGCGAAATTCCGTCTCGAACTGTGCGACGTCGCCCACGTAATCCACGCCTTTGTTGAATCGCCCCGTGAATTTCGGCGCGATCGTTTGAATGGGAATTCCTTCATCGGCAATCGCGGCGAGGATCAGCAGCAACTCGCCCGGGGTTTGGGGATTATCTGTTTCATCCATGGAGATTTCGGCGATGAAGCGTCCCTTGCCCTTGGCCGCTTCGATGTGCCGGTAGATACGGCCCGCCTGCTGCACGGCAAAAAGAAACGTGGACGCGACGCGCGTGGCCGTTGCGCGATCCATTTGCAACGCGTCTTTAATTCCGGCCACCTGGGTTTTTTGCAGCAATTCGGGATGGCGGCTCAAGAGAGCTTCCACCGATTCGCTCGAGGCCGCCTTGCCGATCGCGGACGCGACGTCAATCGTGTAGAAGTCGCTCGAGGCCACGAAGCGATCCACTGTTTCGAGCGTGATGTGGTCCGCATCGATGTGGTACGGCCGCTTCCACTGCAAATCGCGCACCGCCACTTCGACTTCCGCCAGCACGCTGTCCGGCTCCGAGCCGACAATCAGGTGCTCGCGGTTGGACTTGTTCCAGACCGGGATGACATCCAGTCCCTGTTGCGCCGCCAGCACGCAGGCCTGCAGTTGCGCCTTCCCCTGGTGCGCGAAACGATCGCCCAAGCCAATAGAATACTTGCCCAGTAGTAAGCTGTTTGCGGAAGACTTTGCGTCGGTAACCGTGGTCGTCATCGTCTATTCCTCGGAGAATCGTCCGGCGGCGCGGCCGGTGAAACACACGCGATACACTTTAAAATAATTCACTCGAATCCGGTCAAGGTTCTGTTTGACAAACACATCATTTCGTGTTTTCTGGAGCGTGTCAACTCGCTCTTCTTCAGCTTCGCTCCGAATTTCGCAAGTGAAGCCCTAAGATTCGATGGAGGCAGGGGTGCCGCAAGCTGCGCACGATGCTGGGAATGTCACGGCCGCTGAAAATGTGAATCGACCTGCCCTCGCTTTGGAAAAGCTGAAATCCGGTTACGACTTCAAGGGGCAAACGGCCGTGATTACCGGTGGAACGGGCGTCCTCGGCCGCGAAATCGCCTGCGTCCTCGCGGACTGCGGAGCAAATGTCGCGATCCTGCATTCCAATCCTAATTCAGGCAAGGAATTGCGCGAGCGCCTCGCCTCTCACGCCGCCAGCACCGAATTTATCGTCTGCGATGTGCTCAGCGCCGATGCTCTGAACCTCGCCGCTGCGACGGTTCGTGCGCGTTTCGGCAAAGTGGATATCCTGATCAATGGGGCCGGGGGCAATAAACCGCAAGCCACGACCAACCCGCAGCAAAAGTTTTTTGATCTGCCGGCCGACGCGCTGCGCTGGGTGCTCGAACTCAATTTGCTGGGCACGATTCTCCCCAGCCAGGTTTTCGGCAAGGGCATGGCGGAGCAAGGCAGCGGCGTGATTCTGAATATCTCCTCGATGAGCGGTTTTCGTCCGCTCACGCGCGTTCTGACGTATTCCGCGGCGAAAGCGGCCATCAATAATTTCACGCAGTGGCTTGCGGTACATCTGGCGCAGGAGTATTCGCCGCGTATTCGCGTGAATGCAATTGCCCCTGGGTTTTTTCTTACCGAGCAAAATCGCTTTCTGCTCACCGATCGCGAAACGGGCGAGCTGACCGCCCGCGGCAAGGCCATTATCTCCCACACGCCGATGGCGCGCTTCGGCGAACCGGAGGATTTGCTCGGCGCTGTGCTATGGTTGATCTCTCCGGCGGCCGCGTTTGTGACCGGCGTGGTCGTTCCGGTGGATGGCGGTTTCAGCGCATTCAGCGGCGTATAATAACGCTGAAATTTGATCAGCGCGGGTCTTAGTAGGACAGGCATTCCTGCCTGTCCTCTTTTCTTCCCGGCCGCGCACAAATCCAATGGCTTCGCGCGTTCCGTGGCGGGAAGCCTTAGAGGAAAAGATTCATGACCGCAAGCGCAACACCCGCAGTGAATTTGGCCGAACTGGCTCCTCAGCACGATTATTTCGTCGGTATCGATTCGGACGGCTGCGCCTTCGACAGCATGGAGATCAAGCACAAGGAATGTTTCTGTCCCCAGACGATCAAGTATTGGAATCTCCAGGCCGTCTCCAAGTACGCCCGCGAAACCTACGAATTCGTCAATCTCTACTCGAAGTGGCGCGGCACGAATCGCTGGCCCGCGTTGATCACAACATTTGATTTGCTTCGCGTGCGCCCCGAAGTGATTGCCCGCGGCTGCGCGATTCCGCAAGCGCCCAAAGTGCGCGAATTCATCGCTTCCGGTAAGCCACTCAGCAATGACGGCCTCAAGGCATACATGGCGGAGCATCCCGACCCCGAGTTGAACACTGCGATGGAGTGGAGCGTGGCGATCAATAAATCCGTCGCGGACATTGTCCACGATCTGCCGCCGTTCCCGTTTGTGCGCGAATCGCTTGAATTGCTGCAAAGCAAAGCCGACGTCGTCGTCGTTTCGCAGACGCCCGGCGAGGCGCTGATGCGCGAATGGACTGAACACGACATCGATAAATACGCGCGCGCCATCGCCGGGCAGGAATTCGGGACGAAGAAGCAGCATCTCAAACTGGCTGCGGGCGGGAAGTACAAGCCCGGCCACTTGCTCATGATTGGCGACGCCCCGGGTGATTTCGAGGCCGGGAAGGCCAACAATGCTCTTTTTTTCCCCATCAATCCGGGGCACGAAGAAGCTTCCTGGGAGCGATTCTACAAAGAAGGGATCCATAAATTCACGGCCGGCGAGTTCGCCGGCGCGTACGAAGCGGCGTTGATCGTGGATTTCGAGAAGCTTCTGCCCGCGGCGCCGCCCTGGAAAATCTAGGTGCTCTGGCGCAAGATAATCTGCTGACAAGACCATGGTCATCGGAAAAGGATCCGCCGATAAATTTCTGACGCGCGAAGAAACGCGCGCCGTCATCGCGGAGGCGCTCGCTTCAGCCGGACTCGACGGCAAGCGGGTCCTCGTCATCATCCCCGACGGCACTCGCACTATGCCGATGCCGCAGATGTTCGATCACTTTGAGGAACTCCTCCGCCCTCGCTTGAAAGCCCTGGACTATCTGGTGGCGCTCGGGACGCATGCCGCCATGGACGACGCGCACCTCACTAAGCTCGTTGGACGGCCTGTCGTGAATGGAATGGCGGGCGAGACGCATGTTTTTAATCATCGCTGGGACCTCCCGGAAACTTTCATCCTGCTCGGCACGATTCCAGCCAGTGAAATATCGAAGATCACCGGCGGCCTGCTTTCCGCCGACGTTCCCGTCACACTGAATAAACTGATTCTTGATTACGACCACATTCTGATTTGCGGGCCGGTGTTTCCGCACGAAGTCGTCGGCTTCTCCGGCGGCAACAAATATTTCTTTCCCGGAATTGCCGGCGCGGAAATCATCAATTTCACGCACTGGCTCGGCGCGGTCATCACAAATTACGAGGTCATCGGCTCGGGCTACACACCGGTTCGGGCCGTTATTGATCGTGGCGCGGCGCTGGTGCCGAAGCCCAGATCGTGTTTCGCGCTGGTCGTCACGCACGCGGGATTGTCTGGTCTCTACTACGGCTCGCCCGAAGAAGCATGGCGGGCGGCTTCGGAGCTTTCCGCGCAGAAGCACATCCGCTACATTGATGAGCCTTACAAACGCGTCCTCTCGGTGATGCCGGAGCTGTACGACGACATCTGGACGGCCGCGAAGGGCATGTACAAGATGGAGCCTGCGGTGGCCGATGGCGGCGAGATCATCATCTACGCCCCGCACATCACGGAAGTCAGTTACACGCACGGGAAAATCATCGACGAAGTGGGCTATCATTGCCGGGACTATTTCATGAAGCAGTGGGACCGCTTCGAGCATTATCCCGGCGGCGTGCTGGCGCACTCCACGCACGTCAAGGGTTTGGGTACGTATGATGCTGCGACTGGCATCGAGATGCCGAGAATCACGGTGACGCTGGCGACACGCATCCCGGAAGAGCGTTGCCGCCTCATCAATCTCGGCTATCTGGACCCGGAATCGGTGAAGATGGAAGAATGGCAGGGCCGCGAACGCGAGGGCATCGTCGTGATTCCCCGCGCAGGCGAAATTTTGTACCGGTTGAAGCAGCCCGTAGCGGCCGCCTCCCGGTAGGAGGAAAGAGGAAAAATGAAATATCACCTGGGAGTTGTGGGCGTGGGCGTCATGGGCGGCAATATCGCCCTGAACATGGAGCGCAATGGTTTTCCGGTCGCGGTGTACCGGCGCGATTTCTCCAAGCTGACTTCTTTTCTCGAAGGCCCGGCGAAAGGGAAGAACATTCTGGGCGTCAAATCGCCGACGGAACTGATGCAGGTGCTGGAGAAGCCGCGCCGGCTGCTGTTGATGGTTCCCGCCGGGGCGCCCGTGGACGAAGTGATCGCCGAGCTGAAGCCGTATATCGAAAAAGGCGACATCCTGATGGACGGCGGCAACTCGCTGTTCTCGGATACCGATCGCCGCAATAAAGCGCTCGAATCGGAAGGATTCCTTTACATCGGAACCGGCGTCTCCGGCGGAGAAGAAGGCGCGCTCTGGGGACCTTCGATCATGCCGGGTGGCCAGCGCGAGGCATGGGAGTCGGTCGCTCCAATTCTGCGCGCGATTTCCGCGAAGGCGGAAGACGGCGCGCCCTGCGTGGACTACATGGGCCCGCGCGGCGCCGGCCACTATGTCAAGATGGTGCACAACGGCATCGAGTACGGCGACATGCAGTTGATCGCCGAGTGTTACGACATTCTCAGCCGCGGCCTGGGTCTTTCCGCGGCCGAACTCCACAAGATTTTCACGGAGTGGAATCAGGGCGAGCTGAAATCGTATCTCATCGAAATCACATCCGAAATTTTCGCGAAGATCGATGACTTGACTGGCAAGCCGCTCGTGGATTTCGTGCTCGATTCGGCGGCGCAAAAGGGAACCGGTAAGTGGACCAGCCAGAATGCGTTCGACGTGGGCGCACCGATTCCGACTATTAACTCCGCCGTCGAAAGCCGAATACTTTCGTCGCTGAAAACGGAACGCGTCGCCGCCAGCAAAGTTCTGCATGGCCCCACGCCTTCGTACAAGGGCGATCGCGACAAACTCATCAAGGCTGTCGGGCAGGCGCTGTATGCCAGCAAGATTACTTCCTACGCGCAAGGCCTCTCGCTCATGCGCATCGCTTCGGACGAATACAAGTACGAGCTCCAGCCCGGCAACATCGCCAAAATCTGGCGCGCGGGCTGCATCATCCGCGCGACGCTCCTCGGCGACATCACCAAGGCATTCCAGCGCAATCCCGGCCTTACCAATCTCCTTCTCGATTCCGCGTTCCGCGACGCCGTCGAAAGCCGCCAGGAATCGTGGCGTTTCGCCGTGCAGACCGCCGTCGGCATGGGCATCCCCGTTCTCGCGATGGGCGCTTCGCTCGCGTATTTCGACGCGTATCGCAGCGAGCGCTTACCCGCGAACCTCACGCAGGCGCAGCGCGATTATCTCGGAGCGCACACCTACAAGCGGACGGACCGCGACGGTGTTTTCCACTCTGAATGGGCGCTACACAAGCATGAGGCTTCCTCAACCAAGTAGCTGCCGATTCCGGTCCTCGGCGGAGCAGGGCCCGAAATTCTAAATTTGTCTCTTATCCCGGTGCAAACGCGGAATTCCCCACATTGCGTAGCCCCGCACAGGTGGGAGATTACAGCGAACGTCGCGATAACTGCTGGCTTTTCATCAGCATAGACGGACCTGCGGCCATTCTTCCCATTCGCGTGGTACCTCCGGCCTATTGCTAGCCCGCGTGTGCGGCGGCTAACTTGACAGAGTCCTGAGGGAACCTTGGTCACATTCCTAGATAAATTGCCGACAATTCTGACCCTTGCCGTTCTGGTGGGGATATTTCTGGCGTTGCGGAAACATTCTCCCGCTGCGCGTGTCCGGCTTTGGACCTACGCGTGGGCGCTCATTTTCGTCCATTTTCTGATCCAGGTGTTTGAGACTCATTCGGGTCTCACTGAGAATGTAGCCGAGTCGATTGACCTCGGCGCGCTGGAGCTTTCGGGAGTTGTGTTCGTCGTATCGATGAGCCAGGCGATCATGGATCGTTGGCGCCGCGCACTGGTGCTATCCATCTTGGTCGTGCCCGTCGCGTTCCATGCGGTTGCGTCGACGTTTGATTGGCATGTACGCGGACTGGAAGTTGCGGCGCTGGTCATTCTGACCGTTGCGGGCGCGGTTTTCGCGGCGCGCGAGATCGGGTGGAAATCGCCGTTCGGCGTTTGGCTGGCCGCAATCGTCGCGATGACTGGAGCGTGGGCGATTCGCGAGCAGTGGCACGGTAAGTCGGAGGCCGGCGTCGTTGCCATACTGACGCTGACGTTTGGGATCAGCGGCATTTTATTTTGGAGATTGGTGCGCCGGTGGTCGCCGGGCGTCGTGGCCGTCGCCGGCGGGTTCCTCGCGTGGGGTGCGGTTTTTCCCGCGGCAGAGTTGTTGGCGCGCTTCTATTCGAGCCTGCACGTAAATCCAGAGCTGTGGAACGTGCCCAAGTTTTTCGTGGCAATCGGGATGGTGCTGACGCTACTCGAGGATCAATCCCGACTGGTGGATGAATCGCGCGCGCAGGAACATGCCGAGAATCTCCTGCTGCACCGTGTTTCACTGGTGACTTCGCGGTTGCTCGATGGGCGCGACGTGGCAACGTTGGGCAAAGAGATCACCGAGGCGATCACCGGGGGCGGAAGTTTTCGCGGCGCGGCATTGTTCCTGCTTGGGGACGACCGGACGCTTACGCTGGCAGGCTCCAGCGGCGTGCGTACGGTCGAACTGGAATCTTTGCGGAGCGGACTCGAACGACGGCAGATCGAGGGAATCAAACAGGCGTGCGCGGCGGGCGAGCCGCTGGGGAACAATGCGTTCCTCTTGCGCGCGACGAGCGAGGAGATCCGAACCGGCCCCGGCACCGCGCGCCGGACGCGCCAGATCTTGATTCCGCTGATCTCGCGCCGCGGAGCGCACGTCGGCGGACTCTGGCTCTCGAAGCGAGGCAAGGCGGAGAGTCACGAGTCCACCGAGTTGGGCGAACTGGCTATGCTGGCGACGGATCTGGCGGTGACGCTCGAGAACCAGCGGTTGCATCGGGAATTGGTGCGGTCGGAGAAGCTGGCGGCGCTGGGGCAGCTCGTGGCGGGAGTGGCGCACGAGTTGAATAATCCCCTGACGGGAGTTCTGGGATATAGCGAATTGCTGATGGATGAAGTCACCGACGAATCGTCGCGGAAGCGGCTGGAGAAACTCGGCGTGGAAGCGCGGCGGATGAAGCGCATCGTGGACGGTCTGTTGCGATTCGGCCGCCATGGAAATTCCGATCTACGCAGTTCGGATTTGAGCCTCGCGCTGCACGATGTGATTCAACTGCGCGAATATCACCTGCGGAAATTGGGAATCGATGTGGACATCAAAATCGAGGACGCCGCCGGTCAGATCGCCATCGGCGAAGACGAATTGAAACAAATTTTATTGAATGTGCTGAACAATGCAATTGACGCGGTCGAGGAAAGCGCGCGCCGCACGATCACGATCCGCGCCCACCGCATGGACGATCGCGCATCCATTCGCTTCGAGGACAGCGGGCCGGGGTTTCACGATGCCGACCGGGCGTTCGATCCCTTCTACACGACGAAGGCCGTCGGCAAGGGCACCGGACTTGGCTTGAGCATTTGCTACGGCATTGCGCGCGAGCATGGCGGCGATATTGCGGTCGCCAACAAGCAGCCGTACGGTGCGAGCGTGGTGATCGAGCTTCCCGTTGCCGGAGCGCCCGTTTTCCGTGATGACGCCTGACGCTTGAGTTTTTCTTCCGCCACGACTTTCATTCCCTCTCTCCATACCCTTCCGGATGCGCTTTGTGCCATACCCAGGCGCTGGCGATGATGGCATCCAGCGTCGCGAATTCCGGACTCCAATTCAGTTCGCGGTATATTTTTTCGGAGCTTGCGACCAGAACTGCGGGATCTCCTGGGCGCCGCGGCTGCATTCCGGCGGGGATCGGATGGCCAGTGACACGCCGGGCAGCCTCGATCACTTGGCGCACGCTGAATCCTTTTCCATTACCGAGGTTGTAGATCATGTGGTCGCGGCGGTCGAGTGCGTCGAGCGCGAGCAAGTGCGCCCGGGCGAGATCGTGGATATGGATGTAATCGCGGATGCAGGTGCCGTCGGGAGTGGGATAGTCGTCCCCGAAGATGGCGATGGATCCCTTTTTCCCTAGCGCGACCTGAAGGACGTTCGGAATCAAATGCGTCTCGGGGCGATGATCCTCTCCGTGATTTTCCCAGGCGCCGGCAACGTTGAAATAGCGCAGGCTGGCGTAGCGGAAATTGTGGATGCGGTGAAACCACTCGAGCATGCGTTCCACCAGCAGTTTCGATTCGCCGTAGGCGTTGGTGGGATGGAGCGGCGCGTCTTCCTCGATGGGCGTGCGCTCGGGATTTCCGTAGAGCGCGGCGGTGGACGAAAATACGAACTTCTTCACGTTGTGGGCGAGCATGGACTCGAACAAGGTCAGCGTACTCGCCGTGTTATTGCGAAAATAGAGTTCTGGCGCGCGCATGGATTCGCCGGCTTCGATGAGGGCTGCAAAGTGAACCACGGCGTCGAATTGGCCTCGCGCGAAAACGGCTTCGAGGCTCGCGCGGTGGCTCAGATCCGCGCCAATGAGTTCCGCGCCGGGCGGCGCGGCCAGCGCGTGTCCGTGCGTCAGGTTGTCCAGAATCGTGACGCGGTGGCCCTGCCGCACGAGTAGATCGGCGACGACGCTGCCGATGTAGCCGGCCCCTCCCGTCACTAGAATTCGCGATTCCATCGTTTCTCGCTCTGCCTCTCCTACCTTACCCTGCTCAACTCCAGTGCGTATAAATTCGGCGCCGCGGCCAGCCCGGCCTTGCGCTTGCCGGCATTTCCGGCGCAAACTGCCTAGCCGAC
>Ga0181538_10002273_pt1 | contig 20145 bp, 13 predicted proteins | sample PEATcosm2014_Bin_40_FD_119773 | JGI IMG/M metagenome (GOLD analysis project Ga0181538, IMG submission 119773) | Peatland microbial communities from MTU Mesocosm Facility, Houghton, MI, USA - PEATcosm2014_Bin23_30_metaG | ecosystem: Environmental > Terrestrial > Soil > Wetlands > Peat | place... | reverse complement strand
AGGCCGCCGCCAGCGGCGTGGCCACCTTCTCGGGCCTGGCCCTCAACGCCCTGGCGGGCACCTACACCTTGACGTTCTCAGACGGCGGGCTCACCACCGCGGTGTCGAACACCATCACCGTGTCCACCGGGTCGGCCACCCAGCTGGTGTTCACGTCCGCCCCGAGCTCGCAGGCCGCGGCTCCGGTGGCCGGGACGTCCGCCTTCGTGGTCCAGGTCGAAGACTCCGGCGGCAATGTGGTCGTCAACACCGGTTCGTCAGCGACGGTCACCCCGGCCACGACCTCGACCGGAACCACGTTCTTCACCACCTCGTCGGGGGGATCGACGGGGTCGGGCACGGTGAGCATCCCGAACGGCTCCAGCAGTTCCAACAGCTTCTACTACGCCGACGACACGGCCGGCACCTGGTCCATCTCGGCCACGGCCACCGTGGACGGCAATGGCGTCAGCACGTCGCCCGACACCACGGTGGAGGTCGCCGCGGCCAGCCCCACCTTGACGGCCAGCGGCCCGGCCACGGGCAACGCCGGCACGACCATCGCCGGTTCGGCCGTCTCGTCGACCATGGTCGGGTCGTCGGGCACCAACGCCACGGCGACGATCACCTTCACGGTGTTCGGGCCGGGCTCGGAGCCCACCTCGTGCACCAGCGGGGGCACCACGCTCGGCACGGCCACCCCGGCCGGTGACGGGACCTACACCTCGTCGGGCAGCTTCACCCCGACCCAAGCCGGTGACTACTGGTGGTACGCCTCCTCGGCGGGCGACGCCAACAACAACGCCGCCGCCTCGGCCTGCACCACGGGCATGAGCGAGACCGTCGTCGCGGCGGCCACCAGCGCCACGGTGGTCACCTCCTCGGCCAACCCCGCCAGATACCAGACGGCCGTGACCCTCACCGCGACGGTCACCGGAACGTCCGGCCTCGGTGCCCCGACCGGGACCGTTGCTTTCACCGACAGCTCCTCCAACCCGCTCACCTGCGCGAGTGGATCCGACTCGACCTTGAACGCGACGGGCCTCACGACGTCCACTGCCACCTGCATTTACACTCCACCGGCGAGCGGCGGAGTGGGTGGGGCCTTTGGGGTGGTCGGCACCTACTCGGGCGACCCTGGATACGCCACGTCGTCCGGGGTGCTCACCCAGAACGTGACCGGCACCCTCAAGATTTCCAACCTCAGCCAGTTCTCGGCCGACCCATCCCCATACGGCGCTCTCATCACCATGACCGGCTCGTTGTCGGATCCGTCCAGCTCGGCCACCCCGACGGGAACCGCAGACATCGTGGACGAGGCCACCGGCGTTACCGTATGCAGCCAGGTCCCTCTCACGTCGTCCACCCCCTACATCGCCAACGTCAGCTGCACCTTCGCCCCCATTGGAACCGGTGGCGTGGGAGCCCGCATGACGATCGCGACTGACTACCGCGGTGATGCCAACTTCGCCCCCGTTTCGGCGACCGGCACGGTGCTCGAGGCGGGGACGGCGTCGACGACGCCCTCGGTCGTCGCCAGTCCGACCACCGTGGCGGTCGGCGCGTCGACCACGCTCACGGCTACCTTGACCGGGAGTCCGGCGCCCACGGGCAACGTCAGCTTCCTCGCCGACGGCACCCCGATCCCGGGCTGCGGTCGAATCGTCGTGGAGAGCGGCGTGGCCAAGTCCAGCTGCGCTTATGGTCCGGCCTCGGTGGGCAGCCACTCGATCATGGTCACCTACAGCGGCGATATCAACTACGCGGCCGCTGGGCCCTCAGCCGCGGCCACGGTGATCGCCACGGGGACGACCACGTCGGTGACGGCCACCCCGACCCTGGTCAGCCCCTCGGCTCCGGTGCCGAACGCCGACCCGATCACCGTTTCGACCGTCGTCTCGGGGAGTGGAGCCACCCCGACGGGCACGGTGGCCTTCGGAGCGACCATCGGCAGCTCGACGAGCACGCCGTGCCCCACCGCTCCGGTGAACGGCAGCGGGATGGCCTCGTGCACGTTCACGCCGGCGTTCGCCTCCGGGACCGGTGGCAACGTGTCGATCATCGCTGTGTACTCGGGCGACGACACGTACAGCCAATCGACGTCTGGCCCCCTCTCGGTGAACGTGCTGGCGGTCGGGCTGCCGTCCACCTTCACGCTCACCACCCCGAAGAGCCCGATGTCCGTTGGGTCGAGCGCCGAACTCACCGCGGCGATCACGGGGACACCCAAGCCGTCGGGCACGGTGACCTTCTACGACGACGGCACTCCGATCCCGTGTGGGGCCGTGACGATCGGCAGCAGCGGCAAGGCCAACTGCACCTATACGCCCGCCTGGGGCACCCACTCGCTGGTCGCCACCTATTCGGGTAATGCCACCTACGCACCCATTACCCCGAGCATCGGTGGCTTCGCCAATACGGCCACCCTCGTGGTCAATGCGACCGGGTCCTCGACCGTGGCCGTCGCCTCGTCGGCCAACCTCTCGGCGACCGGGGCCCCGATCACGTTCGGCGCCACGGTCACCGGGGACCTGTCGCCGGTGCCCACGGGGACGGTGACCTTCAGCGCCACCATCGGCAGTTCCACGACTACTGCCTGCGCCGCGGTCGCGTTCAGCTCGTCGACCGGGACGAGTGCGACGGCCAGTTGCACGTACACGCCGCCCGACTCGGGGAACACGATCACCATCACGGCCGCCTACTCGGGGGACCCGACCTATGCGCCCCAAAGCGGGACGTTCACCCAGACCGAGCTCGGGACCGCGGCGCCGACCGGCTTCAAGCTCACCACGACCAAGGGCCCACTCACCGTCGGGGCCAGCGCCACGCTCACGGCCGCCCTGACCGGCACTCCGACGCCGACGGGTACGGTCAGTTTCACCGACAACGGCTCTCCTCTCTCGTGCGGCGCGGTGACCGTCGCCAAGACCGGCAAGGCCACGTGCACCTATACGCCGAGCTGGGGGACCCACGCGTTGGTCGCCACCTATTCGGGTGATGCCACCTACGCACCCATCACCCCGAGCACCGGTGGCTTCGCCAACTCGGCCACCCTCGTGGTCAACTCGACCGGGGCTTCGACGGTGGCGGTCACCTCCTCGGCCAATCCCTCCGCCTACGGCGTGGCGGTCACCCTCACCGCCGCCGTGACCGGGTCCCTGTCCAGCGCCCCGACGGGCACGATCGCCTTCACCACCAGTGTTGGGACCCTGGCCGCCGGATGCGCGGCGGCCAGTCTCATGGCCACGGGACCCACCACCTCGGCGGCCACGTGCGTCCTCACCCCGCCGACGAGCGGCACCGGGGTCATCATCACGGTCAACGCCTCGTACTCGGGTGACCCGACCTACGCGCCGCAGGCCGCGGCCGCCTTCTCACAGACCGAGGCCGGCACCGAGACCCCCTCCATCACCCTCACCTCGAGCGCCAATCCGGCCGCGTCGGGGTCACAGGTGACGTTCACAGCGGCCCTCACCGGCACGGTCAAGCCGGGCACGGTCACCTTCACCGACAACGGCACTGCCGTGTGCACGGCCGTTGTCATCTCGAGCTCCGGGAAGGCCACGTGCGTCGACATGGTGTCGGGCGCCGGCGTCCATACGATCGTGGCCGCCTATACGGGTAACACCACCTACGCGGCGCGTCAGGTGACCCTGAACCAGACGGTGACCTGAGTCGGCACCTCGGGTGACCGTTACGACCACGGCCACGCTCGACGGGGTCCGCAACGTCGACTCGGTGACCGACCCGGCCGGACGGGTGACCTCGGCCGCCTACGACGCGGACGAACGAATGTGTTGGTCGTTCCAGGGTAGCGCCACCTCGAGCTGCAGCTCACCCCCGGCGACCTGGACAACCCGCCCGTACAACGCGAACACCTCCGATCCCCTTATCGTCGAGTATCCGAGGATCCAGCCGGTCGAACTGACGTGCCAGCCGCGCGGCGAGTGCGGGGCCCGACAGATCGACGTCGCCCGCGTCGCCCCCTCCCACACGGTCGGCCCGCGCGCCCAACGCTGGCGTCGTCATCCTGACCACGTAGCCAGGTTAGGGCCGTACTCTTTCAGAGGCTGAGTGAGGCGGGGTCCAGCTCGATCCCGATGATTGTCGCGACCCGGCTCAGGTCGGTGTCGTGAGCGAGGAGCGATGCTCCGTGACGGTGGGCCACTGAGGCGATCATGCAGTCGACCAGGCCTCGTGGTGTCACGCCGGCGCGACGACACTGTCCATAGATGCGACCCGCTGCGTCGAAGTCGGCGACGGCATCGAAGCCGAGCAGGTGACACCGGCCGAGCAGGCGACGCAGGTCGTCCTCCCGCTGTTCGCTTCGTGCTCCCGCAACAACCTCCATCACGACGGGCTCGGTGACGGCCAGGGGACCTTCATTGCCGATGAGCTTGGCGACGCGCTGGTCCACGTCGCTCCGGGTGCCGCGGTCGAACTCCACCCAGGCGGAGGTGTCAGCGAGGATCACCGGGTGTCGGCTGGGCCGGTGTCGGCGGGGAGGTCCCCGATGGCGTGCGCTCCCCGCATGGCCAGCGCCTCGTCACGAGTCATGGGCTGCCCGGCGAGATGGCGCAGCGCGAGATCGACGGCCTCGGTCTTGGTATGGATGCCGTAGCGGTCCATGACTGCCCGGAGAAAAGTCTCCTCGATCTCGATGTTGGTCCGTAGCCTGCTCATACACCAATGGTACACGCGGCGTGTAGAGAGCGTGTATCTCTTGTTCAGACTCAGCTCGATAGGCCCGTCTCGTCGAGCCAGGCCTCGAAGGCCAGCACGGCCCAGAGTGGGTATTCCAGGCCGGGCCGCCCGGCCTGGTGCGCGTCCCAGCAGGCTCGCACCGCCACCGGGTCGAAGAAGCCCTGGTCCCGCAGACGCGACGCAGCGAGGTGGTCCTCGGCCCAGCTCCGCAGGGGTCCGCGCAGCCACGCGCCCAGGGGGGGGTCAAAGCCTGTCTTGGGCCGATCAAACAGGTGGCGGGGCACGTAGCGCTTCAGGAGGAGGCGCAGGGCCTGCTTGCCCACCCCTCCTTGGATCCGCAGTGACGGCGGCAGATTCCAGGCCGCCTCCACCACCTTGTGGTCGACCAGGGGCGGCCGCACCTCGAGGCCGAAGGCCATGCTGGCCCGGTCGACCTTGACCAGCATCTCGTCGGGCAGCGTCGAGAGCGTGTCCCACGCCATCATCTCCTCGGCCGGCGATCCCGCCAGGCCACAGAGGGGTGGCGGACCGCTCCAGGGCGAGTCAGGAGCTCCCACGACAACCGTCTCGGCGTCGTCCCACGCCGAGACCAGGCTCATGTAGACCTGGCGAGACGACCCGGCCGCCAGCAGGCGGGCCAGTTTGTGGGCGCGGGTGCCAAAGTCGGGCCCGATGGCGGAGGGCCGGAGGAGCTGGGCACCGCGTCCAATGCCGTCCCACACCGCCCCGGGCACCGCGTCCAGCGCGCCGGCGGCGGCCCCGCGCAGGCGCCGGGGGAGGGGCAGCACCCGCCGGGCGAGGGCTGCACCCGCCGTGTAGCGGCGGTAACCGCCGAATGCCTCGTCACCGCCGTCCCCCGACAGGGCCACGGTGACGTGGCGCCTGGCCTCGCGGCACATGAGGAGGGTAGGCAGCTGGGACGGGTCGGCAAAGGGCTCGTCGTAGTAGCGACCGAGGTGGGGCACAAGGTTGAGGGCATCGTCCGCCGTCAGGTCGATCCGGGTGTGGGCGGTGCCGAGGTGCCGGGCCACCGCTTCGGCGTGGTCCGCCTCGTCGAGCCCCTGGCCGGCGAAGCCCACCGTGAAGGTGCGTACCGGTCCCGCGGACCCGGCCTGGGCCAGCGCGGTGACCAGGCTGGAGTCGATGCCACCGGACAGGAAGCAGCCGATGGGGACATCGGCGACCAGGCGGCGCGACACGGCCTCGGCCAGCACCGCCTCGAGCTGGTCGAGGGCGCCCTGGTCGTCGCCGGCGGGCGGCCGTGCCGCCATGGCCGACTGGGCCGCGGCGGGAAAGTCCCACCAGACCTCGGGCTCGGGCCAGCCGTGCTGGCCCGGACGGAGGCTCACCAGCGTGGCCGCGGCCAGCTTCCGCGCCCCGGTGAAGATGGTCAGGGGGGCGGGGATGTAGTTGAGACGCAGAAGGAGGGCCAGTGCCCGCCGGTCGATCTCCCGGCTGAAGCGGGGGTAGGCGAGGAGCGCCCGCAGCTCCGAGCCGAAGAGAACGACGCCGTCCCTAATTGAGTAGTACAGCGGCTTCTCACCCAGGCGGTCCCGGGTCAGGTGCAGGACGCGGTCCCGGCGGTCCCACAGGGCCAGCGCGAACATGGCATCGAGCCGCTCCAGAGTGGGGCGCAGGCCCCAGGCCGCCACCGCCTCCACCACCACCTCGGTGTCGCAGTGACCCTTGAGGCCCCGGCCTCCATCGGGCAGGGCGGCCCGCATCTCGGCGGCGTTGTAACACTCTCCGTTGTAGGCGGCGACCCAGCGGCCATCGGCCGAGACCATGGGCTGGTGGCCGGCCGGCGAGAGGTCGATGACGGCCAGTCGGCGGTGACCGAAGCCCACCCCGGCCTCGCCGTCGCTCCAGGTGCCCTCGTCATCGGGCCCCCGATGGGCCAGGGGCCGGGCCATGGCGCGAGCGAGCCGGGCAAGCTCCTGGGCCGTCCCCGACCAGCCCGGGTCCAGCAATCCGGCGATGCCGCACATTGTCTGCCCCCGTGGCCAATCCCGTGCCCGCCCCGGGTGTGTCGCCAGGCGAGCTGCTGGGCGCAGCGTACTGCCGGGCGGTGGGTGGAGGTGCGCAGCGGGTCCCTTGGGTGCCCGCGAGCGCGGGCCGGGCGGCGCCGTGCGCTTGCATGTGGCCCTGGCGAAGCGCATCGACCGTGACCGCTTCTTCTGCATGCCGGCCGGCAAAGATTCACCTGGCCGGTAAGCTCGGCCGGGCAGGAGTGGCAGCGGTGTGCCTGGAGGGGCGGGCGAACATGACCTGCGATGGGCGGGACCGCTGCGCCGGCTGGTCGTGGACCTGGGAAATAAAGTGGTCCACGTGCACCCGTGGTCGGTGTTCACATCAGAACCCGGCGACCGGCGGCCAGATTCTCGTGGTCACCAAGTCTCGGTCTCGAACCGGTACTTCGTCGCGGATCAGCGCAGCGCCGTTCAGGACGGACGAGCACGCGTGGCGACTGTGAGGCGCTCAGATCCCACGCGTGGCCCGTCACCATGGCACCGACGCTTGAGCCGAGGGCCCAGAAGGCTCGCAATGCACCTCATTGACCATGCCCTCGAGAGAGCAGGGCGGCGGACCCCCCCTGGGCCCACGGCGGGCGAGGTATTTGTCATCCCACATAACACGGCCATTGACTCCCTGCCGACCCGGAGATAGGGCCGGCGCCACTCTGCATATGGGCGGCACCTGTGAACCAGGGCGGTGGCCTGCACGTCCCGATCCGACTCGATCCTTGCCCAGGGGGGTCATCACCGATGGAACGACACCTCGACCGAATCCCTAAACATGCGGCGATGGACAAGCTCAGCATCGGGGAGGCCTTCGATCCCAGTCTGGGGACTGTTCGCGCTGCAACCGGTGATTCTGATGCTGACCGTCGGGGGGCAGGCACCCTCGGCTTATGCGCTGGACCCCTCCACTGTGGTCAGCTCTCCGACCGGAGCGATCACCATCGGGAACGGTCCGTATTCCGATGCCTATCACACCGGGGTTTCTTGCCTGAACCAGTCCCCTATGTGGTGCATGTCGGTGGGCTTCACCTCGTCGGTTGTTCACGATGACGATGCCCGAGTCAAACCTGGCCGTGCACGCGGGACCGGAAAATACGATTAGCAACGCCCCCACCCCCCCAACCGTGCAAAGCGGAAGCTCGGGAACCGGTTTCAACCTCTTGAACAGCGTTTCCTGCGTCGATGAGTCCTTCTGCGTGGCGGTAGGCGACGACACCGTAGAAGGCAGTATGGTCCAGCAGGCACAAGTTCAGATGTGGGACGGCACCGCATGGACCCTCGCCTCAATTGCCCGACCCGAGCGGCGTCATGACGACCACGCTCAACGGCCTCTCGTGCACCAGCGAGACGAATTGCGTCGCGATAGACACCAGCGGCTGCGGCTCTTACGGAGAATTCTTAAGGGCTGTCTGGGGCGGGCGGGCGTGGGCCGAATCGCTCGCCGCCCTGGGATTCCCCAATTGTGGAACGGAATGCAACGTCTCGATCAACGGTGTCTCGTGTGTCGGGGCGACTGATTCGACTTGCTTCGCCGTTGGCAGCCGTTACAGGGCCCTTACCTCTACAGCCGTCACCGTCGAATTCTCCGATGGGAAACGCTCGCCGGGGTCTCCTGTTCCAGCACGACTTCGTGCGGGGCGTCGGGTTGGTGCTGCCTGCAGCACCACAGCGACTACGACGAATCGGTCGCCTGGGGTCATCGCTCAGAAAACGAATAACCGGAAGTTGCTTGACATTTCGAGCCGTGCGATGTCTAGCTCCGATCATTCACGAGATGACCGGTCGTCGGCCGGCGGCATTGTGTGACGGACCCGAAGTGCCGTCGACGTGATTTGGGGTTCGTCCCGGCTCGGTGATGTCTCATTGGCGCGAGTTCCGGTGGTCATTTTGGACCTCGGAGGTCATTCGAGACGCGCTGGAGCACCGTGGGTGCCAACGGCCGGCAGCGAGATCGTTCAGACGATGAGTTCGAGTCTTCGATAGGCGCCGAGCAGTGCATCGGCACTTGGCCATCCAGAGAGGATGCGCACGAGGTGTCGGCGCCCGGTGCGCACGAGCCGACCGGGGGCGTGGAAGAGGCCCCAGCGCAAGGCCTTGGGCTGCGCCTTGGCCCAGGTTCCGTCGAGACAGAGCAGCTGGAACCAGCGCACCAGGTCGGCCGCCATCATGACGCTCGCCATCCACGTCCGGTTCGCCTCGAGATCAGAGAATGGGAAGGTCAAGAGGCCCGAGTCCTTGAGGCGCTCGATGTGCTGTTCGACATGCGCGTGGGCGCGCATAGTCAAGTCGAGTTGGACCGGGTCGCCGTCTTGATCGGTGTAGTGACCCCAGTAGCGGTACTCGAGGGAGGGGAAGAGGCTGTGCTGGGCGCCCGGATGCAAGGGTTCGCGGCGCACGATCAGGCGCGTTCCTTCTGGCCATTCGGACAGGTCGACCAACTCGGTCAGCTCGGCCACCGCTGCTCCCTCGCGCGGGCTGCCGTCTTGGTGCAGCGCGGGCTCCCAGATCTCCTCGAGGCCCACGGTGTCGAAGATCGCACTGTGGACCTGGGCATTTGAGCGTGCCACGACGAAGAAGCCGACGTTGCGGGCCCGAGACCCATGGACGAAGCCCTGGGTGCAGCCCGCCGAGTCGGTGCGCACGACGAGGGCACGGGTGACGAGTGCGGCGTCGTCACCGGCCCGATGGCCCGAGGCGATGTCGGCGGGCAACTGGGCCACCGCAGCGTCGAGGACCAAGAGGTGGTCGGCCACCGTGTTGGCGCCGGCGTTGCCCGGGCGCAGCAGTCCCGAGAGGGCCTCGCCGATGACATCGGCGAAGCAGAACATCGGATGGAAGCCCCAGCCGCCCTTGTAGTGCGGGCCCGTCCCCTCCTTGGTCTCGGTGTGGATCTCGACGAGCGAGGCGTCGATGTCCAAGATGACCGGGGCCGTGCCCGTGGTGGCAGCGGAGCGTCGCCACACCTCGGCGCGCACTTGAGCGAACGCCTCGGCCAAGGCGTCTCTCACCTCAGGAGAGATCTCGTGGAAGGTCCGGAAGACCGTCGAGTCCGACGGCGCCGAACCGAAGAGGTCCTCTTGGGCGCGCAGGTGCTCGATGTCGGCGCAGCTCTCGCCGCCACCGGCCAGCATGAGCATCGATTGGACCAGCACCTTGCCCCGGTCGTGGAGCGGCATGCGTTCGCCCCGCGGCGGGATCCGAGCCGAGAGCGCATTTCCCAGACCCAATCGGTCGGCAAAGGCTCCAAGAGCGTGGAGTCCGACGTGGCCCACCACCTGGTCACCGCCGGATGCCACCACCAGGCGGCGCGTGCTGTTACCGTGCATTTCGTAAGTGCCCTTCTGGTCTTGGGGACTGGGTGATTCGACAACCTCAGTTTCCCCTGACAGGAGGGCACGTACGCGGATGCGCGCTGGTTCAGCTCATGCAGCTCCGTGAATGATCGGAGCTAGGCGGCTCGGACGTGTTCGCTCGCCAAACCGACAAACGGATTAGGCAGAAAGCCGCTTCTCGTAACAAACGGTCACCGAGTGGCCGAACCCTCGGGGTAACGCAGGATGTCTGAACCTCCGCTGAGCCCCTCCTATCTTGGTCATGACCTGGTCGATAGCGTTAAAGGTGCGCGATGCGCGGACTGGGTGCTGATCACTTCGACGAAGGCCCACTCGGTCAAGAAGCCTTTGGCGCAAGTAGTTCGCATGCTGATTGGGGGTCATTTCCTCGTGCTCGAGAGAGACAAGCCTTAGGTCGAACTGGAACGCAACCTCGGATAAGCACTTATCCGACCACTGCGTGAGATGATGCGGGGGCAAGTCCAGAATGCTGTTCAGCTGAAGGCCCACGAAACCGTCATGAGAAGGCACTGACGTGATGAGTCGCCCTCCGGGTCGTAAGCACCGCAAGCAATCCCGAATGAATCTGCCCACGTCGGGCACGTGCTCCATCACCTGAAACGCAACCACCGCGTCGTACGAATCATGCCCTGACGAAACGTGATCGATCAGGGACTCTCGACGAACATCGAGTCCAGACGTCGTCGCCTGGCTCGCTGCCGAAGAATTGAGCTCTAGTCCAACATACGCGGCCGACCCAGAGACCAATCGGCCGAACGCACCATCTCCCGCGCCGACCTCGAGAATGTGTTCAGCGCCGTCCAAATCTCTTCTCGCGACATCGAACTCAGGTTTGTCGTCCATGTAGTACCAGGGAAAGTGATCCAACTTTCGATACATCTCTTCCGGTCCTGCGAGCTCATCATCGAAATACCGCACATCACAATTGCGGCAGTGCTGATATTCGATCGTCGGCTTCGCGATCCACTTAGTCGGATCAATCCCGAGGTTCCGAATCCATATTCTACTCAAGTCGGTTCGTTTCAACAGACCGACGACAGCAATGGATCCCGAACCACACAAAGGGCACGCTTGCGACATGGAATACCTCTTTCGGCGAAAGGACGATCTTATTGTCGACAAACGGGAGTGACGCTTCTGCGACCTCGATGGGCATCGTCAGCCTCGCCCGGCCTGCCTAGGGGCACCAGCTGACGATCAGAGCTGCTCGACGTCGGCCCCGGTCAGCCGGTGCCGCGTGTCGAAGATGAACCGGGAGTGCTGGCGCACGAGATCCCAATCGAAGACGTCATGGTCGGTGAGCACCACGACTGCGTCCGCTGCGCTCAGTTCCGCGGAGGTGAGATCGCACATCCGGATACGTGCATCCATCCGGCTGCGCTCAATGTGCGGATCGACGGCGCCGACCTCGGCGCCCAAGCCGATCAGTTGCTCCGCCACCACAAGGGCGGGCGACTCCCGGAAGTCTCCCGTGTTGGGTTTGTAGGCCAGCCCGAGCAGGAGGACGCGGCTCCCGTTCATCGTCTGCTTTCTCAGGTTGAACGCCATCATGAGGCGTCGCACCACGTAGTCCGGCATGTGATCGTTGATGTCATTCGCCAACTCGACGAAGCGGAAGGCTTGGCCGGCGCGCCGCTTCACCTGCCATGACAGATAGCTCGGATCGACCGGAAGGCAGTGCCCGCCGACGCCCGGTCCCGGGTTGAAGCGGGTGAATCCGAACGGCTTCGTCCCGGCCGCGCTCAGGGATTCCCAGATGTCGATGCCGAGGTCCGACGCGAACATGGCCAACTCGTTGACCAGAGCCACGTTCACATGGCGGTACGTGTTCTCGATCAACTTCACGAGCTCGGCTTCCTGGGTCCGGCCGACCGCCACCGTGGACTCGACCAGCCCGTCATAGAAGGTCTGCACCGATGCCAGCGACGCGGCGTCAATGCCCGAGACCACTTTCGGTGTGTTGAGCAGCGTCCAGGTCGGGTTGCCCGGATCGATCCGCTCGGGGCTGTAGCCCACGTGAAAGGCGTCTCCCGCCACCAGCCCGGAGCCCGCTTCGAGGATCGGGACCAGCAGCTCCACGGTGGTTCCCGGGTAGGTGGTGGATTCGAGGACCACGGTCGCCCCGGAGTGCAGATGGCGGGCCAGCATGGCTCCGGCATCCTCAATGAAGGACAGGTCCGGCACACCCTCCTTCAACGGGGTCGGCACCGTGATGAGGGCCACGTCGAATCCCTCGCATACCTCTTCATCCCGCGTCGCCACGTAGCGACCGCTGGCCAGCGCAGCCTTCAGCTGCGCGGAGGGCACGTCGTCGATGTAGGAGTCTCCCGCCGCCAGCCTCGCCGTGCGCACCTCATCGGTGTCGAAGCCCACCACGCGGTGGCCCACGTCCACCGCCCGTATGGCGAGGGGCAGTCCGACATACCCCTGACCGACGACCACCACTAACGGCACGGGTGACTCCTTCCACGTGGTGACCAACCTCGGGTAGGTGGTAGCCAGTGAGGGGTCAGACTATCCCCGGTCAGGCGGACGGCCTGGTGAAACCACCTGGCATGATGGCGGACGTGGGGAGATCGTCGGGGGCGAAGCGAGTCGGGCGCGGCGCCCTCAAGCGGGCGGCGGCGGCGCACGACTTGGTGCGCCGGCCCCAGAGCGGACTCGTCGTCCTCTGTTACCACCGGGTCGGACGCCGCACGACATCACGGGTCGACCTGCCCGCGGGGCTCTTCGAAGAGCAAATGGCCCGGTTGGTGGCGGGCAGAGGCGTGGTCGGCCTCGACGGCGCGCTGACCGCACTGGCGGGGCCGCCCCCATCGGAGCCCGGTGCGGTGGCCGTCACCTTCGACGACGGTACTGCCGACTTCGTCGAGGAGGCGCTTCCCATTCTGGTCCGGCACCGGGTCCCGGCCACCTTGTACGTGGCGACGGACTTCGTCGAACGCAGCCGACCGTTCCCCGGGAACGGCACCCCGCTCAGCTGGGCCGCCCTGGCGGACGCCGTCTCGACGGGGCTGGTCACGGTCGGCTCCCACACCCACACCCATGTCCTCCTCGATCGTCTGCCCGCGGCCGCGGTGGACGGGGAGCTCGACCGCTCCATCACCCTGATCGGGGAGCGGCTGGGTGTCGAGTCCCGACACTTCGCGTACCCCAAGGCGCTGGCCGGGTCGCCGGCGGCCGACCGTGCCGTGCGGGCGCGCTTCGCCTCGGCCGCGCTGGCGGGCACCCGGGCCAACCCCTACGGAGGGACCGATCCGTACCGCCTGGCCCGCTCGCCGGTGCAGGTGGACGACGGGCTGGCCTTCTTCGACCGCAAAGTGCTCGGGGGGATGCGTCTGGAGGACGACCTGCGGCGGCTGGTCAACCGTCGCCGTCTGGCGGGCGCCACCACTTGAGGGAGCCCCTGCTCGTCCACGTCACCACGACGGACATGAGCCTGGTCCTGTTGCTCGGGCCCCAGCTCTCCGCGTTCGCCGCCGCCGGCTACGACGTGGTCGGCGTCTCCGCCGCCGGCTCCTACGTGGCCGACCTGGAGCGCGCCGGCATCCGCCACATGGCGCTGGCCCACGCCACCAGGAGCGTGTCGGTCCTGGACGACGTCCGGGCGGCGGCCGAGCTGTACCGGCTGCTGCGCCGACTGCGCCCCGACATCGTGCACACCCACACTCCCAAGCCCGGCATCTACGGGCGGCTGGGGGGCCGGGCGGCCCGGGTCCCGGTGGTGGTCAACACCGTCCACGGCCTCTACGCCACCGCCGAGGACTCCCTGGCCCGGCGGGCCGCCGTCTACGGGTTGGAGCGCCTGGCCGCCACGTGCTCGGACGCCGAGCTGGTGCAGAACGAGGAAGACCTGTCCACTCTCGCCAAGTTGCGAGTGCCGGCGGACCGACTCCACCTTCTCGGCAACGGCATCGACCTGGAGCGCTTCGCGCCCGGTCCGAAGGCCCGGGAGGCCCGTCAGCGCGTCCGGGCCGAACTGGGCGTGGACGACGCCACCGTCGTCGTGGGTGCGGTCGGGCGCCTGGTCTGGGAGAAGGGCTACGGCGAGCTCTTCGCGGCGGCCGGGCAGCTGCGCCGGCGCTGTCCCGAGGTGACCGTCGTCGTCGCAGGACCAAGCGAGCCGGGGAAGGCGGACGGGATCGCGCCGCCGGCGCTGGCCGCCGCGGAATCGTCCGGCGTCCGTTTCCTGGGGCACCGCAGCGACGTCGAAGACCTCTACGCCGCGTTCGACGTGTACGTGCTGGCGTCGCACCGGGAAGGCTTCCCCCGCTCGGCCATGGAAGCTGCGGCCATGGGGCTGCCCGTTGTCGCCACCGACATCCGCGGCTGCCGGCAGGTGGTCGAGCACGGGTCGACCGGACTGCTGGTGCCCCCGCGAAATGCGGCGGTCCTCGCCGACGCCGTGGCCCGGCTGGCCGGCGACCCCGGACTCCGCACCACGATGGGAAGCGCGGGCGCCTCCAAGGCGAAGCGGGATTTCGACCAGCGCCAGGTGATTGCGACGACGCTCGCCGTGTACGAAGAACTGCTCGAGCGCAAGGCGCACCGAGGCGGGCCTCAGAGCTAGAAGACCTTGCCCGCTCTACCCCTTCTGCCCTTTGAACTCGGGCATGGTGGCGTGCCCGTCGTGGGAGACCCCGCGCCCGTGCAGGACGACCAGCGGTGTCTGCAGCAGAATGCGTACGTCGAGGGCCCAGGTGCGATGTTCGACGTACCATGTGTCGAGCGCGAATTTCTCATCCCAGGTGAGGGCGTTGCGACCCCGCACCTGGACCAGACCCGTCAGGCCCGGCTTGACCTCCAGGCGCCGCGCTTCCGTCGGCGAGTACTCGGCCGTGTACGCCACGGGCAGCGGACGGGGGCCGACGAGGTTCATCTCGCCCCGGACCACGTTCCACAGTTCCGGCAGCTCATCGAGGCTGGAACGACGGAGCAGGCGACCGACCCGGGTGATGCGGGCGGCGTCGGGCTCCCCAGGCGAGCCGGGCGGGCGCATGGTGCGGAACTTCAGGAGGCCGAACGGCCGCCCGTCCAGCCCGGCGCGCTGGTGGACGAAGAGGAGGGGCCGGCCATCGGCGAGCCGCACCAGGACGGCGATCACGGCCAGCACCGGTGCCAACAGGATGGCCAGGCCGCCGGCGACAGCACGGTTCACCATGTCGGCGCAGTGGTAGCAGTGGTGGGGGAGGCGGCGGTGCGGTCCATGGCGGCCGCCAAGGCCGCCGCAACGTCAGCCATGTCCTCGGGGGTGAGGAGGGAGTGGATGGGCAGGGAGAGAATTCGCCCCGCCAAGTCATCGGTCACGGGCACATCCGCCGGTTGGCCCCTGAAGATGGGCTGTCGATGCACCGGGGGGAAGTACACGCGGGATTCGATCCCCTGCTGCGCCAGGTCGTTGATCACGGCATCCCGCCGGGCCGCGTCGGCGCTAGCCAGTGTCACCGTGTAGAGCATGTGCACGTGGTCCCGGTCGTCTCGCACCACCGGCGCCTGCACGCCGGCCACCGGATCGAGGCGCCGATCGAGGTGGGCCGCCAACGTGCGCTTGCGGGCGAGGATGGCGTCGAGCTTGGCCGTCTGAGCCCGGCCCATGGCCGCCTGCATCTCGGACAATCGCCAGTTACAGCCCAAGACCGCGTGCTCGTAGGGCGACACTTGGCCGTGGTTGCGCAGCAGGCGCAGTTGCCGGGCCAGGTCGCCGTCGCCGGTGAGGACCATCCCCCCCTCGCCGGTCGTGATGTTCTTCGTGGGGGTGAAGCTGAACATGCCCGCCACGCCCCACGTCCCCACGTGGCGGCCCCGGTAGCGGGCGCCGTGGGCCTCCGCCGCGTCCTCCAGGAGCACCACGCCGGCATCGGCGGCCAAGGCCGAGAGCTCGGCCAGGTCGGCGGGCTGGCCCCCGTAGTGAACGGCCAGGATGCACTTGACCCGCGGACTCATGCGGCGGGCCACGTCGGCCGGGTCCAGGTTGAACGTGTCAGGGTCGACATCGGCGAAGACCGGTGTGGCGCCGGCGTAGAGGATGGACGTGGCCGACGACACGAAGGTCAACGACGGCACGATGACCTCGTCACCCGGTCCGATGCCGAGGGCGGCGAAGAGTGCCACCAGGGCGACGGTCCCGTTGGCGAAGGCGACCCCGTGTTCCGCCTGGTGAAGGTCGGCGAACTCCCGCTCGAAGCCCGCCGTCTCGGGCCCGTTGGTGAGGATCGGGGTGCGCAGCACACGCGACACCGCCTCAATCTCCTCCTCGCCGACGTCGGGGCGGGCGAGGCCGATCCGCCACTGCGTGTACCCGGCGCTCACTCCTGCCATCCCGCCGGTCGTCTGTCTACGACCCGAGCCGGGCAGCCGACAACCGTGGTGTCCGCCTCCACGTCCTCGATCACCACAGTCCCAGCGCCGACGATGGCCCAGGCACCGATCGTGTTCCCCTGGGTCACCGAGGCACCGATGCCGACGTCGGCTCCCTCGCCCAAGTGGACGTGGCCCGCCAGATGGGCCCCGGGTGCGACGGTGGCGAAGTCGCCCAGGCGCGCGTTGTGGCTCACGGTGGCTCCGACGTTGACGATGCCGAAACGACCGACCACCACGTCGGCCGTCATGGTGGCATGGGCCCCCACCACCGTTCCCTCGCCCAGCTCGACCCCCAATCCCACGTAGGCCGCAGGGTGGACGAGTGCCGGCGCCTCGACGGCCCCGACCGATTGCGCCGCGGCCCAGGCCCGGCGTCGCGCCGCCGGCGCGCCCACCCCGATGGCCAGGGCGGCCCGGCGGCCGGACAACCAGCGATGATCACCGAGCACGGGCAACCCGAGCACCTCGAGGCCGTGCAGCGCGCTGTCGTCGTCGATGAATCCGATCAGTCTCCAGCGGATGCCGTCGGACGCCGCAGCCCGAACGATGTCGGCCACCTCTTGCCCCATGCCACCGGCACCGAGGATGACGAGGTCACGGGCGAAGGACATGATCGACGGTATCTCTGGGCTCGTGCATCGGTACGGCCTCCTCAACGGGCGGGAGCGGTTGTCGCCGGCACAACTCGGCCACGGCGGGTGCGGATCGCGATGGACCGCCTACCGCCTACCTCCCCCATAAGCCTGCTCGGACCGCCGCCGGCGGCTCACCAGAACGAGCATGCCGCCCACCCCGATCGCGATGGCGCCAATCGTGAACATCAGCGCGAGCTCGGCGCCGGTGAAGGCGATGGGGGACGTGGCGGCAGTGCTGGGAGCGGTGGAGGGGGAGGGGGTGGAGGAGGGGGTGACGACCGTGGGGGTCGTCGACACGGCCGTGGTGGGCGTAACCGTGATTGGTTGGGTGCAGGGCCCGTAGGGGCACGTCGCGGCGGCCGCCGGCCCCGAGACGAGCAGGAGGGCGCCCAGCAACGCCGTCGCGCCCAACAGCAAAAACCCGCCCCACAAGCCAACCGCCCTGTGCCTCATCAGGTGCCCTCCTGATTGCCGTTCCGGCCAAGAGGCTAACCCGGAAATGGGCCAGGCGTACCCGGTGGACCGGTTGCTGTGAGCGAGCTGAGCACGAATTGGGCCTTTAGCGGTTCCCATGCATCAGAAACGTCAGTCCCTCGGTGACGTCGTCCTGGGGGAATGTGGCTGGACCCGTGACCGTCCACCCTGGAGTCGGCTGGACGCTCACGGTGTCCAGGTCGGGCAGCACCATGGGCTGGTTGTACAGGGCGATCCTGTAGCGCGGGCCCGGAGTGGTGACCCCGGCGAGGTCGAAGGTCAGCGTGACGCTGCTTTCGGGAGGGACATCCACGTACTCGCTGTAGGCGTGGACGCCCAGCTCAGCCCCGTCGCTCACTCTTTGGCTCCGGCCGTTGACGGTGGCTGAGCGCAACCCGAGCGGGCTGTAGAGGGTGAGCCACGTCTCGTTGGTCCCGGGCGGCAACCCGCTGCCGAAATAGCTGCCGATCACCTCGCTCGGGAGGCCCTGGGCGGGGGCCCCGTTGTGCAGGGTGATCGTGACCCGGGACGCCACCGCCCCGTTCGCCGGGTCGTAGGTCACCGCATCGGAGATGGAACGCCGCAGGTAGACGTCGATCTTGTTGTTGGCTGCGTTCTGGGTGGTCACGGCCAGCAGATCGTGGCCACGGACGGCGGGGAAGGCGCCGGCCAGCCCGAGGCGGTCGAGCACGGGCTGATCAGCCTTGTCGAAGCTCCAGAACTCAATGCGCCCCTGACGAACGTCGGAGTTCAGTGCGTCAGACAGGGCACGGGGGCCGGGCAGCGAGCCGGTGGTCAGGCGGTGGAACTCGATCTTGAGCGCATCTTGGTCGTAGTCGTGCGCCTCTTTCTGGCTGCTCGGGAAGGCGGTGTACTGGCCCTCGAGGAGCTCGCTCGCGGTATTGGCTGAGGTCAACCTGCCCAGCCCGGGTACCTCAATGGGCCCGGTGAGTCCGATCAGGGCCGCCAGCCCGTAGGGGTCGAGGGCGAGGACGCCGTCGATGGGGTCGCCTCCCGCCTGTGGGTAGAGCTGTCGAATGACGTCGGCCACCGTCGGCAGGTCGGGGGCGTAGCTCAGGTCCTGCATGAGCTTCTGGGGGTGGAAGGCGCCATAGCGGGCCAGGTAGTCGGCGGGCCCCGTCAGGTGGCCACCCCCCTTGGGCAGCGCCTCGTTCAGCTGGGAGATGTCACCCGACCGGGTCAAGGTGAGGTGACCCTGGTCAGCCGTGAGCTCGCCGTAGGAGGCGATCAACCCGCCCAGGCCGCGGCTCTCGGCGGAGTCCATGAAGGCGATGAAGTAGTGGCGGACGCCGTCGCCCCCGAGAAGGGAGGGTGCGGCCTGCACCAGCTGCGCGGCCAGCGAGGCGCTGGCCTGGGCCCCGAAGACCTTGGTGTCCAGCTGGTCCAGGCGGGACTGCACCGGCTCGACCAGCCATCCCGACTGCAGGGACCGGAGTTGCGCCGTGGCGCTCGTCAGCTGGCCGTTGACGATGCCGATCGGCCCGGCGAGGGCGCTGACCCGGGCGAGGTTCAACTGGCCGTCGGAATAGCGGAGCTCTTGGTAGTTGATCCCCGCCGCCTGGAGCGAGGCCGTGGCGGTCACGTCCCGCGCCACGGCCGAGGCCTGGCCCACGGCCTGGCGCTGCTGGGCCACCACCGGCACCAGGCGGGCACCGGCGGTCCACCAGCTGTCGGTGCTGGACGCGGCGGATGCGAAGTCGGTGCTCGCCGCCTGGAGCTGCGCCGCGCCATATGCGGTCGTGCCGTTGCCGATCGACCCCAGGGCTCCCTGCGCCTGGTCGATCCCCTGGCTGAGTTCGGAATGCGCCAGCAGAGCGCCCACGGCAGCCGGGATGGACAGGACAATCGCCAGCGTGATCAGGCCGAAGGTCCACCGGCGCACCCGGCGCCGTGCCGGAGCCGACAGGGTGCGCACGGCCCCCACGAGGCACGGTCCGGTCGCCGCCACGGCCACCAGCGCGGTGGCCCCGTGGAAGGCGATCGGGGGCCAGCGCAACACGACCTGCACGGCGAGGGCGCCGGTGAGCGCGCCGAGGAGCGCATTGGGCCGGCGCGGCAGCACGCCGCCGAAGGCGAGCAACAGCGCGGCGAGCGCCGGGACCACCAGCCAGCCCCGGCTCATGGCCACGGCGAGCACGCCCAGCCACAGCAGCGTCCCCCGGGGGGCGCGGGCGGCAGCCCAGGTCACGGCGGCGGCGAAGGCGGCGGTATAAATCGGATCGACCACCGGAGTGCCCGAGGGGTGGCAGCCGGCCAGCGCGCCACCGATGGCAGCCGCCACGACCAGCAGAGAAAGAGGCGCCGAGGCCTTTACCCTGCCCCGGTCAGCCTCCACGGCGCTTCAATATAGGGCGACACCGCCCGGGTCGACCCTGCACCCCACCGGCGGGCCGGACGGGTACCGAACTCATTACGAAGAGTTCGGCGAGGAGGGCCACAGCGACGGATCGTCCAGGCCTCTTAGACAGCCCTTATTAGCTACTTCCCCCTGAAAAAGTCGATGTGAAAAACGCCTGCGACCAGCGCGTTCGTGTTGGCGAGGTACTCGCGTTCGGGCCCGAATGAAGCAACGATGGCTCCACACACCCTTCCCGGAGT
>Ga0181538_10002271_pt1 | contig 20159 bp, 16 predicted proteins | sample PEATcosm2014_Bin_40_FD_119773 | JGI IMG/M metagenome (GOLD analysis project Ga0181538, IMG submission 119773) | Peatland microbial communities from MTU Mesocosm Facility, Houghton, MI, USA - PEATcosm2014_Bin23_30_metaG | ecosystem: Environmental > Terrestrial > Soil > Wetlands > Peat | place... | reverse complement strand
TGACGGCTTCACTCGATATTGAGCGCTGGGACAAGGCGGAGTGGACCACGCCCTACGCCGGGACGATCATGGTGACGAACGACTACGATACGTACATCACTCCGGAAGGTTATGCGTGGCTGACCATCAGAGCGCGCTGGAACACGCAGCCGAAGTAACCCTCTGCCAGGCGCTCTACAGTTGAAGCGTTGACATGCGCGCGGGCCGAGTTAAAAAGATCCGCTTTCGGATCCCGAATCGCGCCAATCCGCCTGTCGAGCACCAGCCGAGTAGATGTCCGGGAATCCCACTGATCAGGCATTGAACGGGCAAATCAGGGTTGCGACCTATCCCGGATTTCTCAGCGGGGTGGGCAATACAATCCGAATGGTGGCGGTTTTCTCCGCGAGTCTCGGCGTACTTCGCGCCTCTGCGTTATCCTTAGCTCCTTCTTAACGCTTAATCGGCGTGTCCCCTCGAGAAAGTAGCGCAGAGACGCGCAGAGAAATCCAGGATCCACCGCTGCATTTATTACGGCTGGTGAGAAATGCGGGTTAGGGCGCATTCGGAAACTGATCCGCTACCCGGCGGCAACGTGGCTTGCTTTTTGCCCCCTTGCGGCATCCAATAGATTGTAGAGTTGTGCTCGCGAGTCAGGTGTTCGCCAGCATAGGTGAAAAATGCGTGAAGCTGTAATCGTCAGCTCGGTGCGCACGGCGGTCGGCAAAGCCGGCAAGGGGACGCTGCGCTCGACGCGCTCCGACGATCTTGCGGCCGTCGCGATTCGCGCGGCGCTCGCCCGCGTCCCCGGCCTCGACCCTAAAGAAGTGGACGACGTCATCCTCGGCTGCGCCATGCCGGAAGGCGAGCAGGGCATGAACGTAGCGCGCATCGCATCGTTGCGTGCGGGTTTGCCGGTGGAATGTTCCGCGATGACTATCAATCGCTTTTGCTCTTCGGGCCTGCAGTCCATCGCCATGGCCGCGGAGCGCATCATGGTGGGCCATGCGGATGTGATCGTGGCGGGCGGCGCGGAGTCCATGAGCATGGTGCCGATGGGCGGCAATAAAATCGCGCCGAACCCCTGGCTGATGGATCACTATCCGGACTCGTATCTCGGCATGGGCCTCACTGCGGAAAACGTCGCGCGAAAATACGGGATCACGCGCGAGCAGGCCGATGAATTTTCACTCGCCAGCCACAAGAAGGCCCTCGCCGCCATTGCCGCGGGAAATTTTCGCGACGAGATTGCGCCGGTAGAAGTGAGCATCACTGCCTTGCCGAATGGCAACGGCGCAAATGGCCGCGCGCCCAAAGTGCAAACTTCAACGCTGCTTTTTGACACTGACGAAGGCCCGCGCGCGGACACTTCGATGGAAGCGCTCGCGAGGTTGAAGCCGGCATTTCACGCGCGCGGCACCGTCACCGCGGGCAATAGCTCGCAGACTAGCGACGGCGCCGCCGCGTCCATCGTGATGAGCGTGGAGCGCGCAAAATCGCTCGGATTGAAGCCGCTCGCTCGATTTGTCGCCTTTGCCACAGCGGGCTGCCCGCCTGAGGAGATGGGCATCGGTCCCGCGTTCGCGATTCCGAAAGTGCTGAAGCTCGCGGGCCTGAGGCTCGACGACATCGCCGTAATTGAGCTGAACGAAGCGTTCGCCGCGCAGGCGCTCGGCGTGATCAAGCTCGCGGGCCTCGATCCCGCGCGCGTCAATCCGAACGGCGGCGCGGTTGCGCTGGGCCATCCCCTCGGTTGCACCGGCGCGAAATTGACGGCGACACTTTTGCGCGAACTCGCCCTCCGCAACGCGCGCTACGGCATGGTAACGATGTGCGTTGGCGGCGGAATGGGCGCCGCGGGAATTTTTGAGCGCCTGAATTAGCTTTGCATTTGCGAAGAGGGCCCGACAGCTCGGCAGGAAGCAGAAGGAGAATTCATGTCCACAGCGACAACCTCTCATGCAGTCACGCGCGGCGGTAGCTTCCTTGTGGAGGCTTGTCCCGCCGACGACATTTTGACTCCCGCGGAGTTCACCGACGATCAGAAGCTCATCGGCCAGACGGCCGAGGAGTTCGTCACAAACGAGGTGGTGCCCGCCATCGGGGAACTCGAAGAGCACAAGCAGGGCCTGATGCCCAGGCTGCTGAGGAAAGCGGCGGAAATCGGGCTGCTGGCTGGAGGCGTGCCCGAAGCGTATGGCGGTTCTGGCCTGGATAAAGTCGCCAGCACGGTGCTCGCGGAAAAACTTGCCATCTACGCCTCGTTTGCCGTCAGCCACGGCGGACACGCGGGCATTGGCACGTTGCCGATCGTCTCTTTCGGCACCGAAGCGCAAAAGAAAAAGTATCTGCCGAAACTCGCCACGGCCGAATGGCTCGGCTGCTATTGCCTCTCCGAGCCGCAAGCCGGCTCGGACGCGCAAAACGTGAAGACGCGCGCCGTACTTTCGCCCGACGGCAAGAACTGGTTGCTGACTGGCCAGAAAATGTGGATCACGAACGGCGGCTTCGCCGATCTGTTCATCGTCTTCGCAAAGGTGGACGGCGAGAAATTCTCCTGCTTCATCGTGGAGCGAAACTCCCCCGGTCTTTCGATCGGCGCGGAAGAACATAAGATGGGCATCAAGGGCAGCTCCACGGTGCCGATTTTTTTTGAAAATTGCGCTGTGCCCAAAGAAAATCTGCTGCACGAAATCGGCCGTGGCCACATCGTCGCGTTCAACGTTCTGAATTCCGGCCGCTTCAGTCTCGGGGCGTACTGTCTCGGCGGCGCGAAGAAAGTCCTCGAAGCCTCGTCCAAATATGCTAAGGAGCGCATTGCGTTCGGCAAGCCTATCGCCGAGTTCGGTCTGATTCGCGCCAAGCTGGGCGAGATGGCGATCCGCCTCTTCGCACTGGAATCCATGATTTACAGGTCGGCGGGGATGATGGACCGCGCGATCGCGGCCGATGCCGCTTCTGACAAAACGCAAGCCGGCATGAAAGCGCTGGAGGAGTACGCGATCGAAAGCTCGATCAGCAAAATATATGGCAGCGAAACCTTGAACTATGTGGTCGATGAAGCCGTACAAATTTTCGGCGGCTACGGCTTCCACGAAGATTATCCCGTGGCGCGCGCCTACCGCGACGCCCGCGTCAATCGCATCTTTGAGGGCACCAACGAAATCAATCGCATGCTCGTCATTCAGATGCTGATGAAGCGTGCGTTAGCTGGGACGCTGCCGCTGCTCGCCGCCGGCGCGAAATTGCAGGAGGAGATCCTGGCCGGCCCTTCGTTCGACGACGCCCCTTCCGGCGCCTGGGCCGATGAGGATCGCATCGTGGAAGGCATGAAGAAATCGTTTCTGCTGGCTGCGGGCGCCGCCATGCTGAAGCACCGCGAGCAACTGGCCGAGCAGCAGGAGATCGTGGGCGCGCTGGCAGACATCGTGATTGATGTTTACGCCGCCGAATCATCCGCCCGCCGAGCCCAAAAGGCCGAAGCCGCACGCGGGACGCAGGCCACCAGCGCGATGGCCGACGCCGCGCGTGTGTTCCTTTACGATGCCGCGGATCGCGTCGAGAAACAGGCGCGCACCGCTCTTGCCGCCGTGGCGGATGGAGATACGCTCCGCACGCAACTCGTCGTTCTGCGGCGTTTCCTGAAGCGCGAATCGGTGGACACCGTTGCGCTGCGCCGCAATGTCGCTGCAGCGGTCACTGCGGGCGATCGCTACCCGTTCGAGAGCCGGTAAAAAACGCGAGTCGGTAACGCGCGAGGCGCGAGCGCCTCTCCTCTGCCCGGCAATTGGGCGAGTCCTTTAGTTTCAGTCGCTTACAGTCGGACGCTGCGTACCTGTCTCCTCAATTAACCCCAAATTAACCTCATCTTCATTCCCTGGAAGCTTGTCCACTGTTTACTGTCGAAGGGACAGGCATCCAGCGAAGCTGGCGGACGAATTTCTTGCACATTCGAACTAACAGAATGCCATAGAAAATCTCCAAATTTGGGATTGTCGCTCCCGAACTAGGAATTACGCGAGTACTGTGCTGAGAGTCCTAGTCCCCGTGGACCGCCTGTACTCTCGTAAATGGAACAGCTTAGCGGCTAAAATTCTGTCGTACCCAATGAGCGTCGTTTGGCCGATTGTTTGCATCTAAGGATTTGAGTTCAAAAAAGGAAAAGGGAAAGGACCCAAGAATTGATGACCCCTCGGGAGATTTATCGGAATCGGAAAGTGCGCGTCACGTTCTGGATTGCAGTAATTGCGCTGGTTGCCCTGCAGCTGTATTACGTGAGAGAGATGCTCGCGCTGCTGATTCTGTTTGCGGCTTTCTTTGCCGTCGCCACGGCGATTGTGCTCGCCCTGTATCTCGTGAATCGCGCCGGCCAATTCAGCTTGTCCAAGGCGGAACCCTATGCCATCTCTGCCGCGCGCGCCGGCCGGCGCGGTTTGGGCTTCGTCGGCGAAGTCAGTAGAAAGCCATTCCGCCGTCAACATTCAGAGACTGCCCCGTAATCGCGCTGGCTGCATCGGAAGCCAGAAACAGCGCGGTCCCGGCGATTTCGTCCGCCGTCTGGCCGCGCCCCTGTAAGATGCTCTGTAGAAACTGTTTAAGCTCTTCTTCCGGGGAGACGCCCAGTCGTTTCCCCAACGCTTCTCCCAACTCCTTCGACATCTGAGTTTCGGTCACCGGTCCGGGGCAGATTGCGTTGACGCGCACGCCCTTGCGCGCCGACTCCGCCGCCGTCACGCGCGTCAAGCCAAGCATGCCCGCTTTAGCCGCCGCGTACGGCGAACCCCACGAAAACGCTGCCTTCGCCGATAGGCTTGAAATATTCAGGATCACGCCGGAAGCGCGCTCGTACATCCCCGGCAGCACCAGCCGAGTCAGCAGGAATGCCCCGCGCAGATGAACCGCGATCACGCGGTCCCACTCGGCGGGCGAAATCTCCTCCACCGGCTTCACCGGGCCGTACTCGCCGGCATTGCTCACCAGGATCGAGACGGGCCCAAGCTGCTTCTCAGCTGACTGCACGACGCGGGCGCAATCGGCCTCCTGCGAAACGTCGGCTGAAATCCAGGCAGCACGCCCGCCGCTCTTGGCGATCTCAGTCGCGACGCCCTCGACTTGCGCGCTAGTCCGCGCAGCGACGAGCACGGCGGCACCCTCGGCGGCAAAGCGCAGAGCAATGGCGCGGCCGATCCCGCGCCCGCCACCGGTCACAATCGCGACTTTGTCTTTCAGCAGCATCCCGGAACGCCCCAGCATAACATCCCGTTGGGACGATCGTGTCAGGTCATCTGGAGGGCCGGGCCGACGCTGAATCGGGCATGAGAGGTGCTTGCTCAGATGCGCAGCGTAATAACTCGAGTCTTTCGGGAAAAGTGCCGTGGCGGGGAGGGGGTGAAATCGTGTATCATGTTGGGAAATTTGGCAGGTGAAAATGTCTGAGGCGAAGGCTGGACCCGATAAAGGGAAGTATTTGTTACGGATGCGCCCCCGCGGCTTTTGCGCCGGGGTGGTTCGGGCAGTGGACATCGTGGAACTGGCGCTGCAGGTGTACGGCTCGCCGGTTTACGTCCATCACGAGATCGTGCACAACCGCTACGTTGTCGAGCAGCTCCGGCAGCGCGGGGCCATTTTCGTCGAGACGGTGGAGGAAGTGCCGGAAAAAGCGGTGCTGGTATTCAGCGCCCACGGCGTGCCTCCCACGGTGCGCGAAGAGGCGAAGAATCGCAGCCTGCGCGTCATTGATGCCACCTGCCCGCTGGTGACCAAGGTCCACCTCGAAGCGCTGAAGTTTGCGCGCGAGGGACGCACCATCATTTTGATCGGCCACAAGGACCACCAGGAAATCGTGGGCACTTCGGGCGAGGCGCCCGACCGGACCGTGGTGGTGGACAGCGTCGAAGCAGTGGACCGGCTGGAAGTAAGCGATGCGAGCCGGCTGTCCTTTCTGACGCAGACGACGCTCAGTCTGTACGACACGCAGGAGATCGTGGCGCGGCTGCGGCAGCGGTTCCCGCAGATCGAAGGCCCGGCCTCGGACGACATTTGCTACGCGACGCAGAATCGCCAGGAAGCCGTGGAAGAGATGGCGAAAGAAGTGGATCTGATTTTGGTGGTGGGTTCGCCGAACAGCTCGAACTCGAACCGCCTGGTGGAAGTGGCCGAACGCGCCGGAGTTTCCGCGCGGCTCATTGACGATGCGACGGGCGTTCGTCCGGAGTGGCTGGAAGGCGTGAGCCGCGTGGGATTGACGGCGGGAGCGTCCGCACCGGAAGTGCTGGTGGAGCAAGTGAGCCAGCGACTGGCTTCGTTCGGATTCACGGATCAGCGCGACCGGGACTTGATTCGCGAAGACGTTCGGTTTACGCTGCCGCAGGAATTGGCAGTGATCGCGCCTGCTTCCAAGCAGGCGTAGCGCCCCGGGGGGGCACGGGCGGGCAATTCCGACCCTGCGAGTGGCAGGCAGGCTTCCCAAAAGAAGAGGAGCGCACCTTTGGCGGTCAAGATAATCCGTCAGCCGAAGAAGATTGCCTTGCTGGGCGCGCCATCGAGCGCGGCCGCTCTCTCGGCAGGACACGAGCGCGCGCCGGCGGCCCTGCGCGCGGCGGGCCTGATTCCTGCGCTTCAAGCGGCGGGATTTGAAGTCACCGATCTCGGCGACGCCGCTCCGCAACTTTATCAACCTGACGATGAACATCCACGCGCGCGGAATCTTCCCGCGGCACTTGCGGGCTTGCGCGATTTGCGGCCGAGGGTGGAAGTTGCGGTGAAGTCGGGCGCGCTGCCGCTGGTGATCGGCGGCGATTGCATGATAGTGCTCGCGACGATTGCGGGCGCGCGGCGCTACTATCGCAACGTCGGCCTGGTGTACATGGATTCCGACGCGGATCTGAACGAGCCCGCCACAACGCCCTCCGGCTGCGTGGATGGGATGGTGATCTCTCACGCCGTTGGGCGCGGCGCAGCGGAGATGATCCGCTTCTGGAATGAGCCGCCGCTGGTGCGCGAGCCGGAAATCGCACTTTTCGGCGTGAATCGCACGGATCCCAACGAAGATAAATTTTTGGAGCGTACGCCGCTGCGCGCCTATCGCGCCGAAGATATCGCGAAACGCGGCGCTGCGGCCGCGGCGCAGCAGGCGCTCGACCGCATGCACGGCGCGGGACACGAATTCGTGCTGCATCTTGATGTGGATGTAATTTCGAGCGATGAATTTCGCGCGACGAATTATCCCTCGCTCAGCGCGCTGAAATTGGCGGAGGCGCGCGATGCGCTCGCCGTGTTCGCGCGGCAACCGCATCTCGCCGTGATGACCGTTTGCGCGTACAATCCCGCGCTCGATCCGGACGGCTCGGCCGCAAAACTTGTGATTGATTTGATTGTCGGGGCGCTCGCGCAACGGCTCGTTATCGCGCCTGAGCCGGCGAGCGAAGTTGCGACGGCAGCAACGCCCGCCCCCGCAGAAGCGAGTGCAGTTGCAGCGGCTTCGGCTGCTGTGTCCACACCTACGGAAAAAGCCGCACCGGACACGAGCGAGTCAATTAACCTGCCGTCCGAAGTGGATAGCGAACCACCGAAAGCAGAGCCCGCAAGTTCGTAACTGCCCGCTACACCAACGGCTTAGAATTCTTCCACTACGAGCTTACGCGCTCAGAAATTAAATGTAAGTTGCAGGTCGATTCTCCGGTCCGCCGTGCCGGAGGAGTAGATTCCAAACCCGCCGCCTCCGCCGCCCGCCATGGAGATCGATTGATCGAAGTCGAACACGGGCGCACCGTTGACGACTCTGCTCGAATCGATAGCCCCGACAGGCGGTCCGAAGTTCGCAATATTGAACAGATTGCGGACGTTCGCGGAAAGCGTCAGAGTGTACTTCTTCCCAGAAGACGCACCTCCGCCGCCAAATCCGCCGAACCCGCCTCCCCCACCACCACCTCCTCGGCCACCGCCACCACCGCCGCCGCGTCCGCCTCCCCCTCCTCCGCCTGGGCCGCCACCTGGACCACCCGGACCGCCGCCGGGCCCACCGCGTCCCCCGCCGGGGCCTTGGCCTGGACCTTGGCCGCCCGGCTGACCATTATTTGCAGTTGATTCGAGCGGGCCTCCAAAGCCAAAGCTCTTGCTGATTCGGAGATTGAAAGTGAAAAGGGCGGGGCCCGTGCCGGAATTGATGGGCACCAGAGATTCTGCAGCCGTCGGCATGGAGTCAAACGTGCCGAGGGGCGTGCAGTAATCGTTCATCGTCTGCGTCACATTGGCGCAGGTGGTATTTGAGACGAACCCCGGCCGTTGATTGAAAATGTTACTGCCGATCAAGTCCTCACGGATTGTGATATCGAATGGCGAACCCGAAGCCGCCACGAGTAGTGGGTTCAAGCGAAAACCCCACGGCAGTGTGACGGTGCCGCCGAGGAAAACGCGGTGACGCGTATCGAACGAGGCCCTGCCGTAATCCGCGAGGATATCGTAGGGATTGGAAGGGGAGCTTCCCGCGCCGCCAGTATCACTATTGGCAAAGCCCAGGCTGTAGTAGCCGAACAAAGTCAGCTTGTTGCCGAGGCGGTAGTTCAAATTTACGATCAACTGATTTTGCTCGAACTCTCCCACCGACTGGTATTGATTGATGTTTTCCAAGATGCCGTTTGGACGCGTGCCGCTGTCCGGGAGGTTCGGGTTGTACGTTCCGGGCAGCGGCGCGTTCACGTTGTCTAGAAGAAACTGATGCTCGCCATGCGTATTCAGATAGTTCACGGTGACCGTGGCGCTCTTGCTGAGTTGGCGTTCGACGCTGAGCGCGGCCTGCAACTTATAGGGCGCGCGAAGGTTGGGCGCGATCTGATAGATCGTGGGAATGGACGTGGACAAGCTGCCGGTGTAATCGCTGGTTGGCGTCGCGCCATTGGGGAAAAAGAACGACGGATTGTTGACCACGTATGTCTGCTCGGTCACGCCATTTTGACGTTCGGCCTGAAGCACGAGGTCATCCGTAAACCGGTCGTAGAAAACTCCATAGCCCGCTCGCACCACGGTCGTCGGACCGGCCTTGGAATGGCCTAGCCCCCAGGAGAGCATCACGCGCGGCGCCCAGTCCGCGTGATCGTTAATGTGATTTTGCGATTCAAATCGCAAGCCGTAGCTCAGGGTCACCGTGGGGCGAATCTTCCAGTCGTCCTCAGCATAAACGCCCACGTCTATGAGATTTACCTTGGCCGTTGGATTTCCCGTGGCGATCGAGAATTGGTTCGGCCCGGTTCCGGACGCGAACGAAGCTTCATTGCAGAGTCCGGTAGAACTATTCGGGCTGGTGCAGCCTGCTTCGATCGCCTGAAGCGGGCTCAAGGATTGAAATGTGTAGCTGCCATTAAAGCCGCCCGTTGAGACGCTGGTGACCTGGAAATCCCGCAAGCGGCCGCCGAAGCGAACAGAGTGCTTCGCAAAGGCGATCTGCGTGTAGTTCTGAAACTCGTAGTGGTCTTCGTCGTCCGTCGCCGTGCCGATCTTGTTCCCGCCTGCAGTGGACTCGCTGAGGATCTGGAGAGAGGGGAGTAGGGACTCCGCATTCTCAGTGTTGCTCTGACGGAGAAACTGGAAACGCGTTTCGGTCAGGGCGCGCGGGCTGATCACATGTGTCTCGTCGAGCTGGATGGTGTTTTCGATGTCAGAGGAGTTGATTCCTTGTGAGGGGAGCGTCTGTGTGGATATGCCCTCATTCGTGCTCACGCTGCGTGTGAATTGGTAGCGAGTCGTCAGCGTGTCATTCGCACCAAATTGAAAATCGAGGCGCGGACTGATCTCCGTTCGCGTCAGCGGATTGATGACCGATGCGGTGTACTGAATCTGGTTGAAATTGGAGCCCAGCGTTTCCGCATCCACGACGCTGGTATTGTCCACATTCCGCTGCTCGACCTCGACGAAATAGGACATCTTCTTGTTGATTGGCCCGCTGACGTTTCCACTAAACTGAACCGTGTGATAAGGCGGGGTCGGCGTAACGCCGGGAATAATGAACGGATCGAGCGTGTTGAATCCAGAATCGTTGCCAATCACAAAAAACTGGCCGTGCGGCGTGCCCGTCCCGGGCTTGGTGAAAATTTCGACGCGCCCGAAACCCGGCTCGTCCCATTCGGCGGAAAATGGATTCTGATTGATGCGAATTTCGCGGATGGACGATTTCGGCGGCAATTGTCCGGCCGTGAATCCGTCAATGTACATCTGGCCGCCATTGGGGCCGGCGGAGGGTCCCGCCAGCGCCGAAAGTTCGTCCTGCAATTCATCCGGATCGTCGGAGAGCGCTTCGAGGTCCTTGCCTTGAATCACGATGGCGCCGGCATTGTTTTCCGGACTGACGTCCACCTGCACGGCCTGCCCTGAGACGTTGATTTTCTGTTGCTGCTCCGCGAGCACGAGCTGCGCATCAACCTTTTGAATCTGGCCTGCCGAGATCTCGACCGAATCGTTCTCGAACACAGTGAAGCCGTTGGCGTTCACCGTGAGGATATACACGCCCGGCGCGAGCCCTTTGATCTCGTAGGTTCCGGTAGCCGTAGTCTTTGTTGTGATCGTGTCACCTGTGGACGGCGTCATCGCCACCGTTGCCTGTGGCACCGCCGCGCCTGATGGGTCCGTGATCTGGCCACGCAGCGTGCCGGTGGCGGTTTGCGCGTGTGCGAATGGCGCGAGCGTCAGCGCGGCAAAAAGTGCCGCAAGTGCGAGGAGGGTGGTACGAATTGGCCTGACTTGCATCCCGTCTCCTTTGATCTATAAGGGCAATCACTGCGAATGAAAAAGTGCGCGAATCAGCCGCGCAATTATTGGCCGCCGCCGGCGTCTCCGCTCGGCGCTCCGAGACTCCACGGCGCCAGCAGCATTCCGCCTCCGCCCGGCGAAGCTTCGAGTATGGGTTCGACGCCGCCCAGCAACGTAATCGCGGTGACGCCCGCGGCCGTGCCTTCCGTCGATACGATCATCACGGCGTCGCCTTTCTGGAAATCGTTCAACGTCGAAGCGGGCATTCGCGCAATCATTTGTTGCAGGTCCATTCCGCCGCCCCCGCCGCCGCGAGGTCCTCCCGAAGGCCCACCACCTGTTGGACCGCCGTTCGCACCGCCGCCCGCGCTGCCTCCCGCCTGTCCGCCAACGGGTCCACCCTTAAGACGCATCGCAATTCTTTGCGCGATGAATGGTTGGAGCCGGCGAACTTCTGAATCTGCGGTGACAGCGATGACGAACGTTTTCTTCGTCGCCAAATCCTTGACGCTCAAAGTTCCCTTCGTCGCATCAATCGACGCGATCGTGCCCGAAATATTGTGAAAGGCGCCCGAGACGATTTCCTCCGCCGCGAAGGAAGTGCCGTCCGCGCTGATGGCGCCGCGTGCGCGAACCTGATCGCCGGGCTGAATCCGATCGAGCGTGCTGGGCTGGGCATCTTCAAATTTCACCGACTCCGGTGCATAACGCCGGACAATTGTGGTCTTTGCGACTTGGATCGTGATCGTTTTCTTGGCGCCGGCAACGGTGGTGGACATGGTGATCGTTCCCCCGGCGACGTCCACGGCGTTCACCAGACCGCCGATGCCGCGCTTCTGCCAATCCTCAGCCTGCTGCTGCTGCATCAGCACGACGTCCGCGTGCTTCATGACAATTACCGTGGACGCGACAACAGTTTGGCCGTCGTCGCCGAGCTTGCCGCCGACCAGCAGCCGGTCGCCCACCTCGATGTCCTGCAAATGGAGTGGAAGGGCGCTCTTCAAATCTTTTTGCCCGGGAGTGATTCGCGCGATGCGTGTGGCGTCCTGCACCACGATTTGCACGGTTGCTCCGGCATCGGTCGTAAGCGTGATCTGCGTGCCGTTTATCGCTTTAACTGTGCCCACCGGACGCGCAGCGCTGCCAGGCGCAGGGGACGGTGCAGGCTGCTGGGCCGCAGGCAGTGGGCCAGCGGCGATCAGCGAGACTAGGGCCAGCAAGAGGAAACAAAGTGTCAGGGGGCCTGAATACACTCGTCTAATCCTACCTGCCGGGCTCAATGCCACTTTTAGCACTCCTCTTGAGGTATCAATCCTGCGCTGTCTTGCGCTGCAGTGGCTGCGGCCTGAGGGGGACTCCCCGCGCCACCTGATGCCCTGCCTATACCCCTGCCTAGTGTTGGACGCATGAACCGCGGGCTGTGTTTCAAGGTTTTTAGTAGGACAGGCATTTCTGCCTGTCCTGGTTTTTTCAAGCGCCAGAAGGAACCGCGCACTCTGGAGATGTGGCTACGCTGCTTAAAGATTTAGGATGAAAGGACATGCAGCAATGCCTGTCCTACTTCAACCCGCTCGATCAGCCGGTGAGCGCCCCCGCAAATACTCGGTGATTGTCGAGAGATCCGACGCCGCAAATCCACTCTCGGCCGCCGCGTGAAACAGCTCCCGGGCGAGTATCGCGGTTCTTAGTTCGAGCGAATGCCGCTGCGCTTCCTCGATGGCGTAGGTCAAGTCTTTCTGCATGAGGCCCAGATAGAAATGCACGCTCGTATCGTGCGCGGCGATTCGTCCGGCCATGTTTTTCACAAGGGGGCTGCCCGGCGCGCCGTTGAGCAGCACCGGCAAGGACTTCTCCATGTCCAACCCGGATTTATCAATCATCGCGAGCGCTTCGCCGAATGCGGCACCTTGCACCGCGCAGAAGAAATTGTTTACGAGCTTCAGCGTGGCCCCGCTTGAGAGCGGGCCGACGTGAACCACATCTTTTCCCATCGCCCTCAATGCCGGCGCCGCGCGTTCCACGTCTCGCGTTTCGCCGCCGCAGAGAAACAGCAACTCGCCGCTGGCGGCGTGCGTGCGGCTCCCGGTGACCGGCGCATCCACGAGGGCGCATCCGCGCGCTCGCGCGGCAACGCCAAGCTCGCGCACCCACACCGGCGAAACGGTGCTCGACTCCACGAACAGCGTGCCAGCCGCGGCACCCGCCACCGCGCCCTGGTCGCCGAGCCACACGGATCGTGCCGCGGTGTCGTCGCTCAACATGCTCACAATCACGGCGGCATCGTGCGCCGCATCGCGCGGACTTGCAGCCACGCGAGCGCCTGCACCGCGCAGACTGTCCGCGCGCGATGCCGTGCGATTCCAAACTGTCAGCGGGAATCCCGCGTGCAACAGGCGCCCCGCCATGCCGATGCCCATCGTGCCCAGACCCAACAGCGCCACTCGTTCGCTCATGATTTCCGCTCCAGACCTCCCAAGCCGCTGCATTTTAGTGCGTTGCCGCAGAAACGCGCTATTTATAATTCTTGAGAGTAGGACAGGCATTCCTGCCTGTCCGGTTTTTCCCAGGGGCAGTATGGATGAGGGATACAGTCGACGTGCGGCTGTGCAGTTCAGAGAAACCTGGACAGGCAGGAATGCCCGTCCTACTTTCCAGCTTTCCCCTTGCGATTCGCGTGCCGCCGTCGTACCGTGCCCGGTTCAGGCGTCCCACACCAGGCAGATGGAATTCTCCTTCGATTCCGGGAACACACGCCGCTGGCGGATCGCGACCGTCGTCATGGCGGCGATCGCTGTCAGCTATTTCGATCGGCAAACGCTTTCCATCGCCGTCTTTGCGATACAGCGCAATATCCACATTTCCGATGCGCAGTTTTCTGAGTTGCAGGCTGCCTTTCTTCTGGCCTATGCCTTCATGTACGCCGGCGGCGGCAGATTGCTCGATGCGCTTGGCACGCGCCGCGGATTCGCCTCCATTATGACGTGGTGGTCGCTCGCTTGCGCGAGCCAGGGCCTCGCAACCAGCGTCTCCATGCTGGGAGCCGGGCGATTTCTGCTCGGCATGGGCGAAGGCGGCGGCTTTCCCGCGGCGACGAAAGCCGTCCGCGAACAGTTCTCTAGTGATGAGCGCGCCACTGCAATGGGCCTCATCAACGCGGGCACGGCGGTGGGCGCAATTCTCGCGCCGCCCGTCGTCGCCGCGGTGATTATTTGGGCGGGCTGGAGATGGGCGTTTGGGCTGTCCGGCGGGCTGGGAATGATTTGGACGATTTGGTGGCTCGCAGCGTCAAAGCCTTTGGGCGAGGGTGAAGGCGCCACAGTGCGCGTGGTCCCGATCGGAGAGAAAGTCCCGTGGCTGCGCCTCGCGGCGCTGCTGCCGGTCCAAGGGTTGGTCGTCGCAAAATTTCTGAGTGACTCGGCTTGGTATTTTTATCTTTTCTGGTTGCCAAAATATCTCTACGACGTCCGCGGTTTCGACACCAAGCGCGTCGGCTACTGGGCGTGGATTCCGTACGCGGCGTCAGGGCTGGGAAGTCTGGGAGGCGGAATGCTTTCGAGCGCGTTACTGCGCCACGGCGTTTCGCTCGATCGCTCGCGCAAGATTGCGCTCGGCTTGAGCGCCGCCGTGATGCCGGTGATCCTGCTGGTCAGCCGCTCTCCAGTGCAGGCTGCGATCGTAATTTTCAGCATAACGTTTCTCGGGCAGCAGTCCTGGTCGGGGCTGATCATGACGATTCCCGCGGATCTGTTTCCCGCAAACGTCGTGGGCTCGGTGGCGGGCATGGTTGGATTTGGCGGCGCCATCGGCGGCGTCATCTTTAATCTAATCGCCGGCAAACTGCTTGCACATGGTTTCGGCTATTCTCTAATATTCGCAATCGTCAGCACGTTTCACATCGCGGCCTTCGGCGTAATTCTGCTGACCAATCGCCGCATCGGCCCGGTTTCTCTGGCCCAAGGAGCAGCATGAAGATCACCGAAGTTCGCACGCGCGTCGTCGAATGGAATGGCCCGACCGTGCCGCCGCAGCCGCACTTTTGCACCAACGCGATGGATGTGCTTTCGCTGCCCGCGGATTCGATGGCGGGATTTCGCTTTCACGGCTGGCTGGTCGTCGAAATTTTCACGGACGCGGGCCACGTGGGCATCGGCAACGCCGCGCTCGCGCCGCGCCTCACCAAGCAGGCGATCGATCTTTACCTCAAGCCGTTGCTCATCGGCAAAGATCCATTCGACTCGGAATTTCTTTGGCAGCACATGTACCGCCAGACGATGGCGTTCGGCCGCAAGGGCGTGGGCATGGTGGCGATCAGCGCGGTGGACATCGCCATCTGGGACATTCTCGGCAAGGCTGCGAAGCAGCCGGTGTTTCGCTTGCTGGGTGGACGAACCAAACAGCGAATCCCCGTCTACGCCAGCCGCCTGTACAGCCAGGAATTGAAATCGCTGGCCGCCGAAGCGGAAAAGTATAAGAAGGAAGGTTTCCGCGCGATGAAGTTGCGTTTCGGCTGGGGCCCGGTGGACGGCGCCGAAGGCATGCAGCGCAATCTCGCGTTGGTGCGCACGGTTCGCGATACGGTCGGCGAGGACGTTGATCTCATGGCCGATGTCTACATGGGCTGGACGCTCGACTACGCGCGCAGAATGATTCCACTGCTTGAGCCGTTTCATCTGCGGTGGCTTGAAGAGCCCGTGATTGCGGATGATATTCACGGTTACGCCGCGCTGAAAGCGATGAATCGCATTCCCATCGCGGGCGGCGAGCACGAATTCACGCTGTATGGTTTTCGCGAGCTGCTGGAAGCGAAGGCCGTGGACTACATTCAGTTCGATACGAATCGCGTCGGAGGCATCACGCAGGCGCGAAAGATCGCTGCGCTTGCCGAATCGCATTCCGTGCCAGTGGTGCCGCACGCCGGGCAGATGCACAATTTTCATGTTGTGATGGCGAGTTTGAATTCGCCGATTGCCGAATATTTCCCGCCGGTGGACGTGGAAATCGGAAACGAATTGTTCTGGTACGTGTTTGAGGGCGAGCCCAAGGCCGCGGGCGGCTTCATCGATTTGCGCGATGACGTGCCCGGCCTCGGCCTTACCATTCGCGAAGCGGAGCTGAATCGTTTTCGCGTGATCGAATAAGAATCAAATCGAGAAAGAGGGTGCCGGTGGCTTCTTCAAAATCGAATCTCGAATCGCTGGGACTTCCGGGCACGGAATCGAAGGAATTTACTTCCGCGCGCCGATTTCCCGGCGGCGAAGCGTATCGCATTGAAATCCCCAGCACGGAAGGGCCGAAGGCGCTGCGGGTGGTGATCGAGGAGGCGAAGGCGCGCAAAGTGCCCGTGCATCGCGTCAGCCAGGGCAGCGGAATGATGATGCTCACCGCGGATGAGATTTCCGAGATGGTCGCGCTCGGCCGGCAGGAAAATATCGAGGTGAATTTATTTGTGGGCCCTCGCGCCACATTCGATATCGGCGCGCAAGCGTTTGCGGCCGCGGGACGCAGCCTGGGTCTCAGCCTGCGCGGCGCGGATCAACTTGCGTTTGCGCTGGCCGATATTCGCCGCGCGGTGGACTTGGGAATTCGCAGCGTGCTCATCTCGGACATCGGATTGATTTCCATCGTTGGGAAACTGCGCGCGAATGGGGAATTCCCGGGCGATCTCATCATCAAGACTTCGGTGATGATGGCGCCGTGCAATCCCGCGAGCGCGCGCATTCTCGAAGACCTCGGCGCAAACACCATCAATATCCCATCCGACCTCAGCATCGCGCAGATCGCGGCGATCCGCCAGGCGATCTCCGCGCCCATCGATTTCTATATCGAGGCGCCGGACAATCTCGGCGGTTTCATCCGCACCTACGAGATTCCCGAAATCATTCGCGTGGCCGCGCCGGTCTATCTCAAGTTCGGCCTGCGCAATTCGCCGGACATCTATCCCACCGGCGCGCATCTCGAGGCCACGGCTCTAGCAATGTCGCGCGAGCGCGTCCGGCGCGCGCAAATCGCACTCGAGATTCTGAAGGCGACCGGAAATTCCTGACAGTCTGCCGTTCGGCCCGCGATCAAACAGCTTTTTCAGCGCGGTCCCCCAAGCCCGGAATGAGCCAGCGAAAAAATACTGTGGCACTGATTCCTCCAGCGACTTGGGCCAGAATGAACGGCGCCACGTCCGCAGGTCGAATGCCCGCAAATGTATCGCTCAGGGATCTAGCAATCGTTACAGCCGGGTTTGCGAACGACGTAGACGACGTGAACCAGTAGGCGGCCGTGATATAGGCAGCCACGGCGAATGCGATCATGCGCCGACTGTACCGCGAGCATCCCCAGATCACGGACAGTAGTCCAAACGTCGCGAGAAACTCGCTAAAGAAGAGTGGCGCGCCACCTCGGATACGATGCGACACGGAGACGAATCGCAGCCCAAACATGATGTTTGCCGCAATCGTCCCCGAGATGCCGCCCAGAATTTGCGCGCCAATGTAAGGAATCGTCTGGGCCCAAGGCAAGCCGCCTGCCAGCGCGTCCGCCAGCGAAACCACTGGATTCAAGTGCGCTCCGGAGATGGGCGCGAACGTCAAGATCAGTGCGACAAGCGCCGCACCTGTGGCGATTGAATTTGCCATCAGGGCCAGCGCCGCGTTTCCGTCGGCAAGCCGCTCTGCCATGATCCCGGAACCCACGATTGCCGCTACGAGAAACGCAGTGCCCAGGAATTCCGCAGCGGCCCTGCCGAGGAGACGCGCGCTCATTGCAGGCCGATACGATCGATTTCTTTCTTGATCGCCAGTTTGTCGAGGCTTGAAAGGGGGAGGCAGAGAAACAGGCTGATTCGGCGGTCGAGAATCACGAACGCCTCCCGAAACGCCTTTTCGATTTGCTCTGGCGTGCCCTCCACGGCCGCGGGATCGGGCACTCCCCAATGGGCCGTCATCGGCTGGCCTGGCCAAACGGGGCAAACTTCCTTCGCGGCGTTATCGCAAACGGTGAAGACGAAATTCATTTTTGGCGCGTCCGCGCGCGCGAACTCGCTCCAGTCTTTGCTGCGCAAGCCATCCGTGGGCAGGTGGGCCAACTTGACTTGCCTGAGTGCTTCGGGGCGCACGTGGCCGCTCGGGTGACTCCCCGCGCTATACGCCGTGAAATTTGGGCGTCCCTTACGATTGAGAATCGCTTCGGCCATGATCGAACGCGCCGAATTTCCGGTACACAGGAAGAGAACGTTGTAGCGTCCTTGCATGGCGGTCTCGCCTCCCAGGAACAAATTGGCAGTTTGCGCTCAGGCGATCAGTTGCAGCACGTCGAGCCGCAGCACGCGCCATTTGCCGGCTTGGTCGCGCGAATAAATGCGCTCAGGAACTTGCCGTCCACTTGCGGCGCGAGCGCATCCACATCGAATCCCTTTTCGGAGAGGAATTCGCGCGCATCTTCCGCGCGATAAATTCGCGTCGGCTCGACTTCGATTTTCTCGAAGCCAGCGGCGGCTAACTTGTTGGCGTATTCGCGCTCGTCGAGCGCCCCTGCCACGCAACCTACCCACAACAGAATACTCTGCCGGATTTGCGGCGAGATCTCTCCGCGCGTCACCACGTCGGAGACGGCGAATCGGCCGCCCGGCTTCAGCACGCGAAACGCTTCGCGCAACACCTGGCCTTTGTCGCCGGAAAGATTGATCACGCAATTCGAGATGATTACGTCCACGGAATTGTCCGGGAGGGGGATGTGCTCGATCTCGCCCCTAAGAAATTCCACGTTTTCAGCGCCGGCCTTGCGCTTGTTCTCATTCGCGAGCGCCAGCATGTCATCCGTCATGTCGAGACCGTAAGCCTTGCCGGTTGGGCCAACGCGCCGCGCCGAAAGCAGCACGTCGATTCCGCCGCCCGAGCCCAGGTCCAGCACGGTCTCGCCAGGGTTCAACTCCGCCAGCGCGGTCGGATTGCCGCAGCCCAGCGAAGCTTTGACCGCTTCTTCGGGCAAAGTGCTCGTCTGCGCCGCGTCGTAAAGATCTCTGGTAATCGGGTCTGTCGTGCCATCGCAACATGGCGCAGCGCCACAACAGGAACTGTCTTGCCCGCCCCCCGCGCGCCGCGCTGCCTCGCCGTACTTCTCTTTAACGATTTCCTTCAAATCTGAGCTCACATTTGTTTCGGCCATGTTGGCTCCTATCGGCAGATCTGCACGATGTCCCGGGGCTTGAGCGCTTTGTTTCGGGTGCAACACTCGGAATATAGAAATTGCAAAAGTTCCTGCAGGGCTTCCGTGTTCGCGGAGTAGTGCAGGAACGTGCCCTCCCGCCGCACGCACACCAACTCCTCATTCCTCAGCTTGTCCAAATGGTGGGAAAGGGTGGAGTTGGGGATCTCCAATTCTTCCTGAATCTCACCGACCACGAGCCCCTCGGGATGGGCGGAGAGCAGCAACTGGATGATGCGCAGCCGCGGCTCGGTGCCCATGGCCGACAAACGATCGGCGTACTTCGCTATTTCTTCCGAACTTTTCCTGGTCGCGACGTTTGCCATATTTCTATAATTGCAGAAATATGGATGGATGTCAACGTTCATTTACATCGAAACGCCAAATGAAACTCATCCGTTTTTCCGCACCGATTCGCTGCCCGCGCCTTGCTACCATTTACAATCGAGGGAGGTCTAGCCATCCGAACGCGATTCCAGCTCTGGCCGGACATCTCTCGATGGAGACTAATCCCAGGGATGGTGTGTAATGAATCGCGGATATTTGATCGACATGGACGGCGTGATCTACCGCGGCTCCGAAGCAATTCCCGGAGCGGCGGAGTTCATCCTTTACTTGCAGACTACGGGGATACCTTTCCTCTTCCTAACCAACAATTCCGGCTACATGCCGCTGGATGTCGTCGTTAAGCTTCGCAAACTCAACATCGAAACCTCCGAGATGCACGTTTACACCTCGGCGATGGCCACCGCCGAATTCGTCCACAAACAACGCCCTCGCGGCACGGCATTCGTGATTGGGGAAGGCGGGCTCTTGAAGGCGCTCAATGATGTTGGCTACGCCATCAGTCGCGAACATCCCGATTACGTGATCGTCGGCGAAGGGCGCGTCCTTAACTTTGAACTCGTCGAGCAAGCGCACCGCATGATCGCCGGCGGCGCGCGTTTGCTCTCCACCAACTCCGACACCTGGTGCCCCACCGATTCCGGGCCGCGTCCCGGTTGCGGCGCCATCGTCGCTTTACTTGAATCGGCTACGGGGCAGAAGGCGTATCACGTCGGCAAGCCCAACCCCTTCATGATGCGGGCCGCGCGCAAACGCATAGGTTTGCGCACGGAAGAAGTCACCATGATCGGCGACACCATGGATACGGACATCCGCGGCGCCACCGATCTTGGCTTCGAGAGCATCCTGGTGCTCACCGGATCGAGCACGCGCGATACTCTCAAGTTGTATCCCTTCACGCC
>Ga0181538_10002270_pt1 | contig 20163 bp, 25 predicted proteins | sample PEATcosm2014_Bin_40_FD_119773 | JGI IMG/M metagenome (GOLD analysis project Ga0181538, IMG submission 119773) | Peatland microbial communities from MTU Mesocosm Facility, Houghton, MI, USA - PEATcosm2014_Bin23_30_metaG | ecosystem: Environmental > Terrestrial > Soil > Wetlands > Peat | place... | reverse complement strand
GGCAATCCTTCAACAGATGCGAAGACCCGTTGACGAAAGGCGCCCTGTCCAGTGCAAGAACTGCAAGCGATGGTTTCTGCCCCAACGATCTGGCGCCAAGACCTGTTCACCCAGATGTCGGCTAGCGCTGCATCGGAAGCGCAAGCGGTCGCACTCGCGCCCTTCAACGGTGGCAGGAGACGGCGTGAGCAGCTTGGCCGCTGAGCGCCGACCGGGCTCGTCCTCGAAATAGAAGTTGCCGAGCGGCTGCCCGCTGTTGTCGCGGACGATGAGGCAGGCGTTGTTGTTCTCTCAGCGATAGCTACGGCGAGGCAACAGGTCCTTATCCAACCGGGTTCGAGTCGGAGCACGATTCAGCTTCAACCTAACGCTCGTAGCTCCCCAATCACTGCAGTCCAACGTCGTATATTTAATCCATTGTCTCAGTTGCTTGTCATGGCGGAGGGCATCACGAATTGCGAGCCCGAAGAACCCGGTATTGGTGTTAACAAAGCCGGGCGAGAGCCCCCGATGACGCCCGTGTCCGTGGATTAGTTTCAGATCCGTCTCGCCCATCTCCCATGCTTGCTGCAAAATTTTTGTGAGCAACCGATTCCATACGATTTCTTCTGGGTGATATCCGTGCAAGTCAAGCTCCATAAGCTCGTCCTCCTGGTGTCGCAGCATTACCCGAGCGCCTGGCCAGTCTTGTCGCGGACGATAAAGCAGTGGCGGCATTGACATGAGAATAAGTTGCACTGAAAAATAGATTTCCCGCAGAAGTAAGATACGAAGCTGCGCTATTCGTTGTCCACGGTATCCTTCGATGTCCCCTGACCAAGGCGATGGAAAGCCCAAAGGCCCCGACCCATCGGACGTAGTCGACAACGTCACGAAGGTTGCTGATTCCAAGGTAATGACTCTTTTGCTCGGGCGCGTGGCGCAGGCGGTGGGAGATTATTGGGGGGAGAAGGTTGAAGACTATTTCAAGAAGCTCCGGGATCAATCCAGGGAAAAGAACGTTAAAGACCACGTCTCCAAAGTCGTTGAAGTAACTGGCGCGCACGCCGATCAATTTCAAGAAATCCAAGTTGTCAGGCTTGAAAAATGGGTCAAGGTAGCAGCCGATATCCCGGTAGAGGATGTCGAGCGGTCCGCTATAATCGAAGCTGTGCTTGAGAATATCGTTTCAAAAGTCGAGGATGCTTCAGAGTTTCAAGAAGTCTCGGAGAAGCTCACGAGCGGTACGGCGCGGCTGCTTCTAAACGCTCCTGCCGAACAGAGCATATTACCCAAGGAAGCCGACGAGCGCGGCTTTGAGCAGCTTAAGTCATTGGGGCTTGCCGGCATGCCCGGCCAAAGTCAACGGCTAAACAACGTGGGAGCCTGGCTTGTCGGCACCATCGTTGGCCTAATACTCTTATTTAGCATCATCGCTCGCTACGGACCAAGTCTCTTTCCTCGATTCTTTCCAAGCTTCTTGGCGATACAGTTTGTGGCTGAAGCCGTTGTCATCAGTGCACTGATCGTGGGGTTTGGAATCGCATTCATCTCGAAGAGATATCAGCTCACACAGCTGGGGAAGTCGCTCCAGCGCTCGGCTAAACGCTTCTATGGTAACGAATCAAAGGTACAGAAGAAGCTCACTCTGCCTGCTTTTCTACGACGGCCTCGGATAGTGTGTGGCGGGCTCGCGACATTTTTCGTTTGTGTATTGCCGTTCGCGCTACAAGCATACCTCCCGCTGCAACTTAGAATCAATGAATCGCCGCCGACGGTGATAATTAGCTCCCTCCCTGGGACGCCGAGTAAACCGCCGCCACCATCAGCGCCTAACGCCTCATCGCCGACTTCGCCTCAGCAACAAGCCACCCTGACTGCCGACGACGTTCGAACGCTAGTGAACGTCTGGCGGAGCGTTGCGGATCAGATGAACGACATCCTCGCTCTGACCAACGACTGCAGCGTCTTGCTTCCAAACTGGCCCCAACGGATAAAGGATGGTCAAAAACAAGCACTCGCAAGCGAGCTGAGCAATAAAAGAGATGCCATCCAACAGCGTCGTGAATCGCTTGCATCGTTGTACACCGCTTACCAGACCTATCCGAATGTTTCCGCAGTGCAGCAAGGCGCTCGCGACTTCGACCGCCTTTATCGAGCGCTCGATAGTTTCGTACACGTAGTGCAAACTCTAAGAACGCCGCCGCCCGAAAATGTCGAAAACCTGGTCCGTCCCTACGCAGACGAGCTGAAAGGAGCGCTCGATGCGATGGCCAAATGGGCAAACGGCACCCGCGACTTTGCCCAACGCCAAAGCGATGAGCTCTCGCAAATCAATCTGAGATAGTGAGGACGAGCGCTACCTCATCGCCGACGATGTGGTTCAGCGATTGCAGCAGCATGGCGACCCTGGGACCTATCACGCGAGCTGCCGCCGATGACCGGCAAGGGATACTCAACGCCACCGATGGACAAAGGATAGTGCGTTTGTCTGCTTTGGCCCGAACGCAACCGTCGGCCAACTCGTGAGCAAATGTCGCGATGAGCCATCCGCAGACTTCGTGCGGGTAAAAAATATTGTCGCTAAAATAGCATCGCGCCAGACGACGGATGCCAATTAAGTTGGATGACTGGACTATGCCGGAAGTTTCCTCTTCCGACGCAACCAAGGACAGTAGGTGTTGGCCCGTTTCGAAAATCTAGCAAAACTTGGGCTCTGCGCCGCCACGCGGAATGGACATACTCTCTTGAAGATTTCAACTCCAACTGTGATTTCATGATACGGTCGGCCTCCACTGCGCAATAGGTGCCGAATTGTCACCTTTCCATGAACACCATCCGTACTATGATCGACAACGCAACCAAATACTTTCGCCATATAATCGCGATCCGCCAACATCCAATTCTCAATCATTCGATCAGGACACCCAACGATCACTTGATCTTGTGGAATTCCATGCGATCGGAGCGCCTCAACGATTGCATCCTCGAGAGCTTCAGCAGAAATCTCCCTTGTCTCCCGATCTACAATCACAAAAACTGGGAAATGTCTCCCTTTGTACGTTCTGTATAGAGACGCGATGGCTTTCGCTAAAGCTGTCACAGATACGTCACGCCCGTTTAAATTAGTCATACGAACCGGCGTGCCGGGGGGGCACAGAGCCTGGACGATTTTCTTCTCAGTTACTCCATCAACAATGAATGCGACGGTCATTATTCTATAGCTCCGGCGATATAATAATATCCTGCGCCAAATCCCGATTCCCGAATCTCAGTTCTTATATCTTCTGCGTTCAACGGGCGTTGGGCGAAGGTACGTCCATTCTCCATATGCACAAGAATCATTTGGTCCGGATCAATACAGTTCAATATCGTTTCGCTGTGCGTAGTCATCAAAGCAAAAATGCCCTTCCTTTCATATTCGAATGTCGTCCTAACAATATTCACAATCTCTCTCTGCATTAGCGGGTGCAAATAATTTTCAGGCTCTTCAATTGCAAATATCGACCGGTTCATGAGGATTGCGGTCACAAGCGCAAACCATTTCGCAGTACCGTCCGAAACCAGGCTAAAAGGAAGTTTGAGCCGCCCTTTGCCGTACTTGACTGTAAGGAAAATTCGAAGCTTGTTTTCGATAGCATCAGGTTCAACCGTGATGTTTAGGATCGAGTCATTCACGAGCCGCGAATACTCAACGATTTTTCGCAATATCTCGCGAGCATCGCCTTCCTCATAGTAGATGTCGGAATACTGGCTGCTTTGAGATGCATTTTTTAACATGAACATAGTTGCGGCGAGCCCACCGCCGTCGGAGGCGATCTCTGCCTCGCTCGCGATATCCTCAGGCGTCCGGACTACAGATGGCGAAATATTAAATGACTTTGCACTCAGCAGGTCGCGGCTAATCACACGGGTTTGTCGCGCGTGCCGCGTCAAGATTTGGTACAGGCTATAATGTGCGCATCCTTCTTGCACGTGATCTTCGATCACGTCTCTGAGGGCTTCAATTCCTGCCCTTTTTCTCACGGATAGTCTTTCGGCGACGAAGTACTCATCCAACTCGTGAAAGCGCACGTCGAATGAGTTCTTTTGACCACTTGTGCTCACTATTTCGATGTCAAGACCCCAGATGGGTTCGGCGGGTTCTAACGCATCACCTTCACGGCGCCTCATCTTTACGCGTTGCTGATCAAATACAATCGAACTATTGTTGTTGGCTAAGAGTATTTTTGCTTCGTATTCGTAGACTATGAGGTCCGCGGTCTGGCTCCTAATCTCACTCCTAATCTCACTCCTAATCGCACTCCTGATCTCACGGTATGTGCCTTCACCTTGTACGCGAAAGTTTATGTGCCGCTCGAGCTTCCCCGAGTTCTGCCGACGGAAAATGGTGCCCGCGCCTCCACTTCGTCCCACCGCGTCAAGTAGCGATCCGCGCGACAGAAATGAAAGAAACTCAAGAAAGTTGATGATGTTTGTTTTCCCAGAGCCATTTGGACCGATGAGCACATTCAATCCCGGCTGAAATTCCAGTTCGAACCCATCCAGAGACTTAAATCCGGAAACTTTAATTGCCTTTAGCATTTAAGGTCCACCTGCATGCCGGCTAATATTACGATTACTCGCTAGTCATTTTGTCATTACCTGGCTCGACATGGCAATCCATGCAGCAGCGCGGGATTTACGTTCGCCCTTTAGGAAGGCGCAGGAAGGCTTTGGGGTAGCGGCCCACAACACCCCCCCCTAGGTGTACCCGGAAATACGTGCCGGTGGGCTTCCGCCGCCGATTACGGGCGTCCCCTGGGGAAGGCCGACCCCGGCACCCCCCAGGGCTTGGGGAAGGAGCCGGGGTCGCTCTTCGGACCCACGCGCGAATCGCGTGGGAGTGACTACCTGCCGCGTACCGAGGAGGCCGGACCGCAGGCTCTGCGCGGTTATTGATCGCGCCACTCACGCAGTTGGCGCGCCCGGCCGGAATGAACGCGAGAACGGCCGGGGGTGCGCTCCGCCAGTTTCCTGGCGGAATTCCTTATCGCGGCAGCGAAGCCTCATAGGCGCGACGGTCCTCGGCCACGCGCCGCTGCTCGTCGGCGATGCGTTGTGCCTCTTCGGCTTTGCGCCGCTCGACGTCTTCGGCCAAAACTTGGTACCACTCACCCGAGTGGCGGCGCGGATCACCCTGGCTGGCGATTGACTCCGCGAGCAGCACGGCCGCCGGTGTCTCCCTTGGCGGCCAGCTCAACCGGCTCGACTCTGTAAAAGATGGGATTTTCAGCTCTCTGGTGAGCGAAAATTGGTCTCGCGAGAATTCCGTCAAGTTCCGTGCGACCAATTCGGCAGAGAGCAGCGTGCCTTTGCAGCCGCTGGGGCGGCTCTGGTGTAACGCCGAGAGTCGAGCGTCCAGGTTGGCGCAGCGAGCAAATACGGAGACCAGCTGCGACTCGACTTTCGGATACAGCTCCCCCAACTCCGCCGCTAGCTGGTCGCGCTCGCGCTCAAGCGCGTCGAAGCGCACCTGCCAGGCCTTCCGATTTTCCTCAGCTTCGACTTCGCGCGCACGGCTCTCGAGACGCGGCAACAATGTTCTTAAGCGGGCACTGGTAAATTGCGTCATCTCCATCTTCGCCCGCCCGGCGTTGGCGTCTGGAGTCGCGATGGGATCCAGAAATTGCTCTTGTGCGAGCGAGGCCTCGTTGTCCGCTTCGATGATCGCGCTCTCCACTTCGCCGACCAGCGTGAGAAGTTGTTCGAGCGTCGGTGGCGGGTCGTCGGCGGTCAACGCCTTGACGATTTGTTGTTCCAAGGTTTGTTTCATCTTGCCCTCAAGTATTGCAACCGGAGGTTCTGGGCGTATTCAGCGTAGGCCGCATCGCGGGCGTCGCGGGTCGTGCCGTCGCGCTTGGCGGACGCGTCGTGGCCGTCGGCGACGCAGACCATCTGATCGTCGATCAACTGCCAGGTCCCCGGAGAACCCTCAGGACCGTACTTGCCGCCACCGAATTTGACGGTACAAGCAGCGTCGAGGCGCGGGCCACGCTGGCCGCGACTACCGGCCCCGGTGGGCGTGCGCCAGGCATTGGAAACTTCCGCGTCGATTTGGTCGTAGAGCGCCCGGTGAGCTTGCCGGGCGCTATCGGTCACCCGCGCTGCGACCGTGAAACCGGGCTGCCGCAAATTGGCGCGGCCGTCGGAGTCGCGGACCGGGGGGAAGGCGACGTCCCGCTGCCGAGCCTTTTCGAGGGCCGCGTCCCAGGCCGCCCAATCAACGTCGCCAGCGCTATCCATCATTTTGAGCGGCACGCGGACTTTGCTGATGCCGTCCTTCAGACGGCCGCGCTCGTCGAACGCGTCGTCAAACTCCTGTTCTTCGCGGGTTTTGCGTAGTTGCGTCATCTCAGTCTCCTTATCAGTTCAGAGCCGTAACAACAGCGGCAAAGCAATCAGCGCGATTACCACCGTACCGACGACGGCGACGAACAGCGCGATGTCGCGCGCGGTCATGACCAGCGTCTCCCGCTGGGCTCGCCCCAGCCCCAGCCCGATGCGATGGCGGAGCGCAGTTGCCCGATGGCGAAATCGCTGGAGGTTTTTGTGGCGCTGACGGGGTCGGGCATGAAGCCTCGGTACAAGCGGTCGTAAGAGTGACCCCGACCGGCGGCGACCAGCGCTCCGGCGGCAGCGCAGGCAACGTCGTCGTGGGCAGAGGCAACCGCGGCGTGGGTGACCCGCTCCTTGTTGCCAGTCACGCTGCGTTCCAAACCAGCAAGCTGATTGCGCAACGTCGTGTTGTTGATCAGACGAACGCGCCCCGACAACAGCATCGGCAGCAAGTACAGATAATTTTCGCTGGTGGTATGCTCGCTGGGTGTGAAGGTTATTTGATTGCGCCGCCACTCGTCGCTGTGGAAACCACCGGCAAAACCGTCGCCGCGCACTTCGGAAATGTTGTAGCTCTTCAGCAACTGAGCAAATTCGGCAACTACGGCGGCTGGTACGAAGCGCGGTTTTCTCTCACGCACTGCATCAAGCACCGCGGTTTGATCGGGCGCTCGGTGAGCAATTGCGAGCGTGAAAGAGTCAGAGCCGGTACCGCCTGCGGCGTCGGTGTAGGCAACGTATGACGCGTCGCTCTGCGGCGGTCTTTCGTAAATGTTTTGATCGGTGGAAGCTTCGATGGCGTCGAGCGGGTAGCAATCGGACAGGTCTTCGCGCCAGATGCCCTTATACTCAGCACCAGCTTTGTGAGGATCTGCGGCCATCGCCCGGTCGATGATTGCGACCGGCAACTTCGGATTCATGACGTTAGACGGCGCGAACCAACAAATATCCTCAGTGTCATTGTTGCCGTGAAGCTGGCGAAACATCCTGTACATAAAACCGCGTCGGCGGTGGACGCTGCTGCCCATCAACAACAAACCGCCATCAGGACACATGGCCATCGACGGTAGCGCCGCGCCGACAACTTCTTCGTCGCTGGACGCGGCGTGCTCGTCTGTGCGCCAGTGACAACACTCACTGCCGATCACGGCGATGGCGCTGCGGCCTCTTATGAGAGATGCATCATTTGTGATTATCTCAAGACTTGCACCGTTCCTGAACTCGATCACCTCGGCGGTCTGCCGCACCACTTCTGCTGCGAGCAGCGGTGCCTGCAAAAGACCGTTGCAATACCGGCGCAGGATTGCCGCTTGCTTGCGGTCGGCACCGAGTAAGATCACGACCGCTTGCTCACCAGCGGAAATGTGCTCATTCCAATTCGTACACAAAGCCGCGCGCCAAACGGCGACAGCGCTGAAGAAGCGGTCCTTGCCACCTCTACGGCCAACAAGTGCGATCAGACGGCGGACCGCGCGGACGGCTTGACGGTTGTAGACGCGGCCGGTGCAGGTCTCGAGCAGCTCGATCTCACGCGGCTCCGTGAGCCGGATGCCATCGATCAATTTGGCGATGACTTTCCACGTCCAAAATGATGGGGACGTGAAGGGCCCGCCCAATAACGACACGTTGGACAAAGCGGCCGACAATGTGATGTCGGGCGTCAAGTCGTGTCCTCCAACGTCTTAGGCAGTGAAGCGATATATTCACTGAGGTTCGGAACCGGGCGCGCTCGCCGTTCGAGACCTACGGATTCGAGCAGCCTACGAAGAGAGGACGCACATCGTTGATACAAATCCAAGTCGTCGGTGCTGGCCTGACCGGCAACTGCGAACCGTGCTTCCAATTGCTCTAATTCGACGGTCAGTGTACTGGCGCGCCTGATGAGCGAACGTTCGGCCGCCGAGGCGTCGGGGATATCTGAGCGCAGCTCGGCCAGCGTTTCTTTTAGCCTGCGTACCCAGGCACTACGGCCATCAACGCCACTTACCAGCACCGAACCGTTGGCGATGCGCGACTTCTGCGCGTCCTTCTTGCGGGCGGCCAGGAGGCGATTAGGGGGTGATACATCCATCGGTTGAGTATAGGCGTTTTTCGCGGCCAAGTATAGGAAAATCCGGGGCGCTACACGGGGGTTGCTATTAAAAGATGTGAAAAATGACGCGTTTTCAGTAAGGTAAGGCGGTTAATAAAACCGCCTTCTAGCGGTAAAAAGGCTGGAAATTTGGCACTACGATTTATCGAAATTCGGACGCGGGCTGAAGTTTTGGCTGGGGTTGGAAAAAGCCGAGTGAGGGGTCTACGTAGACTCGCGAACGCCCTATAATCTGCGAGCGTGGTAGCGATTGGAGCGTTAGTTGGAGCGCGTTTCCCGATTGATAGGAATCCTCAATGACTAGAATCATAAACGGGGACGAACTGCCCGAGGGCGATAGCTGGTGCTATGAGGCGCTGATCCAGATAAACGAGGCCGACCTCCACACAATCTCATTTCGCACTCACTGGGTTGGATATGCCGACGATGAATGTAGGATAGAGCTCCGAGAGCCAACCATCCTTAGCCGCAACGACCTCATCTCCCATACGTCGCCGTTCACAGATAGGCCTATCGAAAGCATCGAAACGCTGCTTGAATTGGCGCGCTTCTGGATTGTTGGAGGACACGCTGCGATTGACTTCGACCTCGCACAAGCTGAGATTCCGCGCCACTTGGCGGCCTCACCTGTGACCAGTAGCACGGGCAATGGGCCCTTCGATGCACTGACGGTCCCAATCCAGGTGGCGACGGTACGCGCCCCAACGAAGAAGCTTCGGATGCAAATCCTTGAGCGAGACCAGTTTAGATGTAAGATCTGCGGTCAACGACCGTCAGATAATGCGAACGTTACTCTACATCTCCATCACATACGGCCGTGGTCGGAGAGGGGCGCGACCGTCCCCTCTAATCTGATCACAATTTGCCATACCTGCCATATGGGACTCGATCCACACTACAACGTTAAGCTGGCATGGCTTGTAGACCCGTCATGGTCGCACAGGGCATAAGAGCCGGCCCTCAGCAAGCTCGATTTGTGAGTCCACGCCCCAGTCCGGAACAGAACCCCATCATTACTTTCTATGTAATATACCAAACCGAACCGCCTATTCGAGCCGTTTCCTACTCCGGCAATAGCATCTCGTTCGATATCGGCAATAGCGCCCGATGAATTCGATTTGATGCTTTAAATCGGTCGATCAATTCTTGAATGGTATCATAACCGCGGGCGTGAACTTCTCCGGTCCTCCCGTCGATACTGATTTTGAACCCGCCTGTTTGTTTGATTTCGGATACTCTTGATCTTTTACCGGTTACACGATTTCGGATTAGCCTACCAAGCCGCCTGCGATCAATCTTGTAAAGCAGCAGCCGCTTTTCCCAGAAACGTCGATGACTAAATTCCAGCAAATCCTGACCTGACTCAATACCGGCGCTGCGCACCGCCTTTAATCCGTTTAGACACCACTCAAGGTGAAGGCAGGCGATCTCGCCGGTGATGCGGGAGTGCTCTTCCCGATAAAAAACAATCCTATTCGCTGCCCAACGACCGGCGTCGTATCGGGTGCCGCCGCTTGTGCGCTTATCCTCGGCTTTGTAGACCCGTATTTGCTGCCTTTTCCCGTGCCAACGCCGGACAAGATGACGATGTAGAAAATCGAAAGCGTCGTCCCTTTCAGCCCAGGATTTAAACACGAGGTCGATGGTGACTTCAGCCCGATTGATTAGCGCATCATCGTGTCGGGCTAACCAGCGCAAAGCTTGATCTGACGGCTGCCGAAGCTCGACGCGCTGGCGATACCGGGCGTCGAACCTTGCTCGTCGATTTTCGACATAAAGTCCGCCACGACCGCACTGCTTTCGTAGCCGCGCTATCGTCGCGCGATCTACCGGCTTTAGCAGCCAGAACTGAATCTTGTCGAAATACGGATGGATTGCCGACGGCTTTATCGGCACGATGCGACGCGGTATGATACTCACGGTGATGGCTTTCGCTGCACGTTAGCCTTGCCAAGTTTAGCCCCACCCGGAGATGCCTCTCGGGGTGGGGCTATTTTATTGAAGCCACTCGCGGATGGTTTCCAACGCACACTGACGCTTCAGCATCTCTACTCTCATGCTGATGTTTCGCATCTTGTCGGCGACCTTGAACGTGTTGTCGTAGTGCGCCTTCAAGGTCTTGGCGGTCTTCTGTTTATCGCCTTGGCGGTCCGCCAACCCGGCCAGACAGTCAGCTATACTCACATCAAGAACAGCGACGATTACCGGCGGATGGTCTTTGAGCCACTCGCCTAACCTTCCGAACATTGAGCTGATGATCAGGCCCTCAAAAATCACGTCGCCGCGCGCGCAGTACTTTTCTAAGAGATCGATAACCCCTTGAACTCCGAGCCGGCCGATAATCGAGTCGCAACCCGCCGCAGGGTACGGGCCGAGCGCGTACAACGGGCGCGGAGAACGATGGAGCTTGATTGCTTCCGGCTGGCCCGTACCAAACGCGCCATAGATCGGTGTTGGTTTAGGGAAGCTTTCGATCAGGGAGCGGACGATTGTGGTCTTGCCGGCACCTGAAGTTCCTCGTAATTGAATAATCAAGCAACATCCTCGCATTTTTTGAATGGATTGGCGAAACCCACCGCGGGGAATTCGCGCACGAAGAGGTCGTGCGGGATCGGCGTGCGGCGCGACATCTGATTCATAAAGAACGGGACGTCGGCCTCGCGACATTGCGCCAACAGCGCGCGGGTCCAATCCGGATTCATCGGACGTGCGCGGCTACCCTGCTCGCCGGAACAGATCAGCCAGACGCGCGGTCCGAACTTGAGGAAGTCATCTGGCAACGTTATCGGCCCGATTTGCGGCCCAGTACACACGAACACCGTCCACCCCGCTTCCGCCAGCGGCCTCATATGAGGCCAGCGGGCGTCGAACCAAACCTGGTTCTCGCAGCTGATGCCAAGCCAGAAGTGCCGCTTCCATCGCCGCAGCGTTTCTTCCGGTCGCGGTGCGCCGAAGTAGGTCGCCATTCGCTCGGCGCGCTTGGTTAGGAATTGCGTGATGTGAGGGCAGGCGGTCATCGTCGCCACGACTTCGTCGATCACCGCCTTGGGGCGGTCCTCGTGAAAGACGTCCGCCATATCGCCGCAGAAGATCAGACTCGGCTGTCCGGGGCCCATTACTGGATGTTTTGCCCCCGGCCATTTGAGCGGCCAAAGCCAGCCGGGGTGCTCCGGCGGGGCGACGGTCAGCTTGCCGTTGAATACCGGCTTGCCGCGCACCCAGTCAGTCACGCCCTCATACAAGGGGATGCGATGCGCCTTCTGCTGCGTGCCCGCGCATAACTGGGCGTAACAGCCCCGGCAACCAGGCGAGGCGTGCGAGCAGCCGCCGACCAGATTCAGGGTCGCATCGCAAAATTCAAGAGCGGTTTTCTCACTCATCTAGCCGTTCCCGCTCTAGGTGTTCTCCCTGACCGTTGAGCTTCTTCGCCTGGGCCTTCGCTGCTTGGGCTTCGGCTCGGGCTGCTTGGCTTGCTAGGGCTGCAGCGTGGCTGCGGCGGGCTTCGGCGCGCTCCTCAGCCGTCGTGCCGGGGAGGCTTTCGACGTACCGCAAGGTCGTAGCCCAAGCGTCGCGGGCCTTCCTGACTTCCGCGATGGTTTCCTCGCTAGGCGGCTCTGGAAGCGCCCAGAGACTTTTCAGCTCGGCGTCGGCGGCTGATTTATGGGCGCGGAAGAACAGCCCGCGCTGCCAGGCTAACTCCTCCTTTTCCTCATCAAAGCCATCGGCGCGCTCGGCTTCGACGCCGGTGACGGCGGTGGCGACCACGCTGCGATCCGGCGCCGCCTTGGCCTGCTGCTCGCGCTCGGCCCGGAAGCTTCCGCCGCGGCGCGGGCACCGCCAAGCTTGCCAGACAGTATACGGGCAGTTCCGCTTTAGGCGTTCGGCCTCACTCCACCTGGCGCGAAAAGCTTCGACCTCCGGCAGGTTCGTCATTATGAGAAGCAGTTTGGCGCGATCGGCCTTGTCGATGTCGCCGAAGTCGTGATCGTGGATCCAATGGTGGAAGGCAACGTTGTACTTTTTCCCGCTCGGCTTGTTGGTGCCGGCCGCCACCATCGCCTCCTGGCGGCCGACCAACAACGCTTCGCCGACCGCCACCCAGTCGGCCCAGGCTTTGCCCGCAGCGTTCTTGAGGCGCCCCCACGCTTCGCGGCCGGCCGCCACGGGGTCGTCAGCGGCGTTAGGTAGAGGGCCCCTACTTATCCGTTGCTGGCGCGCGGTCATTTGGAACCGCCTTTCGCCGCGCGCGCCGCCAGGCGCTGCCGTTGCCATGCGGCCACCTCATCTTCTAACCAGCCAACGGCTCTGCCGGTGTCGTTGAGGGGTACGGGCTTAGGAAATTCCCCGCGCTTAATTAGCTCGTCGATCTGTGTCCGCTGCAAACCAACGAACTGCGGCAACTCGCGGCGCCGTACGATTCGATGAAGTCGTTCCATTGTAATTAGCTCCGCCGTTTCGGCCCGAAGGCCATTAGCGTCGCTAACTACTTATTCGCCTTTTCTGTGATTAGGGGAGGAATATATCGTTCGATTTTTTCGCGGAAATAATGGAGCGATTAATTCCGCAGAAGGTAATCCAAAGAGTTATTCCAGCGTGGGCGCCCCATCTCATATCGGATAATAGAAGCCGAAATGCGGTAACGACTTGCGGCATCACTAACCGCCCTCTCTGTTGCCTCACCTCTTGGGATACGTTGTCGGATGTACTCAGTCTTGCGTTTTCTAGCCAAGCGAATAGCAAGCCAGAGGTTTTTCGTGGCTTGACGGGACCTGCGAGGTCTTCCCCGTCCACGCGCGAAATTGTTGCGAAGAGTTATGGCAAGTAGCAATCTGAATGGAATTGCCACACGGTAATCGGAGTCATACTCCTCGATTGCCTCTTGCATGCCCTCAATCATTTCATCGATATGTCTCTGGATCTCCTTGTCGATTTCCTTACTCGCAACTGCGACACCGAAAACTTGTCGATAGAGATCGCGCGCGCCTTCTCGGTCGTGTTCTGCGACCTCTTGAATATGAACTATTTGATCCGGATAGTAAGTGGTCGTCATCTAGTCCTCCTCCGCAATGGGACCAGGGTGGCGGTTGCTTCTCTCGGACGGGCGGAGCAGAACCTCGCCCATTCGGCCATCAGCCTTATCCGTTTGGCAAATAAATCACCTCGTCGATACGCGGCTTCGACCTTGTCGCCAACGACATGCGCCAGGGCCATTTCGACAACGTGGTTTGGATAGTTGGTCCGCTCCGCCGCCCAATCGCGGAAGGTTGAGCGGAAACCATGAACGGTAATATCTTCACGTCCCATCCGTTTAAGGACGCTGGCCATAGCCATGTTGCTTAAGCCGCCGGATCGAGGTCCGATAAAGACAAACTCGTTGTCGTCTTCGCGCGGCAACGCCTGAAGGATTTCCACGGCCCGGCTCGACAACGGTACCTTGTGTTCACGGCCACCTTTGATCCTTCCACTTGGCACCGTCCAGACCTTCCCTGCAAAGTCGATCTCGCTCCAACGCGCGCCCATGGTCTCGCCGGTGCGACTGGCGCAAAGGATTGTGAATTCGAGTGCTCGTGCGGCGGTGCCCTCGCGTTTCGCCAGCTCGGCCATGAAAGTCCCGATCTGCTCATAGGCCAAGGCGGCGTGGTGCTCGACCTTGGCGATTTGACCGCGAGCCGGCAGAACTTCGCTAAGATGCCCCTTCCATCGCGCCGGATTGTCGCCTTGCCGATAGCCGCGCACCGTGGCCCAATCCAAAACCGACTCGATCCGCCCGCGTACCCGGTTGGCGGTTTCGACGCGTGGGTTATCCTTATCGAGCCAAAGCGGTTCGATTGCCTTAAGCACCAAGCCCGTGTCGATTGCCGCCACCGAAAGCTGACCAATCTTCGGGAACACGTAAGCTTTGAGTGTCGAAAGAAACTGCGCGGCGTGTTTTTTGTTCTTCCACTTCCTCTCGTGCGCGTCGAAATACTGCCGGGCGGCTTCCTCAAAAGTGATGGCCCGGGCCGCTGCCAGTGCGGCTTCGGCTCGTGCGGCGCGCTTGGCCTCAATCGGGTCGATGCCATCGAGCAGTTGTAGCCGCGCCGCTCTTGCGCGTTCGCGCGCTGCTTTGAGCCCGACAAGCCCGACCGGGCCAAGGCCGAGCCAACGCTCCCGGCCGTGGCGTTCGAAGCGCAACTGCCAACTCGCGTTGTTGTTGTTGACTACGACGAGCATAAGCCCGCGCACCGCGTTGTCCCCGCCGTCGCGGTAACGGCCGGGCCTCTTTAACGCCCGCGCTACTCGCTTAACCGTCAATGCTCGCTTCGTCGTCACGCGTGCCTCCCTTAGAGAGCCCCGGAGAAACCCCCGGCTCAGCTCCCGGCGCTTACCGGTTCTATTAGGCGCTTAACGGGCGGAATAATCAAGCATTAAATGGATTTGCATAGCAATCGCAGCACCTTAGCGGCGCTCGCCGGTTGTTAACGAGTTAGGCGGAGGCGGCCTCCCTCTCCGCCATGATGCTATCTTAACATATTGATATATCGAACTATTCTCACAACAATCCGCGCCGTGCCCTAGCGTATGCCCTAGCGGATGTGAGCGCGTCATGCGCGGAACGGGCGCTATCGAGCCCTTCGCCGTGGCGGCTTCTCTTCCTCGAAAAACGGCCTAAGCTTTGCCCCGAGAGCTTTGGCGATATGCCACAGCGTCACGATCGTTGGATTTCGCTGGCCCAGTTCGAGGCCGCTGACGTAAGCGCGATCTACACCCATGCGCTCGGCAAGCTTCGCTTGTGAAAGGCCGGCTGCGATCCGCAGCCGCTTCACGTTCCGTCCGACCATGCGCCGCACGTCCTCAGACATGAGCACAGTCGGGCAGGATGTGCATTTAATTGCGACGCATTATAATGCACGCTTTGGGCCTTGCGGGGGGAGATCGTGCGTTCGTCCGTAGCAGTGCTCATTGACTGTTTTGCTTTGTTCGGTTGCGCATCGCGCGTTAAGCGACCATCGAGGAGAGGGCAATCTATTTTAGAACGATGTGTGGTCGCTGCATACATTTCAGCCGTACTTCTGATCGCTGCAACGCCAGCAGTGGCATGTTCCTTTGACACCGATTGCTCTCCAGGGACCAAGTGCGTCAAAGCCTCCGGCAGCATCTACGGTATTTGCGCTGGCGGCCTCTTTCCCGGCAACGGCAATGACCGGCAACCAGTCTTTGATCCACTCGACCCCAATAGAACCGTCGGGAATACTTGTTCATTTGACACAGATTGCGGCCCCGGAAATCGGTGCCTAAAGGGCTCATCAATATACGGTGTGTGCGTGAAGGGCCGCTGATCGAATGGCATACATTTTCGTCCCTCTCGCAATACTTATCGCCTTCATTTGGGCGTTGGTCGTCTTTCCTTCTTTCCGCGTCGTGACCCTCATCCTAGTCGCCTTGGGCGTGATTGTTTATTATTCAGCGCGCGAAAAGCCGGCGTCGGAGCAAAAACGAGAAAAGACGGCGCAAGAGCAAAAGCAAGAAGAGGCTCAGCGAATGACGTTTGAGGCTGAGCGAAGCGCTTTCTGCCAAGCAGAACAAAAGCGATGGGCAATCGTGTCAGCCTCTCAGATTGAGCTTCGCGGCGCGTCTCTGAAACAAGTTCCGCTCTACGGCACGATCAACGAAGACTACGACATCACTGCCTCGGTTAAGAACAAATCGAAGTCTAAGGTAACGGCGTTGCGGTTGAACGTCACCGCGCTCGATTGTCCGATCGTGCCGAACGCGCCTCTTTCGATCGTTCCTGGCGCCGAGAGCGAGGCATCGCACACGCCCGGTGGCGGATCACGTCCCAGCGCAGCGAGGCCGACAGAAGGTGCGCGTGCCGCTGATTGCGACATCATTGGCAGCGGCGACAAAACATTCGACACGGACATTCCAGTCGGTGAGACGCGGCAGATCAAAGGAAAGATTACATTGCGCGACGTTGCTGAGCCGCGGGGAGTGTTCACGGCTAGGTTTGTTGTTAATGGGGTCCGCGCGCCCGTAGATCAATCCGACAAGCTAGCGGTCAATGATGCTCGCTTGACCTGGGTCTATAACTGCGATCAGTCCGAATCTTCAGCCCGGTAAAAAGAACGCCGTTACCGGAGAATGTGCAGCTCAGCGCGTGAGCCCGAGGGACCGCTTCCTAATGGCATGAGATATCGGCAATAGGCCGGTGTCCCCTCTCGCAAGGAGCAGGATCGCTTGCCGGCAAGGCCCCCGCGGGCGCGATTAGCGACCTCCCCTTATCTCCGTCCAGGGGATAGGCCGCGCGGCGATGGGCGGGGCCGCAGCCGCTTGCCGAGGGCCTTCTGTCGGGCCGGGAGATCAGTCCAACGCGTTGTCTGGCGGATCGACGAAGCTCACCGCGATGGATACCCTCGGCGCCTCTTGGGTGCTGCTCAGCTTCGCCTCGACGGCGCTGAGTTTCGGATGGCAAAAAGGCGCCGCGGCTTTGGCGGCCTCAAGCCGCTTCGATTTCGGCTCGCGCGGATCGCGCATCAAGCGCAGAAGAAAATCCAATGGCATTTCGCCGCCAGCTTCGGCTGCCTCAAGCAGAGCGCGCGTTCGCTTGTTGAGTGAACCACGCGGGCGACCACGCGGATTGCCGGACCGGCCTGGACGAAACGGCCGACCTCGCTGCTGTTTTCTAGATTTGTTTACAGCGTCGATTACGGCGCTCGTGTCTCGCAACAGCGCACCCACGGCTTCAATGTTTCCTCACACCAGGCGCTTCAAGACCGCGAAGGTTGAACTCGGCTTCGAGATCGTTCATCTCGCGCAATGCCGACACTGCTTCTAGGTTATTTTGCGAATTTGCGCGCCTCACCGCGTCGCACCACATGTGTGTCAACGCTTGTATATCGCGATCTTTGAAGCGCCTTCCATCCACCAAATAATCATCGATCCAAGGTCTGTCTGTCACGTTGCGGTCTCTCCATTTTGTGGTCACCGAAAGCACGTCATCGGTGATGATGCCGGAATCGTCGCACCAGTTTTTCGTGACGGCTATCGCCATCGCCGTAATTATCGAGGATTTGATCCCCTGCCTTACCGGTTTCGAACCGCCACACCGCCACAGGGCCCGTTCCATGCGGGTTTCTGGCGCTTTTCGAACCGCAACACGTGAATGGTTGTGGCAGTTGGCAATGTGCGGAAAATGCTTGTGCCATCGAGCTTGTGGCGTTGTGGCGGTTCAAAATCCCCCTCCGGGCAGCAGATAGCGCGCAAAAGCATCTTCGAATTGTGCGCGCTGGTAGCCCTTCGGTGTGCCGACGCTTGTGCGAATTGTGCCAGGCGCAATCCCAAACGGCGCCAACAGGCGGGCAAGGCCGTTCGCGGTGAGCGGCTTCCCGGCCTTCCATTCCGCCCACAGCCGTCCTTCGATCGCGATCAGGCTTGTGACCAGCTCCGACGACGATAGCCGGTCGCGTTCTAAGCGGTCGGGTTCGGCGAAGATCGCGCGAATGTCCGCCAGCAACAGCACGCGCACGGATTTTTCGTCGCCGGCTTCTCCGGTGTATTGCACCGCCAGGCGAGCGCGCGCTGGCCAGTTGGCGCCGGCCGTATCGGCGATTGCGAGCAACGGGCGCCAGTTGTCCGCAGCGCGGTTGAACACGCCGGCGGGCACGTCCGGGTCCGTCTCACGAATGCGGTCAGCAACATCGGCCGCCCACCGCGCCAGCTTGCGGGCAAGCTGGTCAAGGTGTTCGGTGCGGTCAAACCGGAAGGGCTCAACCGGTTCATCGGCACGGCGTCGCCGCAACTCGATCGGCACCGAACGGTCGGCGATCGTTCCCGGCAACTTGCCGATCAACGCAATGGCGCAGGCGGCATACGTTGAGAACGCGCGTGGCTCGAAATCCTCGCCGACCGTGCGGATTACGGAGCCGCCTTGCCGATGACCGGAATTGAGGATGCCCCGCAGCTCCTCGTTTTCAGACAAAAACGTGTCGGCTTCATCAATCAAGAGCGTGGGACGGTGAACTTCCACAACGCGAAAGATCGCGGCGGCCGTCGCGTTCGCGGTGGGCAGCGGCCGAACCACAATGCGCGAGAGCGCGTCTAACAATGTTGTCTTGCCGCAACCCTTTTCCGGCGACCTGATTGCGAGTCGCGGTGAAATCCCGAAGCAGTCGACCAAATGGGTATGGGCTGCCCAAAGCGCGACAGTATCCGCCGCCCAATCGGGCATAACCACATGCCGGCGAATGGCGGCCGATAACTCGCCAAGCAGCTCGGCGCCGTTGATCGGCTCGGGCCACGGCTCTGGTTCGCGCAAGCTCAGCGTTCGGCCTTGCTTCTCGTCATCATCAAATTCGTGGCGTCCCGCCGCGACCAGGCGATCGAGAATCGAGGGACGCACATTCAATCGTTTGGCGGCTTCCTTGCGCTCGCGCTCGTATTCGAGCGTTCCGAGCTTTGCGAGTCGGCTGATTTCAGCATCATCGTCGATCGTCGCCTGTCCGTCGTTCACCGCGTCGCACGAAAAGGCACCATCGCCAAGTTCGTTGTTACGATACGGTCGCGCATTCGGTTCAAGCCGGCGAATTTTCACCTTGTCGGCGAGCCGAGCATCCGGCGGCGGACATTCGAGCGTCATGGCGCCTCGCGCTATACGTCGTTAAGATTGCTGCCGCTAACCGGCGCGACGGCGAACGCTTCCCGACCAGCCTCGATCCACCGGGTAGCGCAAGCGTGCGCCGCACTACCGCGCAGCGCGCGCGCCACAGCACTCGGATCGAGCGTCATCGCGTCGCCTCGCGTCGCCCAGCTTTCACGTCTGCTCGATCGGCGGTCTTCACCTCGATTGCCGGGAGCCGTTCGGCCCACCGCTTCAAATCGGCAGCCGAAACCAACGATTTCTTGCCAAGCTTGCGAATTGGAATTTCGCCGCGACCAATCAACTCGTAAAGCTTCGTTCTCCCAACCGATAGCAGTCGGCAGGTTTCAGAAATCGTGTAGAACAGTTTTTGATCCATGAGAGTCTCGCCATTGTTGGCCGGGACCGTCCCGGCGACCTCGCCAGCGCGGACGCGAGCGATGACGAAACAAATGCGCGAAACGTTGAGCGGGAAAACTCGTTATTCGGGGAAATTCAAGCTTTTTTCCCGGAGAAAAACCCGCGGCGATGTTCAGTGCGTGCGCCTTGATGGCCTCACGCATTGTCTTGTCGCTTGGCGTCTTGTGCTGAGGGTGCAGCTCGTTCGCAAAATCCGCGGTTTTCTGCAACAGCTCATCCAATGTTTGCACAGGACCATGCTGGGACGCGTAAGCAGCTAGTCGCGATTTAACGCCGTCCCAATTGTACTCCGGCGGCCGACCGCGCGTCGGTTTTTTGCTTTCTGCAATCGCCGTGTTCTGCACGCCGGCTATCGCGACTGGTACAGGATTTGGGGACGGGCGTTCATGTGACTGACACTCAAGCTTCCACTTGTAGTCCAGTCTTTTGACCCGCCCATCTAGCTCAGAGAGTTTGTCGGTGGGCGTTCCAACATCCCTGCAATTACTGAACGCTTGATCGAGCTGCGGTCGTAGCTCTAACCACCGCGGCTTGATGGAATCTGCCCATTGTTGTTTGCTAGAGCATGTTTCGGCTGGGTTGAATCGGGGGATTCCCCTTAAATTATGAATGGGGGAATCTAGCGGCATTGATTCGATTTTTGGAGGGGATCGATGCCGAGACCTTGTTCACTGGACTT
>Ga0181538_10002269_pt1 | contig 20185 bp, 19 predicted proteins | sample PEATcosm2014_Bin_40_FD_119773 | JGI IMG/M metagenome (GOLD analysis project Ga0181538, IMG submission 119773) | Peatland microbial communities from MTU Mesocosm Facility, Houghton, MI, USA - PEATcosm2014_Bin23_30_metaG | ecosystem: Environmental > Terrestrial > Soil > Wetlands > Peat | place... | reverse complement strand
GGTGGTCCGAAACCACGCCGCTCTCAAAAGCCTTAAGCCGTCCAAACCCACCGCGCTGGTCTTGTATCAGGGCTACGAAGCGCTGCACTACGCGAACATCACCGATATCATGATGATCGACAAATACCTCGTGCCCTGGCTGCCGCTGGCCAGCTTCGGACAGCATGTCGAGATGACGCGCCTGGCGCTTGGCGGGGGCAAACCGCTCATTTCGGTCTTTCAAGCCTTCGACTGGGGCAGCATTTCGAAAATGTTGCCCGGGGAAAAGAACCTGCGCCCGCCGACGCACGAGGAGATTCGGTGTATGACTTACGAGGCACTGGCGCGAGGGGCCACGGGCCTGTTTTACTTCGCCTTCGATGCCGGATGGAAAATGCGGGAGCACCCGGAGACCTGGGCGGCGCTGAGCAACGTCGTGCAGGAGGTGAATAAGCGACTGCCGCTGTTCCAAGCCGAGCACCAATGGTGGGCGAAGGAGCATCAATTTGGCAAACCGGCGCACCGTTTCAACGCTGCGCTGCAGAGCAGTGTCACTTCCTGCCTGTTGCGGGTGACTGGTGCCAATGCCGTGGTCACGACCGGCGATTACATCCTGGCGGCGAATAATGCCGAACGTTCCCAACAATACAGTTTCGCCCTGCCGCGGCCAAGCGAAGCGAATCCAAAGTCCAGAGTCCAAAGTCAACAGCCAAATGCAAATCGACCGCCAGAGGCAGCCGGTCGCGGGAGGATCGGCGGTAGGAGGGGGAGAGCGGAATCCGGTGCCGGCTTTGGGAGAAGAACGCCAGGTCCTATCAGAGAATGGCAGGATCCAGGACGACTTCCCGCCCTACGGTATACACGCCTATGGGCCGCTGCCGATTGCTCATTACGGAGGAATGCCATAGCGCACCCAGTAGCCGAGCAGCTTGAGGTATTCTGACAGGACCCAGACGCGCTCATATTTGTCACGCCAGTGACCTTTCGGGCGGTCGAGCACTTTCGGTGAAGCGGTGAACTCGATCTCCGGTGCGTAATGGCGGAAGCAGTTCAGCGCCCGGCGGGAATAGAACCAGGCGGTAACGATGACGGCGCGCGTGAGGGCCGGTAGTTCTTTTCGCCTCCTAAGACGACGAGGGCATCTCCCTTCCCGGTGCCGTTCTCCACACAGAGGATCGACTCGGAAAAGTAGAGGCCGGCGACCGACAAGAATAAGGCTGCCAGACTCAAACCGAGGGCGACACGCAGCGAAAGCCTGAGGCGCGACCGACTATAGCTGCTCATTGCGGGTCCGCCCGCGCCGCAGCTCATAGGCTTTGAAGACGCTCATCATCTCATACGACGCCAGCAGCCGGCAAAAGACGTAGCCCGCGTAGCCATCGAGGAAGCCGCGCTTGAGAATGTAACTGTAGAGGAACCGCAAGGTTGGGCGGAACGGCATCCACCGTGACCACTCCCGCAGCGCCCTGCGCTTCGCCAAACGGCTGCCGATGGCTTGCGCTTCGCGGTCTGCCCCACGCCGCATCACCTCCACCTGCGCTTCCCAATTTGAGTAGCGGTTATGCTTCTCAATCCAGGTGTAGATATCAGGGTAAGCGAAGTGGAGCATATCGTGTTTCAGGTACGCGGTGGCGCCGTTGAGCACTACGTGTTCATGCACTTCGTTGTCCCCTGAGCCGGTGTCGCCGACATGCAGCCTCTCGTAACGGCCCAGACGGTGCCGAAAAAGCCTGAGGTTCCAACTGGGATAATAGCCGCAATGTTTGATCCATTGGCTCATGAACATGAAGCGGCGGTTGATGAAATAGCCGTCCGCCGCTGGTTGCCGCACCGTGGTTTGCATCTCCTCGGCTAGCTCGGGCGTGATGCGCTCGTCAGCATCGAGAATCAGCAGCCATTCGTTTTTCCACGGCACATTTTCCAAGGCCCAGTTCTTCTTCTTGGGAAACTGACCGTTCCACTTGAAATCCACGATTTGAGCGCCACGGGCACGGGCTGCCTCAAGCGTGCCCTCGCGGGAGCCCGAATCCACTACCACCACATCATCGGACCACGACACCGAGCCCAGGCAGTCAGCGATATTGCGCTGCTCATTCAGCGTTGGAACCAAGACCGAAATGCTCATGAGGGTCTCAGTTATCGCTTCTTGATAGGACGCGCTGGGTTGCCGGCGACAACCGTCCACGGGGCGACGTCTTTGATGGCGACCGCGCGGGCACCCACGATTGCGCCTACGCCCACCGTGACGCCCGGCCCAATGAACGCGTCGGCGCAAATCCAAACCTGGTCACCGATGGTAATGGGGGGCTTAAGCAGCGGCATGTCGGCTCCCGTATAGTCGTGGGTGCCAGCGCACAAATGCGCGCCGTGGGAGATCGTGACCTTCTGCCCGATGGTAACCGGGCCGAGGTTATAGACGAGCGCGTTCTCTCCGATGGCACTCCAGTCGCCGATGCTCAGGTTCCAGGGTAAGTAAATTCGCGTGGACGAGTAGGTATGCACCTGTTTGCCAATCTTCGCGCCGAAGCACCGCAGGACAAAGCTACGCCAGCCGAAGCAGAGACGGGGGCTCGACCGGAAGAGCCACTGCCCCACCCCCCAAAGCACCCGCCGGACCAGTTCGCCCTTTGTGTATTTCTGGGCGTGGCGGTTCTCGGCGATTTCAAGCATCGGTTTCACAAAGGCTTACGGGCCACTGCTATCATGGATTTCAGCATGGGGGCGAACCGCCCGGTCCGGTGAAACTTAATATGCGTAGTGTTCATGCAATTACACTAGAGGGTTTGCTGCCACTGCTCAGAACCCAATCGTAAACGGCTTTCATTTCTGCCGCCACTTTCGGCCAGGTAAACCGATCACGCACCAGTTCCCGCCCCTTATCTCCCATCGTACGGAGTGCGGAAGGCGGCGCGCGGAACACGTCTTCAAGCGCTTGCGCAATGCTCTCTGCGCTTGCCTCGATTCGCAGTGCGGCTCCAACGGCAAAAGCTTCCGGTAGATTGCACTCGGCGGTCATCAGCACCGGCTTGCCATAGGCCCAGGCCTCCAACACGACCATAGGCAACCCCTCGCTGAACGACGGCAGGATGAACGCCTCGCAGCCTCGGTAACAAGCTGCTTTCTCCTCACCGAACTGGGGGCCTAAGAAAAGCAGGGGACAGCCGTTCGATGTTGGATGTTCGATGTTGGATGTTCGATGTTCCCGCACGTCCATCCACGCGGTTCCCAATTCTGTGGCGAGGCGATTCAGCTCGTCTTCATGGCCCCCCTCGTCCCACCCGGCGATTGCCAGGATCCACTCTGAGGTCTGACCACCGACCACCGACCACCGACCACTGACCTGTTTCCATGCCTTGAGCAAGTTGGCCAGGCCCTTTTTGGGATGGATGCGTCCCAAATAAAGCAGGATCTTCCGCCCCGCCGCAAATCGCTGAAGAGCTGAACTCTCAACCCTCAACTCAGAGCCCTCAACTACCCCTGGCAGATCAATTCCATTCGGAATGACACAAATCGGATTGCGCAGACCATAGGCACGCATGGACCTGGCTTCAGACTCGCAGAGTGCCCGCAGGCAGGCGGCCTGGCGTAGGTGGCTTCCTTCGTAGAGCATCCGTGCGGCGCGCTTCTTCCAGGCCGAATTTCGCAGCGCCCACGGATCCAGCATTCCATGAGGCGACACCAGGTACGGGCCACCACACTTCTTATGCCATGCCAGCGCCGCGATCGAGGGATATTGCCAAATACCGTGTGTGTGAATGATGTCGCACCTCAGCTCAAGCAACTTCCGGCACAAGGCCGGGGCATAGCCGAAATCAGTCGGCCCCAGTACTCGGAAGTGATAAGCTGTAACGGGCGCCCAAGCCGCCAGGTCGCCTGACGTGAACTCGTCCTGAGTTCCCAGCATGCTGACCGCCATATCTGGAATTTCAGCCAGGCATTGATCCAGGCGCTGCATACTGTCAAACAGACCGCCTGCTTTGCGGGAAAGGCTTGTGGTGACGGATGCCGTTCTCACCGATGTGCCAAAGCTGTCAAAAGCAGCCGGTCAATCCACGTCGAGCGCGGACGGGGCATGCGCAGCGCCGTCTCCACCGCTTGTTGCAAGCCCGAGGCGAATCGTTCCGTACCCCAGTCGGCGATGATCAGGCGACTGGCCGTAGCCATAGTTGAGAGTTGAGAGTTGAGAGTTGAAAGTCTCAACATCAATTGGGCGAGTTGCTCCACATTGTACGGATCGAAGGTGAAGCCGTTGACGCCTTCCTGCACGAGGTCGGGAGCGCAGCCGCAACGATCTGAGACCAGCACCGGCAGACCCGACGCCATAGCCTCGTTCACCACCAGGCCCCACTGCTCCGTCGTGCTCGCATGGATGAAAGCCGAAGCCAGGCCATAATACGCTGGCAACTCGGGGTACTGCTTGAAACCTGGCAAGAGCACGTGGCCGTGCAGGTTGAGAGTTGAGAGTTGAGAGTTGAGAGCCGAACGAAGCGGCCCATCTCCAAGCAGCACAAGAGACCACGGGGCTGCGGGAGCACAGACCAGGGACCACTGACTACTGACCACGGACCGCGGGCCAGCGGAGGTTGTACAGTGTTCCCATGGCCCTGTAGTCTGTGGTCTCTGGTCTGCGCACAGCAAGCGATACTGCGCATAGGCTTCAATGAGTCGAAACAGGTTCTTCTTCTCCACAAACCTCGCCGAAGCCAGGAAGTACCTTTCCGGCAATCCGTGCGCCTTTCTGCTTTCCGCTGCCTTGTCTGCAAAATGCTTGTTATCGATAGCGTCGTAGCCTGAGAAGATCCGGTCTCGTGGCATGCCAAGCTTCGCCAGATAGTCGCCCTGGGGCCGCCCACCCACCAGTGCGCTTGAGAATAGCGCCACGAGGCGGCGTTTGACCCACATTTTCCAGGCGACTTGGCGCTCGTCCCACAGATTGCTCTCCGACATAACCACCGTAGGTACGCCTTGGCGCACGCACCACTGGAGTGCTGCGAATGCCGCCCTAATCGACCAGCCTGGGATCGCGGCCGCATCCGGCCGGAGGTCATCCAGAGCCGCGAAAACCCTCCTTCGGAGCCTTGGCTCGCTCGAACCGTTGGTCGTGGACTGAGCCATTAACGGCACGAGGCGGAATCTTGTTCCATCCTGAGGCCGCTCCCAAGCATACTCGGCGCTGTTCTCGCGGACTTCGATGGCCGCGACTTCGAGGATCTGAGCAGCCGCATCTAATCGAGCACGGTGGTAAGGGCCGAGGAAATCAAACAGGACCGCCACTTTCATGGAATTCGGTTACCCTGTGGCTGCTCCAGGTGCTCAGCAACGGCTGGCTTCGGACCCGCGCTTCGAGGAGACTCCCTTTTCCGCCACTTCAATCGTCGCTCCCGGAGGCCCGCAAGGCCATCGCGCGCCACAGGTGCACCCCTCGGAACGCGGCTCCACCATAGCAACGGGCCGGCGAACAGGGTGATACTGGCCAGTAAATTGACAAAGGTCCACAATTGGGTGCTGAACGTCATGACGGCCTGAAGTGTGCACAACATTAGCACGAACTGACGCAAAACGCTGTTCCTTACCGCCCCTTCCCAAGCACAGCGCATGAAGGCCCCCAAACCGAAGAACAATCCGCAGCCAAAGTAGCCGTAAGCCATGAAGGCCTCGCCGATGCCTGTTTCGCAAGTACCCACGGATTTCTCGAAGACAGCCGGTTGAGCGTCGTCGGCCAAAGAGAATCGCAGGGACTCTTTGAATTCCCGCCCTACAATTTGTGCTGGCACATACCCAAAAACCAACTGGTTCCAGAAGTGGAGACCATAAGTATAATGGCCCCACTGGGCTTTGGCCTCCATGAATTTGGCGGCGTTGAAGACCTCTACAAATTGCCGGTCTCGAGCCACGCCCCACAAAGTGAGCGAATTCAATGGGTTTCCTGCCCGAATAGCTTCAATCCGCTCGCTCAAAGGCTGCTCAACCGTCGCCCGGATCGTGCCGATGTTAAAGCAGAAGACCGCCATGCCAAACACGCCCAGCAGCATCAACCAGAAGGGAATTGCCCATTGGCGGTAGAAGAATAGCAGCATACAGATGACTACCATGATCTCACCGGTGGGACTACGCCGGCCTATCAGGAACAACTGGTAATAGGTCCACAACTGCGGCAGCACCAGGACTAGAAGCAACCAATCCTTTGCCCGCATAAAGACGATCGCGGCCAGGATGGCGCCATAGCGCCCGACAAAGGCCAGGGTCAGAAAGATAGTGGCAATTCCGGTCATTCCGCCTTTTTCTGGGTCAAATTCAGGGGTCACCGCGCTGTATCTCCACGTAAAGAATCCTCCTAGGGCGACGAGGATGAGGGCGGAGGCCGCCAGCCGGCTGGGATCAAACCGCATCAAGGCGGGGTGTTTTGATCCCCACCGCCACTCGTAGCCTGCCCACGCCGCCAGCAGGCACAGGATGGCCATCACCGAAAACCGTGCGAGGGACCGTGCCGAGACCTCCCCCGGCTGGGTGTTCAACGAAGCCAAAGGCAGGGCAATCTGATATATCACCGTCAAACCCGCCAGGCACGGAAACTGGAGCCGGTAGTCCTTGCGCCAGATAGCAGGGACAACCATGGCGGCCGCCACCGCTACAAAGATGCCGAATAACAACCAGTTCATGCGGAGATTGAATCCTGCGATGGCATCGCGCCGGCGAGGGCGGCAAGCAATCGCTGGCCGTAGGCCGCCACGGTAAACTCCGCGGCTCGGGCTTTGGCTTGGGCCGACATCCGCGCCCGCAACTCCACGTCTTGCGCCAACTCTTCGATCCGCCTGGCAATGGCAGTGGCGTCCCGGACCGGCACAATAAAACCTTCCAGGCCATCGCGCACCACGCTGCCGGCATTGGGCGTGCAAACCACCGGCAGACCGTATCCCAACGCCTCATAGATCACCGTGGCCGATCCCTCGCAGAGCGATGGCAGGAGAAATACGTCCGCCCAGCCATACTGCGCTGCCATCGCTGGCCGCGGTACTGGCCCCAGGACCTCAACTCGTTGTCGCAAACTATTCAACATGCTTTTTGGTAGGCCGGTCGCCGAGCCTACCATGCGGAACTTGGCTCTACCTTGCAAAAGCTCAACAGCCTGAAGCACGTAATGAGAGCCCTTTTGAAGGCAGACCCTGCCGGCCACCAGCACCCGAAGGGGCTGGTTCAATGCCGGTTTTGTTCCCAAGTTCTGACATCTGACATTTGACTTCTGATTTCGGGCTTCCACGTCCACTCCGTAAGGAACGACCCGGATCCTGGCCGGATCGGCGCCCTCCTCGACCAACCCGGACCTTACGAACTCAGACGGGCAGATGATAACGTCGGCGGCCGCCCATTCGTTTCTCTCCCTCTCTCCGTAGGCGGCATTGGCTTGAGCCGTGTCCGGGACCGTGCCCCACTCCGGAAAGCGCAATGATTCCTCGCGGACCAAGCGCATTTCTTTGAGGTGTGGCGAACTGCATTGTTCCAGGCAGCCCAACGCGCCGGTAGAGCGGCACCGTTCCAAGATTTCGAGCCCGGCACTGTTGAACACGTAGGCGGCATCCCAGGAACTGTTGAGATTCTTTGCCACGCGGTTGGCTAAGGCGCGACTAGCCCATAGATGGGCCAAATCGCTCTCCTCGGCGGAACGGGCGGCACGCAAGCGCCGCTGGTACTCCAGGCCAAGGAGCGGAAAAGAATGCACAAAAGCCCTGGGGATCTCCGTCAGCCGGCGCTCTAGAAGCCTTTCGAGGCTCCCCTTCCGTAATCGGGTCGGCAGCAGGCTCAAGAGACGTGGCAGACCCTTCGATGCACAAATGTCCGTAAAGAAGCCGGAGAGCATTCCCGCCTTGTGCAGAATGCGCGGCACGGCATAGTGCATCCGCGCCCCCAGTTGGGCGACGACAAAGCGATGCGGTGGCATGCAGCTAAACTTCACAGACGGCGGTGGAGGTTATTCACGGACCGTGAATTGAGTTTCACCTTGTCGCCTGGCCAAGCTGATCGAGGGCGGCTATCAATCGCCGGCCATGGACCTCAAAATTCAGGTGTTCAAGAAAAGCCTTGCGGGCCCGCAGTTTCCACTCTGCCAAAGGCGTGACGCCTTCAACCACCGCCCGGAATGCGTCGGCCAGCGCTACTGCGTCACGGGGATTGCAACATTTGCCAAGCCCATGGCGGTAGGTGACGGATTCGAGGTTGGGTTGATCGGAGGCCACGAAAGGGATGCCGCAGGCAGCCAGGAGTGACAGTTTATCCGCGTTGCACATGAAGTATCCGCTGCTTTCGGAATCATCATAGAAGATGGCCCCGGCATCAGCCGAGGAGACATAATCCAGCAGCCGAAGGAAGGGCACCGGTTCCAGAAATCGGACCCGGTTAGAAATCCCCGCTTCCACACAGGCGGTGAGGCATCGCCGATACGCAAAGCCCTCACGGTAGAAAAGCACCAGCCGGTAAGATTCTGGCAACCGGCGGAATCCCTGAATCAATTCCCAAGTCATGCGCTGGGCTGACTCGGCATTGGAAACCACGGTGGGGTAAATGATGATTCGGAGTTGTGAGGTGTCTGCCGCCCCGGCCAATTCTTGGCGTACCGACGCATTTGGTGTTGGAATCGGAATGGCCGTGGAAAGACAATTCTGCACCCACAAGGGCCTAGTCTCTAAACGGTACAATGTCTGTTGCATCCGCGCCCGCGCCCGGTCGGTGTTCACAACCAGATCAGCCCTTTGACAAACCTTCCGCTCCAATCGCCTATGCGACTCGGTAACGAGACCCGGCTCGAGCCAATCAAAGGTGTGATAAACAAGTCGAGCCCCGCGCCACCCCAAGCGGCTAAACGTTGCGAGCCACAGCGTGGGCAGGGTCCAGCTATCAATCACGTACAGCAGATCAAACGCCTGCCTTTTCAAATAGCGCCGGAGCCGATTTCCGCCGCAGAGCCGTTGCTTCAGCTTACCCGCAAACCCACTGCGGTTGCCGACTGCCAACCCGGTGACGTGGATAGCCTCCCGCAATCCGGCGACTTCCTCATCACTCGGCTCAACGCACACAACTCGAACAGTGTGGCCCGCGTCCTGGAGGAAATTCACCAAGGTGATCACGTGAAACATCGACGCAATCCTCGTTTGGCGGACCACCTGGATGCGAAATGAGCAATTCATGCGCGCCCGGTGGTTGCTCAGTATCCTTTCCTCACGACTCACCTCCGGCCTGCTTCGTGAATACTACCGAAACGACGCCTAGAGTAGAGTGCATCTCGCTCAACGCTATGACGAGCTTGTATTCCGCTGAGAGGTATTTGGGCAAATCTTCAAAATAATCATGATGGAAACGCATGTAGTCTCGCGGGACGGAGTGCTTGTGAAAGCTTGGTGTATGAGTTTGAAGATAAAGTCTGCCCCCTTGCTTAAGCAGCGCCGCCATGTTGGCTATCGCCGTTGTTGGGGCAATGACATGCTCTAGCAGTGCCTGGCAAATGACCGAGTCATACCTATTTTCCGCAATACCCTCAGGAGGCTTGCAGCAAACGTCCCAGGTGAAATGGGGCCGGTCTTCAGCTTCATACCCCATTAGGTTCGAGAAAAGATCACACGAGATAAACTCCGTATTCGGATAGTAGCCTCGCATAGCTTTACTCACCTTAATTGACTCGGAAACCAGCAAACATTTCGCGCCAAGACCATAATTCTCCCAGTAGCCGCGCAGGACGGGAAGAAAGTGGCCGACTATGTTTGGCACCGCCAAATGGAGTGCTGTGCGCGAGAGCTTTCCAGAACTGGACCAGCGATATACGCCGCGAGGTTGCAACCCTCCTCTGGCCATTACTTCGTTCCGAAGCATGCGGTAAACTGTTCGGATCGCATTCATATAGGATCTTCGGTGTCGGGTATTAATCCCCTCTTCTATTGGGCCGACGAGGATGATCGAGCCTCGATGGATTATCGCCGGGGGCACCCGCTAGATCTTGGTTTATCTCCCAGCGCGCTTGTCAGGCTGACGAATACCGTGCGATGAATTCCTCAATTGAGGGAGACAACAGCAGCGGGGCGGCTTCTCGAATCTTGTGCAGCGGCCAGTTCCACCAGGCGATCCGTTCCAAGGCTGAAATCTGTTCAGGTGTGAACCTCAGCCGCGCAATGCGTGCCGGGTTCCCCACCACGATCGCATAGGGGGGTACGTCCTTAGTGACGACGCTGCGGGCCCCAATCACCGCGCCGTTGCCGATCCTCACTCCGCTGAGGAGGGTGGCCGTGTCGCCGATCCAGACATCGTTTCCGATCTCCACGTCCTCTTTGCTGGCGACCATTTGGTCCGGCGTTTCAAGTTCCGGCAATGCAAGGCGAAGAGGATATGTCGTCACGTGAGTCGGGTTGTGCTCTCCACCATCCAAGAAGATCGTCGTGCCTCCCCCAATGGAACTGAACCGACCAATTCTCAGATTCGCCTTGTTGCTCCAAGCCAGCACTTTGACACGGCCGTATGTCCAGTCGCCGATTTCATATTTAGCCAGCCAAGGATCATCATTGCAGAAAGGCGAACGCCAGCGGGGTGGAGTGAGCTTGAATTTCAGCTTGCGCCACCGAATAAGCCATTCATTCACGGGCCGCCTCCTTCATACTTGCCAAAAGCTTTGAGGCACAGGTTTCCCAAGTGAATTGTTGGACTCGCTGGAAACCCAGCTGGCGATACTGCTCTCTCCTTTCTATGTTGTCCAAAGTGAGTAGCGCCTTGAATACTTCTGTCGGTCGAGTTGCATCCACCAGTATTCCCGCTTCGCCAACGATTTCTGGAAGGGCGGCGAATCGCGCCGCGATGACTGGTGTCCCGACCGCCATTGCTTCAATAACCGGAATTCCAAAAGTCTCATAGCGTGAGAGCATGAGCAGAGCTCTTGCTCCTTTGATCAGCTTTAGAAGCTCATCGCCTCCGACATAACCTTTGAGCAGTACATTCGGCAACTTCTCCGCTTCGGAAATGAACCTTGGATCGCCATATCGGCCTGCCCCAATGACCAGACTCAGGTTTGGAGCTGATTTTGCAAGATAGCGGGCAAGGGCAATCAGGTGTTCCGCCCCCTTCCTTGGCTCCAAGGCGCCAACACTCAAGATATAAGGTTCGGAAGCTGGCTTGCTGGATGCAACGCATTGACGAGCTTCAGCCAAAAACACGTCTTCTACACCATTTCCAACGACGGCGATGTGGGAAGGATCGGGTCCCACCAGCGCGCAGATCCGGCCCTTCAGGAATTCGGATACGGTGCAGATCAGATCGGCGTGATTGATAATCGGGCGGAATACTCTGGCCATGCGGCGGCGCGTTTGCAGATTCTCGCTTGCATTCGACCACGGCAGTTCCTTTTCGAACCAATTTACGCAGTGAATGGTAGCGGCAACTTGGGCATTTCTGGCGGGAACATACACTTCCGTAGGGGAATAAACCCAGTCCACGTTTCCGCACCAAACGTCAACCGGCGGCCAGTTGAAGGTGCGCCAAAGGAAATGCAACACCCGAGACGGCAAAGGAATTGTCCGCACCGGCAGGCCGCTCAGAGGCGAGCCAAGTGGCATCTGGCCGTTCGCCGCCAATTGATCCCGCGCCGCGAGTAATACCGCTTCAACTCCCCGTTTCCGACACAGGCAAAACGCCATGTTGGTGGCGTGCTTCGCCTGGCCGGTCGGATTGGTGAAGGCTTTAGGAGTGAGGTAAATGCCAACGTGCATATCACGACCCCATCAATCGATGGTGGACGTAACGCGAATGGGTTTGCGAATGTGATGTGAATCAGGCATCAGGGAGCAAGACGACGTTAGCTAGGGACATTGCCTCCATATCGGCGGCTGCAAGCTTCGCACCCGGTCTGCCATCATCATTCAAGACATGCGGGGAATAGCGGGCGGTTTCAAATTCGCGGTAGAGATGGGCGGGCGAGAGTCCGACAGCTCGCAGGTTCGTGGGGCAAATCTCGATCAGAATCGCTGCTATTTTTCGTTCTTTCAAGAGCGCCCTTGCGCCTTGCAACACATACGGCTCCATGCCCTCAACGTCCACTTTGAGGAAGTCAATGCCCTGGATAACCTGTCCATTGCAGTAGCCATCAAGGCTTACCAACGCCACTAACTGGCTGCTGGCCGCGCTATTCGCCGATGGCCTTCCCGGCAAGGCCAGGTGGTTAGTGGCTGGCGAACTCTCCTCAATATGAAAGGTCGCCAAGCCTTGTTCCTTTCCAACCGCGAGGCAGTTCAGGTAAGCGCGATCGAGCAGCCCATTGAGTTTCACGTTGTTCTTCAAACGGCCATAAGTCTCGGGAATTGGCTCAAAGGCATGAACCTGACTTGCCCCCATGTCCGCAAGGAAACAGGTGAACGCACCTAGATTTGCGCCCACATCAAAAGCCACAGCTCGTCCTCGCTTCCCTTCCAAGCACCGTTTGATAAAAAGCTGCTCCTGTTTAGGCAATATGCCTTGCAAGGACCAATATTCCGAAAAATTAATCCAGCCTCCGATTCGGACGTTGGCGCCCAAAGTGAGCAATGGTGGCTTGCCAGTAATTAACCTAGCCACGAGCCAACGCGCATAGGCTGTTTGCATTCGTCGGCTCGACGACAACAGTTTAAGCTTCTGAGGAAAAGTGGCCATGAGACATCGGTGGTTGGGCAATGGACCGTGTGTGTCCATCAGCCGCCTGGGAGTTGGCCCCGTTCACTTGGGTGTAAAGCTCCACGGCTCTCGAATGCCAGGTGTTTGCCGCGATATATTCTCGGCGGGCCTCCAAATTCGGCGCCTCTTTCAGCGACAACGCCGCGCCCAGCAGGCGGCCGAAGTCTTCTTTATCTTTTCCGATGCTGACAAAGGGAGCATGGTTAAAAGCCTCGGCGATAGCCGTGCTGACAATGGGACGTTCGGTGGTTAGGTAGTCGAACAAGCGCAAAGGCGAGCGCCGGTGGTTGTGCTCACTGAGGCAAAGCGGGTTGATGCAAACGTTAAACCGCCGCAAGTAGGCCGGCAGATGCGCATGCGGTTTGGGGCCAAGCCAGTGAACATTGGGGTGGGCGAACACGGCCTCAATGGGGTTCGTGGCGGCCCTTGACTGTTCTTTGAATCTCGGACCGATAAATACAAAATGAACATGGGGGAAACTCGCGCTGAGGTGCTCAATCAACTCCCAGTCGTAAGCGCTGCTATGGATCTGCCCTACACAACCCACACGTGGCTTTCGCACTGATTCTAGATCTTCCTCGGCAGCAGCTTCACCCTCGGGACAGGTTTGTCCTGGGGACCATGCAGTGGCCATCGGGAGGTAGCACACTGGTGTCTCCGCCAATTGATGCAAATCAGTCATCACCCGCTTTGCCACACCAAAACCAACATTACATCCGCGCAACAACCGGCCCTCCAAGGCGATGGTTTTCTTGCGATCCCAACCGTAAAACCGAAAGGTATCATGGGCGTAATAGGCCTTTGCTGGACAGTCCATCTGTTCTGCCACCTTGGCATACCATGGCAAGGTAAAGAGAACTGCATCGGGCTTGCCGCAGCAACGTATAGTTTTCCTGATCTGCCTGGCCACCAGCCACGATGAAAGCGCGAAGGCTCGATGCCAACTCGGAACAGACACACTAATATCATCCCACGTTCCAGATACTCTTTCGCTCCGGCCGACTTTCTGGAACTGACCTCGCAAGCCGCCGGGAAACGAAAAGGCATTGCGAATCCGGAAGCCATGAATCCTCACGCCCAGCGGCATTGCGTGGAGCAGTGACCGAATCCAGGAAGCCTCAGAATCCAGCACGAACAGTCTGCTGATACCATTGCCTGGTGGGGTTTTCATCCGAACGATGACCTTTAAGATCGGCCGCCACGGCAAGAAGGCGTCAACGGTTTGTCCGCTTCCCAATACTGAGACCAATCCGGCGGGGCGAAGTCAAAGCGGGCGGGATGGGAATCGAGTGAACCATATTTTGAGGCCGCATCTCGATAGGTGGACTGCCGGATGTCGGTGAATCCGGTCTCATTCAATACTTGGCGCAGCGCTTTCTCTGAATAGATGAACCGGTGTCCATGGCCGTAGAAGATATCGTTCATTTTCTGCACGGCGGCGGGATCGGATAGTGCCTGTTGGGCAAAGTAGTCCAAGCTGGGGGTCGTCAAGCGCAGCGTGCCGCCGGGTTTGAGGATTCGGAGGCACTCGGCCAGCATTTGGCGTCCCGCCTGCCGATCAATGTGTTCAATGACCTCCTCCGAATACACGACATCCACAGTTGCCTCGGGCAGTGGCAGTGGCCTCGTCACATTCATGAATGCGTCAGCGCGCGGGTTAACGTCCGCTGTGAGCCATCGACTTGACAACACGCCGCCACCACCGAGATTTAGGATATGCGGGCCAGGCGATGCCAGCCAACCCCGGAGATAGCGGCGGGTAACAAGCGGCCCTACCCATATCCAAAGTCGCAACCATCGTCTTCCGGCATAGCTACAAAGCGCATGCAGCCACCCGTAACGGGCCGAATAATAAGCTAATTTCTGCCACATTCCAGGAGGCGGAATAAGAAGCCCCGCTAGGGGATCGGTGGCCGCTGCAACAGGCAAATGAGTTTCCATGGCAGAGTGATGGGATGCGCCGGACCGGAGCGTCGGAACGGAATATTTCCTGGCTATCATTGCGCTTCCGACGGGGTTGCCACGCCGGCGATGCTGAGACGCGGACTCGACCAAACATATGTCGTGGCACACCAGAATACCCAGGCACCATTTGCGATGTAGGCCAGCAGGCGTGCGGTGGCCAGCCCGAATGCGCCCCACCCCACGAACGCCCATGTGCAGCCAAAATAGAGCACCCCATAGCTGGCGTACGTAAAGAACACGACCCACATCCGTCCCGCAGCCGTGATCGCTTGGACCGGTGGGACCTGAACGGAGAGTATTCCTGCGGTCAGCACCGTCACCACCAATGTCGGCCACCCCCCACGAAACCCAGCACCGTACAAGGACATGATAAACGGACTGGCGCAGGCTACGAGCAAGATAACCGGTGCAACGGCGATGGCATTAGCTTTTACGGCAAGAGCAACGATTTTCTTCTGGCTGCGCCCTCCCGGCTCACCAGCTTGGCTTGAAAGCAGCGGCAAAAGCACTTGGGCGAGAACACCCGGCAGGAATGTAACTGCGTTAAACCAACTCATTGTGACATTGAAAACGCCCATCTCGGCGTAACCATTTGCGCGATTTACCAGTAATGCAGCACATGCCCAATTCACTGGGCCAAGGATGGCACTGCAAAGGACGCTGGGCAGGCTGAACCGCCAAAGAACTCCCCATTGGTCCGGTTGCAGTTTGGCGGAAAGAGAGACACCCGCAGCCGCCGCCTCGCGTCGGAGGGCCAAATGGCTGAACACACAGTTCACCGCGATGCTTCCGACTAACCCCCACACCGCACCCAGCAAACCCAACCACCAAGCGCCACCGACCATGAGGGGGAAGCTTAATAAACCACAGGCGAGATTAACCCGCGCAATCGTCTTGAACGCTTCGAATCCCGACAATGCCCCGCTCTGTGCCCCATTTACTGAACCGAGGAGCAAGAGCACGGAGCCCACCCGGATTAAGCCCGTCAAGTGCGGAGCTGCCAAGGTGTGCTGCGCGAACCAAGGCGCAAGCGCCCACATCGCCAACATCATCACTGTGCCGCTCATCCAAGTCGCCCACGCAGAAAGGCCCAGCATCGCCCCTGCACGCTGCGGATCCTGGTTTCGATACTCGGCGACAAATTTGGTCGCAGTCAGGCCCATGCCCAGTCCAGCAAAAGCGCTGAATATCCCCACTGTGCCCTGAATGATTCCCAGCTCACCCATGCCGACCTTGCCCAGCATCCGAGCCACAAGGACAGACGACACCAAGCTCAAGGAGCGCGAGAGAAGCGTTCCAACGAGGGACCAGAACGCACCTTTCGCCAGGCGATAGCCAAGGGGTGACGCCTCGATGCGCTCTTTGTGCTGCCGCAGAAAAGGCGGGCACAATGCCTCTACAGTTGCTTTAAGCGAAGGCATGCATTTGGGCCGCCCGAAGATCTTGGCAGCAGTGGAATCACGCGCAATTTATTGAGTTGAGTAAACGCCTTTTGTGGAACTGGCCGCTCTATCCTTTCGCTGCATTCCGCCCGACTCATACTGGCAGCGATCCTTCAGGCTGAGGAGGGGTTGTTCGAAGGCCACGCAATGAATTTGACCGCCTGCAACGCCGGGTACGCTTGTTCCCGCTAAGACGAAGAACGAGCCGAAGGCAGCCCCAGCAACCGGCAGCACCAACCGGCGCGTGCATTGCACCACGCTCTGCCATTGAAAGGCGCTGACTTCGGCGTCAAGGATCTGGGTTGCATCGGGAGAGTCGGTCAACTCCCCGGCCTCTTGCCGCGCATTCAACTTCCCGACCCTCATAAGCTTCACTGCTTGCTCCTCGCTCTTCATCGGCTTCAGACAAGCTGCCGCCCTTGGTCGTTTGGCAAGGTTTTCGCCAAAACCAATCTCGCTTCTCGCCAGAGAACTGGAGGTGCCATCCAACCCTTCAGTCCTCCCCTATGTCTCTCGCCGCCATCTGCTGACTGGCCACTGGCTACTGGCTGCCGGAAATGGTCTTACAGACTTGTCGTCCGGCTGTCCTAAGGTCTCTCATGCCGGCTATCTCCCGAGGATCTTCACCACCAGCGGCAGAAAACGCCTGCCGTTCCGGCCCCAGCTTTGCAGCATCTTGACCCGGCCATTGATGCGCGCGCGCTGTCCCGGCGGCAGTTGTCGGACCATCTCGGCGATCCGTTCGAGCCGCGCCTGGCCATTATCAAACTGCGGGACAATCTGGTCCCGCAGAAAGCGGGTCGCCAAATTGCGCAATTCGGCGACGGCTTCATAATGGATACGGCGCTCCCCGGCGACGTAAACCATTCGCACGGCGCCCATGTTGCGTAGGAATTTGAGCCCCTGGCTCGCGGAGCCTCTGCTGAACTGAAGCCGCTCAATCAAATCGTCCATCGCGAGCGGGCGCGCGGAAATGAAAAGCAAGCCGTAGATTTCCGCCAAAGATCGCGGCTGCCCGAGCAGCCGTGAAAGTTGGACAAAGAAGTCAATGATCTCCGTCTCCAGCGGGCTGAGCCGAGCAGCCGGCTTAGGCGCTTTGAGCAGCTTGGCCGGTCCCTTTTCCTCGAGGGCCAATGTCACGATGGTGGTTTATAGCAGGGAGGTTTGATCTGTTCAATCATATTTGAACACAACGGCAAGCGGCATTCTCAAGCTGATTTCTCGCCTAACGAAAAGGCGTTCGCGGGACAATGACCTGGGGCAAAGCGAAGAAAAACCAGAATCTGTGTCCATCTGCGTACATCTGTGTTTTTCAGGATTATGCTTCTCAAACCAATACTCGTCGGCCAAAGTGGTTCGGCTGCGGAGCCCAAAGTCTAAAGTCCGAAGTCTAGCGTCCAACGTCGAATGGCAAGCGAGTGAAGGAAATCGGAAATCTGAAATCCCGACGCCTGAAGTGGCCTAAACGCAGCGCTCTCCTGGTGGCGACGGCGCCCCTGTTACTGGCTGGATTATTGACGCCGGCGCGGGGACAGGAAGCGATTCAGATGTCGATCGCAAGCGCGGAGGCGGCGGAAGCGCGGCACAAAACGGCCTCAACCATCGGCTACTATGACCTGAAACTGGGGCCGACCGCCTGGAATTTTGGCACGGGCCTCGAGGTTGATTACAACAGCAACGTGTATAACACCGAGTTCAATCCCGAGGGGGATTTCATATTTCGCCCACAAGTCAACGCGCGAATGCTGTGGCCCGTTTCGGACCAGAACAGCATCAACCTGGCGCTGGGCGGGGGTTATTCGGCCTATCTTCAGCACTCCGCGCTGGACCGGGCCTTCATCACGCCGGGCTCTGAGTTGTCGTTCGATCTTTACGCCGGCGATTTCTGGATCAACTTGCATAATCGTTTCTCCATAACGGAGAACACCTACCAGGACCCAACCGTGGTGGGCTCAGGGAATTACTCGCAGTTGCAAAACGCGCTGGGCGTGGCGACGACTTGGGACTTGAACAAGGCCACCGTGAAGTTCGGCTACGACCATGTGAACTATGACTCACTTAGCGGCGGCAATGCTGAAAACTTCGGCGGCCAACCGAGCGGGTACTCGGAGGTCTTTTCCGCGTCGGCGGGCTACACTTTGAAACCACACATGTTGCTGGGCGTGGAACTGGGCGGGTCGCTCATCAACTATAACACGACGGCCACGAACCAGTCTTATAGCGATGCCAAACAATGGAACGTGGGCGGCTTTTACGACGCGCCGGTGAGCGAATACATCCATTTCACAGCACACGCCGGTTACACCGTGTACTCGCCTGATACAAGCGGGGCGATGACCACGAGCAGCGAGTTCAGTGGCCTCTATGCCCAGCTCGATATCACGCACCGGGTCAACCAGTATGTGGAATACTCCCTGAGCGGCGGGCGAACCATCAGTGTCGCCTTTTATGGAGGCACGATTGACCGGTATTTTGCTCGCTGGCAGGCAAACTGGCAGATTGTGCGGAAGCTGACACTCGCCACGTCGATTACCTACGAACATGGCTCATATTTATATGCCGGCGCCGAAACGTATGATCAATATAGTCCAGGGATCAGCTTGAGCCGCCTAATCACCGCCAGACTCTCCAGTAGTCTCGGCTACCAGCTTTACTTGCGTGACTCGAATCTGCCGGGACTGAATTATACGGTGAACGTGGTGAGCTTGAGTTTGAATTACATGTTTTAGAGCAAAGGGTGGAAGACGGTCCACTGATTGCGGGACTACGGGACTACGGGACTACAAGACCACAGGAGCACAGAACCGCGGGACCACGCTAAACGCTGAACTGCTGGATCATCCGTGAGGTTTGGAATTGGGGTAGCTTTCAGGGCTGTCTGGCTGCAGGCCGCCCGAAGCCAGGCACAAAACGCTTCAGCGTCATTAGCACGCCATCTTCTTGAAAGGAGCGCCCGATCCTAACCCCAGCCAATCTCACCCCAAAGCGTTCTTCGCTGTTTTTGATGGAAACGCCCATCCCCTTTGGGACACCACTGAGGATGAAGATCCGTTGGGCAACCTCTCAGTCATCTTCCATCCCTATATCCTCCATGGCGCATACTGGTACGAATCGGGCTTTTTCGGGCTAATGGAGGGACTAGCACCCCCTACCGCCCGCTCATACCACCATAGCCCCACCGGAGCCTCACCGTAGTACCTCTATCCCGGGGACAGAGGTACTACGGCGAGGCTCCTGGGAAGCCCGCGGGACGGTCCGGTGCAGAGTTGGAGAAATAGGGGGCAAGAGGCTCGGTTGTTTGGGGTGCCAAGCTGGGTTCGCCGAGACGCGGGAAACGGGCCAAGGGCGTGCGCCGGGGCACCGGCTAGCGCTCTTGATTCAAACGCGCCGAAACGCTGAAATACTGAAACCGCTTTCCCGGGGACTGGAAGGCGCGCCATTTTCCCCCTCCTCAATTCAGAACGTCATTATTTCAGCGCTTCAGAAGAGAGTCCAGAAAAGAGTTCTGGCATATGGTTTAAGAGCTGCTATAACGCCCCCCATTGCTGAAATACTGAAGAATTTGAAGACTTGCATGAGGCAAGCGTGTTTTGTTTTCTTGGTCCTATCCGGTCTGGCCGCCTTGGCCCAGACGCCGCGCGCGAGCAAGGCGCCCAATACGGGCGAGCCGGTGTTTGTTGACTTTGGAGCGGCGGCCATGATCGCACCGACCAGCAATGCCGCGCCCACAGCCATCGGAGATCAGAAATCGGAAAGCAGAAAGCAGAAAGCAGGAGGCGGAGGTCAGGGGGCAGGAACCACGGCGACCCCCAATGCGATTATCGCCGGCGCGGGCACTAATGCGGCGGCGGTCGCCACGGTCAGCCCGGGCGGCTATGTGCCCGACGACAAATACAAACTCCGGGTGGGGGACAAAATCAGTCTCCAGATATTGGAGGACCGGGATGCGCCGAAAAGCCTGGTCGTGGCGGATTCCGGCGAGCTGGATGTGCCTTATGTGGGCCGGGTCGCGGCATCCGACAAGACGTGTAAGCAATTGGCGGATGAGTTGAAGACGCGACTGGAAAAGGAATACTACCACCGGGCCACCGTTATAATCGCGCTGGACGTGGCGAACAAGTTCC
>Ga0181538_10002268_pt1 | contig 20195 bp, 15 predicted proteins | sample PEATcosm2014_Bin_40_FD_119773 | JGI IMG/M metagenome (GOLD analysis project Ga0181538, IMG submission 119773) | Peatland microbial communities from MTU Mesocosm Facility, Houghton, MI, USA - PEATcosm2014_Bin23_30_metaG | ecosystem: Environmental > Terrestrial > Soil > Wetlands > Peat | place... | reverse complement strand
TCGCCGGTGGAAATCTGCTGCTCAGCGTGGGAATTGACCGCGGCTTCTATTACTCCGGCGGCTTCTTTGACACTCCTTTCCTCCTCTCACTTGTCTGGATCAACTACGTGGCTAGTCTCGGTCCGTTCCTGCATCCTTCGGGCGATGCTCGTCCCGGCCGGGAATTCCTGCAAATGCGCTGGACGGCGCGCCTGGCCATGCTGGCCATACTTTCCTTGCCCGTCATCGCCCTGTTCGGTTTCTTTCAGGAGAATATTCCTCCCGGAGTTGCCGCCTTCCGCTTGCGCCTTGTTTTCGGGGCAATGTTTGCCCTCGGTGCTTTAGCCTGCTGGAAGTTGAACCTCCTTGCGCGAGAGTTGATCCAGTCCGTGCGCCTGACGCAAGCCTCCATCGAGAACCTGAATTCCGTGCAGCACCAGGCGGCCCACGCCGAAAAACTCGCCGCCCTCGGCCGCCTAGCTGCCGGCGCAACCCATGAGGTCAGCAATCCTCTAACCGCGATCCTCGGCTATTCCGAACTCCTTGGGGATATTCCCACGCTTTCCGCGCGGGATCGCGAGAGCGCCAAGGCCATCCAGCAACAGGTCCATAACGCGCAAGCCGCCGTCATCAGCCTCCGCAACACTTTGCGTAACCCTGCTCCCCCCATCGGCGGCGACAAATCCTCCTCGTCCTGAGGTAAGCTTTCCCGTCGCCTCTATGATGCGCCTCATCCTGCTCTCGCTGGAGTTTTCCTTGCTGTTCGTCGGCGTTCCCTTGCTCATCTATTACCGCATTTTGCCCAACTACCCCATCCCCTATCTCCTGATTGCTGCACTCGCGGCCTTCCTGCTGCTCCGTCGTGATCCCAGCTTTGATTTCTCTCATCTCACCGCGTGGAACAACGCGCGTTCGCACCTTCTGCCCCTTTTGCTTAGAGATGCCGTCCTCCTCGTCCTTTTGGGTGTGGCTGTGCGCCTGTTTGCTCCCGAGCTTCTTTTTTCTTTGATCAAGCGTGCCCCACCTTTCTGGCTTTTAATCATGTTCCTCTACCCGCTCCTCTCTGTTTATCCCCAGGAGCTGATCTTCCGGGCCTTTTTCTTTCACCGCTACCAGCCTCTTTTTGGCAGTGGAATCCTGCTGATTCTGGCCAGCGCGCTGGCTTTTGGCTTTGTGCATATTATTTTTGGAAACTGGCTGGCGGTCGCCCTCTGCATTCTCGGGGGTCTTCTGTTCTCATTCACCTACCAGCACACCGGATCGCTTTTGTTCACCTGCGTGGACCACGCCATTTTCGGTAACTTCATCTTTACCATTGGGCTGGGCCGATTTTTCTACCATGGCACGCGCCTCTGAGCCGGGTTCCCGTGGCAATCATTCTCCTCCCCAAAGCCCCCTTCTCCCGGTAAAATGGCAAGTACCCGAACGGAAGGTTTCTTCATCGAAATTTCCAGGTATCCGGGTACGTATCCTCTGTAGGAAAGCCCTTTGGTTCAGGAGACGCCGCCAGTATGGCGACAACACCCACATCGCTGAAGCCGGATTTGTCTTCATTGCGTATTACGGACGCCAAGCGCACCAATTCGCGCTCTAGCCGGCGTTGGTTTTGGATTGTTCTGGCTGTCATTGCCATCGGCCTGGTGGCCGCGGCGGCTTCCGCTTACCGCAATCGAAGGACTGAGGTGGAAGTGACGTCCGCCCGCCCGCCTTCCTCAGGCCCAGCCGGCGTCCTCAACGCCAGTGGATACATCACGCCGCGGCGTCGGGCTACCATCGCCGCCAAGATTACGGGCCGCGTCACCGGAGTGTTCTTCGATGAAGGCACTCGGCTCAGCGAGAATCAACTCCTCGCTACCCTAGACGACGCCGATGCCCGCCGAGCCCTGGATTCCGCCAAGGCTGATCGCGACGCTTCGCAGGCGGCCATCGCCGATTTCCAGGTGCAACTCCGCAACGCGGAGATCGAGCTCCACCGTGCGCAACAACTCGTCAAGGAAGGTGTGCAGACCCAGCAGGCCCTCGATACCGCTGTGATGACCGCGGACAGCCTGCGCGCCAAAATCGAATTGGCAAAAGAGCAGGTGCTGGCTTCCGAAGCGCGTATCCGCGAACAGCAACAGGCGGTTGACAATTGCACCATCCGCGCGCCTTTTGCCGGCATTGCGGTCTCCAAGGATGCCCAGGTTGGTGAAATGGTCTCTCCCATTTCCGCGGGAGGCGGTTTCACGCGCACCGGCATTGCCACCATTGTCGATCTTCATTCCAACGAAATCGAAGTGGACGTCAATGAAGCGTACATCGCGCGGGTCAAACCCGATCAGCCCGTTAACGCCATCCTGGATGCCTATCCGGACTGGGTGATTCCCTCCAAAGTTCGCACGGTCATCCCGACGGCCGACCGCCAGAAGGCCACGGTCAAAGTTCGCATCAGTTTCACGGCCCCGGATCATGTGCACCTGATCGATCCGGCTACGCAGCCGCGGATTCTTCCGGACATGGGCGTAAAGGTTACTTTTCTGGAAGAAAAAGCACCCGCCGGCAAAAAGACAGACCAACCCGCGATTGCGGCGCTGATTCCGCAGGATGCCGTTCGCACCGATGGCAGCGCGAAAGTCGTTTTCGTGGTGAACGGCGAGCGACTGGAGCGCCGCGCCGTTTCCGTCGGGAATTCTCTCGGCGGCGATACGGAGATTCTGGCCGGGCTTGTGCCCGGAGACAATGTAGTGGTAAAAGGCCCGGCGGACTTGCGTGATGGGCAAACTATCCTGGTGAAGAAATAGGAGCGGCTCATGGTTAAAGTAGACGGCAGCGGCGGCGCAAATAGCCTGATTCAGGCGCGTGATCTGCACAAAACGTTCACTCGCGGTGGCGAGGTGATTGACGTTCTGCAAGGGCTTAATCTGGATGTGGCGGCTGGCGAATTCGTCGCCTTCATGGGGCCCAGCGGCTCCGGCAAAAGCACGCTCCTCAATCTGCTCGGCGGCCTGGACGTGCCCACACGCGGCAGCATCACCGTTGCCGGCGATGAGATCACTCATATGTCCGGTGGGCGGCTCACCGATTGGCGCGCCCGCCACGTCGGCTTCATTTTTCAGATGTACAACCTCATCCCCGTCCTCACCGCGTTTCAGAACGTGGAGTTACCGCTGCTGCTCACCAAGCTCTCCAAATCCGAGCGCCGTTCTCACGTCGAAGCCTCGCTTGGCATCGTCGGGCTTGCCGATCGCATGCACCATTATCCCCGCCAGCTCTCCGGCGGTCAGGAGCAGCGTGTCGCGATTGCTCGCGCCATCGTGGCCGATCCTACCTTCCTTCTATGCGACGAGCCTACCGGCGACCTGGACCGCAAGAGCGCGGATGAAATTCTCGACCTGCTGACGCGCCTTTGCGCCGAGTACAACAAAACGATTCTGATGGTGACTCACGATCCTGCCGCGGCCGAACGCGCTAAAGCCGTTCTCCATCTGAATAAAGGCGTGCTCGTCGAAGGCATGGCTATCGGAGCGCACTAAGATGAAATTCCTACCCCTCATCTTCGCTAATCTGTTTCGAAAGAAGCTGCGCACCACCCTCACCATCGGCTCGTTCGCCGTAGCCCTTTTTCTTTTTGGGCTGCTCATCGTTGTCCGTGGCGCCTTCAATCAGGGCGTGGACATTGCCGGAGCCGATCGCCTGATCGTCATCAACAAGGTTTCCCTGATCATGCCTTTGCCTTTTTCCTATCGCGACCGCTTCCTGCAAGTCCCGGGTGTGAAATATGTCACGTACGATACCTGGTTTGGCGGCGTTTACCAGGAGGAAAAGAACTTCTTTCCGCAATTTGCAATTGACCCGGAAAATCAATCCCTGGTCTTTCCAGAGCTCGCCGTTCCGCCAGATCAATGGAAAACTTTCCTGCAGGACCGCACCGGCGCCATCGCGGGCGCCGGCACGGCAAAGCGCTTCGGCTGGAAAGTGGGCGATCGTATCCCCATAAAGGCCACCATCTTCGGCAATGCCACCTGGGAATTCAATCTGGACGGAGTTTACAAAGGGACCCAGGAAGGCGACGACGAATCGCAATTCTGGTTTCACGACAAATTCCTGGACGAACGCCGCACATTTTCCAAAGGAACCGTCGGGTGGTACACCGTCAAGCTCAATTCGCCCGACGACGCCGTGCCCGTCGCCAAAGCCATTGACACAATGACCGCCAACTCTCCGGACGAAACCAAGACGGAGACCGAAAAGGCGTTCGCCACCGGCTTCGTCAAGCAGATGGGCAACATCGAATTCCTCATCCTGGCCATCGGATCCGTCGTGTTCTTCACGTTGCTTCTCGTTACGGGAAACACCATGGCCATCTCCGTTCGCGAGCGTATCGGCGAACTCGCCACCTTGAAGGCGATCGGTTTCGCGGACCGCTTTGTTCTTCTTATGGTTCTCGGCGAATCCCTGCTGATTGCACTTTCCGGCGGATTACTGGGTCTTTTGTTCTGCAAGCTCTTTACCCTGCGGGGCGATCCCACGGGCGGCATGCTGCCGTTTTTTCATCTCTCCGCCGCCGCGATGATCTTCGGCATTTTGGTCGCAGTGCTTGTAGGACTCCTGGCCGGAATTCTCCCGGCGGCTTCAGCGATGCATTTGCGCGTTGTGGACGCGCTGCGGAGGGTATGAACCATGGCCGTGCCATTGATCTATAACTTGCGCAGCGTTCGCGCCCGCTGGGTCTCGGCGATTGTGGCTGTCGTCGGCATTGCGGGTACGGTGGGTGTTTTCATCGCCATGCTGGCCTTGGCCAAGGGCTTCGAAAAAACTCTCGTCTCTTCCGGTTCGCCGCAAAATGCCATCATCATGCGAGCGGGTTCCACCAGCGAGATGACCGGCTCGGTCACTCTCGATCAGGTCAAGATTATTCAGGACGCCCCGCAAGTCGCTCGTGAAGGGAACCAACCCCTGGTCACCGCAGAGGTTGTCGTCATCGCCGATTTTCCTCTAAAATCCACGGGGACCGACGCCAACGTCCAGGTTCGCGGCGTTCCTGAAACTGTGCTGAAAGTTCGCAATAATATCCACGTGGTCGAGGGCCATTTCATCACTCCCGGCCTCAGTGAACTCGTCGTTGGCCGCAACGTTCCTTCCACGTATTCCGGTCTGGAATTAGGCAATACCGTCAGATTTGGCGGCGGCACCTGGAAAGTAGTGGGGATATTTGACGCTGGCGGCAGCGCCTTTGATTCCGAAGTCTGGGCCGATTCGCGCGTGCTCGCCGATGTCTATAAGCGCCCCAATTACATTTTCCAATCCGTTACCGCACGCCTCGCCTCTCCGGAAGCGTTCCAGTCGTTCAAAGATACGCTAACTGCGGATCCTCGCATGACTGTGCAGGTGGACCGCGAAATTGACTATTACGCGAAGCAGTCGCAAAACCTCGCCACGCTCATCAGGGTCCTCGGCACGCTCGTTGCCATCGTCATGGGGATCGGCGCGGTCTTCGGCGCGCTTAACAGCATGTATTCCGCCGTTGCCGAACGTTCTCGCGAGATCGCCACTATCCGCGCAATCGGATTTGGTTCCGCAAGCGTGGTGTTGTCATTCATCTTCGAGGCGCTGCTCATCGCCTTTATCGGTGGGGTGATCGGTTGCCTGGCCGCCCTCCGTCTCAATGGCGTAACCACGGGAGCCATGAACTTCCAGACTTTCTCGCACATGGCCTTCGCCTTCAGCGTCACTCCCGCGCTGCTCGGCATCGGCATGATTTTCGCCCTTGTCATGGGCCTGATCGGCGGAGTTCCCCCGGCCATTCGCGCCGCCAATCGTCCCGTGGTTGCCGCGCTGCGCGAACTCTAGTTTTTCACCTCGCGGCCAAACGCGCCTAATTAAAACGTTTGCTCCTCAATCCGCCTTTTGTTCGGCGTGTAATCTCCGTAGCGCACCCATTTGGGCCGCACAAGGAAGTACGTCAGGTCCGGCCACTTGTCGCGGCCTGTGCTGTCGGGATATTTCTTTGCATAGAGGGCTTCGTACCTCTTCAATTCCGCCCCTTCCAGCTCCACGGCAATCCCTTCGTATTGCACTGAGATTTCCGAAGAGCACCCGATCACCCACGCCACGCGCGGATTCTTTTTCAGATTCGGATACTTCCGAAAGCTTCGTACAGTGTCGAAGATAATCTCCAATTGTGGCGTGACCGCAAATCCCATGAGCGCTGCTTCCGGTTTGCCATCCTCGGCTGCCGTTGCCAGCACACCGAATTTCTCGCCCTCCAAAAACCGTAAGACTTCCGCGATATCCATGCTCAATTGCTCCCTTCATTCCCTCGAATGACTTTTGCTGCTTGAATATTAGCGCGCGATCTTTGCGATTTCTTGTATCGTGATACACTTTTGCAATTCTCAGGAGAATATATGGATTGGTTTTCGCCCAGTCGACATCGCCGCGTCATCTTCATTTCATTCTCTGCACTCGCCTTTATCACCTTCTTCGTTGCAGCACTTGCATTCGCGCAGGAGAATCCCTCGCAACTCTTTCACGGGCTCTCCTGGCGCCTGATTGGTCCGTTCCGGGGCGGACGCGTAACGGCTGTGGCGGGCATCGCCGGCGATCCCAAAACGTACTATATGGGCACGCCTGGCGGCGGCATTTGGAAAACAACGGACGCGGGCGCCACTTGGCGACCCATATTTGACGATGCGCACGTTGCTTCCATCGGCGACCTCGTCGTTGCGCCTTCCAATCCCAACATTCTTTACGCTGCCACCGGCGAACAGTCTCCCGGCAATGGCGTCTGGAAATCCACCGATGCGGGAGCCACCTGGAAAAATATCGGCATTCGCGATTCCCGCACAATTCCGTCCCTCCTGGTTGACCCCCATGATGCCAGCATTGTGTATGTCGCCGCTGTGGGCGACGTCACACCCGGCAACAACCGCGGCATCTACAAGACAACGGATGGCGGCAACTCCTGGCGCAAAGTTTTCTTTCAAGATGACCACACCAGCCCCACCGAACTTTGTTTCGATTCCTCCAACTCACGCACGATTTATGCGGTGATTCGACAACTCCAGCCCGCACCGGGGGAAAAATCTGCCGAAGGACTGGACACCTCCATCCTGAAATCCACCGACGCGGGCGAAACCTGGGCGCCGCTTCCCGATAAAGGTTTGCCGCCGTTGAAGCGCGGTCGCATTGGGCTTGCCGTGGCTGCGGGCCTCTCCGGCCAACGCATCTTCGCGCTGATGCACCAGGGGCTTTTCCGTTCCGACGATGCGGGACAGAGTTGGCAACAAATCACCAAAGATCCTCGCGTCGTCGGCAGCGAATATTTCGGCCGCGTCTTCAGCGATACGAAAAATCCAGACGTTGTTTATGTGATGCAAACCACCACGTACCACTCTTCCGATGGTGGCCGCACGTTTTCGGCCTGGAAGGGAACTCCCAGTGGTGAAGACGACCATGTTCTATGGATCGCGCCGGAAGATCCCCAGCGCATTCTGATGGGCACGGATCAGGGTGCCGTCATCACGTTGGACGACGGAAAATCCTGGAATACCTGGTTCAATCAGCCAACGGGACAGTTCTATCGAGTTTCAACCGACAATGATTTCCCCTATCACCTCTACGCCCCGCAGCAGGATTCCGGTTCCGTGGTTGTCCCCAATCGTTCGGACTTCGGCCTCATCACGTATCGCGAATGGTATTCCAGCGGAGCTTTTGAAAGCGGCTTCATTGCTCCCGATCCGCTAAATCCCAATTTCGTGTACTCCATCGGCTGGTATGGCGTGGTTCTTCGCTTGGATCGCAGCACGGGACAAGTCGCGACTCTGTTCGTGCCTCCGTCAAATTACAAGGCCGTTTGGGAGACGCCTCTGGTTTTCGCGCCGCGCGATCCGCACACGCTTTATTTCGGTTCACAGTTCCTGATGAAAACGACCGACGGCGGCCTGACTTGGAAGGAAATCAGCGGTGACCTTGCGCATAAATCTGTAATGAGCCCGTCCAAATTACAGGAAATGTCCCGCGGCCACATCCCCTCGAAAGACGATGGCGAGGACACCTTGTTTGAGGACGAAGATTCCGCCCAGCGTCCGCCGCCTGCTGCGATTCAGTCCATCGCGCCATCGCCTCTGGACACCAATCTCATCTGGATCGGCACCGCATCTGGCCTGATTCAGGTTACGCATGATGGCACTTCCTGGACGGACGTAACGCCTCCGGGTCTAGCCCCGCGTTCCTCCATCAACGTGATCGAGCCTTCGCCCTTCGATCCAAAGGAAGCCTACGCTGTCATAATCACCAGGCGCGATTCCCATCCTTACATTTTTCGCACACGCGATGGCGGCCAGTCCTGGCAGAAAATTGTCGCCGGCCTTCCGGAAGATGCCGTTGCCCGCGTCGTCCGCGAAGATCCCGTTCGCAAAGGTCTTTTATTTGCTGGAACGGAAACCGGCGTTTATCTTTCCACCGATTCTGGCGACACGTGGAAACCGTTTCAACTCAATCTGCCCGCTGCCTCGGTGCGCGACCTGGCGATTCATGGTGCAGACTTGATTGCCGCCACGTTTGGCCGCGGCCTTTGGATCCTCGACGATATTTCTCCGCTTCGTCAGGCTCCAGAGTCGCTGTGGAAGGCCGCTTCAGGCATTCCGCCTGCGCAGTTTTTCTCTCCCGAGCCCGCCATTCGCGTTCGCTGGGACAATCATCCAGACACGCCTCTGCAGCCGGATATTCCCGCGGCGCAAAATCCCCCGGATGGCGCCACCTTTTACTACTTTCTCGGATCGGCTCCCAAGCAGGAAATCACTATCGATGTGTTAGACGAGAAGGGCGCGCGCATACGGCATTTTTCCAGCAATCCAATTCCCGAAAACTCTCTGCCTGCCAATGTTCCGGAATTCTGGTTCGCCCCTCCGGCCAGCCTTCCCGCGCAACCCGGCATCAACCGCTTCACCTGGAATCTCCGCTATCCGGATCCACCCGTGATTCCCTATAGTTATTTCGGCGAGCGGCTCGATTACATCGAGTACGACCTTCCCGACAATGCCATTCCCGGCAAGACGCCGCGGTTGCAACCGCCCGGCCCCCTCGCCGCTCCCGGCGCCTACACGCTCGTTCTCACGGTTGATGGAAAATCTTATAACCAGAAGTTGCAGGTTGTTCCCGATCCGCGCGTCCACATCCCTGCCGCGGACTTTGCGGCGCAACGCGATTTCTCGCTGAAGATTTGCGCTTGGATGGCGGCTGCGGCGAATTCGTTCAGAATATCCGCGGACCTGGATTCACAGTTGGACGCGCGCCGGGAATTGCTGCCGGCGGATGCTCCGAAGGAACTGACGGGCGCATTGAATGAAGTTCATAAACAACTCGATGCCATCGAAGACGGCACCAACGATGCACCCGGCTTCGGCGCGGTGAGTCGCGACCTGGGCCGCTACCTCGTCATGGTTCAGAGCGGCGACCTGCGCCCCACGGAATCCGCACGCAACGCCGCGCTCGCAGCTTGCAACGCCTACGCCAAAGATTTGGCCGATTGGGACAAACTTAATTCCGAGGCAATCCCGGCCCTGAACAAACTCCTTGCCGCTCAAAAAATCGAGCCCATGCACTTCGCCTCGGCTGCTTCTCCCATGCCTGCGTGCGCACCCTAAAATTAAAGGGCGCCTCGATGGAAGGGCGCCCGAATTCCCGCAGCTCACATTGTTGGTTATCGTGCCGCTCAGTCGTTTGCCGCCGCGCTGCTTGCCGCGGACACGTCCGTATCGGTCACCGTCGCGCCCACGGCACGATAGCGCACCACCAGCATGGTCAAATCGTCCGCCTGCCGCGCGCCGCGTGAAAAATTTTCTACCGACTCCAGTACCGTCTTCTGAATCTCGTCTAATGGCAGCTCGTTCTTTCCTTGCAGCACGCCTACCAGCCGTGGCACTCCATAGAGCTGTTCGTCAGGGTCCATCGCTTCCGTCACACCGTCGCTGAAAAGGAAAAGCGTGTCGTTTGGTTCCAGTTGCAGCGTCGCCGTTGCGAACTCTGCTTCCGGCACCAGGCCAACGGGAAACGATCCTTCGGTGAACGCCTCTTCGGCCCTTCCCTGCCGCATCAGGATGGGCGAGGGATGACCCGCGTTGATGAACTCCAGCTTCCCGGATTCATCCAGGATTCCGAAGAACATCGTGGCGTAGCGTCCCACTTCCACGTGATCGCACAAGAAGCGGTTCACATGATTAAACGTGCGTGCGGGATCCGTTCCCAGCGTCATGCCGGAAAGCGCGCCCTGCAACATCGTTGTTACCAGCGCCGCTCCCAGTCCTTTTCCGCTTACGTCCGCCAGCAGAAATGCGGTCCGTTTATCATCCAGAGGAAACACATCGAAGTAGTCTCCTCCAACAGACAAGCACGGGAAATTCACGCCAGAGACCGCCAGGTGCGGATAATCCTTGAAATTTTTCGGCAACAACGCCTGTTGAATGTCTCGCGCGATGCCAATCTCCTGCTCCAGGCGTTGCCGTTCCCGTTCGCGCTCCACCAGCCGTGCGTTGTCCAGAATGCTTGCCGCGTCGGCCGCCAGCGCGTCCAGAATTTGGCGATCCAGCTTGGTAAAGGCTGTGGGGCGCTTCGAGTCCAGATACAGCACGCCTAGAAAATCGCCGCGGCGCACATCCACGCCCGTGCCTTCGCTTGCCGCGCGCGAACTGGCGTACAGCGGAATCACCACCACTGCCCGCAATCCTTGCGACACGATGCTCGCCGCGGCCTGCAGGTTCATTTCCGCCTGCGCCAGGTCTTCGGTGATTACCGGCGAGCCCTGTTTCATCGCCAACTGAATCGCAGTTTGGCTCGGTGTCATGCTTTCGGGAGGTAGCCGCTGCCCGCCGCTCCGCCGTGCCAGGCGAACGCGCAGACGTTCGCTGTGCCCCTGCTCTATTTCTTCCAGCAAACCACGGTCCGCATCAGTGACGGCGATGGCGTGATCAATCATTTTCGCCAGCACGGAATCCAGCGGCAATTGCGAGTGCAGCAGGGAAGTGGCTTCCAGGAGCATGTTCAACTTCCGCAAGCCCCCGCCCGTGGATTCGGAGCTGGTCATGTGGTCGATGCGGGTGAGGAGTTGCGGAATCGCTTCGTCGGAAGTTCCGGTCGCGGCGCGGAAAATGACCTGGTAGGAATCTTCAATTCCAAAAGTAATCACATCGCCGTCGCACAACTGCCGGCTTTCCACTTTTTCCTGGTTGATGAACATGCCGCGACGCTGCCCGCGGTCCTCCAGGTAGTAGCGGTTCGCCTCCATGACGATGGCGGCGCAGTTCCGCGAGATGCGGCGGTCCGTCAACTGCAAATGGTTGCCGGTCTCCGAGCCGCGTCCGATGAGAAAGGGAGTTTGCGTCACGCGGACATACTTACGCGCGCCGTCGGGCGAAATTACTTCCAGTACGGCCTCACTTTGGGCCAACGCTTCTGTCATGCCGTCTTCCGTCCTGACCCTTCAACTAAGCCGCGCATTGTAGCACGTGCCCGGTCCCTTCGGCTGTCCTAGTCCTAAAAGAGTGTGGCCCCCGGGGCTCATCTCTAGACTCAGCGAGCTCCTTAGTATCCGCAACTCAAAGTATAATCTCGCATAGCAAATTCGTAACCTCAGTCAGCCTTTGTATGGGCGAGCCAACCCCAGCATTTACGCGACGATTTACCACCTCGCGATCAAGCGAGGTGGGCGTACAATGGTAGCGTTTCGGCGACAAAAAGGAAATTCCGGCTAAATTTCAAGAGCCTATGCGTCAGCAGAATATTCGCTTACCCAAACCTGACTGTGATCCAATGCCATGAAGCTCTGGAATAGATTGTTTGGGTCGCCCTCACATATTGCGCTCGACATGGAAGAAAGCCTCGATGTCCGCCGGACCGCCATCGAGAAGCTCACAGACCAGGTCTTGCTCGCCAAAATTGCGATGGAGGACGATTACCTCGGCGTTCGCCTTGCGGCCGTTGAGAGTAAGAACTTCACGGACCAGGTCATGCTAGCGAAGGTCGTAGTGGAAGAGAAGAGCGCCCAGATCCACCACGCAGCTATTAGTAAACTCACCGACCAGACCTTCTTAACAGAATTCGCGTTAAGGGCGGAGAGTGACTCCAATGCTCACCAAGCTGCAATCAACAAGATCACCGACCGCCTCTTGCTGGCGAAGATTGCGCTGGAGAGTAAGCACTCCTCCGCCCGCTGTGCCGCCGTGAGGAAGCTCACTGACGAGGCCGTGCTCGGAAGAGTTGCGACGGAGGATGGGAGTTCGGAGGTCCGCGAGACCGCTATTCAGAAGCTCACGGACCAGGATCTCCTGGCGAAAATCGCCGTCGAGGTGGAATACGGACAGGCGCGCCGGCACGCTGTTGAGAAACTCACGAATCAGCTGGTGCTGGCCAGGATTGCGACGGAGGATGAGGACCGTGGCTGGGCCATCCGCGAGGCTGCAATTAGGAGGCTTGCCGATCCTGTCCTGTTGGCGAAAATTGCGAGGGAGGACAAATACTCTGCCGAGATTCGCATTGCCGCCATCAAAAATAAGAATTTCACTGATCCGGTCCTGCTGGCAAATATTGCAATCAAGGATAAGGACGCCTCCCCCTGCTATGCCGCTATTTGTAGGATCACCGATCAGGCTGCTTTGGTGAAAATTGCGATGCAAGCGATGAACCACAAAGTCCGCGAAGCCGCTCTCCGTCATCTGATGAAGTGGCCAATCATAGATTACGATTGCCGATCACCCGAATACGTCCGTGAGAACGACATCGAGAAACTTACGGACCAGATTGTGCTCGCGAAAATCGCGGTGGGCGATCAGTTCCCCAGTGTGCGAAAAGCTGCCACCAAGAAGCTCACGGATCAGAAACTCTTGATGAAATTGGCTGTCGAGGATAAGGAGCCAGAGGTCCGCCGGGCCGCCATCAACAAGGTCACGGACCAAGTTTTCCTAGCCAGGATTGCGGCGGAGGATAAAGACCCCGCTCCTCGCTATGCCGCTGTCGCAAAGCTCACCGACCTGGTCCTGTTGGAGAAAATCCCCATGGAATATCGGGACTTTGCCGTCCGCTATCGTGCCTGTCTGGGCACGGATTATGGCAATAAACCGATTGTAAACGAGTCTCCCATAATCGATTCTCTCTAGTGCAACACAACTGCCGCGGGGGAATCTTGCATAAGTTGAGGGGCCAAGGCATTGCTGTGTAGTGCGCGTTCGGAACGCGAATCTCGCGCGATCAGTGTTTTTCTTGGGACGTGTGGAGGCTTCACTGGCAGCCTGCTTCTTCCGCTCGAATTTTTCAGCCTTCCGCTTTGCTTGTACGCGTTGCCAAACGCCTGCCAACGTAGTCGTTCATAAACGCCTCGAATGCCTCGTCCAGCCGACGCGTCACTTCGCCCGTTTGCCCATTTCCAATTGTTTTTCCGGCAATCTCCGTCACGCCGAGGGCGTTGCGGTTTGTGGACGTGATAAAAACTTCATCCGCGCTATGCAAATCCTCCAGGCGCAAAGTCTGTTCCGTAATGCTGGTCCCCGCGTCGGCGGCAATTTCCATCAGCACGCCGCGCGTCACGCCTTCCAGGCACCCCGAACTTAATGGCGGCGTTACCACCTTTTCCTTTTTCACCACAAAAATATTGGCGGCGGTGCACTCGCTCACTTCGCCCCGCTCATTCAGCAGCACTACCTCGTCAAACCCTTCCCTCTGCGCTTCCGCCACGGCCCACACGCTGTTCAGCCACGAGATTGTTTTCACTCCGGCCAGGGGCGAGGCCGCGTGGCGTCCTTGTTCCCGCACGGTTAACCGCACGCTCTGCGGGTGGTGCGGCAGATCCGCCGTCGTAATTACCAGGTCCACGTCGGGCATCTTCTCGTCGCTCTTCCAACCCCCCACTGTATTCCAAACCAGGTAGATCCTGGCGCAACCTTCCACCACTTTGTTTGCCCGGAGCACTTCCTGCAAATGCACGCGCACTTTGGCGCCGGAATAGGTCAACGGCAATCGCGTCAACGCCGCATCTTTTTCCAGCCGGCGCCAGTGCCGCTCGTAAGCAAAGGCTTCTCCCTGCGCGATGCGGACCGTAGTGAACAAACCCCACCCGCAGATCAATCCTGCCTGACCGGGCGACCAACGCACTTTATCAATTCCCAGCAAATCTTCGTTATGAAAAACGTAGTGATGAATCACACGCGCACCTGTCCCAATCGGGAAAATTCTTCTGCTGCTTCATTGTACCGAATTCCGCGCCTCCCCATATACCTTTGGGTCCCGGATGCGCCCCCCACATATCATGTACGAAGATATTCGTTGACATTACGAAATTCTTCGTAGTATCCTCCCTCCCATGACGACACCGCAAAAACCCACCGCTTCCGAACTCGATATTCTCCACGTCCTGTGGGATCGCGGAGCTTCCACCGTGCGCGACGTGCACGACGCGCTTTCCGAAAAGAGGGAGATCGGCTACACCACGGTCCTGAAACTCATGCAGATCATGACCGCCAAAGGCCTGGTCCGCCGCAATGAAGAGCAGCGCGCCCACGTTTATGAAGCTTGCCTGCCCGCCGAAAAAACAAAACGCCAGCTTGCCGCGGATACCCTCGATCGCGTCTTCGACGGTTCCGCCAGCCAACTGATGCTGCACGCCCTCGCCGGCCATCGCAGCTCCAAACAGGAAATCGCCGAACTTCGCCGCCTTCTCGACGACTATGAAAGGAAACTCCGATGATCCATCCCGCTCAGTGGATTTCTCCGGAACTTCTGCCGCCTCTCGGCATGGCTCTTCTTCACTTCCTCTGGCAAGGTGCCGCGCTGGCTGCCCTTGCGGCTTTCGCCTTGACGCTTGCCCGCAGCGCCTCCGCTCGCTATGTAGTTGGCATCATTTTTCTTGCGGCGATGGTGTCCGCACCGGCGATCACCTTTTTTGTGGTGCGCGGGCAGCAACCGCAGTCACAAGCAATTTCCGCTGGTACGCATGCTGCTGTGATGGCCGCACCAACGCACTCGGCCCTTCGCCTCAATTCGCACGCCGCTCAGCCGCAGCCAGCCTCTGAAAAACCCTACCTGTTGCTTGTCGAGGCCTGGTTCTTGGGCGTTTTGCTGCTAAGTCTGCGCACGGCCGGTGGAGTGGTTGCTATCGAACGGTTGCGCCGCCGCACCTCCGCGCCATTGAGCGCCGCACTCATCGAACGTTGCCTGGCCTTGCAGCGTCGCATGGGCCTCTCCCGTGTCATTCAGTATTCCCAGTCCATTCATCTGGGCGCCCCCGCCGTGATCGGCTGGTTTCGCCCCGTCGTCCTTCTGCCCTTCTCCGCGCTCACTGGCCTCAGCGAAGCCCAGCTCACAGCTGTTCTTGCGCATGAACTGGCGCATATCCGCCGTCATGACGCCTTCGTGAATCTTTTCCAGGTCGCTGCGGAATCTTTGCTCTTCTACCATCCCGCCGTATGGTGGCTCAGCAAACGCATCCGCACCGAACGTGAAAATTGTTGCGACGATGCCGCCATCGCCGTCTGCGGCAGCCCGCTCGAATTTGCGCGCGCCCTCACCCTGATGGAAGAGTGGCGCGCCACACCTGCTTTGGCCATGGCGGCCAATCGCGGTCCGCTCGCCGATCGCATTCGCCGGCTTCTCGGCGTCCCCTCGCACGCTTCTTCCATGCGTATTGCCAATCTCGCCGCAGGAGCGCTCTGCCTTTCCGTCGCCTTAGTGGCGGGAAATGCTTTCCTCGGCCTGGCCCGCGCGAGTGTCGCAGTTCCTCGGCAATCAACACCCCAATCCACAGACTCCACCCACAGTGATTTGCTCGTCGTTGTCCACGGCACAAAGCCTGTCCAGGAAGATTCGTCTTCCGCGTCTACGCCAGAGCCCGCCGCGCCCCGGCAACAACCCAAGCCCACGACGGCGCCAGCACCGGAGCCCGCACCCGCGCCGCAAGCGGAAGCTCATGAATCTTACATTGATGCGCTGAAGGCCGCCGGTTACGGCAATCTCTCCGCCGATGAACTCGTCGGCCTGAAAATTCAGGGCGTCACGCCCGCATACATTCGCGCCATCCTGGCTGAAGATTTGAAGCCCACCGTTGATGAACTGATTGGACTGAAAATCCAAGGCATCACGCAGGAGTACATCCACGAAATGCGCGCCGGAGGATTGAAGTTGGATGCAGATGAACTCATCGGAATGAAAATACAAGGCATAACTCCCGAATATTTTCGCCTGATGAAAGAACTGGGCCTGCAAGCGGACGCCGACAATCTGATCGGCATGAAGATACAGGGCATCAGCGCCGATTATGTCCGCGCAATGTGCTCTGTAGGCTTAAGTGCCGATTCGGACCAACTGATCGGAATGAAAGTGCAGGGCATTACGCCGGACTACGTAAAAGAGATGAAGGAACTGGGCATCAAGCCCGATGCCGACAGTTTGATCGGCATGAAGGTGCAAAGCATCGCGCCGGAATACATTCGCGAAATCCGTGCCATGGGAATCAATCCCGACGCCGACGAGCTGATTGGCATGAAAATTCAGGGCGTCACGCCGGAGTACATCAAGATGCTGCAGGCTGCCGGACTGAAGCTAGATCCCGATGATCTGATCGCCGCAAGAGTTTCGGGCATCACCGCGGAGTTTATCCGTGAAGTGCAGAGCCACGGCTTCAAGAATTTCGATATAGAGAAGCTCATGGAACTGAAGCACTCGGGAATCCTCGAGAAGTAACCATGGTTGCGGAGGAGGAGATCACTATGAATCGCCGACACTCGCTGATTTGCTATGTTCTGATTGCCTGTACGCTGGTCATCGTTTTGATTGCGCGCGCCGCCGATTCGCGCGGCGGCGACTGGACGCTGCGCCGCTCCAGCGACCCCGGCAAAGTGGAATTCGGCTTAATCACGCATCAGCATGGAGGCACATCCCAGCACGAATCCGATTGGCCCATCAGTTCGTTCCAAGGCCTCGATCTCTCCAAGCCGGGCAAGCAGGAAGCCAAATTCACGATTACGCATGATGCCGGGCGCTTTGATTGCCAGGGCTATGTCGAAGACGGCGAAGGCGCCGGCCTGTTCCACTTCACGCCGGACCCACAATATGCGCAGCAGATGAAGTCGCTCGGCTTCCCTGTTGACGAGGACAAACAGTACTCCATGGCCGCCTTGGACGTGAGCCTCGATTTCGCCCGCAAAATCAAAGCGGCAAATCTTACGGATATGGATACCGACAAGCTCATCGCTTTCCGTATCCATGGAGTCTCTCCGGAGTTCATCGACGCGCTACGCAAGGAAGGATTGCCCGCAAACGACAGCGACAAGCTTATTGCCTTCCGCATACACGGCGTTTCCCCGGAAATGGTGCGCGCGCTCCATCAAGCCGGTTACCAGCCCAGCGATGACAATTTGATTGCCCTGCGCATTCACGGCGCCACGCCGGAATTCGTCGAGCAACTCCAGAAACTCGGGTACACCCACGTCGAACTCGATCAGCTCATCGCATTCCGCATTCACGGGGTTTCGCCGGATTTTATCGAAAAGCTGCATGGCCTGGGCTACAAAAACCCTACGCCCGATGAACTCGTCGCCATGCGCATCCATGGTGTCACCCCCGAATACATCTCAGGGCTGAAATCCCGCGGAGTGAAGGACCTCTCCATCGACCAGCTTGTCAACATGCGCATTCACGGCATCGACTGACGCGTCCTTTTCCCTGGCCTGCCCAATATTGTCCGGTTTCCTGACCCAATGGCCGGTCGCTTTGCCCGTGTCCAATGCACTTGCCGAATTCCTCTAAACGTGCGACAAAGAATTGTTATGACCATACTCATTGATAGTCCCACATCGAAGTTCAAGGCCCTGGCTCGCCTCGTCGGCAATACCCCCCTTGTCAGCATCCACTTCCGCTTTAAGGGCCGCGAACGCATCCTTTACGCCAAATCCGAGAACATGAACCTCACCGGCAGCATCAAGGACCGCATGGCCCTGCGCATCCTGCAAAAGGCCTATGAACAAGGAAAAATCGAACCCGGCTTCACCATTGCCGAAGCTACCAGCGGCAACACGGGTATTTCCTTTGCCGCGCTCGGTCGCATCCTGGGACACCCCGTCAAAATCTTCATGCCCGATTGGATGAGCCAGGAGCGCGTGCAACTCATTCGCAGCTACGGCGCGGAGGTGGTTTCCGTCTCCGCCGAGCATGGCGGTTTCCTCGGCTGTATCCGCATGTGCGAAGAACTGGCCGCTTCCCGCAAGGACGTTTTTCTGCCGCGGCAGTTCTCCAATCCTGCCAACGTCGAATCCCACGAAGAAACCACCGGCCCTGAAATCTGGTCGCAGATGGTTTCCGTTGCCAAACGGCCGCAAGCTTTCGTCTCGGGAGTTGGCACCGGCGGCACCGTCATGGGCGTTGGGAAATTCTTGAAGGAGCGCGACTCCGCGATCCGCGTTCATCCTGTTGAGCCCGCCGAGTCACCCACGCTGTCCACCGGCTGCAAAGTGGGCAAGCACCGTATCCAGGGCATCTCCGACGAATTCGTTCCTGAGATCCTCAATCTCAAGGATCTGGACGAAGTCATCGCAGTTCCCGACGGCGACGCCATCCTGATGGCGCAAAAACTGGCCTTCGATCTCGGCCTCGCCGTGGGCATCTCTTCCGGATGCAATTTCCTTGCGGGCTTGAAAGCCCAGGACAAGATCGCGCATGACGCCGCGGTCGTCACCATCTTCTGCGACGACAACAAGAAATACCTCAGTACCGCGCTCATGCACGACGAGCCCGTCCGCGAGGATTACCTCACCCCCCACATCGAGTTGCGTGGTTTGGGAACCGTAGGCCGCGCCTGCGAATTCTGCCACTAAAAGCAATTCCCATTTCCAACGCCTTCAAGGCATCAGTGCCCAGTAAGGGCATTGTGCGTCTCCGTAAGCAGTGCGCCGTTTCCCTTGAAATTCCCACAACCGCATTTCTGAATAGGTTCCGGTTTGCCGACGATCCTGACACAATTGCGCGAAACGACTGGAAGTTGTTCCGAACGTGACGCTATTCAGGGAAACTGCGTTTCATGATTCCGCATCAATCTGTCGTCCACTGTCGCTGTCGCCGTAAAACCCCGCGGGCGAAATGTCGGGACCTTTCGACTTGGAAGAGCAACAGAGCGGCCACTCGATGAGGATACTCAACATTGCATCTGCCGGATTTCTGTTCGCAGCAGCAACCAAAAGCATGAATGTTGACAAAATCTCACATTAGACATAGTCTAACGATGTTTGATGGGTGCCAAATCGATTAAACGATCGTTCGACGGCAGCGGGTTGCGGTGCACTCCGCAGCGCTATGCCGTTATGGCATTCTTGATGGAACACAACAGTCATCCCACGGCTGCGGAAATCTACGAAGCCGTGAATCGCGTGGATCCACGTTCTTCAAGGGCCACGACTTATAACAACCTGCGGGACCTGGTGCAGGCGGGTTTGGTGCGTGAAGTGGCCGTCGAGGGCCGCGCCGCGCGATTCGATGCAAAAGGCATGCGGCATCACCACTTCATCTGCGACCGCTGCGGCAATGTTGAGGATATGGTCTGGTACAACGTGCCAAGGCCGGCTTCGCGCACCCTGGGTAAGCGGATTCTTCGCGAATCCGAACTTATTTTCCGCGGACTTTGCGCGAAGTGCGCTCCACGGCACGCTTCCCATTAGGTTTCGAAGGCATTGCGCGCCTTACCGAGCCTGGCCACCGGCGTTTGCGCGCATGGGAAAGCCAATAAGAGTTTCACAGTGCGCCATCGGTTTTTGATTCGTTCGTTTAACCAATTCGAAGGAAGGTGAACACATGGACAAAGAACTCAACACTGCAACAGGAACGCCTGCCGAACCGAAATGCCCCTTCGCGGGCGGAGCTTCCGCGCACACGAACCGCGAGTGGTGGCCGAACCAGTTGGACCTGCAGATTCTCCACCAGCACTCCACCCTGTCCAATCCGATGGGCGAGGAATTCAACTACGCCCAGGAGTTCAAGACGATCGACCTCAATGCGGTGGTCAAGGACCTGCATGCCTTGATGACGGACTCGCAGGATTGGTGGCCGGCGGACTTCGGCCACTACGGCGGGCTGTTCATTCGCATGGCCTGGCACAGCGCCGGCACGTACCGGATCGCCGACGGTCGCGGTGGCGCCGGGGCGGGCCAGCAGCGCTTCGCTCCCCTGAATAGCTGGCCGGACAACGTCAACCTCGACAAGGCGCG
>Ga0181538_10002264_pt1 | contig 20212 bp, 22 predicted proteins | sample PEATcosm2014_Bin_40_FD_119773 | JGI IMG/M metagenome (GOLD analysis project Ga0181538, IMG submission 119773) | Peatland microbial communities from MTU Mesocosm Facility, Houghton, MI, USA - PEATcosm2014_Bin23_30_metaG | ecosystem: Environmental > Terrestrial > Soil > Wetlands > Peat | place... | reverse complement strand
TGCAAGTATTGCCAACCGTGCAGTAGGCAACTGCCGGGCCATCGCGCATGGCCTGTCGCCGTTAATTTTCTCTCAAGGCGGCCTCCCCGGGTTGCTAAAAGAAATAACCACGCTGCAACGAGACTCATTCGGGATCGAGGCGCGCTGCGAAGTGACCGAGGCCGCGCCACTCAAACTTGGCCAAGATGTGTTGGATAACCTTTACCGTATTTCCCAGGAGGCGATCGCGAATGCCCGCCGACACGGTCAGGCCAAATCAATCAAAGTGGCGCTGAATATTCAACCGACCTCAGTGCGGTTGGACGTAATCGATGATGGTATTGGTCTACTTGAGGCGCCGCCATCCGAAACCGGCATGGGTCTAAAGATCATGCAACTTCGCGCCAATCTTATCGGTGCGCGTCTAACGGTTGCGCCGGGAGAGTGCAGCGGCACGCAGGTAACGGTCGAGTGCCCCCAACCGCAATAGAGCCAAAGACACGCTTCTCGAGTTGGCAGCGCTGCTATTCGTGAATGCAGATCCTTTGCGGATGTCCGCCGAGGACGACCGCTGCTCTCTCGATCGCCTCAGGATGAACACCTCCTTTCAGTCTGTTGGATGTTCATTCACAAACATCTTTCCGATAACCCGGCGATCCATTGGATTGCAAGGGGAAATACTGCTGTTCGAACCGCCCCTACGGTGACTGATATGTATTCGTATTCTGAATGGCAGTGAAGATCGCACTTGTAAATATGAGATCTGTCACACATCCGGAAATCCACACAGTGGTTTTCTCCAGTTAAAAGCGACTCAGCCGCTGGCATGGATTGCACTGGACACCATTCATCGAATCTCTCAATACCAATTGCGAGTTACCTGAAGGGATCTCCCGCAGCGCGCTCAGTGGCATTCGGTTAGCGCGGATCGATATCGAACACTCCCAGGGTAGGGTTATATGGATGGCAAGTCGAAAACGACCAATGTAAAACGATCACATTGGTGGAGCCGAATCGAGGGAGCTGGCACTGCCGCGTCGGCGACGAAAGTGGCTGCCCTCGAGGCGCTGGCCGCGAGCGTGATGCTGGCCGACAATGATCTGAACATCACGTACATGAATGCGGGTGTGACCGCGCTTCTGACTGAGGCCGAAGCGGAACTTCGGAAAGCCATACCGGGATTCAGTGTTGCTAGCCTGATCGGCCGCAATATCGACGCGTTTCACAAGAACCCTAGTCATCAGCGCGCAATGCTCGAGCGCTTGTCGACTGTGCATCGCGCCACCATCAAGATCGGCACGCGCGCATTTGATCTCATTGCCACACCGATGTTTGACGCCCGCGGAAAACGCGTCGGGACAATAGTGGAGTGGATGAGCGCGGAGGCACGTCTCCTCAATCTTGACTACTCAGCTCAGATCGCCGCAATTGGTCGATCACAAGCTGTCATCGAATTCGCACTGGACGGTACGATTCTTACGGCAAACGACAATTTATTGAAATCCATCGGCTACTCGCTCGCGGAAATCTCAGGACAGCCACATCGCCTGCTCGTCGAGCCAGCTTATGCTCAGAGTCCAGAATATCGGGACTTCTGGGAAAAGCTGCGTTCCGGGCAATATATTACGGGTCAGCACAAGCGAATAGGCAAAGGCGGCCGCGAGATCTGGCTGCAAGCGAGCTACAACCCGATCTTGGACGCAAACGGTAAGCCGCTTAAGATCGTCAAGTACGCGACCGACGTGACCGACCAAGTTCGCACCGTCGAGGATGTCGGACATCTCGTGCAAGCGGCAATCGATGGAGATCTGACCAAGCGTATCGACACTCAAGGTCGGAGCGGTAATCTTCTGGCGCTGTCCGAATCCGTCAACTTGTTGATCGAAGCGATGATGGCGATGGTCGCACAAATGAGGTCCGCGATCGGTGCCGTGCGCACGGGCGCGGATGAAATCGCGAAAGGCAACTCCAACCTAAGTGAGCGTACCGAACAACAGGCTGCGAGCCTGGAAGAGACCGCTTCGTCCATGGAGGAAATGACTTCCTCGGTGAAACAAAGTGCCGACAATGCCTCGAACGCCAGCCATCTCGCCTCCGCTGCGCGCACGAAGGCGGAAGCCGGTGCCAATGTCGTCTCTGAAGCTATCGCTGCGATGGGCAGCATCAACGACGCCAGCGGCAAAATTGCCGACATCATTGGCGTTATCGACGAAATCGCGTTTCAGACCAACCTTCTGGCCCTCAACGCAGCTGTCGAGGCTGCGCGCGCTGGCGAACAGGGCCGCGGCTTTGCGGTGGTCGCCTCCGAGGTCCGTAATCTCGCCTCGCGAAGTGCAGCCGCCGCCAAAGAAATCAAGACACTCATACAGGACAGCGTCGCCAAGGTCGCGCAAGGGTCGAAGCTCGTTGATCAGTCGGGAAAAACGCTCTCCGAGATCGTTGTCGCGGTCAAGAAGGCCACCGATATCGTCGCGGAAATCGCCGCCGCCAGCGGCGAACAGGCGGCGGGGATCGAACAAGTGAACAGATCCGTCATGTCGATGGACGAGGTGACGCAGCAGAATGCCGCGCTCGTCGAAGAATCCGCTGCGGCGGCCGAGTCGCTGCTCGAGGAGGCGGGACGACTCGATGAGATGATGTCGAAGTACCAGGTCCTCCTAAATGCAACCGCTGCCGCGCCAAGGCCACCCGAGTTGCAGCTGGAAAAATGCGTGGAAACCTCTCAGGATCCTCACGCGCGCCGCGCGACCAGCCGACCGGTGTCTGGGTCAAAGACCCATGACGGCCCAGCTACGCGAAGGAAGCCGGCGGCACCTTCGCCAAAGGTGGTCCGAATGGACACCGGAAGCGCGAAAGCGATTTGGTCGGACTTCTAATCCAATCTGTAACGCGTCAAGCAGTAGAGGAACCAGTCATGGACAGCGCAAATATCACGAGCGAGGCACCGGGGCAATACCTGACGTTTAGCTTGGCGGGAGAGCAGTTCGGCATCCCCATATTGACGGTGCAGGAAATCCGAGGTTGGGAGCAAGTTTCAAAAACACCCCGAGCGCCGGATTATGTGCTCGGGGTCATGAACCTTCGCGGCGCTGTCGTACCGATTCTGGACCTTCGTCGACGACTCGACATGGAGCCGTGTGAGCGCACGGCTACCTCGGTCGTCATCGTTGTCGGCGTCGAAACGAATGGTGCCGTCGTAACCGTCGGATGTTTGGTCGACGCGGTTTCTGACGTAGTCAGTTTAGGCGCCGACAGTGGTAAGCCCCCACCGGCCGCGTGCGGTACGGTCGACACCCACTATCTTTCCGGTCTCGCAATGAACGACAAGCAGCTCATCATGCTGATTGATGTGGTCCGGCTTGTCGAGAGTAGCGTCACCGTTCCAGTCACCGGCGTGGCGGCCTAATTGTCGCGGCCAGACCGCGAGATTCGAAGCGCCCGATAGCGTAAATCTAGACCAGACGATAGCAACCTCAAGAGAAACCCTACCATGAGTATTATCGACCAATTCCGCTCGATCTTGGGTACCGCAACCCGCGGCGGCGACATGACTGATATGCGCGGACAGATTGCCGCGATCAACAAGTCTCAAGCGGTCATTGAGTTCGATCTCAATGGCATTGTCCTGACCGCAAATGATAATTTCCTCAGCGCGCTCGGCTACACGCTCGATGAGATCAAGGGCAAGCATCACAGCCTTTTTGTAACACCGACGTACCGGGAGTCGCAAGAATACAATGCGTTTTGGGCGAAGCTGGGTCGCGGCGAATTCGACGCAGCCGTCTACAAGCGCATTGGTAAGGGCGGGAAAGAGGTTTGGATTCAGGCCTCGTATAATCCGATTCTCAACGCCGCCGACAAGCCGTACAAGGTGGTGAAGTTCGCGACTGATATTACCGAACAGAAGATGCGCATGGCCGACTATGAAGGCCAGATCGCGGCCATCAACAAGGCGCAGGCCGTCATTGAATTTGACTTGAATGGGACAATCCGCACGGCGAACGCTAATTTTCTCAACGCGCTCGGCTACACGCTCGATGAGATCAAGGGCAAACACCACAGCCTATTCGTGACGCCGACGTACCGTGAATCGGCCGAATACCGCGATTTCTGGGCCAAGCTGAGCCGGGGCGAGTACGACGCGGCGCAGTACCTGCGCATTGGCAAGGGCGGACGAGAAGTGTGGATACAAGCTTCCTACAATCCAATCTTCGATGCGAACGGAAAGCCATTCAAAGTCGTCAAATACGCAACCGATGTGACGAAGCAAGTGTTGCTGGCACAGCAGCGCCAAGCCGAACTCGAAGCGACGATGCTATTGATCAAGAATGTAAAATCCGCTGCCCAGCAGGTGCAAAGCGGTGCGGAGGAGATTTCTAAAGGAAATGCTTCGCTTTCGCAACGCACGGAAGAGCAAGCCGCGAGCCTGGAGGAGACCTCCTCGTCCATGGAAGAGATGACCTCCTCCGTCAAACAAACGGCCGATAATGCCGGGCAAGCAAAGCAACTCGCGACCGAGGCTCGGCAGCAGGCGGAAAAGGGCGGCATCATCGTCGGTTCTGCGGTAACGGCCATGCGCGAGATCAACACGTCGTCGAGGAAGATCGCCGACATCATCGGCGTCATCGACGAAATTGCCTTCCAAACCAACCTGCTTGCGCTGAATGCGGCGGTGGAGGCCGCACGTGCGGGCGAGCAAGGCCGTGGCTTCGCCGTTGTTGCGAGCGAAGTACGCAGTCTGGCGGGCCGCAGCGCAACGGCGGCGAAAGAGATCAAAACCCTGATCCAGGACAGTGTGTCCAAAGTCGGAGAGGGCTGCGACCTGGTGGATGGGTCCGGAAAGGCGCTCGAGGATATTGTTGCATCGGTTAAAAAAGTGACCGACATCGTGTCTGAAATTGCGGCGGCCAGTGCCGAGCAGGCCTCGGGTATCGAACAGGTCAGCAAGGCGGTGATGCAAATGGATGAGGTCACGCAGCAAAATGCTGCCCTCGTCGAACAAGCCGCGTCCGCCAGCCAAGCGATCGTCGACCAAGTGCAGTCTCTAAACGATCTGGTCGCCGGGTATCACGCCGGCGAGGAGTCTGGCGACGCGTCGACAGCGCCAACGCCCCAAAGCTCAAACGCGTCATCATCAGTGGAACGTCGAGATTCAAAACGACCATGGTCGAAGCCCACCTCCGGTAAGCCCGCAGCAGCGTCACCTGCCCGCGCTTCCGTAAGCAAACCTGCCGTGACTCGCAAGGTGGCAAACAGCGGCGCGCCTATCGATTCTGAGTGGAGCAAATTCTAGTCACTGCCCGGAATTCTGGTCATGAATCTTGTGAGTGCGCCTATTTATGATGCCATCAACTGCTAGCTATACGGTGCCTGTGGTCAAAGGAGTGGTCGGAGCACTCAGCGCGAAGTACCTGACATGCGTCTTTGCCAACGAGCAATACGGCGTCGACACTCTCCGCGTCCAGGCAATGCGAGGTGGGTCCGCCGTTATTGAAATGCCGGAATCGCTGCCCGCGTTGATGTGCGTGATGCACCTTCGGGGAGCGATCGTCCCCGTCGGCGATCTACACGTTGATTTGCGTATTGTGGGCCGCCAACCGAGAACCAGCGCAGTAGGTATGCGCAGCTCGGACTCGATCACGTGAGGTAGAACACGGTGACGCTCCGCCCGATGGCGTTTGCACGGCAGCCGATTCTCGAGGCCGACGGAAAAGTCTTCGGCTATGAATTGCTCAATCGCGGCACCCGACTTGACGCGCTGGATGCCGGGACGACGATGAGCGCGCGAGTGCTGTGTGAAGCGCTTGGAGCGGTGGGATTTCAAAGCCTCGCCGGGACTGCCCGCGTGTTTGTGAATTTCGATCAAGAACTGCTGGAGACTAACGTTGCCGGCGTACTCCCGCCAGGCCAAGGCGTCGTTGAAATCTTGGAAAACGTCGATCCGACGCCGCACGTATTCGCAACCCTCGCCGAGCTGCGTCGCCGCGGCGTCGGGATTGCGATGGATGACTTCCTCTTTCAGCCGAACGCAGTACCCTTTCTGCCGCATGTGGATTTCGTGAAAATTGACGTGCTAGCCGCCGTCGATCAGCTTGATTCGGTGGTGCAACAACTGCGCCATTTCCATGTCCCGCTGATCGCCGAAAAAGTGGAGACGCACGAACAGGTCGAACTCTGCCGTAAGCTCGGGTTCACGTACTTTCAAGGGTATTTCTTTACTCGACCGCAGGAGATGACGGCACGCAAAATCAGCGCCTCGGAAGTCAGCGTCGTCGGGCTGATTGCCGAGCTTCAAAAGCCGCAGACCGAAGCCGCCGAAATTGCCGAAAAGATCGGTGCGGTGCGGATCTTGCGCTCGTGCACCAGATGCTCAAACTGGCAAATAGCGCCGCGTATCGTCGAAATCGGGCCATCAGCTCGATCGAGGACGCCGTTGTTCTGCTGGGACAGGAGGTGATCCAGCAATGGGCGTCCTTGTTGCTGCTCGCGCGCCTGGGCAAACGCAAACCGCTTGAACTCCTTGCCGTCGCGTTGATCCGCGGCCGGATGTGTCAGGCACTGGCATTCACAGACCGCCGGCTCGGATCGGGTGAGTTGTTCACCCTCGGGTTACTTTCGGTCTTGGACGCGTTACTTGATCGTCCAATGGATACCCTTGTTGCCGAGCTGCCGCTAACGCAATCGCTGCGCGACGCACTGTGTGGCAAAGTGTCTTGCCCAATGAGGGATATCCTGCGCAGAGTAATCGCCCACGAATCCGGCGATTGGTTGGGACTCATTCCGCTCACTGCAGCGGAGCAGACGACGCTGACAGACGCATTCATCAATGCCGCTCAGTTTGCTCGCGCGGTGCTGGGAGAGTCGTCTCAGTGAGTTCCCAGATCCTGGCGCTCGTCTAAACTGATGCTCACAACGGTGGGGGGTCGCGTACTTTTTGTGCTGAATGTAGCGCTTTCTCCGTGGTGCCGCCGCAAAGTTGCTCGCAACCCATTGATTGAAGGTGTTAACTTCGCAGTCACATGAGTCCGGAAATTGTCGCGACCATCCGTCGCGCAAGTCTATGAAATCACAGAGCCGAATTGTTACAAGTGCTACTTCTGACAGAAAATCCGCGCACCCCTCAGAGTGACACTTTTGCTTCCGCTGAGTGACGGATTCGCTTCGTTTCATGTGAATTGCTTCCCGGCGTGTTAGCAACGATACTAGCGCCTCAGTCTCATCGACCCCATCCTGGCCGCCGCGGGCGGCGGCTTACGGGTCCGGCGTCTGACGCGTAATGCTGTCGATAGTGCCGCCAAAGTACGTTGTCGCGCAGACGGCGTCTTGGCGAGCGTCCACCGTTAACGGTGGACGGGTCGTGCCGGGATTTCGCGGGGTTCGCGTATTTGACGCATATCTCAGGGAATGAAGGGTGCGATTCGTCTTCGAAGGGACTGCCTCAATCGCCGCGAGTTTATGCGGTGCAAGGTGCGTAACGGGACGGGCCTCCAAACCGCTCGTGCCACCGCCGAAACCGATCGACTAACGTGCCATTCAGCAGTTCCACTCGCACCTGCAGAAGATAGTGCGCTCCGGCCGTACTCCAGCACATCTGCTGTTTCTTGCTCATTCGATGATTGACTAGACGGTTCATTACGGATTCGACGTGCGCCGTTGAGATGCGGTGTCCAGCCGCCCGAGCGCGGGCGAAATTAGGCATGTTTCGGCGGTTGCCGCCTACGTAGCCTTCAAACTCATCAATTGTCCGTAAGACTCTATCGAGGGCATCGACTGCACTATCGGGGTGGGCTGCAGACCAAAGCGTGAGATCGTCCCTCAGCGCAGCTAAGTGGTCAAGCGCCGAGTAGACTCGGCCGTGCCAAAGTGCGTAGCGAGCTCGCTCCACACGGCGCTGTATCGGTTCGAATGCTCTGGGGTCCTTCCAATATTCTTCGTATGTCACCGGTAAACGGACGCATTTGTGCAAATGCTCAAGCTTCATGCCGAGGTGAAACCAGTCGAGCTGCGGGACGATGCGTGTCCGGATTGCGCCTTGCACGAAGTTCCGCAGCCCGTCATCTCCATCGGTGACCACCTGGACAACACTGCAGCCTTCGGCTCCCTGATGGTTGATTATCCCTTGAAACTGGTCAGCACTCCAATCGGGAGCACTGGCGACGAAGGCGAACCGTTCGCCGAGCGTACCATCGCGTTCAATTCGGCCCGCGGTAACCCTGAGCTTTCGTGATGCCGTGCCAGTACGGTTGCGGATGTAAGTATCATCGATGCCGATCGAGAGTCGCTCCGTGGCAACGCCGCAGTCCGCACCGGCTTGGGCCTCTGCGACCTGATCGCCGTCGATCCTGTGGCCCGCCTTGATCGTATGTCGCCAGATCGCCATACGACCCGCACGCGTGGCAGGGAAGCCGAACAACTGGATTACACGCGATGCTTCCCGATAGGGCATTCGAGCGCCTAGTGTCGCGATGAGTAGACGGATTTCGGGTGTGGTCCGGCGAGAGATAATATGACCGAGAGGAAAGAATGACGCGTCGCATCCCCTCTCGGTCTGGCACCGACACATGCGAATTCGACGCCCGCGAAGCCGGAATGCTCCAAATACCGTGAGCAGACACTTCGTACGGACGTCCTTGAAGGGCTGCCGCTTTCCACAATGAACACAGTGACTAAAGCACAATGTGTAGAAATGCACCTGGTTGCCGATCACCTGACGCTGAATGTCGCGAAGCACGTCTCGCCCTTCCGCCAATGTCAGGCCGATCTCCTCGGGCTTCAGATTGCCAATTGGCCGCGTGAGACGACCAATCTCATATGTGCGTGTTGGGCCGCCGTCCGGAGTGCATTCCAGTTTGATCGTCCACTGCATGAGGCGGCCTCCCCGCTAAGCTTGGCCGGAGTCTACGCCCGGCACCCCCCCCACTTCAGTGACACTCCCCCGGTTAAATGAAACTGACACCGGTGTTCTGTCGTGCCACCACCAAGGTCGCGACCGGATCGACGCCATACGCATCGTCTGACTAGAAGGCGATCAGATAGTTGCTCATTTCGCGCCAGCCAACGCCACCGATACCGATACCGATGCGTGCGATCAGGCCCGGGCGTGCAGTTCGGCTTCTACCGAAGGGATGCATTGACTCATCGCAAGCGCTACTTCTTGAGTTTTCTGCGGATCAATTCTAATTCCCGTAAGCGCTTGGCCGTGGTTTTCGGAAAAGCCATTTTGAGGTCATTTAACGCGTCCATCACAATCTGCGAAACGATCAAACGGGCGTTTTCTTTGTCATCGGCAGGGACGGCATACCAGGGTGAATGACGAGTGCTGGTTGCTGCCAGACAATCGGCAAAGGCTCGCATATAGCGCTTCCAAAATGTTCTCTCGTGAATGTCCGCGAGACTGAATTTCCAGTTCTTTTCTGGCTCATCGATGCGTGCGATAAATCTCGTTTTCTGCTCCTTTTTCGATAAATGAAGAAAAATCTTGATGATTTTGGTGCCATTTCGATGCAGATGCGCCTCCAATTCGACGATCGAACGATATCGATTGCTCCAGAAATGCTTCTCGTCACGCACGGGTTTTGGAAGGTTTTGAGTGTCGAGGATCTCCGGGTGAACACGCGCGATGAGCACTTCTTCGTAATACGAACGATTGAAGATGCCAATTCGACCGCGTTCTGGTAGCCGGCATGTGGTGCGCCAGAGAAAGTCATGCTTGAGTTCCTCTGCGCTCGGCTGTTTAAAACTGTAGACCTCGCAACCTTGGGGGTTCACTCCGGACATCACGTGCCGAATGGCGCCGTCCTTGCCCGCGGAATCTATGCCCTGAAAGATCAGCAGTACGGCGTAGCGACCCGACGCGTAGTGAAGCTCCTGTAGCGAACTCAAGCCCTCAACATGGGTTGCGAGGAGCGTCTTATATTCCTCCTTGGATTTGAAAAATGGCTCTACTTCCGTTGGCCACTGGCGGAGATCGACTTTTTTTCCCGCCGGCACCCGGAAGTCCTTTGAAATGATTTTCAATTTCACACCTTTGAGTATTCTTTGTGTTACTGGATGAGCGGTCTTACATCGGAGCGTCAGCGTGACTGCCCACGCCGCGTTGTCGTCACTGCATGGCCTTCTCTTTTGAAGTCCTTTGCGCTTCCTCGAAATCACGTACCGCAAGAAAGTCCTGGTGCCCGAGCTCCGGATACAATGCATGGACTTGCTCGATCAGCTTCGGCGTCGAATCGGACGGTGGGCGGGATTCAATGTCGGGCGCCGGCGCCGCCTCAGCGGTACGTTTCGCGCTGGCCGGATTGTTCTGCTCAGCAGAGGATTGCGGCGTCGAAATCGGTTTCCTCTGTTGCCCGCCGGTGGCGGAGGTCGCCACGCTTTCGGCGATCCCGAGGTGCGCGAAGACCGGCACCTTTATAAGATCCAGGGCCAAGGCAAAGAGGGCCGCCGCGGCTAGCGTACCGGCGACGAGTAGGGCCGGCACGGGGGCCATCGCGATTCCGGTTATTGCGAGTGCCGCGGCGATTCCAATATCAACCACAGAGGATATGGCCAGTAAGAAGCTCGGGCGAGAACTCCACAGATGGCGGCGTTCACGAATCGCATAGATGGTCCCTTGGCTGCCAAAGACCAGCACAATAAACGCGAGGGTTTGCATTGCACCAGCATTGAGATGCAAGCCGAATCGCCCCGCGGCCAAGACCCCCGTGCAGAAGCTCAGTAGGCAGATCCCCAACACGGCACCTGCCACGGTTAGCCTACCGATACTCCAGCTGTTCGGTTTCTGAGAGGGGCGCACATTGTCTGTCGTCAAAGACATTGAAAGGAAATCGCCGGTGATCATCACGATGACCATCAGCATGGGGGTTAAGATTGCATGCCCCGTTATGATGAGACCCGCGACCAGGAACAACACCGTCACAATTTTCTTGATGATGGCGTTTAGCGTGTAGGTCAGGATGCGCTGAAAGGTGATTCGCCCTTCCTTGACCGCCGCGACGATTCCGACCAAGCCCGCTTCCGTCAGCACGACGCCGGCCGCCGATTTAGCAACATCGGTCGCCGTCGACACCGCGATGCCGATCTGCGCTTGCCGCAACGCCGGTGCGTCGTTGGCGCCGTCGCCACACATGCCGACGGTGTGTCCTGCCTTCTGAAATGCCTTGACAAGCTTGTATTTATCCTCCGGCAATACTCCCGCGAAAACCCCAAATTGACTGGGACGAACACTGTCTGGGATCGGCCCGGGAGGACAGACGCCCCCTGCTATTCCCACTAGGCTTGCAACGATGCTCGCAGTCATTGGGGCATCTCCCGTGACCATCACGACACGGACCCCCAACGCGTGCAATTCTGAAATGAGCTGCGCGGAGTCCGCACGAGGCGGATCGCTGAGCGCGATGAGCCCCACCAACTTAAGTGCCGTTGGCGGGCCGGCCGCTACTGCAAGCACACGAAAGCCCTTCCCCTCGAGATGTTTGGCCGTTGCCGCACTTGTAGTCGAAGGCTGGGTCAGGCCGACGATAACCGCAAAGGCGCCCTTGACTATTTGTTGGGTGGCCCCGCTCGGATCCGTTGCTCTCGCTTCCGACATCTTTTTCGCCGGATCAAAGGGAATATATTTGACCAGTTTGGGTGCGTCGGCCACCGTTTTTGCAGCAGTGGCCACCCGAATCGCGCCATCGACCGGATCCTGGCCGCCCTCGGAGCTCGCCAGTGCGGCGAGGGCGAGAACGTGTGGCTCATCGAAACCCTCCATGGCATGCACGCTCGTAACTGTCAACGCGTTCTGGGTCAGCGTCCCGGTCTTGTCAGCGCACAACACATCCGTGGTTCCGGCTTCGTCCACCGCCGACAGGCGTGTCGGCAGGACGCCTCGCTTCGCTAACGATCGCGCACCGAGTGAGGCCGCCAGGGTGAATGTGGCGGGTAGCGCAACGGGGATCGAGGCGAGGATTGCCGTCAACACGAGTGGGACGATCTCGGCGAACGGCATCTTGAGAAAGTACGCGTACGCGATGAGCATCAGGATGACGACGCCGTTGAAGACAGCGAGATTGCGCACCACGCGCAGCACCGCCTTCTGCTGAGAGCTCACAACGTGCGCCGTGCGCACGAGTTCCGCAGTGCGACCGAACTTGGTACGCGGCCCGGTGGCCGTCACTTCAGCCGTCGCCTCACCCCGGCGTACTAATGCGCCCGCAAATGTTGCAATGCCGATGCCTGCTTCGATCGGCACCGATTCGCCGGTAAGCATGGATTGGTCAAGTTGGACCTCGCCGCTCGTGATCCTGACATCTGCGGCGACCACGCCACCGAGGGTGAGCTTTACCACATCCCCCGGAACGAGATCCACGGCCGGAACCGTTTTCCACCGGCCGTCTCGCTCAACCGAAGCATGCATGGCGAGCCGTGACTTCAGGGCGTTTAGGGTAGCCTGAGCCCGGCTCTCCTGAAGGAAGCCAAGCGCCGCGTTGAAAACCAGGAGCACTGCGATGATGGCTGCCTCGACATATTTGCCGAGTATCACTTCAAGAACGATGGCTGCTTCGAGCATCCAGGGCACGGGCGCCCAGAGTTTGCCGATGGCCCTACCCAAGGGATGTTCGGCCGCGTCCGGCATCGCGTTGGGGCCGACTTTCGCGAGTTGCTGACGCGCGTCTTCGCTTGTTAGACCGCCCTGCGATGGGGTTACCGCTGTCGGCGGCGTAGCGGGCGTTGGGTCGGTCGAAGGTGAGGACATCGTCGCAGCCTTAAGTAATTTCCTTGTTCCGGCCTACCGTCGAGGAAAACAAGAGCGTGGGTTACCGAACTGTGGTCTACCGACCGCCTAGCCACCGGAATGCGCGAATCGATGCGTTTACCGAGATTCGTGTCTAGTTAACGTACCGCAGACGCGGCGCCGCCACACTAGATCGAGCCCATTCAATGTGGCACCGACTGCCTCCGAGGTCCGTCTGCTAGCGCACCCCCACCTGCTAGCCAGCCAGCGACTCATTGACGGTCATGCTCCGCACGGTCGCATCGATACCCACGGTGCACAGTGACTTGACCAACAATTTACCGGTATTTCCGAGATAGGCGTTCATTTGCACCGCGATGACCTTGGATGTCTCTCTCGAGCCACGGCATCCAATCTTGAAAAGACTTGCGAGTAGTCGGGAACAACGGCAAGGGGTGACTTCCAAATTCGGATCAGAATTAGTGGCATCACACCATCGAATAAATCAGGCGCCTGCAACACCGCTAGCCGACGAGCTCCTCCAGAAAAATGGCATGCTCGCTATCATGGCAATATCAAATAATGGACTGTGCTTGGCGTAAGGACAATCCCTTTATTGCAGTCACCCCCGCCTTGATCAAACATTCTGCCTTCTTACACCCGCCAGGCCTTGACGCATCCAATTGCAACTCGTTTCTTTGCCTATTCCATTGTTATTGCCACCCATGGCACGCGCGGCGACGTTGGATGGTGAATCGTCTTCCGCCAGCTTGCGACAGAATAAATCATGGCGACGGCTTCTGAAGACGGCGGCGATGCTGCTGTGTGACTGCATGATAATCATTTTACGTTCGCCGACCGCTTCGGTCTGTGCGGTATCCGACATCAGCGGCAGTCAAGGTCGTTCTCGTGATCGCACTCACTGTTACGGTTGCAGGAATCTTAAGGGCTCCGTCGATGAATCTTGTTGCGGTCTATTGAGGGCTCTTGCCCTGCCTGTTACCCGCCGTCGTTGATGGAAGTGACTCGCCAAGTTTCGACGGAACGGACGCCGTAGAGGCTCCGTCTTCCCGCGCTTTTTCGAATGCACTTGCCGCCATCCATTGGCTTAAGATCATCAGGGCCATATAGATCGCGAAAAGCGTCAATCTGACGCCCGCGGGGGCTTGACCCAGCGGCGGCGCGCCCGGGGACGCATCGTGGGTTCTTCCGGCGGGGGCGGCGCGACCCGGCAATAGTGCGATCACTCGATCGGCAATCGCCGTCAGCTCGGCGGTCGTAGAGGGCAGTCCGGATGACGCCTTGATCATCGAAATCAATTTTTGCATCGCACTGTCCCGCGGCAGTCGACTCAAATCGGCAGCTTCCTCCCAGGGATCTACGTTCCGGCGAGCGAACACGGAAAGGACGGTGAGGTAGGCCCCATTTTTATCCTCACCCACCGGCGCATACAGAAAATCGTTATATGCCGATGCAAGCGTGGAGGACAGCGGCGCGGAACCAATCTTGCGTGACCCCAATATCATCGTCCCAATCCCTTAATTGACTCCAAGTCGGAGTACGTGCGCTAACCGTAGCTAACTCGCATAGATTCGTCGGTGCGTTGCCGCGCAAACAGACAGTTCGGTCACGACGGGGTCTCATATGGTTGTGTGAGATCGACGATCTGCCTCAATGCGGTTGCCCTTTGTGCGGCATACCACGCGTACGCGAGCGTACAGACTCCATGAACCTTCCCATGCTCCACTGCGAACGGGTGAACCCAGTAGGAGAGAACCGTGGATGTGCTAATTCTTCTGATTGTGCTGTTGCTGCTATTTGGTGGTGGCGGAGGTTTGTATTGGGGCATCGGCATGGGTTGGGGAATCGGCCCGATCGGATTGATCACTGCCGCACTGGTGATTGCCGCCATGGTCTATATCTATCGCAGTAGCAGGACTGCCCGTTCCTAGGATCAACGCGGATCCTCGGTCTCTCGGTTGGCTCTCAATGGCAGCATGGCCTGCGATGGCGAGGCCACGCCACATTTATTCAAGCGGCATCGAGTGTTCGCTCGGTTTGCCAATATGATTGGCGGCCGTAATGCTTGTAAATCGCCAATTCCGCATCTCGAGCAATGGTCATGCCTTCGGTGTAGACGGGGGCGGTACGGATCGCTTCGCGGTCGAGCGCCACCGTCACCTGTGAGTTCACCCAAATGACTTGATTGATCCATTCCGGCGAGACCAGCACCAAATGCCCGGCCCACCAATTGCTGGTATTCACTATCAAATAGCGAATCGACCAAGTCAGGTCGTCCAACAAGAATCCCTGGACGTGTCCGATCTCACCGTCGCTCGCAATGAAGTTATAACCCTTCACCGCGTTGCAGCTGCGCAGATGCGGATCGCCATCATCGACCGCGGGTGCCCTGAGATAGCCCTGGTAGCCGTCGACGTACTGCGCGCTCATGCCGGTCAAGGCCGTGCCGGGATAGTAACGGTCGCCCCATAGTCCGGGCCCGCCCCAATAGTACGGATATCCATAATAGCCGAGATAGCTTTTCTCGTATTGACGCGAAACAGGCTCGTCGCTATCCATGTCCGGACTGTTCTTGATCTGCTCCTTGGTGATCTTGGCGGGCAACACCGTCGCATCCGACCCGTGTTGGCCGATCGAATACGGCGAGATCAGCACCTTGCGGCCACCCAACCAGCCGCCCGTGTCGACCACGAGATAGCGGATGACCCATGCTTGATCATCGAAGTAGAAATCTTTGACCTTGCCGAATGTCCCGTCGGTCGCGCCGATCGCGCATCCTTCCAAACTCTTTACGCTGCGTAACATGATTGCTCTCCGAGTTGATGGGTGATCCGTTCTGTATCCGCACCCTACGGGCGACTCTCTCAGAGCGTCTGTTCGATGGAACACACGCGCCGTGAACTCGCATCGGCGATTTCGGACTCTAGATCGAGGCATTCAAATGACGACACGTAAACTCGCACTCCGGAGTGCTTCCTCCGCAGTTGTACGAATCGCTTCGGGAATTGCCTGTAGTCGCTCCAGGGGAATGGGAGCACCGCTGACATCCGAGAATCCATACGTACCCTCGTCAATCTTGGCGAGCGCACGACCGATGGCAAGTTTCCGTTCGGCGAGAGTGCCGGCGAGCACGCGGTTATTTTCGGATATCATCAGGTCCTGCGCCAGGTCCTCGGACTCGTTGGCCTGGCCCGCGGCCGCGCGATGAATCGATCGATCTTCGTCGTCCTTGCGGTCGATCGCGGATGACAGCTTCGTCAATTCTGCGACGAGCTTTTGTCGCTGGCTTTCAATAAACGCTTTATCGAGGCTGTTGGGGCTGCTGATCATGGCGGGGTTACTCGTGAGTGATTGTTGGATGAGCCGGCCAGGATTTCAGGTCTCGGCATCGAAAGGTCGGGTGAGACGAAGTGCAGCAATGCCACGGTGGCGCACTGTCTCACCCGACACGGGTCATTTTCCCTTGGCCACTTAGACGGGTTTCGACGCGCCGTCGTGCTTGGTCGCCTGCATCTTGCTGACGTGAGCAGCAGACTCGGTCGCGTGCGCAAGATGCCCGTGGGCGATTTCGGCGTGTGTCGCCGCTTGTTCCGGTTTGCCGGCATCGAGTGCCTTGGCAGCCGCTCGATGATGATGAGCCGCGGCATCGTGGTGATTCGCGGCCGAGGTGTGGTTCTCAGCTGCTGTAGCTTTTGTTTGCATGGTGATCCTTGAGTTGATGACAGGTTTGCAGACGGAGGATTTTCGCGAACGAGCGCGGTAGACCGCCCTTACCTCGATTCGATGTGATCGCCCGATGAATCGAGGCTGAAGCCTAGTCGCGACTTACCGGCGCTTCTGTTCGCTGCGCCACCGACCGAGCTACTTCAGGACAGTGAGAGCAACGTGTGCGCCGTCGAGCACCGGGTTGGCGGTACCCACGCCTATCACCATTGACGTTGTGCGGGAATCGGCAGGGCAGTCAGGAAATTCTGGGGGCGCAATGCATTTTGTTCGGCGCGGCTCCCCGAACACTTGAGGGGATGCGCCGCGGCTATCAGCGGGTGTGCCTGGCATCGATCCCGAACATCCGCCGAAGGAGTCGCCGCATGCTCTGAGTTAGCGTTCGGGGGTGGGCGAGCGCACGGACCGCGGGCCGGCGTCATGTTGTGCTCGTCACCCACCACCCTCAATAAGGAGATTCCATGATGAAATCCAACTCGCTGCGCAGCTATTTCCTGGCCGGCACCGGCACCGCGGCTTTCGCGCTCATTGGCGTGATCTGTGTGCTCGCCGGTCGCCCCGCTCTCGCTACGGAGCAGTTCGCCAAAGATACGGGAAAGTCATGCGGCGCCTGTCATACGGCAGCGGCCGGCGGCGGTCCGCTCACGACGTTGGGTGAGAAATTCCACGCAAACGGCGACAAGCTGCCGTAAGGCTTTACCCGCAGCGACTGACGGACTTACCTGTGTCACTGCTTCGCGCGGCGGAATCGCGCGATTCAACTACGCAAGGCACGGCGAGCCCGACGGCGTTGTTCTGGACATGGCTGGTTGTTTACACACGAAGCCACAAGTGCTTGTCGGACCAAAGTTGAAGGTGGGTGACAAGGAGAGCGCCGACGGCGAAGCGCAGTCGCTGGAAGTTGTCGAAGACAGGGTCGTAAAGGCCGTGCGAGTGAACGGCAAGCGCGCTAAAGCTTGATCGCGGAGCAATCGAATAGTTCGAATTGTTGGTCGACTGTCGGATCGAGGTCAACTCCTCCCGACAGTATGCCGGTCCACTAAACGCGACGCTGTGTACGGTCTCGCCCCGACAATTCACTCGAGTGATGCTTGAATAACCGGTGAACGTCACTCAAAGGAGATATTCCATGTACATCGGCGGCGGCATTCTCGGAACCATTCTTGTTATTTGTCTCATCGTTTGGCTAATTCGCAGGGTCTAGAAAATCTCGTAGTGCAAGACGTCGGCTTCGAACTCGCCTATTGAATCGTGCGCGATCGCACATAACAGCCAAGCTATGAACGGGCTTCCAAGGTTGACCAGCGACCGGAGTGCAAGATCGACCACCTCAGTGAACCCTAACGAATCGAGTTTCCTGATATTTTGCGAAGACCGGCTGGTCCATCTTCGGCGCCGTTTGGCCTAAAAGTCTGGTCAATTGCCGACGCGTGTTCACACTCTATGTGTCTGACGAGCAGCCGGGAGAGGAAGCGCCTCATGAGCGCCTCAGAGGCGGCCGCGGCAGGGGATGGCGCACTTTTTACCCGCGGGGACGCAGTGGAGGCTGCTTGGGCGGTCGTCGATCCAGTGCTCCTCAACCACCGGCCTGCCCGCCCTTATCGGCGCTACAGCTGGGGTCCCAAACTGGCTGATGCGCTGATCGCGACCGATAGCCGTTGGCGCAACCCGACGTCGGATAAAGTCGCACGGTCGCGAACGACGCAAATACTGCGTAAGCGTAAAGGCGCAAGGGCGTCGCGATCGTCCGAATAGATTTGCGAAGTACGTAACCTTTAGAATCAAAAATGATGTTTTGTCTCTATCGCTCCGCCAGCTGCACGCCGCACCCTGCGCACCTGCGACGTGATTTGGCGGCGAGCATCACGCATCGCACTCCGGACGCTCGATGTGTGACACCGAACGGACGCCGGCGCTCGCCCGAGCGCAGCCTGTATCCGGGTTCCGCCGATCCGCGTAGCCCGTCGGGGATCTAGTGGCTCGACATCCTTCCAAAACGAGGCAGCTATGTTACGCAGCATGAAAGATATGGAAGATTACTCGATCGGTGCAACGGACGGCATCATCGGCCGGGTAAAGGATTTCTATTTTGATGACGATGCGTGGGTCATTCGCTACTTGGTCGTGGATGCGGGTATAGGGCAGCGCAAGGTCCTGATCTCACCCATTTCGATTGGGCAGCCCAATTGGTCCGAAAAGATCCTTCCCGTCTCACTCACGCGAACGCAGGTTGCAGATAGCCCCGACATTGACACCGATAAGCCGGTGTCCCGTCAACAAGAGATGGGGTATCTCGGCTACTACGGGTATGGGAGCTATTGGGGCGGCGGCGGACTTTGGGGCGCCGGCATATACCCCGATGTGCTGCAGGCGGGATTGCAGAACAGAGGCACATTCACGGACGAGTCAGCTGGTCACGCGGGGGCAGTCGTCGGGCAGCACCAACACGACGATCCACATTTGCGCAGTGGCAATGCGGTCATGCGCTACTACGTACATGCGAGCGACGGCGATATCGGTCATGTGGAAGGTTTCCTAGTCGACGAGAGGTCCTGGGCGATCCGCTATCTGATCGTGAATACCAGCAATTGGTGGCTAGGTCACCAGGTGCTCATCGCTCCGCAGTGGATTGATCATGTCGATTGGACGGAGTCCATGGTATCGGTCGGCTTGACGCGGGAGGCCATCAAGCACTCGCCGCCGTACGACGCCGAGGCACCGCTCGATCGCGAACACGAAACGGGGATCCACGCTCATTATGGGCGTTCCGGCTATTGGCCTCCAGAGGCGAAAGACGTGCAAGCACAATCTCGATTGTAGACATCATGCTGAAAATACAATCGTGAACTTTGCGACGTTGCAGGAAACTGCCATCGCACTTGCGCCGCACAACCGGGCCTTTGCGCTTTTAAAGCGCCAAGGTAGGCAAACCAAGCGAACCTTGATCGCCGGAAACCGGAAGATACACGGAACGGCGGCGCACTGCTCGGCGGCGTGGCCCTCTGCGGCGGCGGAGTCGGCGCATCTATCGGCGCGAACAAAATCCCTGGCGTACGTGCCGGGCTGATACGCGATGTGTTCTGCGCCCATCAGGGCGTCGAAGACGATGACATGAATGTTCTTTTTCTTGGCGGTAAGGTGATCGGGTCCGGGCTCGCCTTGGAATTGGTCGAAACTTTTCTCCATGCGTACTTCAGCGAAGCGCCTCGCCACCAACGTCGTTTGGCGAAGGTCAAAGCACTTGAAACAGGAAATCTAAATCATGACGACCAGCACCCTCACACCTGAACTGCTCCACAAGATGAATGCTTATTGGCGGGCCGCGAATTATGTATCGGTCGGACAGATCTATCTCTATGACAATCCGCTGTTGAAACGACCCCTGCAATTGTCTGATGTGAAGCCGCTCGTCGTCAGCCATTGGGGCACCACGCCAGGCCAGAATTTCATTTATGTGCATTTGAACCGCGTGATCAACAAGTATGACTTGGATATGTTCTACGTCGCGGGACCCGGTCACGGTGGCCCGGCGATCGTTGGAAACGTGTACCTCGAAGGCACCTGGAGTGATGTATACCCCAACGTGACCCAGGATGAAGCGGGGCTCAAGGAACTGTTCAAGCAGTTTTCCTTCCCCGGGGGCATATCGAGCCATGTAGCTCCGACGACGCCCGGATCAATTCACGAAGGCGGTGAACTCGGCTACTCCCTGAGCCACGCGTTCGGTGCCGCATTCGACAACCCGGAATTGATCGTCGCCTGTGTGATCGGGGA
>Ga0181538_10002263_pt1 | contig 20230 bp, 19 predicted proteins | sample PEATcosm2014_Bin_40_FD_119773 | JGI IMG/M metagenome (GOLD analysis project Ga0181538, IMG submission 119773) | Peatland microbial communities from MTU Mesocosm Facility, Houghton, MI, USA - PEATcosm2014_Bin23_30_metaG | ecosystem: Environmental > Terrestrial > Soil > Wetlands > Peat | place... | reverse complement strand
TCACCTGGCTACGGATTGCGCAGCGTGGAAGACACTGGCGGGCCATCGCGGAATGCTTCTCGCGGGTGGTCCGCTACCCGGTGGTGCGCACGCCTCACCCTTGGGAATGACCGTCAAGGCCGGACAAGCCAACAAAGAAGCCGGATCAGGAATGTCCCGATCCGGCCTCTTCATTGATGCGTCGGCTGGCGCAACCTATGCGGCGGTGGCTCGCTCCTTGCTGTCGGCCTGCGGCGCTTCCCGCAGATTCGACGGCAGCCAAGCGTTCACCTTGGCTGCGAGCTTGGCATCCTCCAAGCGGCCTTCGGCACCGTCCGTAAAGAGCCTGGCCAAGTCCGCAACCAACTCCGTTTTCTTCTTCAACTCGGCGGCTTTGGCATACACCGGACCGCACAACTCGCCGATCAGGTGCGTCAATTGGATTTTCTGGTATCCCGACAGCCACCGCTCATCGGGACGCCAGTATCGGCGCACGTTGACACCCAATTCGCCAGCCAAGCGCCAGACCAACTCGGTACGGCGTTGCAGGTGGGCCATCAGGCATTCGACTGTCAGCAGGTCGATCAAGGCATCGACCTTCTTGTCTGACAGCCCCTTCACCGCGTCATAGGCGGCGTGGTCCTCGACGTAATGCTTGTCGTGGAGTGGGTCCAGTTCGGTCCGACGCTGGCGAAGCGCGTCCAGCGCCGTTGATGTGAACCCTTCGGCAGTGTCGGCGTGAACCGTCGAGCCATTGGCATCTCGCCGGATGGCCAGCGCTTCACTGCGCACCTTGTCATGCAGGATCAGGGCCAAGACCCGCTTGCGGGTCGCCGAATCCTTGAGCAAGGCTTCGCGCACGCCAAGCGCCTGATGGGTGAAGGTGGTGGCAAGCTGGCCGTCGCGCAGGTCATCCGATGTCGGCGGCTTGGGAGTCTCGGCGGACGCGCCATCCGCCTGACCGTTCCCATTGCCGGACGCACTGCCCCGGCCACGCGGGATGCGGTATTCCCGCCGGACTCGTCCGTCCGGGTCGAGCATGAGGAACGCAGTTCCGACCGCCTTGGTCCGTTCCGCGTAGCTGACCGGAGCATCCTTGGTGATCTGCTGCTCCTCATCGTCCAGCGCTTCCAGCTTCTTCTGGACGGCCTCGAACGCGGGTTGGTCCAACTCCTCCAGTTCCTCCAGCCTGGATTCCAGCTTGCGGCGTTTGTCCGCAAGCTTGGCCAGCTTGGCAGTGGTGGCCTCGTCGTATTCGTGCGGGGCCTCGGCCATCGCCCATAGCCGATCCTGCACGTCGGCCTGCGGGCCGACAACAACCTCGGCCCAACCATCTTCGCTCAGCGCTTGCCGCTGCGCCAGCAGCGCCTCGGCCTGCGCCTCCATGAACGCCTTGCGCTCGATCAGCACCCGCTCGGCAAACAGGTCTTTGCTGACGGCGGTATCCGGGAGTTTGGATACATCGAACGTCGCGGACGCGGCGTCGATCCACGCATGGGCAATCACGTTGCGGACGTGCTGCGCATGCTGCGGGTTGCCGCCCACTTCCTGCCAGACTTCCAACTGCCGTTCGGACGGAACGGACGCGAACGCCTCGGCGGTCGCGGTGTCGATGGCGCCCTGGCGGTACGCCGCCTTGACCGGCTCGGCCAGCGTGGCCAGCTTCATGCGCTGGCGGACGTAGGGCTGGCTGACGCCGAACTCGGCGGCGATGGATTCAACGCCCTTGGCCTCCTCGCGGGCCAGTTTGGCGAAGGCTTCGGCCTCGTCCAGCGGGTGCATCGGCTCGCGGACAAAGTTTTCGGCCAGCGCCAAGGCATCGGCGGTATCGTCGTCCACGGCGCGCAGAATGCAGGGAACCTTCGGCGGTCGGCCTGCCTCCTTGTATACGTCGCGCAGCGCCGCCAGACGGCGGTTGCCGGCAATCACCTTGAAATCGCCGGCGTTGCCGTCGTCGGCCCGGACCACCAGCGGGGCCAGCAGTCCGTGCGCCCGGATGGACGCCACCATGCGGCGGTGGGCGTCCCGTTCCGGCTTGACGCGCCGGGGATTCCGCTTGCTCGGAATCAGCTTGGACAGGGAAACGGTAATCTGAACGTCACGAGATTGGGAAAAACTGCGATTCATAAAAGACCTCTTTCGTTGGTAGGGTTGAATGGTCAATTGTTGTGACACTGCTGCGCCACCCGGTCGAATTGGAGCCGGGCCAGCACGTCGCGCACGAACGTGCCGGTCAGACTGCCACCGGGGCCGGGAATGCGGGCGATGACGGCCCACTTGAAGGGCTGGTGGTACGCCACCGCCAGTTCATCCCCGCAACAGTCGGCGAGAATGGCCAGCGCCAACTGCGCCGGTCCGCTCCCGCCGTAGCCGAACTCAAATCCGGTCGGGCTGTGATTCCACAGGTCCAGCCGCAAGGGCAATGGTCTGCTTGAGGCCGTGCCTTTGCTGACGGTGCAAACCACGCCTTGCGCTGTGCGCTGGATGGTGTAGACCCGGTCGGTTTGCAGGATCAATTGCTCGCGCATGGGACACCTCGATTAGATGGGAATGTCCGCGCCTGCGCCGACAAGCTGGCCTTGGGCGGCTGCGGCCTGCGCCGGTCTGGCACTTTTGCCATTGCTCCGGCGCTTGCCGCGTCCATTGCTTTCGGCGGGCTGGCCGTTGCTGCCCGGCTTGCGGTCCACAAAGCGGAACTGCTCGACGACCACGCGATGCTTGCTGCGCCGCTGGCCGTCCTCCTGTTCCCACTGCTCCAGCCGCAATCGGCCTTCGATGTGGATGGGCCGTCCCTTGGTCAGATTCCCGGCGATGGTCTCGCCCGTCTTGCCGAAGGCGGCGCAGTCGATGAACAGGACTTCCTCCCGGTCGCCGCCGCTCGCGTCTTTCCACCGGCGGTTCACTGCCAACGAAAAATCACACACTTGCGTATCCGAGTTTGGCAGTGTCTTTAACTCCGGATCGCGGGTCAGGTGTCCCATGAGGATCACCTTGTTGTAGCTGGCCATGATGAAACTCTCCTTTCGAGTTGAATGGCCACAAAGAATGCGGCGTCACGTTGACAACCGCTCCCCAGCCCGCCCCGATGGAGGGTCCACCGGGGCAGGTTCGGGGAGGGGTCGGCTTAGATGACGCCCAGGCAGTCCTCGGCCGCGTCCCGTGCGGCTTCGCCTCCGGTGGCCAGTTCCAACGCGCCGTAGTAAGCGGTTTGCTTGAGTTGGTGCGATGCGCCAAACCAGACCGAATCCAGCCGACGATTGAGTTTTTCAACCGGATTCAATCCGCGGTAGTTCCGCTGATGGTCGGCCCATTCACTGACCGCGTTGTACGCCGCCCAGGCGGTATGCTTCATGCCGGGGAGCGTGTTGCGGTCGTTATCGAAGTTGGCCAGCATTTGGCCGAAAACCTTCTGGCGGTTCTTCTTCTGCCGCTCCGAACCGCCGGGAACATCCGCGCCCACCAAACCCCGGAAGTAGCCCGATGCCTCGGTCACAGACACGTCTTTGGCCAGCATCGCATGGAGTTCCTCGTCAAACTTATCGAACCGGGCCGCGATGATGCCGAGTTTGGCCCGCGCCTCGGCAATGCGCGTCTCAAGCCGGGGATGGTGGGAAATCGTCAAGCCGTCCATGCCCGCTTCCCGCATGGCCAGATTCAGCGTATTCTGGCAAACCACGCGGACGGTGGTGGGAATCATCCGAAGCGCCTGGCTGCCGTCGTGCGTGTTGGTGAGCAATACATACGGCTTAATCAGGTCGTCCGCTCCGGCCCGGTATTCCTTGGGAATCGCGGCGAGCATCCATACGCGTTTGCCTCCATGAAGCGCTCCGGCAGTTTCGTACATGGCCAGCTTGTCGCCGACCAGCGCATCCATGAAGTCAAAGGCTTCCCGGTTCTGGAAAACCCGATAGCGCTTGCCCACCACGCCGAGCACCGCCTTGGTGTCGGTGCGGACGTTGGCCACAAACTCCCGAATCCCCGCTTCCTGACTATTGTTGTCCGGGTCGAAAGCCCGGACCGGCCATTGTTCGACGCGCCAGTCCAGCCCGGCGAGTTGAATCGCCTCGGCGCTGCTGGTCGCCTGTTCGATGACTGTGCCCAAGCGATGCCAAGCAGGCTCACCCGTCACAAACACTGCCGCTCGTCCCGTCGTCTGGTCGATCTCGTGTGCCATACAGCACCTCCCGAAAAGGAAAAAACCTCCAAACCGGGAAGGCGTAGGCCCCAAAGCCCACGCAATTTTTTTGACCTCCCGGCTTCGGTAGAAGCACGCCGGGAGGTCAAAAACATGAAATCCCTCCTGCTGGCGACGGGAACGCGAGCGCAGCGGACGAACGCCATGCCACGCGCAGGCCCGCAGCCCTGTACTCTGGGTGAGGAGCCGAGCATGGCAAGGCCGTACCCGGCCGGTGGCGTTTCGATAGCGGAGTCGAGCTAGACGTGCCGTAGGCCCGCTCTATCTGGCCGCGTGCGGCATTTCAAAAACAGCGGGCCTACCTTCCACCCCATGTTCCCGGCGCCATCCTTTTTGTTTCCGACAGTCAATCACACCGGATTTAGGACGGGAGAGAAGGTGCGGAAGAGAGGGCCGGTCCTGTAGGCCCTCTCTTCTGCGTTGCATTTTTGCATTTCTTCTGCGCGCGAAAACGAAGAACAGCGCGCCACCAATTTATGAAGGAAGGCTACGATCCCCGCAGTGTCTTGCTGAGCAGCCAGGAATGGTCGATAGGGTGGAAAATCAAGGCATCAATACCATCACGATCGGGACGATTCACGAAAAGTTTACTCCACCACCCGCCATGAGGCGCAGGCTCGTTCCAGATTTCGGTGGTTCTTGCGTCTTCAAACTCATGCCTCCCTTGCGGATCATTCGGAAACCTGTCGAGCGCTTCAGCGCGGATTCGACGCCGCTGGTCATCGGGCAACATGCATGGCGTCTTTCCAATGATTCGCGCCCACACAACACTGTCGTAAAATGCAAGAATGTTCTGCATTGGAACGTGCAGCGCCCATTCGACCACTTGGCGCGAAGTTTCTCGAAAATCCGCCTTGCGGGTGTAACACCAAATGATCTGGTGGGTCCCGAGCCGAGATTTGAGTTCCGCATACGCCACCATGATTTGCAAATCGTCGCGATAGCCGGATAGGTGGGGCTTTACTTGACCGTCCAGAAGGGAAAAGCCCGGAGCATGGAAGGACCAGAGGGGGATCGTGGTGGATTTGACAATCCGCACATTCCTTTATCGTCGGCTTCGCCAAGACGATTCACCGATTGCAAGCCCGAAATTGCATCGGCAGCAGTTGGAATGAAAAGGTCCGGTCGGGGAACGGATGCCCGACCGGACCTGCGATGTTGACCGTTACTTCGCTTGTTCCTGCGGCCGCTGCGGCTGACTGAGTGCGACGATCCGACCGTGAGCCTGATCGGCGACTTTCGCCAGCACCAGCAAGTCATCGCGACCGAAGCTGTCGGTGCTCCGCCAGCCTTTCTCGTCATCGCGGTAGAGACGCTGGAACGTGACATTGAAACGCGGCCCGCTTTCGGTGTCGTTCTTCCAGATGGCGGCTTTGACGCTGCCGATCCGAACTTCCTCGACGGGCTTGTGGGTGGGTTTCTGCTTCGACATAAAAAGCTCCTCTCTTAAAAAGGGTTTGGTTGGTCCGTTCGCAAGGCGATTGACGGACAAACGAACCCTTGGAGGAGCTGGCCGCCGGGGCGCAGTGGAGCACCGGGAGCGACGGGCCAAAGGCCAAAGCGACAGTGAATGACACGGGAATCGCGATCCGCGCAGCGGCGATGAAATCGAGCGATCCGCGTGGCGTGAGCGTCGCATAGGAGCGACCAGAGCGCAGCGGAGGACCGGCGGGTTTGGCGAAAAGCGGAAATCCATTCATGCCGGGCGAAGTTGCGCAACGGCTGCTGCCGCCGTGGAGGAATCCGAACAGGGCGCGGCGACGTGGCATTGCTTTCCAGCGACGTTGAGATGGTGATATGAGCGCGCAACATCTACAAGGCCGGGCGGGGATTGCTGGCGATGGTGATTCGCCGCAGCCATTGACAGGTCGGTCGTTCATACCACGGGCGGAGCGGCCACAGGAAAACCATGTCGTAGGACAACATCGCGGCGTTCGGGCGTGTGGGCGCATGCTTCAGTAACGATACTCTGACACGGGGTGGGTTAGCGCGGAAGACCGATGATAACCGGTGAATACGATGCAACATCCTACAGCTTCAATGGAGCCGTGCTTCGTCAGCACGGAAGACCATGGCCAACCAGGTGGTGATCCTCAAGAAACTGGAGCTTCAATGGAGGCGTGCTTCGTCAGCGCGGAAGACGCAACCCTCGGTTCCGAAGACCAAATCGCAAACGCCAATTCCTTGCGAAATCAGCCTTTACGCTTTCCATATTTTACACAAATTAGCATGTTTTGCATGGGAATAGTTCGAGTTTGGTACGGCGCGATTAGTCGACCAACACACGCACGGTGTTGTCCAGCCGCAGGTCGGCAATGGGGTCACATGCGGCGATGGTGATGCCATTGACGGCTCAACCGCCTAATTCTTATCACGAAATCGATTCGTGATATGATTATCACATCAGCCTCCGATGCGCTCCCATAGCGCGTCGGGCCCACGGCCCAGACAGCGAACAAGCTTCTCTCGCCGCATGTCGGAAAGGGCGCGCTGAAGGGTCGGGTATCCGTGCCTGCTGGTTCAATTTGCGATATGCCGTATTATGTGTCCTGCAACGCCTCTGTTGCGATTCCGTGCAACATGCCGTTGAACACAATGGCATGCAGTGGCAGCACGGCATACCAATAGGCGAGACCAAGAAGCCCGCGCGGACGGAAGCGAGCAGTTTGGACCAGCCTGGTGCGGCCATCGGGCTGCGTTTTCATGTGGAACTCCAGAATCGCCTCACCTGGAAGTTTCATCTCGGCGCGGAGGGCAATGTGATGGGGCGGATCGATATCGGTCACTCTCCAGAAATCCAGTGCGTCCCCGTAACAGAGTTGAGACGGATGTCGCCGACCACGGCGCAGCCCTGGTCCTCCGAAAATTCGGTCCATCGCGCCTCGTAGCCGCCAGAGCCAGTCGGCGGCATAGTAGCCGTGTCCGCCGCCAACCTTGCAGATCGCCTGAAACAACGAATCCGGGGATGCGGAAACATCAATGCTGCGCCGATCCACGAAAACTTTGCCGCCGGCCCAGTCTGGGTCTCCCGGAACCGCGCCGGCGTCGCTCCAAGCCGTTTCCAATTCGGCATTTTTGAGCTGGCCAAGAGCGGCGGCGATCGACTCCCTCACGTCCAGCAGTCTTTGCGGCATCAATTTTTCGGCGGCGTCGTTGCGACACACCACGCGGTTTCGCAATCCTTCTCCCAAGGGCCGGGCAATGCGATAACTCACGGGCGTTACCAAATGAATCCAGAGAGAACTCAATCTGGGCGTCAGTAACGGCACCGGTACAATCCAGCGCTGTCGAAGCCCCAACTCCGATGCCATGATATCCATCAATTGGCGGTAATTGAGAATCTCCGGCCCACCGATGTCGAGCGTCAGGCCGATGGTCCGCGGCTCCATGAGGCAGGCCACGAGGTAATTGAGTACATTGCTGATGGCGATGGGTTGGCATTGCGTCTGCACCCATCGTGGCGTAATCATGACTGGCAGTCGCTCCACAAGATAGCGCAGGATTTCAAACGACGCCGATCCTGATCCGATGATCATCGCGGCGCGCAATGTCGTCACGGGTACACCCGCCGATTCCAGGCAAACCTCCACTTCGCGACGAGAGGCCAGGTGCTTGCTCAACTGGTCCCCCAACTCGCCAAGGCCTCCAAGATAGATAATCCGCTGCACACCCGCCTTTTGAGCCGCATGGGCAAAAGTATTGGCCAGTTGGCGGTCCCTTTCGACGTACGCTTGTCCGGTCGCCTGCATTGAATGGATCAGGTAGTAGGCGATGTCACATCCGGCAAGTTGCGCCGTTAGCTGATCTCTCTCCTGCAAATCAGCTTCGACGACTTCAACGCCCGTCCTTGATCGCCAGGGACGGGAATCGAGTTTTCGGCGATCGCGAACCAGGCAGCGGAGAGAATGTCCCGCGTCCAGCAGTTTGGGCGCCAGACGCCCGCCCACGTATCCGGTTGCGCCGGTAAGACCGATTCTCATTTAGACGCATTCCTGAAATCTTGTGGGGCTGGACTTTGACCGCTTTGCAGGTCCACCGCTCCGCGGGCGAATGCCGCGAGTTCGGTCATGGTCTGCATGATATGGATGCTCTTTGTTGACCGGATTGCCAGTGAATCAACGCCGCTACCCCCCATAACAAGCTTGATTCCCAGCTTCGCAATGTGTTCTGCAAGTTCGACAATCTCACGCCGCAATTTCGAGCGATCAGACACTACCTTGACTGACAACCAGACGATACTGGCCTTGTTCTCCTCGGCGGCCATTGCCAGTAGTCCCAACGGCGTCTGGGGACCGAAGTTCATGTCGCGATAGCCCGACTCGGCCAGTACCGTCGCGGCCATCATTGACGGCAAAAGATAGAAATCGTCGCTTGGCGCTCCGCCCAGCGCGACGGGCGCATTCCTTGCCGGCTCGCCAATCATCTGCCGCAGAAGATCCAGTGATTGTATGCAAATGCTCATCGCGCGATGCTCAGCCAGGATTTCGCGGGGGTCTTCCTGCCACAATTCTCCAATCCGTTGCATCGCGCTCCGCATAGCCGTATCACAGATAGAGGCGACACTCAAACCGTTGAGGAACAGGCCTGCCACGCACCCCTTTGCTGCGGCGGCGTCCCCCGTGCGCAACGCCTCGTACAGATGCAGTTCCAACGAATGGCTGCCGAATTCGATGCCTTCCGGGGTCGCCGGCCAGTCGGGGAGGCCCAGCAAGTCTGGCCTCACAACAGTTGTGCCGGACTCGCGGACAAATCGGATCGCGTCCGAGATGGCAATCCGCCGGTGCCCCCCAACGGTGCGAGTTGTGCGAATCACGCCTTTGTCGGTCCATCGCCGCATTGAGCTTTCGCTGGCCCCAATTGCCTCGGCCAATGCTTTCGATGTAATCAAGTGCTCCATATCTTTTGGATGATTTGGAAGAATTATACAACGGATTCTGACAGAAGTCGAATGACCGCATCGATTTTCAATACCATAATTTACGTCATTAAACTCAGAAATCGTAAATATTATGCTTTGACTTCTAGCCCGCTTCCGATACGATGGTGACAGAATTGAATGATTTAGATGTTTTGACAGTTTTTAAGGAGAATTCATGCTTGCTGAAGCCCGAATGCCGTCATTGGACATCTCTTCGCGACTTCGCACTGTTCCTCCGGCCCGTTCGGAGGGGATTGATCTGCCTCGGATTGAGCAGGCGGTCCGCGAGATTCTTCTTGCGATAGGTGAGGATCCCGATCGCGACGGCCTGCTGGATACGCCTAAGCGAGTGGCAAAATCCTATCGAGAACTCTTCCGCGGATTATGGGAGGATCCTGCCGTTCATCTGCGCCGCACGTTCACACAGACGCACGATGAAGTCATCATTTTGCGGGAGATCGAGTTCTGCAGCCTCTGCGAACACCACCTGCTTCCCTTCATAGGCAAGGCGCATGTCGCCTATTTGCCCACGGGAGGCCAGGTAGTAGGTCTTTCAAAACTGGCCAGGACCGTCGAAGTCTTCGCCCGTCGGCCGCAGGTGCAGGAACGGATGACAGACCAGATCGCCGACGCGCTGGTAGAGCACCTGAATCCGGAGGGCGTGGCTGTGGTCATCGAGGCACAGCACCTGTGCATGAAAATGCGCGGCGTGAATAAAACCTGCAGCACGATGCAGACTTTTGCATTGCGAGGCTGCTACAAAACGGATCCCGAACTGGGCTCACAGATCATAAGCCTGATATGTAACGCCCGCCGGTAGATTATCGGGGTGGTTCCCCACCGATTCCAAACGTGGTCTCGAAAGTAAGCTGGTAAAAAAATCTTGAAGTTCACTTGAAGGAACGCCTCCCATGAATAGCTTGAAAATTGGCAACGGTTTGATCCTGCTCTCGGCCGGGCTTTCTTTTTTATTTTCAGTTTACTTGTGGTTCTTGGTGGATAAGGGACAAGGTGTTTTCGTGGGCCTTTGGGTTCCGTCGATTCTTTCATTCGGCGTCTTGGTGACCAATGGTGGAGGACGGCGCCATGAGTGATATGTTTATTTTCCTTTTCGGGTGCTTTGTCCTGTTGCTCATAATCGCTGCTGTGTTTTTTGTCGCGAAAATTCCTTCTGATTGATTCTGAATTGTTACACGTCGTCTCGCAAAGCATGATGAAAGCTCCGGTTTTAATTCGAGAATCCCCTGGCTTTAGGCTTTTGTGGGTCAAAAATCTTTCGCAGGACATCGGCGCGACGGGCGAAGATGCGGTTGAGATCGGGCTTTATCAACCAGCGATGAATCAGGCTTCCACCCAAGGCGGCGTACCGCACGCGGTCACCGGCAAGCGTGCCGCCGCGCTCGGGTATGAAGGTATGCTCGTGTTCCCACAATTTGTACGGGCCGCGGCGTCGGGTATCGACAAACCGGTGCGGCGGGTCCCACACGGTGATTTCCGTTCGCCAGTGAATCGGTATTCCGTGGATGCGGAGGCGGTAGTCGATCAACATGCCGGGGCGCATCGCAATGGGCACGGGCGTGAGGATCTCAAACCGCAACGTGGAAGGTGTGAGGGTTTCGAGATTTCCGGCATCGCCGAAAAACATGAACAGCTCCTCGGGCGGACGAGGAAGCCACAGTTCGGTTACAAGATTGCGGGCTTTCATGATTTATTCAACGTGATTTGCAGGGTCGAACGATCCATTATCGTGCCTTCCTGAACATATTGACGGCCCGGATGCGGGCCTGAGCATGATCGACCATTGGCGGCGGATAATCGACGCCAATGCGACAGTTGGTGCGACGCTGCTCGGCAGCAGACATCTCGTGCGGACGATGAATAAACCTATCCGCCACCATCGCCAGTTCCGGACAGTATCGCCGTATGAACGCGCCATTCGGATCGAACTTTTCGCTTTGGGTGGTCGGATTGAAGACGCGGAAATAGGGCTGTGAATCGGTACCCGTGCTGGCGGACCACTGCCAGCCGCCGTTGTTCTGAGCGGTCTCGCCGTCGATGAGGTTTTGCATGAAATATCGCTCCCCGAGACGGTAATCCAGAAGCAGGTCTTTGGTGAGGAACATCGCCACAATCATTCGCAGGCGATTGTGCATCCAGCCGGTCTGGTTGAGTTGCCGCATGGCGGCATCGACGATTGGATATCCGGTCGTTCCATCAATCCATCGCTTCCAGTCTGCCTCGGATTTCCGCCATTTCAGCGTGCTCAGATTTCGCTTGAACGGTTCGTGTTCCACGTGCGGAAAATTGAACAGGACCTGCTGATAGAAATCACGCCAGATGAGTTCCCTAATCCAGGAATCCACGCCTTGGATGGGTCGTTCGCGCCGGGCCTGCAGGGCGGCGGCCAGGCACTGCCGCGGTGAAATAGTTCCATGTCGCAGGTGCGGGCTGAGCCGGCTGGAGCCATCAATCGCGGGGAGGTCACGAGTTTTTTGATAGTTCCTGATTTTGTTTTGGCAAAAGGCGGCTAGCCGCCTTCGCGCCACCGCTTCGCCGGCTTGAATCTCGAACTGGTGCATGGACTCGAAACCCAGTTCCATGGCCGTCGGCATCGGCACAGATTTCACCGCGCGCATCAAAGCTGCAAACAGCAGCTGCGGCTTGCCGAGCACGTCGATGTGTTCCCGGCAGAATCGCTTCAACCACGCATGCTTGTAAGGAGCATAGACGGTGTATGGCTGGCCGCCGCTAACGGTCAGGATCTCCTGCTCTTCGAAGATCACCTGGTCTTTGAACCCTTTGACGGTGATTCCCTTCGCCGTCAGGATGCGCTCGATCATCTCGTCGCGCTCCACCGCGTCCGGCGCATAGTCCTTGTTGTAATAGATCGCGGTCGCATTGGTCTGCCGCACGAGCTCTTGCAGCTCTTCCAATGGTTGACCATGGAGAAGGACAATGTCGCCGCCTTCGGCCCGGAGGCTGGCGCGCAGTTCGAGCAGACAATCCAGCATGAATCGCACAGTCGGCGCGCCGCAATCGGGGTGCCGAAGGATCGCGTCATCAAAAATGAAGACCGGAATCACGCCGTCGAGTGCGTCCTTGCACGAGTGCCAAAGGGCCGTGTTGTCATGAAGACGAAAATCTCTCCTGAACCAGTGAATGATTGGCATGATGAAAAATGGTATTTAACGCATGTTCGGGTCACGACATGATAGGACCGTCGCCGCAGCGATTGCACTTCTTCCGGAAAGTATAGGCGCTGTGGACCGTGGTGAACCTGACGACGTTAGTTTTGTGCTTCTTGAAATCTGAAGGTGACAGTGGCCAGGGCAATCAGGACGGTCGACCAGACGAGCATGCCGATCAATTCCCGCTTGATTTCCAGAGGTCCGGCGCCGTTGGTCATTACACTGCGCATTGAGTCCGAAAAGAAAGTGAGCGGCAGATAACCAGAGATCGATTCCAGCCAGGCCGGCATGGTTGAGACGGAGAAAAAAACGTTACCCACGAACAGCATCGGGAAAACCACGATGTTTGCCAGGAGGGGCGCACTCTCCACACTCTTGGATAATCCCGAGACGGTAAAACCCAGACCCAGGAACATCAGAGCTCCCAGTATGACGCACACGGCCATAAGCCAGTAGGCGCCGACAATAGGCACACGAAAGATAGCGGTGCCCAAGGCAACAAATATGGAAGCCTGGGCCACAGCCATGAAAAGCCGCGTAATGATGTTCGCGGTGACGAATTGCCAGGGGCGCATCGGCGTCGCCATGAGGCGCTTTAGGATTCCCTGTTCCTTGTATCGGGCAAAGACAAATGCGACGGAGAAGACCGACATTTGCATGATGGCCATCGCGATCACGCCCGGCAACAGGAATTCGATGTATCGGGAATCGTGCGCGTTCACCATCTGTTGTTTGATCGTGAACAACGATGGGACATGTGCGGCAGAAAGCGAAACATGGTCTGCAAGCTGATTGATGAACGACATCGCCATCTGCGCCTCGATGGGCCGGCCGGCGTTGACATAAACGGTCAATTGCACAGGATCCGCCGCATTCAGGGGCGATAACAGATTGTCGGGAACATCGAGCACCGCGTTCAGACGGCCACCGTCTAACTTTGCCAATTCCGATTCCAGAGTTCCCACCTCCACAGGAATGGTCCCAGCGGAACGAACCGCCCGCACAAACTGAGCGGTTCCCGGCGAGGGTCTGTGCGTCACCAGACCGACGTGCATTCCGTGGGGCTTATCAAAATCGAGACTGCCGAAAATGAACAGGATAATCAGCGGCATGAACAACGAGAAAAAGACCGCCTGCCGGTTCCGCAGGAACATCTTGATGGAGGCGATGGTCAGTTGATACGTGCAGTACATGGCCCTCTATTCGCGAAGCTGGCGTCCCGTCAACTTGAGGAATGCATCTTCAAGCGTTGCGCGATGGACGGTCAGTCCACGCATTTGCAATGACCCCGCGCGCCCCAATGCGAAAAGTGCGCCGAGCGTGGCCTGGGCGTCGGACGTGATAACGCGATGCGTTTCACCTTCCCGCTCAAGTCCCACCACCCCCGCAAGCGTGTGAAATGATTCGCCGGCCGGGGTGATACTCGCCACAAATTCAATTCGGGAGCGGACCCCCGTCTTGGCAAGTAACTGGTCGGTGGTGTCCAGAGCGACTATTTTCGCATGGTCCATGATTGCGATGCGATCACACAGCACCTCTGCCTCATCCATGTAATGTGTGGTAAGCACGATCGTTTTCCCCTTGCTCTTAATCAACTTCACGAGTTCCCAGAGGTTGCGGCGAGCTTGGGGATCCAAGCCGGTGGTTGGTTCGTCAAGAAAGAGAACCTGCGGGTCGTTTACCAGTCCGATGGCGATTGCCAGTCGCTGTCTCTGGCCACCGGAAAGTTCCCTGGCATTGCTGTCCGCCTTTTCAGTTAACTGGACTTCCCGCAATAGCTCGTGGGCATCAACCTTTCGGTTATAGCAGGCGGCAAAGACGTGGATTAGTTCACAGAGCGACAAGTTCTCGAAAAAGGTCGAGCCCTGAAGCTGAACACCGATGATCGACTTAACGGCATCGGGCTGTTTACGAACGTCGATGCCTTCAACCCGAATGCTGCCGGAGGTCGGCCGCTTGAGTCCTTCGATCATTTCCAGCGTTGTTGTTTTCCCGGCGCCGTTGGGGCCGAGCATGCCGAAGGTTTCGCCTCGTTCAACCGAGAAGGAGATTGCATCGACAGCCGTGAGGTTGCCGTACCTTTTTGTCAGGTTGACCACTTCGATGCTGGCGGGCATTCTTGACCTTTCTTACGCTAGGGCAGCATAACAGGAAATCCATTGAGGAGCTTACCGGGGCACGCGACGCTGCCCGGCAATATTGTGGAGGCGAATTCAAGAATGAAACTCGCTACGATTCTGGCAATTTTCTTGTGCGGGTGTTGTGCACGGAACCACAACACTGCCGCTCCGACTTCGCCTACTACCTTGCCGGCGAGCGTAGATGCACCCGCTATGATCCATGAAGCGCAACCACCCGTCGGCTTTCCGCCCCCCGGCCCGATTGGTCAGGTAATCGTGAAGACCTACCCCGCCTGTCGCGCTGCCACGGTCGCGGCCACCGATGTGAAGGGGAGAAGTCAGGACGGCATGTTCCAGCCACTCTTCGATCACATCCAGAAGGAAAAAATCTCCATGACCGCGCCGATCCAAATGGATTTCGCCCGCGCGGATGGTGCGGCGGCCTCCTCACAACCTTCGCCGGGGCCGCCGATCTCCATGTCATTTCTTTACGGCCGCCCGCGGATTGGAAACACGGGCAAAGACGGTATTGTCCTTGTCACAGATCTTCCCCCGGTCACCGTGCTGTCGGTCGGCATGCGGGGTAGCTATGACGCCGAGCATTTCGACAAGGGTCTCAAGTCGATACGCGACTGGCTCCGGACGCATCCAAATACTTATGTCGTCGTGGGAACCCCTAGGTTCCTGGGCTACAACAGCCCCTTTGTTCCGTCCTTTTTTCGTTACGGAGAAGTGCAATTGCCTGTCAGCCCAGTTGGTCCGAAATAGAAAACTCGCCTTTTCAGTACTCGAGACCCATCCCTTCCAATCCATCAACTTCGTTTGTCATCCACCTGTCTTCGCAATAGCCTCGACAGGCGACCGCGGTTGTAACGCTGAACGAGAATGCACGGCAAATTCGCCACCAGCGCATAGGCCACCATGACCGCATCGGCCCACCAGGGGTTCCAGATAAAAAAAAGCGGCGTGAACGCGATAGCCGCCTCGTGGCACATTTCGCCGGCGCGCGTCGAGCGGATGAATTGGCGAATGTAATCCGGATTCGAGCCCGACAGCCTACCCTTGGTGAAACCGCCCCCGAGCCATCGCGCCCCATCGGGCAATCGATCTTTCCATATTCGAATCAACAACACCCGCTCGTAAAATCGCTCCGACCATGGTGACGCGCGCACCAGTTTGTCGGAAAAGGCTTTTAGCGGCCAATTCGTAAACAGAACGGCGAGCGCCAGTTGAATCACCGGCCACAGCCCGATGTTCAGCACCAGCTCCCACGCCGTGGGCAGCTCAATCAGCACGGATCGTGCGTCCTTTCCACAAGACCGGTTTTTTCGATCGCAACGCCGACAACGCAAACACGCAGAAAAAGAAAATCAGCGGGATCGGATAGATCAACGCGAGATACCATCGAAATGAGCCCACGCGCCAAAACGCCGGCGCCAGTTGAACCACGAACAGAAGATAGACCACCGCGCTGACCCAGCCCAGGGGCAGCAGCGACGCCGCCAGCATCATCCCGGTGAGCCAGAGGATGACCGCCAGTATCACGCCGATCGGAGTCTCCCCGGCTCCACTCGAAAACGCCTTGATCCATCCATCCGTGAGCTGTCGCAATCCCTCGGGGTACATGCGAAACGACAACATACCCCGCCCGCCAAAGCTGCGAACCGCCAACCCCTGCCGGCGGAACTCCCCCGCCAACGCAAGATTCTCCAGAATCCGCCCCTTCACGGCCTCGTGCCCGCCGACGTGCTGGTAACTGTCTTTCTCCACCAGCAACATCTGCCCGAACAATCCGTTCGGCACTACTGCACAGTTCATCACCAAATTGAAATACGCCGACATCTGTTCATGCGCTCTCACCACGGCATGCCACGGTCCCACCGAGAATGCCCCACCGTCATACATCGCCAAGACCTCGGCTAGCCCATTTTCCTCAAACCAGGTATCTGCATCCAGGAATAGCAACAATTCCCCGCTGGCTGCGTTCGCCCCGTGCTGACACGCCCAGGTCTTGCCGCGCCATCCCTCGGGCAACTCCGGCGGGGAAATCACCGTCGCCCCGAATTCCCGGGCAATATCCGCAGTGCGGTCCGTCGACGCATCGTCGACAACGATCACCTGAGCCGGTTGAATCCGTTGTCCGCGAATCGAGCGCAACAGCCTTGGCAAATTCTCTGATTCATTCCGCGCCGGAACAATGATCGACAACGCGGCGGCATCCGTTTTTTCCCCAGCAGCCCGCGTCGCTTGCCGGCCTCGCAGCAGCAATATCCACCCTGCCGCCCACCCCACTGCGGTAATCGCGATTACGACTGGCTCGTATCCCACGCGACCACCTTGTTGGCGACATTTTGGCCGCACAGCACAACCATCGGCATCCCTCCGCCGGGGTTTACCGAGCCACCGACGAAAAAGAGATTCGCGTATTTCTCGCTTTGCTTTGGGGCTTTGAACGCGAGATTCCGAAATCGATCGGTGACCACCCCGTAGATCGCACCCTTGTTGGAGTAATACTGCTGGCGAATATCGATCGGCGTCCAGACGTGCTCGAAGACAACGTGCTTGCGCAAATCAGTCAGCCCCATGCGCTCGAGCTTATCGATCACGCGATCTTTGAAGGCCAGATAATCGTCGCGGCTCAACGGATGCGCATCATCGATATATGGAATGTGCGGAAGAATCTTCAGGCAATCGCAGCCCGCCGGGGCAACCGTCGGATCGGTCTTGGAAGCCGCGACCAGATAGATCGTCGGATCTTGCGGCAGTTGGTGCTTTTGAAACACGGTTCGAAAATGCTTGCGCTGGTTGCCGGAAAAAAAGAAATTGTGATGCGCCAACTGCGGATATTGAATATCCAGCCCGAGGTCGAGCACCAGCCCCGAACAACTCGGCTCGAGTTTTTTCTCCAGTTTGTCGATAAAGGCCGTGCGCTCACCCAACAGTTGCCGATAGGTGGGGACCACTTCCATATTGGAGACGACGATATCAGCGGGATGAAAGGTGCCGGCCTTTGTCGTAATGCCCGTCACTTTCCCGGCCTCGACCGCAATTGCCGCGATCTCGCTATTTAAGCTGACGGCGATACCAAGCTCTTCGAGCAATTTCTTCAAACCCAGGGCGATGCCGTAAAGTCCCCCTTCGACGTACCAAAGATCATAACGGAACTGAATCGTCGGCAGGCAGTTCATGAATGCCGGGGCGCGATAAGCCGACGAGCCCACGTATTTGATGAAGTAATCAAAGATATCGCGCATGTGCGGCGTCTTGAGAAATCGCCTCACGCCGCCGTGCATGGTGCGAAAAAGATCGAACTTTGGGAATTTCCACAGCCCGTAGAACTTGGCGAAGTCATTGGATGTATCCAGTCCCCGCTGGAAATACCCCGCGTCGACCAGGTCATACAGCTTGCCGGAATAGTCGAGAAACCGCCGGACGTTTTCCGGATCCTCCCCGACCTTCCGCGCCTCCTCGGCCATCTTTTCCGGCTCCGGATACAGGTCGACAACCTTCCCGTCTTCAAAGAAATTCCGCCAGTGCGGGCGGATGGGTCGAATCGAAATGTAGTCCGCGATGCGCTTGCCCGATCGCTCGAACAATCGCTCGAAAATCTGCGGCAACGTCAGGATCGAAGGCCCCAGGTCGAACGTATAGCCATTCTCTTTGAGCACGTTCAGTTTCCCGCCGATCTGCGCATTCTTCTCATGAATACTGACAGCATACCCCTTCTGCGACAGCGAGATTGCCGCGGACAGCCCCCCGAGCCCAGCTCCGATGACGATGATTTGCTTCTTCATTGCACTCGCCGCACGCCGGTTCGTCCATTCCTATCGCGTCAGCGCGACTTGACTAATTTACTGCCAAAGCCCAACACTATACAGGCACCTCATGGACATTTCCGCACTCATCGCAGCGCAACGCGCGTATTTCGCGGCCGGCTCTACGCGCTCACTGGAGTTTCGCCGCAGTTCACTTCAAAACCTCCATGATGCACTGACCACCCATCAGTCCAGGTTGTTCGACGCCTTGCAAGCCGACTTGCGCAAGAGCCCGGGCGAAGCTTACACCTCGGATATCGGGATCGTTCTGAGCGAGGTACGTCACGCGATCGCGAAGCTGAATCGATGGATGAAGCCGAGGCGTGTGCGTGTGCCGCTACTCACCTGGCCCGCTCGCGCCTGGGTTAAGCCCGAGCCGTTTGGCGTGACGCTGATCCTCGGGCCTTGGAATTATCCCGTTCAACTGACTCTCTTACCCTTGGTTGGGGCGATCGCGGCCGGAAACACAGCCGTGCTCAAACCATCGGAGTTGTCACCACGCACCTCCACCGCGATCGCTGAACTCGTCGGCCAAACCTTTGCGCCCGAATATATCGCGGTTGTCGAAGGCGATTCCACCGCCGCCGAGGCCTTGCTTCGGGAGAAGGTCGATAAGATTTTCTTCACGGGAAGCACGAGAGTCGGCAAGCGGGTGATGGCGGCGGCGGCGGTGAATCTGACGCCGGTGACTCTCGAACTCGGCGGTAAATCGCCCTGCTTGGTTTGCGCCGATGCCCCATTGAAGCTCTCGGCTCGCCGAATCGCCTGGGGAAAGTTCCTGAACGCCGGGCAAAGCTGCGTCGCTCCGGATTTCGTGCTCGTCGATCGCAGTGTGCGCGACGCGTTTCTTGACGAATTGCGACTGACGCTGTGGGAGTTCTTTGGCGAAAATCCGCAGGCGAGCGCGGATTTTGGCCGGATCATCAATCGCCGCCATTTCGATCGCCTCGCCGGCTATCTTTCCGGTGGCCGAATTTACCTCGGCGGACAGACCGACGCCGCCGATTTGTACCTTGCCCCGACTATTCTCACCGATGTCGCGCCCGATCAGCCGGTCATGCTGGATGAAATTTTTGGTCCCATCCTGCCCGTGATTGAGTTTGTAGATCTCGACGAGGCCCTGGCGATGTTATGCAATCGCCCGACGCCCTTGGCCTTGTATCTATTCACCGCCGACCGCGCCGTCCAAAGACGCGTAGTGGCCGAGACGCGTTCCGGCGGCGTCTGCATCAATGACACCATCGTCCACATGATCGGCAAGGACCTGCCGTTCGGCGGCCTCGGAGACAGCGGCATCGGGGCGTATCACGGTAAGGCGAGTTTTGATTGTTTTTCTCACCATCGCTCAGTCATGCGGCGATCGCTTTGGATCGATCCGCATTTCCGCTACCCGCCGCCAAGATTTCCACTCAAGACACTGCAACGAGCCTATCGTTTCCTGATGGGCGCCTGAGCCAGACTCGGGCTGAATGGACGGGTGTCCGCATACTTTGCCGTGAATCCTCAAATGATGTACAAATCACCCATGACACGTCAGGTCGCGATTGTTGGCGCGGGGCCAGGGGGATTGGCGTCGGCGATGTTGCTCGCGCGAGCCGGCGTCAATGTCGTTCTTTTCGAAAAACAGTCGCGCGTCGGCGGACGCACCAGCGCCATCGAAGCTGAAGGATTTCGTTTCGACGTGGGCCCGACGTTCTTTCTCTACCCGCAGATTCTCGAAGAGATTTTCGCCGCCTGCGGGCGCGATCTGCGCAGCGAAGTGCCGATGGTCCGGTTAGACCCGCAATACCGGCTGATCTTCGGCGCCGGCGGGGAACTACAGTGCACAGGCAACATCGAGCGCATGGTGAGCGAAATCGCCAAGTTGGCCCCGGAGGATGCCCCGCGGTTTCGAAAGTTCATGGCGTACAATCGCGTGAAGCTCGACAAATTTACGCCATGTCTTCAGATGCCTTTTTTGGGCTGGACGAGCTTGCTTCAGACGCGATTGCTATCGGTGCTGCCGTATCTTAAGC
>Ga0181538_10002261_pt1 | contig 20233 bp, 23 predicted proteins | sample PEATcosm2014_Bin_40_FD_119773 | JGI IMG/M metagenome (GOLD analysis project Ga0181538, IMG submission 119773) | Peatland microbial communities from MTU Mesocosm Facility, Houghton, MI, USA - PEATcosm2014_Bin23_30_metaG | ecosystem: Environmental > Terrestrial > Soil > Wetlands > Peat | place... | reverse complement strand
GGCAGTGGTCAGCACATGGTCGTTAATGGCGGTTACTGCCGTTTCTTCAAAAATCATTACGCCTAATTTTTGCAGATGGTTTTTCAATTCCTGACAATATAAATAACCACTGATACCAAACGTTTCTTCATACGTGATTGCGCCGACGTAATCCTTTGATCCGATATGGTTACGTACGGCATCTTGGGTATAAAATTCCGTTTTATAGCCTGCTCGCGCTAAATTATGATGTTCAATTTCAAGGCTTTTAAGTGCGCTCATTGTATTGGCAACCATAAGCGTATCTTGCGGGGCATAGTCGCAGGCAAATTGATGCTGCGCAATATTGTTTCTTATATCATTCACGCCGCTGGTAATAAAATCCCAAATGTGTTTTGCGGTTCGAGGATTGTAGTGTTTTGAAAAATCAGTGAATGAAAGTTCTGCATTGGGGGTTATAAAGCCTGAGCTTTTTCCTGATGCTCCTGACCCGCAATAATATTGTTCAAGTAAAACAACCTTTTTGCCTTTTTTTTGAAATGCTTGTGCAGCGGCAAGCCCAGCCATGCCACCACCAATAATAGCAACGTCAGCGGTAACCGATTCGTGGCACGCAGGTATTGCATTGCGCTTCAGGTACCAAAAAACTTGATCTTGCGGCATCCATACATTCATTGAAAGAATCTCCTTAAAAATTAACGTTCCATGATCCCCAAATGAAGATGATGTATTTATTCCCATACACATGAGGACGATGATCAAAGCCATAGCTCACGTTAAGCAGTAAGCGATTGAGTGTATGGCCAAGGGCGAATTTATATTTATAGACGGCGTACCAGTTGCTGCGAATATAATCTGTTTTTTCAATCAAATCATCGAAATGGGGAGATACGCTGGCGCCAAATAGAAAGCGTGCGGTGTAACCCAGTTCAATGCCATGCGGTTGCCAATTATTTTTCCAGGCAACTAAAAAATCTTGCACATTACCAATACTAAAGCGGTAATCATTGCAGTATTCATCCTGGGCATTCCGTTTGAAGAAACGAATATAACGGACGCCGCCTAAAAATGCGCCATCGGTCGATATGGGATATGAACCATCAAGTTGGCCGCCAAGGCTGAAAAGCCCGTAGCCGAAACTGGCATGTTTTAAATTGAATACTTGATGCGTTGGCACACCGAATAATAAGGATGGCGTTAATACTTTACGATCACCAAATTTGAAGTTGTAACCGGCAGTAAAGAGGATATCATCCGTTTCGGTGCCGCTGAAGGTAGTGGTACATTGATCTTTGGTATAAAAGTGTGAAACGGCAAAATCTGCGCGCACAAAGTAGGGATTATGGGTGTAAATGTAGGCTGCGAGGCCGCCGAAGAAATTCTGCGAGGTGTCATTATGTGTTTTGCTGTACTGATCAAATATGAGAGCGATTGCTGTATGCCTATTATAATTTTCTTCATCGGTGATCGGCTGCTTGGTAATTTGCGCAATACGAAAGTTGTAGACGACTGAGATGGCGCAAAGGGGAGAGGGCAAAGCTAGAAGCAGCGCAAGATAAGCTTGTAATCTATATTTCATTACTTTTATCCTTATAACAGTGAGAGCATGTATAAAATCATACTATACCATCAAAGGGATTGAACAATGGAATATCAAGATAAAACGGAACAATCAATGGCACAAGAACGCACACTGCTTGCATCAGAGCGAACATTTTCTGCATGGATCCGCACCGCGCTTGCAGCAATGGCGGGTGGGCTTGCGATTTTGCGGTTGGTGATTTTTAAAACGGACTTGCATAGAATTATTGGGCATATCATTGGTGAAACACTGATCGTATGGGGGTGCTTGTTAATCCTTTTAGCATCGCTCGATTACAAAAAAATGCGTGATTCATTAATGATTTCAAATCACTATAAGAGTTCCCAAATAGGATTGATCATCATTATTGTGCCACTCGTGATCATATCGATATTGCTCATATGGATAACACTGCCATAACTACTCTAAAATTGCACCTAGCTGCCAAACGTAAATGCATATAACGAGACCTGTTCAGGAACTTGTAACGTCAGTGTATGGCGCCCATCAACGTTCTTAAGATCGAGTATTTCATACATGCGCGATTCTTTAACTAGAATTTCACCTCGATCATTCATATCGCGCGTGTAGTAGGTTTGAGGCAGTGGTTGATCATCCAAAAGAACCGTCACGAGGCTTGCTTTTTCAGATGACATTACCAAATACACATGGCGGGCAACAAAGTTTAAGGTGAGCATCGAGGTATTGCTTTGTGATGTAATAGATTCAGGCGTAATCAACCAACGGCCTTTTAATCCGACGGTATCAGGTGCAAGGGCTTTCTGGTAATCATAATCCGTAATGGTGTTTGGCGTTATGGCAAGTTCGGATGTATAGTTCTCGGCTCGCTTGAAACCTAAATATATTTCGGGTGTTTGCGCTCCAAATGCCCCTCGTTCTTCTTTCTCTTTAAGAGGTGGGAGGCCGATTAGTGTACGAATCATATCTTCTGTTTCGGCATATTCGCCTTCACCAAAATGAATGTCTCGTATGATACCTTGTTGGTCAATGAGATAGTGTGCAGGCCAGGAATGATTATGATAATTTCGCCACGTACTATAATCATTATCGAGTGCAACGGGGTAGGTAATCTCAAAGCGTTTGAGCGCGTCGGTTACGTTTGCTTTGCTTTTTTCAAATTCAAATTCGGGAGTATGAACGCCCACGAGCACAAAGCCTTTATCTTTGTATGCATCGTACCATTTTTTTACGTAGGGCAGCGTTCGCACGCAATTGATGCAGCTATAGGTCCAGAAATCGACGAGTACTACTTTACCCGATAGTTCTTTTATGGTGAGCGGCTGCGTGTTAAGCCAGTCAGTAATGCCCACAAAATCTGGAGCCGGATGGCCTACTGCAGGAGCTGGGGAAAGATTATTCATGGTCGCGACTTTCTGTAATGAATCTAACTCTTTTTTTACGAGTGCATTATCTTCGACGGTGATCATAGGAAAATAGCGTATGGCGATTTGTTGTAACACTACATCAAAGTGAAGTGCTATTGCAAGGGCGCCTAGAATCATAAGTGCACCAAATATTTTGCGCATGATTTGGGTATAAGGAGTGATGGTACTGATTGAAGTCGTAATTTTGCTACCACCATACATAATGAAAAACATGGGCAGTGCAGTGCCACAACTATATGCCAGCGTTATGAAGATCGTACTTGCAGTAACTGATCCAGTGGCTACGAGTGTGGTAATCGTTGCTAAGATTGGTCCTGCACAGGGAGCCCAAATTAATCCGAGTGCGGTTCCAAGAATATAACCTGATATAAATCCAGTACCCACATTACCAGCACTTTCTAAGCGGTTTCCTAATCGCGCAAGAGGCGCAGTGATTCTTTCAAAAATCGTTTCCAATTGAGGAAATAATAGGGTAAGGCCGAAAACTATAATGAGTGTGAGAGATATATAACGCAAAATATCGGGTGAAACTCCCGTTGCATGCACAAGTGCGGTGAGTGATAAGGTAAAGAAGGTAAAGCTCACAACCAGGCCGATAATGATGCCATATGGTCGATACTTACCTTGCCCAATCCCGGCTGAAAGGAGAAGTGGCAATAGCGGAAGTATGCATGGTGAAAGGACTGTCACGATGCCCGATAAAAAAGCGAATAATGCGAGGATTATCATAATATGCTCCTAAAGCGGTTTGTTTTATAGATACATCGCTTTATATGATAAAAAGAGCATTAAGAAATTGATTACATATAATGAAGTACAGAGTACGCATAATGATTTGATTTTAAAGATCAGCAAATATGCAAGGAAACATGAGAGCAAACAGCTTCCAATAGATGCAATAAAAATCACATTTACCAGATCGAAATATGCTAATACGCCGATGAGTGCATAGTATGTGAGCGCAATGCCAAACGTGGAGAAAAAGAACATATTTGCATAGGGGCTTAACATAACCTTTGTGCAAGAAACTCTATCAGAGATATCGCATGCTGCCTTAAATGAGGCATCCTGCTTAACTATCTGTTCGGTGATATAGCCATATATAGAAATAGCAACGCCGATTGCTGCAAGCATAAGTATTATCGTTAACATAGTGATTCCTTCATTAATATTATTATTAAGATGATTTCTTTGTATCTTGAGCCGGATACGTAATATTCGTGCCATGCACCACTGCCCAGGGTGTCATGGTGTGCGGTTTGCTTGAGGTCATGCTATAAATATCTTCAACTTCTATATTTCTTGCCAATAATGCATCACCAACTAATGAGCGGTGGCAACGCCATGGAACTGCTTCACTGCACATGATCGCGACCGTTTTTTCATGAGCAATCTTGACCAATTCTTCGATTCCTTGTGTAAATTCGTTGGTTTGCATGTAATCCGCGTATCCGCGAAATGAAGCATTTTCCCATCCAGTATTGATCGAATCTGCGTGTGTGTGGCGTAATCCGCCTAAATTTTTTTGATGGCGATAACCAATATGATGATTGCGTAAAACGTGTGCAAGCTCTGGACCATTAAACTGAGGATTATGGCGTGATTTGGGTATCGTGCGAATATCGAGCAACTCGGTAATGCCATAGTGCTTGAGCAATGCGATAAACTCCTCAATCGGATGCGTTGAATGGCCGATGGTATATATGCGCAATCGTTTGCTCATAGTGAGAGATTCGTGATTTGAAGAATGAGAGTCCACCGGCTTTAATACCGGTGGACTCTATTAAAAACTATTTACGTTTTACGGTTCGTTTTTTAGGAGCAGTGCGTTTTTTTGTTACAGTTTTTTTAACGGTGCGTTTAACTGCTTTTTTTACCGTTTTTTTGGCGGTGCTTTTTTTAGCAGTAGATTTCTTGGCCACTCTTTTAGGAGCAGTGCGTTTTTTAGCGGTAGATTTCTTAGCAGTGCTCTTTTTAGCAGCAGCTTTTTTCACGGTAGATTTCTTGGCTGCTTTTTTAGGCGCAGTGCGTTTTTTAGGAGCTTTTTTAGCAGTCGTTTTTTTCATTTCTGCTTCATTTTCTTCTGGAGCAGCAGGAACTTTCAATCCTTTTTTGCGTGCTTGAGAGAGCGCTATCGCTACCGCTTGGTTTCTTTTTTTAACCTTTTTACCACTCTTACCGCTCGTAAGTTCACCTTCTTTGAATTCTTTCATAACTGTTTTAACTTTGCGTTGAACTTTTTTGCCATATTTTGCCATCATCAATCCTTTTTTTATACGGGTTATATATTATCTATATGAAAAATATCAAACAGAAAAATAGGGATCAATAAGTTACAATAAAAGTGGGATAAATGTGGTACATAAAGGAGACTATATTATCTTTTTTCTGAGATGCCCGTTTAGATTGTTATGATTTGATATCTATCGATGTTTGCGCAGATCAGGACCAATTGCGCGTGGCGTTTCTTTAACCACATCTCTTGCATCCTTATCATCACGCAAACCTTTATAACGCCCGACGCGTAGGCGGCCGGCATTTGTCCATTGGGCAAACTGAAATTCAGCGACTAATACTGGTTTTACCCAGTGTACGGTTTTGGTGGGGCCTTCATAATGAGCGAAGGGGCATGATGCGCGTTGTAAACGTTCTAATTTTTTGCCGAGCATAGTGAGCGTTTTCTCATCAAAGCCAGTGCCGACTTTGCCTGCGTAAACCAGATCGCCTTTCTTATTATAGTAACCAACCAAGATTGCGCCGAAATTGATACGCGATCCCTGAGGCTTGGTGTATCCGGCAATCACCAATTCTTGTTGCATGATACATTTGAATTTGAGCCAATCGCGCGAACGTTTGCCGACGTAGAGGCTGTCAATGCGTTTTGCGATCAATCCTTCCCAACGCAGATGGCATGCCTTTTTAAAATAGGTAAGTCCATTGCGCAGAATGTGGGGCGTATAAGAAATCAGCTTGTTATAAGAGAGTAAGTTTTTAAGGATTTTTTTGCGTGCGAGCAGGGGAAGTTTGCGCGTATCATAACCTTTGCAATACATGATATCAAATACGCAATACACAATCGGAATCTTTTTTCCTGATGCACTGGGGTCGCGCAGGTTAATGCGGCCTTGCAAAAGTTCAAAATCAGAGACGCCCTTTTTATTTTTGCTGACGATTTCGCCATCAATAATAAAGTTGTCGGCTTTTTGCGCCGTCAGCGCTTTGACGAGCTCAGGATAGTTTTTATTCATATTATTACGATTGCGCGATTTCAGGGTCACAACGCCATTTTTTTTAATTGCTATGCAGCGTTCGCCATCAAACTTATGTTCATAGAGCCAATCCTTATCTGAGAAATAATCTTTGGTGAGCGTTGCAAGCATAGGCGGTATAAAGGATGGTTGAGCAATTTTTTTCAGCGATGAGCGCAGGGCTGCTGGCAGAGTCAGCAGGGTATTTTTTTTCTCCATAAATCCTCTCATGAATAATGGTATGAACAGTATAGAGAGGTGATTATACAAAAATAAAGTATCGGTGCTATACTGGCCCCGTATATCTATAACCTCGTATATAAAATAAGGAGTATACGATGAAAATATCCCTCAAAACAGCCCTGCTGAGTGCAACGCTTTTGGTGAGCATGCAGCCCATGCTCAGAGCAGATGGTCAACTCTGTGAACAAAAGAAATGTATTGTGAAAAAAGATGTTGCCGAAGCATTACTTCATTTCGCGACGCATGGCGTTGCGTGCGTGGGTGGTCTAGGTATGATGTTCGGCGGTATAATGTTGGATGAAGCAGTAAAGCAAAAAACTGAGCTGGATACCAACATAGGGGCCGCCATGGGTACATTGGCTGGTCTTTGCACTATCTATAATATGCCACAATTGACCGATACTTACCTCTTAGGTAAAGATGCGATTCGTTCACGCGCGCAGAATGTTATAGTATTTTTAAGCCGGATGCTGGTTCCCTATATGGGCGTTTTTGTAGGAGAAATGTTCAACATTCGTCCACAAGATGTTCAAGCAGTGGCTGCTGTAGGGAATGTAGATTCACAAGCTGCCGCTCAGGCTCCGGTAGCTCAAGCTCCAGCAGATACATCAGCTGCGGCGCAAGCAAGTAATTAATGAATGTCTTGATTTGCCGATCGTTGATACAGCATAAAAGCCAGGTTAACACAGAAGGCAATTAAGAAATTGATGCACCTCTGATCGAATGATTGTGCAGGTGTATAACGAACGTAAGCGGGCTCACTCTTTAAATCAGGAGTGGGCTCGTTTGTTTGTATATCGGTAGATGCTTGAGCTATCTGCGCATGCTCTGGAACGGAATGGATATCCTGCGCATTGATATGAGGTACGCATAGGTATAAACCCATGAAGCCGGTAAAAATGATTTTTTTGATCATGATTGTTCCCTGAAAAACCTTATAGTGTTCAGTATAGGGCGATCTTTAATAAGTGCCAAGGACTTCTCATAGGGTAGGATATGCCCCAAAAAGGGGCTTTTTTGGACCCTTTTTGGGGCCCCTATTGGGAGGGGGGATTAAGGATAGAGCGATCTGGAGCGTCATTAGGGGGGCTTTTGTGCTCTTTTTTCTATCGTGATACACTGTATTTAAGGGGCAAAATGGCCCTATGCTCCTGAAAGAGCATGTCTACAAAATAAAAAAAGAGTCAGTAACTGAAGTAATGTTAACTATTATTCCATAGGAGGTTCATTATGGAAAAACAATTACTTAAACGACTTGCGCTTTCTGCGTTAGTCATTTCTTCTGTTGCACAAGCACGAGTTCAAAAAGATAACAAACCTGGCAAGCTTAAACATACGCAGAATGTTCAAGGTTATATCGTTCCAGTAGTGGCTGTGGGATTATGCATGCGCAATGAAATCAGCAATGCAGCATCTTCAGCAATGTCTACAGCATCTTCAGCAGCTAACACAGTTGCGTCATATACTTCAGCATGGGCTCCATCTCTATTGAATACAGCAGCTGATTACACATACCGTACGGAAAGAGCTCAACAAGCAGGTAATGCTATGGCACAAGCAGGTAACATTGCAGCAGATTGGACGTACAAACAAGCAACTGGTCTCTATAACTGGTCGGCAACAACAGCTGATTCTATGTACAATGGATTATCTACTCAAGATTGGTTTATAAACGTAAAAAACGCAGCTAACAAAGCAGCAGCTAAAGCAACAGAAACAGCGGCAGCAGTAAAAGCAGCGGCTCAAGCTACAACTGAAACTATAACTACTGATCTTACAAGCAAACACGTTGTTACAGCAGAAGAAGCAGCAGCAAGAGCAGCAGGCGCGTGGACATTAGAAAATGCACAAAAATCAGCATCTAATGCATGGATAAACAACATTTACTACACCCAGACTATGACAAAAGGTGCGGGTTATGCAGTAGCAGCAGGTTTAACAGCATACGCTGCATACCGTTTGTATAACCACGTATACAGCAAGCCAGCAACAACCAAGTAAGACTTACTGAATGGTTAAAAAACCAATGGGAGCTCGTGGGCAACCACGGGCTCTCTGACTAGAAAACGATAGGCGAAAAGATGAAAAAGATATTAATGGTTATTGCCGCCGCACTGATCGGAATTTGCGCATGGTGGTATGGAATTTTAACCGATGTTTTATGGTATGGCGTTGATATGATAAATGCGGTTGGATCTGCATTTATGGATTACATTATGCCGTCTCATCAAGGCATAAGATCCTATATCACTTCGGGTTATCTAACGACCAGACACTATCTGGGAAAAATTTTTGGATGGCAACCATTGAGTATATATGATTACATTCTCGATCGCGCCAAAGCGAATCCGCTTGAAGCATTTGGTGCTGTGGCGGTTGTGATGGTTGTCGCATGGCTTATTAGATTTAAATATCGCACACTCTATCGCTTCTATCACTGGTTACTCATTACGCGCAAAAAACGATAACGTTCTTTTGCAATATGTGAGACAGTGTGCCTGCAGTAAAATGCGGGCATTATTTTTTAATACATTTCTCCAATGCACTCAACGCAGCAACACGATCAGTATTGCTAAAAATTGCCGATGCCGCTGCAATCTGATCAGCGCCATGGTGCACCACGCGTGCAATGTTGGAGGTGCTTATGCCACCATCAATACCGATCATAAAATTAAGATTGTGTTTTGCTCGAAATGCGGTCAACTCATCCAATTTCGCGATTGAATCAGGTATAAATTGTTGGCCTGCAAATCCGGGCTCTACCGACATAACTAAGACTTGGTAAATAGTGCGATCAATAAATTCGAATAATTGCGCCACGTTCGTTTTTGGTTTTATTGCGATACTCGGCAGCCAGTTTTTTTCTGTCAGTTTTTTGATGATCTCTTTTTTTTCAAACTTAGATTCAATGTGAAAAGAGTAGATTGTTTTTTCCGGAAGTTGCAATTGGTCAATGATGGCGATTGGATTATCAACCATCGCATGAACCCAAAGTTTTTTTTTGGTGATGCGTGCAATGGCGTGAATGGTATCAAAATCGAATGCCATATTGGGCACAAAATGATTATCCATAATATCGATGTGATAACCGGGAATGTGCGGATTGAGCATTGCAATATCCTGCTCAAGATTGAGGAGATTTGCGCACATTAAAGAAGGATAAATGGTTGCCATAGGAGGAGTTTCCTTTTTTTAGTCCGGCAGACCGGCATTTTTCATTGTTTTTCCTTATGATATACTGCTTTGATATCAAAAAACCAATAGTTTAGGGAACTTGGGGAATTGTGAGAAGCATTATGAGAAAAATTATCGTAGCCGCGCTCATCTTTGGAGCAGTCTTTTGCAGACAAACGCAGGCGATGTTCAGAGCTTGGGGCGACGATGAATCCGCGGAAGTCAATGAGCAGATGAATAGAGTCATCGATGAGCGTAATCTAGAAGAAGAAGAATATGCAACAGCGCCATCTACCAGGTCATCATCGCCAGTATTAGATAATAATATCCATCCTGTGGATCAATGCATTAATGGGTTAATCACCACACTAAAGACAGCGCGTCCAGTGCTCGATGGTATGTATGAAGCTGATGCATTAAATGTGCAAGCGATTACCCATTTTTATGATGTTTCTACTTCAACGTGGCGTTATCGTGGTCTTTATATAGGAGAGAATTTAGCAGTAACTGCGCATAACCCCAAGAGCTTTCTAGCACCTGCGGCACATCTTGCAGTTTCATTAATAAAAAATGTTCCTGTTATTGGGAGTCATTTAGCGCGACTGGAATCTACCAATAATAATAACAATAATAATAGCGAAAGTTCATCTCATCCAAGTGCTTCAAGCAACGTTACGCCGGTTTCAAATGCTGCTTATACACTGCGTAAGTTGAATCTGAATAAAGTGGTTATTGATATCATGAAAGAGTATGAATCAGTGGGAGATGAAATTTTAAAGAGGGCGCATAAGGTGATGTCAGAAAACGGAGATGATATTATTTCATTTATGGAAAATAATCGAGACACCATAAGCAATGTTGTGCGTACAGCAGTGCAATATGGAAACGATAATCGTGAAGAGATCCACCAAACCATAAAAATAGTTTCTGATGCATATAAAGAGTATGGAAACACGGTAAAAGACTATCTCAGTGAACATTCTGAAGAAATAAGGCAGCAGACTGAAAATGTGAAAACATTCTTTCCTGTGTTTATGGCAGGCATTCGTGCGGCATCTAAAGAGTACGCTCGGGTAAAGCATGATCAGATTCTATTCAAGACATTTCCTGATACTCTTGCGCGACGTAATGCTGAAGGACGCGAAGAAGGTATGACCGATTGGTTCAAATGAGCAGTTATACAACGGCTCTATAATCGGCTATAATTGGGATCATACAGATTTAATGCAGATGCCTCAGTCTGAGGCACACCAATAAAGGAATATTATGGCGGGGATACAGGTTCAAAAGGTAGGGATGATCATCTTAATGGAGCGAGATTTGGACGCAGCCATCTCTTTCTATCTCCGGCTAGGCCTAAGCCTCAAATTTCGAATGAAGGAAAAATGGGCTGAATTTGATATCAATGGGGTCAAATTAGGCCTCTGCCCAACGGCGCAAGATATGCAGGGCCGGCGCTCAGGGTTTGTCCTTGAAATAGCCGATGTCCGCCAGGCATATGAAGAGCTTAAAGGTGAGCTTACCTTCCTAGGCGAACCCGTTGAAGCCCTCCATGGGATTATGGTCAGTATCCAGGATCCAGGCGGGAACGTTTTCGATCTTTACCAGCCTACCCCTGAAAAAGTCTATGAATATGCCAAGACGGTAAAACAAGAGGATGAGGGATGCTGCGGGAAGCAAAGTTCTTGCAAAAAAAGTGAATACTAAGTCAAAAAAATGAACGATTTTGGCCGGCCTCGGTCAGGTTAAAATAAGGCAATAAGTAAGGGGCTTTTTTGAAAGCATGCTTAACTTATTTTTTAATAAATCTTAGTCTGGTGTTATAAGATAAACTGATTGAAGTTTTCAGGTTTTATTCTATACTGAATACAAGGTAGAGGGTAGGGTCTAGAAGCCTGTACAAGGCGCTCAAAAAACAATGAAATTCACACAAAAAATCCATTAAGGAGGAACTATGTTCGAAAATTTACGTCCTCTCGGCAATCGCGTGCTGATTAAGCGCGTGAAAAATGAGGAAAAAACAGCATCAGGGCTTTACATCCCTGATTCAGCCCAAGAAAAGGCTCAGCAAGGCGCGGTCCTTGCGGTTGGGCCAGGCGGACGGGATGCGGCAGGCAATGCAATCCCAATGCAAGTAAAAGCAGGTGATATGATCTACTTTGGCAAGTACAGTGGTACTGAAGCCGGAGATGATTATTTGATCCTTCGTGAAGATGAAATCTTAGGCGTGATTGAAAAAGTATAAGATTAAGGAGCTAGAACATGGCATCAAAGAAAAATATAACTTTTGGCGTAGACGCGCGCGAAAAGATTCGCAAAGGTATTGATACCTTAGCAAACGCCGTCAAAGTAACTCTCGGGCCCAAAGGCCGTAACGTTATTTTAGAACGTTCATTTGGCGCGCCATCAATCACTAAAGATGGTGTGACCGTCGCAAAAGAAATTACACTCGCTGATCCCATTGAAAACATGGGCGCTCAAAGCGTACGTGAAGTTGCAAGCAAAACAGCAGACATCGCGGGCGATGGCACCACCACAGCAACCGTGTTAGCGCAAGCATTATTCCGTGAAGGCAATAAGTATGTTGCTGCCGGCGCAAATCCAATGGAATTAAAGCGCGGTATCGATAAAGCGGTCAAAGCAGTTGTGGCAGACATTAAAGCACGCGCAAAGCTTGTGACTGAAAAGAAAGAAATTCAACAAGTAGCAACCATATCTGCAAATTCAGACAACGCAATCGGTGAACAAATTGCCGAAGCGATGGATCGGGTTGGACGCGATGGTGTGATCACCGTTGAAGAAGCAAAAGGTATGAATGACGAGTTGGAAGTCGTTGAAGGCATGCAATTCGATCGTGGCTATCTTTCTCCATACTTTGTAACCAATGCGGAAAAGATGGAAGCGGTTCTTGAAAATCCATTTGTGCTTGTCTTTGAAAAGAAGATTGCAAGCATGAAGAGCATGCTGCCTATTTTGGAGCAAGTTGCAAAATCTGGCCGCTCACTCTTGATTATTGCCGAAGATGTTGAAGGCGAAGCGCTTGCAACGTTGGTGGTGAACAAACTGCGCGGTACGTTAAACGTAGCAGCAGTAAAAGCTCCAGGCTTTGGCGATCGCCGTAAAGCAATGCTTGAAGACATCGCAATTTTGACCGGTGGTCATATAGTTTGCGAAGATCTTGGCATGAAGCTTGAAACGGTCAGTGCTGCGCAATTGGGTACTGCAAAACGTGCAATTTTAACCAAAGAAATCTGCATCATTATTGATGGTCATGGCGATCGAGAAGCAATCAATGGCCGTGTGATGCAAATCAAGGCTCAGATTGAAAATACCTCATCTGATTACGACAAAGAAAAACTACAAGAACGGTTGGCAAAACTTGCCGGCGGCGTTGCGGTAATCAAAGTCGGTGCTGCAACTGAAACTGAAATGAAAGAAAAGAAAGATCGTATTGAAGATGCGCTGAGCGCGACGCGTGCGGCCGTTGAAGAAGGTATTGTAGCAGGCGGTGGTGTTGCACTTATTCGTGCACAAACAGCGCTTGATGCATTAACCGATCTTGAAGCAGATGAAAAACTTGGCGTGGATATTGTGCGTCGAGCGCTCGAAGAGCCTCTGCGCATTATCGTTTCAAATGCTGGTTTTGAAGCTTCCGTGATCGTCAATAAAGTCAAAGAACTAGCAGGAAACATGGGCTTTGATGCAAAGCGTGGCGAATATGTTGATATGGTCAAAGAAGGGATCATCGATCCAGCGAAAGTGACTCGTTCAGCAATTCAACATGCAGCATCAATTTCAGGGCTTCTGCTGACTACTGAAGCAACGATCTGTGATATTCCAGAAGAAAAGAAAGAAGCACATGGTCCGGCAACCCCAGGAATGGGTGGCATGGGCGGCATGTACTAATTTCGGTAAGTAAAAAAAGTGCCCAGCATGCAAGTGCTGGGCACAAGTGCTATAAATAGTAGGGAAAAATATGATTCGTAAACAAGTGTTAATAATCAGTTTACTTGCTCTATCAGGAGCTGTAATACGCTCAGATGCACCTGCGCCAAAATATGAATTTTCAGGCGAGGAAGCGGTTAGCTGTCTGCTTAGAAATGGTAATTGCAGAGATTGCGATTTGCGCAATCTAGATTTACGTGAAGTAATAGCTGAGGTCAACCGTAAGTATCGTAGACGATGTATGTTTATGGATTTCTCTGGTTCGAACTTATCGGGTGCAAATCTATCTGGCGTAGATTTGAGCAATTCAACAATGTATGGTACAGACTTGTCTGGCGCAGATTTATCTGGTGCAAACTTATCTAATACATTGATGACAGGTGCAAATCTATCTGGTGCAAACTTAACTAAAGCAAACATGAACTATGCGGGCATGAAGGGTGTGAACTTAACGAATGCAAACATGTCATCTGCCATCATGGATGGCGCATGCTTAACTAACGCAGATTTATCTGGCGCAAATGTATCTGGTGCAAACATAGCAAAGGCTTGGGGTACTTATACAAAGTAACTGTCTCAATCAATAATTAAGCGGGCAAAAAAACTAACAAAGGATATCTGCAATGATTCGTAACCATCTATTAATAGTCACTCTCGTTACACTGTGCAGCGGAGCACATGCAAATATAGCAAAAGATACGAGTCGAGTTGCGGTTGGCGCTGGCATTGGTGCAGCAGGTTTTGCTGCGTTACAGGCGACGTTCAATGCAGCTATGGCATTCGTTTATCAAGATTCAAAACTTTTCCCAGGAATTGATTATAGACTTGTCCGTCTATCTGCTGTAATTGGTGGTACCGTGGGACTTTGGAAAACTACCTATGCTCGCACACTGCGTGCACAATGGAATATATGGTGGTCACGATCAAGCAAAGAGTTTATTGCTCTTACGATGAATGATTATGAAAGTGATGCGCAATTGGTGAATGCATTAGAGCGCTATTGCGTTGGACATACCTATCCATTGGTAGCGGCTAAGCGAGAATTATCATATATACTTGCACACATAAATGATGCGGCATGCTTGATTGAAGAAACGCTAGAAGATATCGCCGATGATTCGCTACGCGCTGAAGAATTGAATGATTGGTTGGATGAAATCTATACTATGCGTGCGCACATTGCGTATGCAGTGAATGCGATCGATAAAGATCCGCGCATACTCACTTTGATGGATGCGCAAAATAGAATAGATCAAACGGCTGCCCTATGGGCAGATGCCGTTGCACATGCTGCAGTGGCCACAACGTCCCGTAATATTAATATTGAAGCGACTGCAACAGCGACGACTACGGTTATTCGGTAAGATTAATAAGGCATACATAAACAAAAGAGCCTGGCATTGTAAGAGCCGGGCTCTTTCTTTTTTTAAAGTCTTGCGTTGCAAAGGAGTCTTGCGTTACAGTGTCTGCGCATCAGGGAATATGGCAAGGGTTTCATAGGTACCTTTATATGCAAAGGATAATAGTATGATAAAGCGTGTGCGATACATGTTGATGCTGTGTGTTGGATCTGTGATAGCCCCAATGGCACAAGCAAACAAAATTAAAAAGATTACGCGAGTATGGGTCCGGGATGCAGCAGCCACTTCAAGCCAATTAAACAATGCAGGATCAACGGGCACGATAGACCAAGATCTTATGAATATGGTTGCTCAGGTGATGTACGGTAAAACGACGGGTCAAGTAATCGATCAACTTGTCTATACCTATGGTAATGGCGAGCAAAATGTAATGTCCTTAGCGTCGATAGCGCAAATGCTTTCTCAACAACTTGGTTATCTAAATATTGCAATCACATCAGCGCAAGCAATTGTTGCGATATTACCACCAACATCTCCGCATTTAGTTGCAGCTAAATTAATGATCAATGAATTGAGCATGTTCATTACGTGTGTGCAAACGGTATTGGCGCAGGTACAACAAAATGCGCAATCAGCAGCAGCGCCAGCTCCTGCAGCTTCACCAGCGGTAACATCCACAGCTCCTACGGTTACAACGAGCGATACACCAGCCCCTGGTTCAGATGCAGCTCTTGCGAGTGCAGCAGTATCACTCTTTAGTGATGTTGCATCAGCTATTGCGGCATCTAATGCAGGTTCATCATCCAATGCGCCTGCCCCCTCTGCAACAACTTCAAGCACAACACCAGCTCCAGTTACTGGCGCAGACACTCATCATCATGAAGACAGTTGGTAATGCCCAGCTTTAATGAAAATCTTGTTATGATGCATTCACTTGCGTTAGAGTGTGAAAAAAGTGAAATAATATTTTCATAAAGGATGCCACTATGGATGGATGGAAAGCATTAGTAATGGTCGTTGCAATCGTAGCAGTCGCCGGCGTTGCGGTTTATGTATTCGACGAAATAAAAAAAGCAAAGATCATGCAAGCAAAAAGCGAAGCGGTTGGCAATATGGTAAGAACGGTGCCTGGCATGGTTTCTGATTTCATGCCCGGTCGTAGATAGATTTTTTCTCCAAAAGGCCCGCTGTTTTTTTAACGGCGGGTTTTTTTATTCTATCTCGTAAAAGACCATCTTCTTTAGTGCATGATGAAAACGAGTAGAATAACCCTGCGCCCTTCGATATGGGACGTACCGCCCCTACTCAGGGTGACCGGAATAATATTGAGCGACTGCGTGCAACGTAGCTGAAGACCTGGATAGGCGAAGCATGGGTATTTTCTTAGAAGTATTGTACCAACTCTTGACCCCGTTTTTCTATTTGTATTACGATGATATTAAAGAGGGCACGATGGAAAAGGGGAGAGTAGTATGGTGTGGAGGAAAAAAAGCATCGCCAGTTTTTGCGTTGTAGCAATTGCTGCCGTAGGACTTTGTATTGCCAATGAGCGGCGCCGCATTGCCGTTATTACGCAAAATAATAGTATTGCACGCAAAGCAGAATTGGATCTTGATGATTTACGCCGCCTTGGATTTTCAGAGCGTGATAATGCAGTACAGTCAGTATACGAACAACTCCAAGCCGCGCGCATGGGGATTGATACTGCCCATTCCAAATGGTGGATGATTTCGATTAAAACCGAAGAAAAAAAGGGTAAACAGGCTCGCTTAAATCGTCTAATCACCCTGAATAAAAAACTCCTTAAAAATTATCGCCAAGAACTTGCTGATATGCGTAGATTTGGCTTTCCAGAGAATGATCCTCGGGTTGTCTTTAGCCGGAATAAGGTGGCCCAAACCGTGGTCGAGCTGGCTCATTTGGACCGGGAGTATAAGCATGTGGCCAATAAGAAAGAATTTATGACCCAGAGGCAAATGGATCTGCTCAAGCAAATGATCGATCTCAACCGGGATTGCGTAGCCAATTACAAGGCAGAAATCGACGACTACCTGGCTCAGGGCTTGAACCTGAAAGATAAGCGCATTTGCGATATTCGAGCCAAAATTTCAGCAAAAATGGCCGAAAATGGCTTTCTTGAGCGGAAATTGCATCGCTAGATCTGGAGCGGCAAGAGCCAATTTTTAAGGCCATAGTATTGACTATCTGAAAAGTGACCTGCTAGGATGAAGTAGGAAGTATAGGTGTATCCTCCTACTATAAGGAAAGCTATATGCAAAAGAAGGATTGCGTAAAAGTATGTGCCCAGTGTTGTGCTGATTGTAAAGAAATGTGCATAACTGAGTGCGAACAGGCGTGTGAATACGGCCAAACGGAGCCAATCGAGCTTTGCAGCGGTGCATGCAATGAGTGTGCAGAGCGCTGTGAGAATGCTTGCCGTGAGTGTAAAGATTAATCAGGACTATTATTTAGGGACAAAACCATGGATAAAAGAGATTGTACATTGATATGCGGCACTTGCTGCGATGACTGTAAAAGTATTTGCGTGATGCAATGCCAAGATGCATGCGATCAGCATGAGTTATCCCCATCAGAAATATGCAATGGTTCATGCAATGAATGCTCTGCAAAATGCGAAAAAGCATGCGCTGAAAAAGAAAAAGACGAGTAATATCTCCGGTAATTGAGAATGAAGATGTTAAAAAGCCTCGAGCAGAAAATCGGGGCTGTTTATCATTTTCTATAATCATTATAGATCTTTATCGCTTCTTTGGCAGAAACATTCTCATACACCAGTGCTGCTATTGCATGTGCAAAAGCAGAAGCCTCTTTTTCAGATCGTTGGAAAATATTACGTCCGGTTGCGCAGCCGCGTGTGCCGGCTTTAAGTTGTGCATGAAGATCGTGCAGAAAATCGTCAGCATCCATTTTTTCACCGCCAGAACAAATAACGCCTGTGTTGCCAGCTGCAGCACTGGCACGTATAAGCTGTTTTGCATCAGCAGGCGGTTTTATTTTTACAAAATCGGCGCCCAATGCATTGGCAATGCCTGCAGCGCCCGCGAGTAATGTCGGATCGGTATCGTTTGCAATTGCTTTGCCTCGCAAATAAATCCAGATAACCGCAACCAATCCATGTTCGTGCGCTTGATGAATAATTTGAGCTGCTTGCGTGAGCATGATGTGTTCATATTCGCTGCCAAGATAGATGGTGTAACCAACGCCGCATATTGAAAGCTTACTTTGTTGTTTAAGCGCAACGACATCTGCAACCGACCATAATTGATTGCTCAGTGGTTCATGCTGTTTGGTTGGAACCAGATTGGTTTTACCATTCAATTTTACGATGTAGTTAATCTTTGGATAGGCTTTGCCATAACGAGCTATTAACCCAAAGTGAGCCGCAAATGCGCCAATCGGAGATTGTGATGCAATCTTAAATACGTGCTCTGCATCGCGCGCATCAGCATGAACGCCAGATCCTTGAAAATCGAGGTCGAGATGTTCAATTTTTTGATCCCCGGCGAATAAAAAGAGGCGATCGGTAGAATGGGTAATGGCGTTATAGTTATGGCTAAATTGTTTATGCGCAGCATGCGGCACGTCAGCGGGCACCAGGAGTGTATTTTTTTGAGACTTTTTTTTAACCATATGATCCTTTACGTGATAATTGCATCGTGAATTAATACTTTTTGTGCAACGTGTTCAAAGAGTGGTGCGGTGACGGTAGCGGCAAAGAGTCCCGGTTTTGAAGCTTCTTTAATGAAGGTCACCACCACGCGTTTATAACCATTTTTTTCTATAATACCGGCGCATGTATAAATGTTTTTCTCTGGGCGGTATTGGCCATCAATTAAGATGTTCGCAGTACCCGTTTTACTCAAGATCGTATAACCTTTAACTGCCGCGCGTTTGGTACTGCCGATGAGTGTTGTTTGTTCCAAAATATAGCGAATATCGCGCATTGATTCTGGGCTATAGAGTGCGTTTGCAGATGGTTTATGGCCAGCATCAAGCAGGAGTGTTGGTTTGATTGCATGGCCGTTATTAGCAATCAATCCAAAGGCGCAGCAAAGTTGTAAGAGCGTAGCGGTAATTTCATAACCATAAGAAAGTGAGATGATCGATTGTTTTGACCATTTTTTTGGCGGATTTACAAAACCTTTTTGCTCGCCGGGGAATTCGATATTAGTTTTTTTGCCAAAGCCCATTTTCGTATAGTGATCATATAATTTCGTGCCGACCCGTTTGGCAACAATTGCCGTACCAATGTTATTCGAGAATGCGATAACTTCTGCAAATGAGATAACGCCATCTTTAAAGGGGGTATTAATTTTGCGGCCATCAATGTAGGTGGTGTTAGTATTTTTACAATCGATTTTTTCATCAAGTGTAACCACTTTTTCATCAATCGCAGCTAATGCGGCAAATACTTTGATCACGGATCCTAGCTCATACGCCTCCGTAATGCATTTACTTTTCATGAATTCAGGATTGATCGCATCGCGGCCATTGGGGTCAAAGGTTGGATAGGATACCAGCGCCACAATTTCACCATTGAGCGGATTCATGACGATCACGGACCCTTCGCGTGCATTAAAGGCCTCGATTGTTTTTTGCAGCTCTTCTTGTACCAAAAATTGCAGATCACTATCGATTGAAAGATAGATTGGTGAACCAGTGGTTCCTGGCACCGTCGTTTCTTTCTTAAAATAGAAACGTCCGGAGCGCGCATCCTTTTCGAGCGTGAGGGTAGTGGGCGTTCCAGCGAGTTGCGCATTAAATTGCAGTTCTATGCCGGCAAGGCCGTGATTATCAATGTCGGTAATACCAATAATTTGCGCTGCGGCATCAAGAGGATAGAAGCGCGTTGGTTCATGGAGCAGCTGAATATCGGGCAGATTGCTTTTTGCGATGAGCGCAATCTGTTCATCAGAAAGTTTGCGTTTTACATACATAAATTTCGAATCATGGCTTTGCGCAAGCCGTTCAGCAGCATCAGGGAAATGTTTTTTTAAAAAACGTTTAACGCCGTCAGCATCCTTAAGATTATTCGGCACGATGAATGCGGAGATACTATCTTTGTTGAGGGCGAGGAATCTGGTTTTGGTGCGGTCATAAATGGCGGCGCGTGGGGGATTTTTGGTGATCGTCATGCTGTATTGTTTATCTCCCAAATTGGTAAAGAATTCATGCTGCCAAATCTGAATGCGGGATAGATTTATAATGATCGCCATATAAAGAAGCAGAAACGTAAGAAAGATGCAGACGATCCTGATTTTATAACTTTTCTTC
>Ga0181538_10002259_pt1 | contig 20240 bp, 19 predicted proteins | sample PEATcosm2014_Bin_40_FD_119773 | JGI IMG/M metagenome (GOLD analysis project Ga0181538, IMG submission 119773) | Peatland microbial communities from MTU Mesocosm Facility, Houghton, MI, USA - PEATcosm2014_Bin23_30_metaG | ecosystem: Environmental > Terrestrial > Soil > Wetlands > Peat | place... | reverse complement strand
TTACCTGGTAGCCGAAGTCGTACAACGTTGAGTGGTACGGCAAGAACACAAACTTCGAAGCAGGCACGCCGAGTTCGTGCGCGTGGGCAATGATCTCGTCCTTGCCCTGAACGATTGCGCGGCTGGCGCCTAGGATGGCTAAACGAAGATGAGCGCGCTGGAGAGCGTACTTTATGCGGCCGCCAGAGGGGTTGCAAAGCCAGTCGATATAGATGTGAGGGACTCTCCGGCGCCGCAAGAAGAGCTGAAGTATAGCAAACATGCGCGACATGCGGTCGCTGCCTAACACCAGGGCATCGTATTGCCTGCTCCGCCTGAAGAGCCGCCACGCCCATAACATGTCACGCTCTGCTTGGGAAACGAACGATGCAAGCCTGTTCCGCGTGCCGGCGACTTCGGCGTCAAAGTCTTCCATCAAGTCCACTCGACGCATCCAGACCGGATGGCCTCGCTTATTGTAGGTTGTGAGGATCCGGGGACGCGCCGGGTCGCTGCCCGTGCGCGCATCTGGAGGGCGACGCGCGTGGTTTTCGGTTGCCGCGGGAGTATTGCTCGATGCCATATCCAACCCGCCTTCGGCTGCGCCGCTGCTCAAAACTCCGGCCGCGTGCCCGCTATGAATCCAGTAGGGCCAGCACTCGCGACCGGAACGCGTTCGGGCTGAACTCCTTCCAAGCGCGCTCGCGAGCCGCTTGTCCAACTGCCCTCCGTACTTCGTCATCTTCCATGACCTGCACGATGTAACGACGAACCCCGTTCCAGTCCCCGTAATTCGTATAAAACCCTGAGATTCCGTTCTGCATATACTCGGGGGCACCCAACGGCTCGGTAACAATCACTACCTTTCCCATCGCCATAGCGGCCGTCCACGTTCTCATCCCCGTGATACGCAGAGGTTCGGGCCTCAACGTAATCACCACGCACGAAGCGCGCGCCATCTGGCGGAAATACTCCTCCTCGCTCACGGAGCTGACGGTCACGTTAGCCGCCGCGAAAGGCATGGGCTCCCTCGAGAAGACCCTCACGGGATAAGGAAGGCTCTCAATGGCCCTGGCAAGGGTCTCCCAATCGCGAGACTCTACTCCGCCGGAGAAAATGTATCCATCGTCGCTCACCGGGTAGATGCAGCGCATCTCGAAAGGGGCGAAGCTCAGAACAAACTTCGTGGGCGGGATTTTGTACTGCTGCGAATATCGTTGTATTTCCACAGACGTGAACGCCATAACCGCGCGGCTTCCCAGAGCCGCCGCACGCGCTATAATTCCTCGTTTGACCTTGGGCCATTCGACGTCCATCATCACCACAGGCTTGCGGATCCCGAGCAGGCGCTGGAGGGCAGGGAGGTACATCCCGTACCTGCCCACCGCGACCCCGCGATATCCCCTCGAAACGACGAGCAGTCGCAAGGCGAATTGCAGCTTAAACCACCAGAGTGCCCACTGATGCGCTAGCCGAGGGAATTTTCGGGCCCGCGCGAGGACATATGTACGCTCGTCGACAAGGTCCACGTCGTCTCGCCATTTGTCGTCATCGTAGAACGTTTGCGTACGGCTGACGAGGAAGCGTTTCTTTCCCACCAGATCAGAGGGCATAATCTCACCCGCTTTCACCGTTCCGATACTATCCGCGCCGTTGCAGCGCGTCGTGCCGGCATTAGGAGACGGGCCAAAGCCACGATTTCGTCAACTGAGTATCTGGCGGCCAAGAAAAAGAGGGGGATGCAGGCCGCGTACATTGCCGTCCTTTCCGCTACAGCCCCGACCGTCGCCCACTGCGACACGATCAGCAAGGCGGCAAGAGTGATCACGTAGGGGACTAGCGTCCTTGAAAGTGCCGCCCTGAAAAAGCTTCTGGTGAGCGCCAGCATGGCAACTTGAACTGCGGCCTGGGTCGCTTGGCTCATGAGCAGAGCCAGGACAGATCCCAGGAGGTGATAGCGAGCCCAGAGCGGCCAAAAGCAAGCAAGCAGCACAAACAGTCTACCAAGCTGACCCGCCATAATGGCGTAGGGCCGAGAGGCTGCATAAAGCATGGTTCCGATAAGCCCATTGAGTGCGTCGAGAGCGGCACCCACGCAGGCAATCGGAACCAGGAGGACGAGCTCGGCATAGCCGCGGCCGAACAGACGCACGAGCGGCGCAGCCGAGACGGAGAGCACGACTAGGTCAGCCACCACGCAGGCGAGCAGGAGCCGCGACCATGTCGCGGCCACGGCGGAGGCGGCCTCCCGCTCCGGCATTTCCATGGCATTAGTGAGGGAAGGCAAAAAAGTGCTGAGGACGAGTTGCATCGGCTTGTCGAGCAGTGCGACGATAGCCATCAGTGCAACGAACCGCCCAAAAGCTTCCACGCCGCCAACATTGAGCGTGAGAATTCCCGCCAGGCTAGCAAACAGTCCGAGCACGGAAGTGGCCTGCACTCCCAGCGTATATTTCCAGAACCCGGCTGGGAGAAACACCGAAAGCGTGATTCGGCCGGGCTTACCGTGGCACACCTTGATGGTCTTTCGTGCGCCAGCCACCGCGGCCCCGAATGCCAGCCCCACGTAAACTGTCCAGATCAAGGGAACGAAGTGCCGGGCCAAAAACTCCCTGCCCAGGAAGTATACGGCCGTGTAGGCGACGAAGGCGCTCACGCCCATGCAGCGTCTGAGCAACTGCTGATAAGGGATTTCCAGCAGCGCGCCGAGGGCCGAATCGACCAGGAAGTAGAAAACTTGTAAAGGCGCTATCCAGAGAAGTAGAACGTGTAGGGCGGGACTTCCGCTGGTGCCGAAGACGAAGCGCAGGATGGAGGGCTTGAGCGTACCGGCAATCTGCCAAGGCAGCGCGAGCACCAGGACGACAACAAGATAGCAGGAGAGAAAACTCAACCGCTTCTCCCTTTCCAACGAGGGAGTAAATTTCATAACTACGGCCCCGCCGCCCAAGAACAGAAATGTGGAGACGAACCAGGAATATATACTCGTTAGCCCGTAGACGCCGACGACCTCTGGACCTGCACGGGCGAGGAGGATGCTGACACAATAGGTGAGAGGAGCAGTGAGTGCAGTAGCCCAGAGGGTCCAGCGGATGCCCGAAATGATTCGGCCACGCAGTTGGAGGGGGGCTTCAGACAGTGGGTCATAGGCTAGGCCTCCTGAGCTTACCTGCGGGGTTCCGGACGTGCTACTGGTGTAATGCGCCATAGATGTGTTTACTTATAGAAACTGGCTGGCGCAGAGTGAAGCTCTGCGGTTTCCAGGCTGACCTCGAACTGCTCCGAATGACAGGGTGGAGAAAGCTGGATTGGCATGCTGCGGCGCCCTCTGGACGCTCAGGACGATGAGCAGGCACATAGCGAGGAAAACCACCAGCCAAAAAAGCTTGGTGTATTCCGCTGAAACAAGACATGCCCCCACCAGGTATCCGACGAATCCCGCCTGGAGGCCGAGAGTTGCAAGATACATCATTCTGTCGCCGGCGATCCTGGCCCGCCTACCGACCCCTCCTAATGACAAATAAGTGAGGACCAGAATACCAACGAAGACCCCGAGCGCAGGCAAGCCCAACTCCGCGGCAACCTCCAAAAAGGTGTTGTGGCCGATCGTGGACCAGTCGGTTCCTGGGGGAGCATACCAGCGCATCATGGGTCTGAAGTTTCCAAGGCCAATACCAAACAACGGATGGCGCTCGATCATACGTAGTCCGGCTTTCCAAGCAGTGATGTGCTGTTGGGTCGACAGTATGTCCGTCCTTTCTGGGTGCAAGAAACGCTGCAAGGGGGAAGAGGGAGAAAACACTAATAACGGGAGTACCAGAACCCCGACGAGGATCAAATTGCGGACGCGAAGACAGGACGCTGCTGTAATGGAGAAAGCGTTATTGTCACCTACAGACGCACTGGGACAGCGGCCTTGAAAGATTTGGCGAAATTGCCACCACTCTTCCATGATTCGGAGAGAACCAAGCGCCACGGCAGCCCTTGAGCCCGCGGAGAACAGGACACCACGGGCGGTGTTTTTTGCTACGCAACCTGAGTTTAGGAATGCCGTCTCCTTTAAAGCTGGGACTTGGCCGGCTTCAGCGAGCAGCTCATTATTCCGGTGACATGCGTCCATATCGTTGGCGGAATCTCTGACGTTAATCTCCCATGCAAGGATGCCATTTCCAAGCTAGCTTTCCCGGCTGGCTTTGTAACCCAGAATCCCGATAACAGGAAAGCCTTTCTCGGCGACGAAGACACACCCGAGGGGTCCCCGCACGAGCCAATGAATGAGGTAAAAGATTCGAGCCAGAGCCGTTCCCACCAAAGGCAGGCCCATCAGACGACTCCTCAAGGGGTTGACCTGGTGGCTCAAGCGTAGAAAATCCCCGAGTTCCAAGACACTGCTACCCTCGATAACAATGTTCTTGAATCCAGCTAGCCCACACAGTCCACCGCATCCCCGAAATGATGCGAACTCAGAGGGTCGCCGGTACCGCCGCCATCGAGTCTGCTGATGCGTCAGCACTAACGACCATCGGCTTCCCCCTCAGTCGGCAAGCCATGCGAACTCTCTCGCGGCAAATTCTCCATCTGGTTGAACCCGTCCACCACCTGCCCTTCTCGTCTTCCACTTGCTCGGGCTGAGGGGTGCGAGAGATGGCAGGCACATGGAGAGGAAAATCACCACCCAAAAAAGCTTCGCGTACTCCGCTGAAATAAAACATGCCCCCACCAAGAACCCGACAAAGCCCGCCTGAAGACCCAGGGTCGCGAGATACATCCTACCGTCGCCGGCGATCCTGGCCCGCCTCCCCGCCCCTCCTAATGTCAGATAGGTGAAGACCAGAATGCCAACAAAGATCCCAAGTGCGGGCAAGCCCATTTCTGCGGCAACCTCCACGAAGCTGTTGTGCCCCACCGTGGACCAGGTGGTTCCCGGGGGTGCATAAAAATTCATCATAGGCCTAAAATTACCCAGGCCGATGCCAAACAAGGGGTGGGTCCGGATCATGCTCAGCCCCGCTTTCCAGGCGCCGATGTGGTATTCGACCGATTCTCTATCTGACAAGGCCGGGTGCAGGAAACGACGCAAAGGGGAAGAGGGAAAAAAAATCATTAGAGGGGCTACAAGGATGCCGACGAGAAATAAATTGCGGACGCGCCGTCTGGATCGAGCCACAACGTACAACAAGGCAGCGCCCATGGCGAGAGTCCCCCCGCGTGACCCGCACAGCGTCACTCCGACTAAGGACAATGCCAGGCACACCCCATAGAACAACCTCTCCCATCGCTTCTTACAGTGCAGCAACATCAATAGTGCGAAAGGAATACACAACGCTGATGTAGTAGAAAAGTAGTTATTGTCACCCACTGAGATGCCGGCACGGTAACTCGGATCAATGCTTCGAAACCGCCACCACTCTTCAATTACTCGGAAAGAACCTAGCGCCACGGCAGCGTTCGCACACAGCAAAACCCAGCGAACTTTGGCATGTGTGTCGACGATCGAGAGCACGACGAAGAATAGCAAGACAAAGGAAGTGTAACTCATCAAGGCGCCAGAAGAGAATGCCCCTCCATGTCCTCTCGTGACATATGACGCTGCGGCCAACGGATACAGCAGACCGAACAGGCGGGCCTGCCAAGTGCGCAGATATGGTGGAAGACTGCCTCGGACCACAAGGTGGAAGATAGAGTAGGACACGCAAGCTGCTCCGACTATCTTGAATGCAACCGTGTCGGAGACAATTCGCGACAAGAACGGCGGATTGGCAAACGGCATAAGTAAGACCAAGATGTAGAAGATAATCATGGCAGTACATACCCGTAGTAGCAATGTCCCTCGCTGCCTGCGGTTCAGCCTCCTTCTTCCGATCCTACAAGGACCTTCAGCGTTGCGTCAACCCCGGCGCATAGGGTCGTGGCGACGTCCGCGCCATGTAAACCAGCGAGTCCCACCGTGCTTTCTCAGTCGCATCCGCCAATGCGGTGGCTTGTCCGCCGCAATCTCTTATCGCGGCCTGTGAGGGAATGAGAGCGCTGTCCCATCGCGGCGATCCGGATTGCTGCGGAAAGAAAGTGCAAGAGAAGTGCCCGTAGGGTAATGGGGTCTTTTAACTTGAACCACGGTGTTCCTAGCCTCCGTGAAACGAACAATCCAATAGCTGCGATTCCTCATAATGGTCTCAACGTTCATCTCTCGCTGAGTACGCCTCACCAGAGGCTCTTCGACAATAGTAGGCCCTGGCTTGGAAACATCGGCAAGAACAGAAACGAACGATGAGTCTTCAGAAAGTCGCTGACGGCGTTATCCACGCCGCGAATATCCCGATTGATGTCATCGAGCACGATCAAACTTCGAGGTGCCAAGCGCTCGGCAAGATACTCCAAGCTAGCACGTGTTGCCTCATATACGTCCACGTCGAGGTGGCAGAACGCGATATTTCGGATCCCGATTTGTTTGGCCGCGCCCGGAAAAAACCCTTGGATCACCCTGGCGTTGGGCATGCCAGCCAGGAGATTTGATACGGCTTGGTAGCTCGTGTCCATGAAGTCGTTTTTGCCGAACACGGCGTCCTCTTGCCCAAGCGTCTGAAAACCGCCCTTCTCGAACGGATCAAAACAATAGAATGGGTCGCCCCTGTCCTTGATGGCATTGCAAATGTGCAGCGCCCCTCCACCCCTGTACGTGCCGACTTCGAGGAAGACGCCCTGACCCGCGAGTTTCGCCAGATACCACAGATTTGCCAGCCGCGCTACGTCGAGCATCGTGTACTTCCTCACCTCCTCGACCGATCTCCGAAAATTGGCGTCGACGAGTATCTCGACACGACTCGTGTCAATCGGGGGCACCAGCAACGATCGGCGATTTTTCTCGGCGCGCCACCAGTTGCGCATTCTACCCAGAGGAACGCCCATCACATACAGCAAGTCCCATTTCCGCGGGTGTTTCCTCCATCTTTCGAAGCTCGCTTCAAAAGCACTTAGTACTTTCATTCGTCGATCTCAGACAGCTCAACCAGTGTGGGTCAAGTTATGATTACGCACTACCCCAGTTTGACGACCAATGCGGCAGTGACTCCTGCCGTCCGGCCGCGATGGTGAATGTGCCAATGATTCGCGCTCCCGGAAGAGATACGCAGCAAGCTGTATGATCGCGATCAGCCGGTGAAAGAGAACCCAGCCATGAACACTGAAAGCACGATGGACACCATGGGCGTCGTAACGCCAAACTTCGCCATGCTAAGCCGCAACCCCACAACCTGGTGGTCTAGGCTGCAGATACCTGATAGAAGAAAGAACCCGAAATACCAACACATCTTTGCCATGTTGGATTCCTGACCTGACCTCGATCACTCATCTTCCGTCCCCCAGAGGTATCGCGATGTCATGACCGAGCGTCAGCATCTTGATACGCAGAAACTGCGCGGTGGGCGACACCCCTTCAGTGTTTTCATAGAAAAGCACGCGTCTTCCGCTGAGGGACGGGACATTGCTCTCAATCGGGAACGCTTGGAGCAGAAAAAAGTGCTTTGTATTCAATAAATCGCGGAGGATCTCCTGAGCCTGAAACTCGATTCGCACAGGTTCTTCCACGACCACATATTTGATGCCGTACTGTTTGATCAAATCGTCCAATTGGGCGGGGGTCCGAACGAGTTCCTCTGCCCCGAATCTCTTCATCACCGCCGTCACGAAAAGCGCCTTGCGGAGCACGATGAAGCGTCTGACCGGATCGTGGAGGCGAAGAAAGAACATGAAGTTACCCACCAGATCACCGTCATAGAGAATGATCTGGGGGCCCTTGATCTGCGAGATAGACTCAGCGGCTCGAGTGTAGCCCGATACGTAAGGCCGCTCAAAGCGCCAGGCACTGACCGAGTACGCAACCACCAACGCCAGTGCCGCGACCGACCCTAGCAACCCCAGACTCGCCGCTAGTTGCACAGTCTGGTCTGAGCTGCCGTTATCGACGAGTATTCGAATGTCGACGACCTCCGCTATCTCTTTCACCGTCTCTTGAAGGGTCTTTTCGCGTTGAAATCGGGCAGTACGACCGCGATCCGTCGGCCGTTAATCATCTCATTACCTCATTTTCTCGAGCTCTGCCGGTTTCAGCCACCAGGAGCAAGATAATCGAGAGAAGATTTGAATAGACCCCCACGGCTGGCCCTGGCCTTCCAGAGGATGGCGTGCGCTTCATATCAACGGTTCTCTTCGCTGCTTGGCATGCCGCACCATCAAGCTGGGCCTCCATGTTTCCTGTTGGTTCCGTCGGTGGAAGGTTGACTTCCGCACCAGCGTCCACTCGAGCCAGACGTTCCAGCGTCGCGGACCGTTATCTCCGATGCACCGACCACCGTTCTGATAGTGCCTCAAACGCCGCACGGAGCGCAGTTCGCAGTGCCGGAAGGCTATAGCATTCCTCGACTCGCCTTCGCGCGGCCCGGCCGAGTTCTCGCCGGAGAGATGCATTCTTGAGCAGCTCAGCCACCGCCCCGGCAAAATCCCTCGGTTCGTCAGCCAGCATGATCTCCCTGCCGTCCGCAAAGCTGAGCCCTTCGGCCCCGACAGTCGTTGAAACAATTGGCTTCGCCATAGCGGCCGCCTCCAGGATTTTCAGCCGCGTGGCGCTGGCGATTCGGAGTGGAACCACACAAACCGCAGCCCGGGCGGTCTCGTCACGAATGTCGGGGACGGTTCCGGTGAACTCGACATCGCTTAAAAATGCGAAGCGCCGCCTCAGGGCAGGAGAGGGACTCTTGCCCGCCACGACGAACTTCACGCCCGGCACCAGTGCGCGCAAGCCGGGGAGAATGTTCCAGACGAAAAACTCGACCGCGTCGCGATTGGGAAGCCAATCCATGCCACCCTGGTAAAGCAAAGTCAGTGGCTCACCGTCGCCGCGCGGCAGGTACTTTTCAGTGTCCACGACATTGGGCGCCACCCAGATCCGGGCTTGGGGGAACAGACGCTGGTAGAGATTTCTGTCGAACTCGGAGCACACCAGAAGTCCCGGCGCCTGGAACGAGAGGCGCTCAAAGCGCAGACACTTCTGCAATTCCATCCGACCGTATAACTTCTCAATGGGATTCCGCGTGAGTTTCAAATAGCGCTCAACGAGCAGGTGCGGCACGTCGTGAATGTTCAGAAGATACGGCACCGGCCCGCGGGTCGGGATATTGGCGAGGTTGTAGTCGCCATCACAGAAGATCAGATCGTAGGGCCGGCTCCGCAGCTCCTGCTCGACGCGGTGCCTGAGCCGGGCGCTTTTGAAGCGCCACGCGCCGTAAGGCAGGCGCAAGGGTGAGGCCAACAATCGCAAGGCATATTGTGCGCCCGGAAAATGGCTGCCGCGGGTCACCGGAACGGCCACCACTTGGTCACAGAAGACCTGAGAGGACTGATCGGTATCCAACGGATCCTCAGGCGTGACGGGAACGACAACAGTGACGCGGTGTTGCTCCTCAGCCAAGGCTTGTATCAGCGTCCAAGTCTTCAAACGCTGGCCGCTCGTTGGTGGAAACGGGTTGGTCAAAGCGACAAACAGTATCTTCATATCGAGACTAGCCTCCCAGAACTCCTATCCGTCGAATTAACTTGACGGCACCGGCAATCGGATAGTAGATCCGGTCGTTGGCCAGAATGTGCTTGGTAAACCAGTCGTGCTCGCTGAGATAAAACGTGGCGGTATTCGCAAAGTCCCGTGGCGGTGGTTGGAAGTGGGTTCGGCAACGTTCCCAGTCGCCCTCGACTTCGATCTGCGTCTCTTCGAAGTGGCCGAGGCCTTCCGCGGCGGCGAGCGTCACGTGTCGAGCCCGCTTCGGGTCGAGTCCCACCAGGCGCATGGCGGTCGAGTCAAGAGCTACAGGGTCAGGGCTGGCCAGCAGAACGTCCAGCCGTCTGACCCGCCCCCCCACAGGCCCGCGACCCTCCATGGCGAAAGTGCCGTCCATGAGAATGAGTTTCGGCTTCAAAATGCGTTGGATCGACGATAACATCGGGGCAATCCGGCGATGGTACCGCAGCCGGTCCAGATGGTCGGGCACGCACCCCCACTGATTCTTGAGCGCTCCGGTGAAATAGGTCAGAGCGTGGGTCTTCAGCACCGGGATGTTGATGTAAGCGTCGGCTTCCAGCAGCACACTCGGGAGTTTGATCTTACCAGCTGGACGGCAGTCGACCATAGTGAAGGGGCCATCAGAGAAGTTCACCAACTCTACCTCCAACTCACGTGCCATTTCGACATAGCCCGCTGCTCTGAAGGCTTCTCTTGGGGTTTGGCGCATGTGGCGGGACTCACCAATATAGATGCGGCGCGTTCGTGTCCGTAGCACTTCGCAGACTGCTCGGACAACCGCCAGGTTTGTGTCGCCTCCCACCACAAAGTTAGGAACCGCGGTGCAGACGTTGGGCTTGATCACCACGGTCGAATCAGATCCCACCCAACTCCCCCATCCGAACCGCTCCATACACTCGCGTACAGCACTCACAATCGGAGTCTCTGCCACGCTCCGCACCAGGACCTTACTTGTCGTCGATTCGCCCATTCACATCCGCCCCGCTTTCAGTGAGATTACGTCAAACGTCTGCCTTGCACCTGGCAATTCCCATTGGTGCCTTGTCTGAGCGAAAGTGCCTCGGAGGCCGAAGCTGGTTAATTTCTTCACCCCTTCTCATGTTCGGGTTCCCTTCAGAAACGCGTGGTAGTTCCACACGATGTCAGCAGCCACATCACGCCAGCTTAAGCTCCCCCCAGTTCCAGACAAACCGCCTGCCACGGGCAGGCGTGACCTGATGCTTTGCAACTCCGAATCCACCTCACCACCAAAGCCCCCCTTTAGAATAACATGAAGGTGAAAGAAAAACTCACTGGCAGCGGCATACACCCAATAGCGGGGGGAGCCCCGCCACCCAAGCCTGACCCAGTGCGGCCACTGCCGCCAGCTCCGGTGCCATCCGCACCTGCGTACGGCGGACGCCCAGCCTCGGAGCCTCTTGCGGACAGGCTGGAGTCGCATCCACCTTTTCATCAGTTCACGATCGGAAAGCTGCTCGCCGGTCAGTCGCTCTAGCTCCCATCGCCAAAGCCCCCCGGCATAGGTGACCACGTCTGCCCAGGAGAACATGTCTCCCCAACCTTCTTCAGGAGCCGGTGCGTTGACTGCACTTCCCGCCTGCAACTTGAATTGCGTGCAGTAGATAACCCTTTCAGTGAAACCTCGCAGGGGGTAAGGGCAGCTGCGGTTCGCTTTCGTGTCTTCCGCCAAAGCCCTTAATCGTTCTGCCCGCTCGAGATAGGTGGGCGCATACGCGCCTTGAAACAGCAGGAACGACGTCGCCATATCTAGATACAGCTTGATCATCCGGTACCGGCCATCTGGCGAAGGATCGACGGGCTTCTCCACCACCGGATCAATCACCTCGATGAACTCGACCATGCGGTTGCAGAGCATCCTCCAGCCGTCTTCTAAGGGAATGTCGGCTGGGGAAAAAGCAGGGATAAGCGACAGGATTTCGCGTTCCCCCCAAACCACCTGGCCACAGGTCTGCAGTTCGTAAGCAAAAATCTCTGGTGGCATCGTACGCAGATAGCGGGTGTGAACCGGGCTCAGCTCGACGTGAGCCGATAATCCTCCTTCGAGCAGACGCTGTTCAATCTCCCCTCCGAGCCGGTCGACGGTGGACGAGCAGGGCAACTCGCCGTTTTGGTCAAAGACCAGCAGGAATTCCGCATCCCCCAAGAGTTTCCGCCGCTCCCCTTCACGTATAAAGGTGGCCTCATCGCGCGCCAGGCTGCCGGTCAGAACTATGGCCAGCAGTCCGCCACCATGCAGCCCCTCGCAAAGCCGCACGGTTTCTTGACAAACGGCGGACTTCAATGCGGCCGCACCGCGTCCGGTGTAAACAGACGAAACTGGACGTGTTTCGTGTATCATCAAGCTCTGAATCCCCAATCCTGCGGAGCTCATCTCCGGCCCGAGTGGAAGAATTCGTGCATAATTCCCGGAATCTCCCGGATACTGCTGACCGGGATCTCTCACCCCGCCCTTCCCCCTTCGTAGTGAGGAATTCGCGCTAAGTTTGAACTGACGCCGTTCGGTGACATACCGACCTTAGACGCGCTGGTGGACGGAGCTATCGCGATCGAGAAAGATCGCGGGCCGGATTCCACAGAGGGCAGATTTCGTATAGGAATTCACAATCTCGCACTACATTTCATCCACCCACGTAGATGATCTTGCTGCCCTCCGGTTCAAAACGGAAGTCTATTGGACGGAGATCGCGCAAGCTCTCACGGACAGCCGCGTGCTTCTCGGGGACGCAAAACAAGAGCAGAAACCCGCCCATGCCGGCGCCGAGGACCTTACCTCCAATGGCTCCGGCAGCACGCGCTCGTTCGTAACACTCGTCGATATGGCTGGTACTCACATTCGCAGCTAATCGTTTCTTAAACATCCAGCCCTCATGCATGAGCTCTCCCAATTCGCCTAAGCTCTTTCCGAGCGTTAAAACCTTCCAGAATTTCTCTACTAGATCGCGCATCCTATCCAGGCAATCGATGTTCCGTGACGTATTCTCGGACTGTTCTTTAAGTACTCTGCGAGCGTCTCCTCTCCCTCCCAGATAGAACAACAACAGATGGTTGAAGAAGGCTTGGCGTGCTTCCGGAGCGCAAATGAGAGGATCCACCCAGACCGTGCCATCCGGGTTGAAGACATAACGCCGCAAGCCGCCAAACGCGGCCGCATACTGGTCCTGCTTGCCGATCGGTTCGCCCAGCACATCGATTTCGAGATGGCAGGCTTCCTCGGCGAGTTCATAAGCGGTCTTGTAACGGCTCTGATAAGCCTGAAGCGCGTGCAAGAGGCCCACGGTGAAGCTGCTGGATGAGCCTAGCCCGGTCCCAGAAGGCACATCCGCAATCGAGGTGATTTCCACGCCCCTGTCAACCCCTGTCATCCGCATCGTTTCTCGGAAGAGTGGATGATGAACCTCGTCCAGGCGGTCGACGATTTCAGTCTGCGAATAGCTGATCCGCAGAGTCGGGTCGAATCGGCGGTTCACCGTGATATAAACATATTTGTCAACTGTTGCGCTGAGAACCGCACCGGCGCGCCGTGAGTAGTACGCGCGGAGGTCGGTCCCGCCGCCGACAAAGCTTATTCGGAACGGTGTACGTGAAATAATCATTTCCGGGCCGCGACAAACTCCTCCAGTCGTTCGGGGGTGCCGATATCGTAGAATCGCTGAGGTGTGATAAAGGCGCGAAGCTGGCGCCGTCCGATTAACTGTGGGTAAACCGTTTTTTCCAGCGAAACGAATCCACCCGGAGCGAGTCCCTCGAACAACTCTCGACGGAAGCAGAGAACTCCGGCCTCCACGTAGTCCAAACCAGGCGCTCCGGTTCCTTTCTCGTACCGGGTGACCCACCCTTCGTCATCGGCAGCCACGTTGTTCACAACTCCGGTGCTCGCCAACCGGTTGTCATAAACGACGATCAGTCCCAAGCAGGGAAGCTGCCGAAAGGCGGCGGTTACGGGACGGTAATCAATGGGCAGATAGGAATCTCCGTAGAGTACCAGAAAATCTCCTTCTAACAACTCGTGGGCGCTGCAAATCGCGCCGGCGGTTCCCATTGGGACCGCCTCAAAGCTATACTGCATCCTGACTCCAAAGTCCGTTCCATCACCGAAATATTCTTGAATCTGGCTGCCGAGATAGCCAAGAAGTACCAAGACCTCCCGAAAACCTTGTGCCGCGAGGTGCCGGACGATGTACTCGAGGAATGGCTGCCCTCCCACTTCGACCATCGGTTTCGGCACGGTCTCGGTAATCGGCCTCAGGCGGGTACCCAGCCCACCTGCTAAGACAACGACCTGCATGCTAACTCCTCTATAAGTTCATTGATGGCAAGCCTCACCGCCGCATCGGAGCTCAACCGAGCCTCCCAACCTAACCCCTTTAGTTTCCTGCAATCGAGCCGCACCTGCGGAACATCGCCCCGCCAGCCCCTTGGCGTGCCCGTGTATGCAAGCTTGGCACCAGGAAGGCCCATCAGATCGGCGGTCCAGCGTGCAATTCTCCCCGCCTCTGTGGCTCCCTCACACCCGAGGTTATAATAGTTCAGTGGGTCGTGGCTATTGCGCCAGCCAAAGAGCATTCCGTCGACGCACTCTTGCACATGAAGGCACGGTTTCGCCTGCTTCCCGTCCCCCAGGACCTCCAGGCAGGAAGGGTCACGTTCCAGCTTATGAATGAAATCGACGATGGCCCCGTGAGTACCGTGACGGCCGCAGATATTGGCAAAGCGGAAGATCCAGGATTGGAGCCCGTAGTTGTGGCAGAAGGCGCTAATTAGCCCTTCACAGGCGAGCTTGCTCGCCCCATAAAGGGAAATGGGCAACAAGGGACCGTAATCCTCCGGCGTCGGAACCAACGTCGGCTCCCCGTATACCACCGAACTCGAGGCAAAGATGAGTTGTGGAATCCGGTTTAGGCGCATGGCTTCGAGCACGTTATAAGTCGCAAACGTCCCGAGCCGAAGATCGGTGTCCGTTTTTCTCATCCCTTCGGGAATGTTTGAGTTGGCCGCCAAGTGAAAAACAGCTTCGTGGCTCTTAATGGCCCGGTTCAGTGCCTCGAAATCCAGTAGGTCATCCGCGACAAGGGAGAATCCAGGCTTGCCCTGGCAATCACGCAAGAATTCGCGCGAGCCGGCACTGAAATTATCGAAGACGGTGACACCGTGCCCTTCCCCGACCAACCGTTCCGCTAAGTTGCTGCCAATAAAACCGGCTCCGCCTGTTATGAATAGCCGCATTGGATTTATGCGCCTGGCCTTTCTTTGGGCAACTCTTCGCGCCGCTTACTAGCCGGATCCCTTCGACCGTGTTCCCAGGCGCGCAGGTAGAATGCCGTCGTCTCCTGGAGGAGTTTCTCCTGGCTGAGGCATTCCAGCGTCCATTGCCGCCCCGCGCGGCCCATGCGTTGCCTTAGCTCCGGGTCGCGCAACAATCGGCAGATGGCCTCAGCCAAACGGGCCGGATTTCCAGGCGGAACAACGAACCCAGTTTTTCCGTCCACCACAACTTCGGGTGTCCCGTCCACCGCTGTCGCGACCACCGGCTTCTCCATGGCGAGCGACTCGACGGCCGCCACAGGGAGCCCTTCGTGGAAGGAGGGTAGCACGCTCAAATCTGCTAAGGCCAGCCAGTCCCTCACATCAGGCTGGTATCCCACAAACCGCACGGCACCCTTCAAACCTAGGTGATCGGCCCGGCCTTCAAGCTCCGCCCGGAGACTTCCCTGACCCAAACACACCAAGCGCGTCCGGGGAAACTCCCGCAAAACGGAAGGGAGAGCATCTAGCAGCACCCGATGGCCTTTCTGAGGTTCAAGGCGGCCCGCAACAATCAGGACGGGGTCGTCCTCGGCGAAACCTAGATTGTTCCTCAACCCGACGGGAGCCTGGAAAGAGGTAGTAAAGCGCCTCAAATCAGACCCCGGGCGGATGACGGTGATCTTTTCCGCAGGCAGGCCCTTCTGCTGCACGAGATATCGGGCATTGGCTTCGGACACCGCGATGTAGTAATCGACGAAGCGCCCTACCCACCGGTCAACCACGAAATGCCCCTTGAGCCAACCGTGGCGCCACGCCTCGCGGCCGTGAGAGGTCTCGATGATGACGGGGACCCGGCAGAGCCGGCCAACAGGTGAGGCAAAGAGGCTAGCCCTGAACTGATGTGAATGCAGAATGTCCACCTGGCGCCGCCGGATGACGCGCGCCAAACGCAGGGCAGCAACGACCTGAGTGGGCTTGTCCAGATACATGCGTACCAGCTCGACATCGGCGGGAAGGTCGGGGAGGATCTTCTCAGCCAGCACCTGGGGGCAGACCAAGCCCAAGCGAAAGGCCTTGCGATCCAGTCCTTGCAGCAGCGTCAGGATATGTTCTTCCGCGCCACCTCGAACCGTGGCGTTCGAGAAAAGGAGCACGGAGATGAGACGCTTATTCACAGCTCTAGTGGTCGCCTCTTTCGGCAGACTTTGGGTTTCCGACTTCCTCCGCCGCCTGCTGCATGCACCAGTATACATCGGCAATGTTCTGCACCGGGAAGGGCGGCTTCCGGTTGCTCAGAAAAACCGCGTCCGAACACGGATCATCGGGATGGTACCCGTGCATACCCGCGGGCGTCCAGCCGCGCACCTTGAAGTCGCTCTCGGAGATAAGCCAGCCGGGATGAAGCAAGAAGATCATTTCGCCATAACGACGGTCGGGAAACAAAATGCCGAGCTGCCGCAGCTCATCGTCGGGGAGTATGCGCCCGCACGGCAAGGTATTCAGCAACGCGCTGAACTCCTGCCTGGCGCGCTCGGAGAAAAACCAGAATCGCCCCATGGTCGAGTCATAGACGGCGAGGTAGTCTTTGGGCATGGAAAAACCCAAAGACTCCACCCGCTTGATCAAATCATAGTGCTCGCGCACCGGTGTCATCCCGTGATCGGAAGTAATGATAAAGATGGCATCGGCGTCACTCTCGCGGGCCGAATCAAACAACTCCCGCAACTGCTTGGCATACCACTCCAGCCGCCGCTCAGCCTGTCGAGGGTCCTTCCAGTGGTCGTGCAGGAGCATATCCATTTCGGAGAGATACACAAAGAAGAAGCTGGCCTCACTCTCTCGGACATCCCTTAAGGCCTGCCGCAGAATTCCTTCGTCGGTCCAGTGGTGGTAGGAATAGACCCGGTAAGGAATCCTCTTTTCCGACAACTGGTCGAAGATTGAAGGGGCGCCTGAGATTCCGCCACGATCGTAGATGTTTCGCTTTTCCACCCAGTTGAACAGAGGCAGCAAGCGCGGGCTGACGCAGCATTCGAACAGCGGCCCCAGCCCAAGCAACCGCCTTCCCATTTCCTTAAGGAGTTTGCGGGTCAGGCGGTTGTCGAGCATGCGGTTAGGCAAAAAGGTCAAGCGCCGCAGCCAGCGAAAAGGCGACCCCTGGGGGTCGTAATAGAACAAGTTCCAGTGCCCGTTTTGAGCGGGGGGCAGGCCGGTCAGGATGGTGGGGATTGCCCCGGAACTGAATCCCAGCACGGTGCGAAGCGGCTGACGATAGGGCAGCAGATCGGAAAGGAATTCCCGCCCCTCCAGGAAGCTCCACCCCAAGGCGTCGATCAGCACAAAGATGCCCAGTCGGCGCTTTTGACCGGGATGCGGAGGCCCTTCCAGCTCTGCTCCTATCGCAAAGTTTCTTCTCTGGGACCTCATATGAACTTACACCCAGGGGTTTCAGGAATCGGTGGAGTGCAGCACAACTCTGTCGGATAGTGCACACACCCGAATTCCTCAACCACACCGCTCTCCTCGCGGGCCCGCCGCATCCTGGATCTTCTCCTCGATCGCCGTTGATGGCGGCGCTATAATCGTGCCCTTTCCCCAAGCACCGCCCTCAGTAGGGAAGACGCCTCACAATGCTCGGCCCAAGCACCTTCGTTAGACCCAGGGGGAGATGCTTCCAAAGTCTGACGAGCATGTCGTACTTCGTGTTTTCACGATTTACTTGATTTATCTTGCTATCCTCGGGCGACCAATAATCCCAATAAAGGGGAACTTCCTGAGAACTCCATTGCAGCTTGTACCAGTGCGGCCCTGAGCCAATGGTCGAACGGCCGAAGTCATAGGTGTGATAACCCTTCTCGGCAGCAAAAAGCAAAACCGTCCAATTCAGCAAAGCGGTCGGCTCCAGGCCGGCAAATTGCGGCCGGGAGGAACTCCATAGTACTTCGATTGTGTTCCGAAATACCGTCAGGAAATCCGCCGCGATCGGGTTCCCCCCATACCTCACGATGCAGATGTGGGTTTCTCTGCCGAAAGCACGAAAAATCTCGTTGAAAAGCGACCTGCTGTAGACCGGCGTACCCAAATCGCGCATTTTCTCCGCAAAAATCGCATAGAAGTCTCGGAGCGCATCCTCCCCGTGCATTTCGGCGGTCAGCCCGCACTTTACCGCTTTGCGAATCCTGTAGCGTGTTTTAGAGCGCAGAGATTCCAGCATTTTGTCTTTGTCGGACTGAACCTTGAAGAGCACGCAGGCCTTGCTGGTTTTCGTGGGGAGCCCCAATCCGTGGTCACGGCGGTGGCGGAGCTCAAGATAACCAGCATGCACTGCTTGGGCTAGCTCAATTGCCTTTCCGACCAGCGCCTCTTCCGCATCCCTAGTCTCCGCAAGCACACCCGCATGACTGAAAAAGGGCAAAGACGTAACGAAACTGCCGAACAGCCAGCTCTTCTGCCACACCAATGGAAGAACGCCTTTTATTTCCGTCCCGTCCCTGGCGGCAAGGTAGAAAGCAGGCCACCCAAAGGCGTTCTCAATGACTTCTCTCCAGCCCCAACGATGGTAGTTGGAAGCGTCCGGCGCGGCTTCAACGTAGGCATCCCACAGGCTGCGCTCACCGCAAACCTCTACCTTCATACGGCTTCCGCCCCCGGTTATCCAGCCCCAGTAGCTGCTACCGGACTTGGTTTGCGTAACCAAGAACCGACGAGTCGCAACGATATCGCGCGCCGACCAGCATGTCGAAGCACTATGGCGTCATCTCAATGGGGAAGGCGCCTTACGATGCTCGGGCCTAGCAGCACCGTTAGTCTTAGCGGGAGTTTCTTCCAAAGTCTTATAAGAATATCATACTTCGGATTCTCACGACTGGATACAGTTTCTGTGCCTCCCTGCGGCGACCAGTAATCCCAACAGAGTGGAATCTCCTGGGAGCCCCATTGGAGCTTGTAGCGGTGCGGCCCCGAGCCAACGGTCGAACGACCGAAGTCAAAGATGCGGCAGCCCCTTTCGGCAGCAAAGAGCAGGATCGTCCAATTCAGCAGCGCGTTGGGCTCCATAGCGGCGAATTGCCGCCGGGAAGAACTCCATAATGATTCGATTGCTTCCCGAAACACGGTCAGGAAAGTCGCCGCAACCACCTTCCCTCGGTGCCTCACTAGGCAGATGTGAGTGTCAGCGTCGAAAGCCCGAAAAATCTCCCTAAAGAACGACTTGTCGTAAACCGGAGTACCCAGCTCGCGCATCCTCTCGGCATAAACTGAATAAAAGTCGTCGAGGGCCGCCTCACCGAGCATTTCGCTGGTCAGCCCGCATTTTATGGCCTTGCGAATCTTGGTGCGCACTTCGGAGCGGAGAGACCTCATCATCGTGTCTTTGTCGCGCTCAACGGTGACAAGCACCGATACCTTGTTGGTTTTCCGAGGAAGCGCCAAGCCACGATCGCCCCGGTGGCGCAATTCCAGATAACCAGCCCCCAATTCTCGTGCCAGCCTGATGGCTTCTCCCACCAGAGCCTTCTCGGCTTCGCGATTTTCCGCAAGCACACCCGCATGGCTGAAAAAGGGCAAAGAGGTAATAAAACTCCCGAACAGCCAGCTCTTCTGCCAAGCGAGCGGGAGGACTCCTTTTATTTCGGTGGCTTCCTTGGCCACGAGGTAGAAGGTGGGCCACCCGAATGCGTTCTCGATAACCTGTTTCCACCCCCAGCGATGGTAGTTCGAAGCGCCAGGCGCGCCTTCCACGTAGGCGTCCCACAGAGCACGCTCCCCGCAAGCTTCCACTCGCATGGCGGTTTCGCTCCCATTTTGTCGGCCGAAGAGGCTGCTAATCGGCCGGATCCGCCTCAAGTGCCCGGTCGGTGAAGTCGAGAAGCCCCGGCTGCTCCTCGATGAAAGCCTTGAAGGTCGTCACATCAAATTCAGAGAGTATTCGCCTGATCTTTGCCTCTGTCGTTTCCAGATTGACGTAACACTTAAAGCTTCGTCCCACGCTCATAGGCAGCCGAGGATGGCGGGGATCGATCTCCCGGGGGTGGACGTAGAAAATCACTGGGCGCCCTTCCCGGAGGACTTTCCGAGCCGCGCTCTCGATAAGGAAGGAAGGAAAAAGCCTCAGGTAGCCCCCTCCGAAAAAGCACATTGGTATCCCCAGCAGCTTCACCGTGGTAATGGGAAACTCCACCAGGCCTTGGCAAGGGCCGCCAACCCGGTAAGGGGCACAGTGGCCGTTGTCCATCCCTCCATGCCCGCGGGGGCCAGGGAAGACAGAGGAATCGTACGAGTATCCCGCCTCAATCAGCTTGTCAAAGAACCACGGCGTTTTCTCGGTGGCCGAGAAGCCGGCGCAGCGATATCCCGAAATCGCGTGCCCCACGATGTCTTCAATAATCTGCTTTGAGGCCAGCGCGTCCTCATAAAAGCTTTGCGGCGT
>Ga0181538_10002258_pt1 | contig 20261 bp, 21 predicted proteins | sample PEATcosm2014_Bin_40_FD_119773 | JGI IMG/M metagenome (GOLD analysis project Ga0181538, IMG submission 119773) | Peatland microbial communities from MTU Mesocosm Facility, Houghton, MI, USA - PEATcosm2014_Bin23_30_metaG | ecosystem: Environmental > Terrestrial > Soil > Wetlands > Peat | place... | reverse complement strand
TTGGCCCAGAATCCAGCCCTCCACCTTCCTAACGCCCTCTTCGCTCGGATCACCCGGCTCCCGCCTACCCATGAGAACTTCGAGCATTCCGAAGAGCCCCACGGTCGCGTCGAACGCATCATCTCCAGCCGAGAATCCCTGCTCGATGGTCTGCATCAGGTCAGGATCAAGTTTGACGTTCGCCTTTCCTGCCCACTCAAACAAAGCACCGCTCGCCTTCTTCCTGACCTCCGCATCCCCTTTTTTGCCTTTTAGCCCACCCTGAAAGAACCAGCCATAGCACTCCGCTGGATAGGTCTCCACGATGACCACGTTTCTCGGCTTCAACAATGCGTTAAGGGAGCCGTCAAGCGGCCAGAGCACAACGGACTTGTAACTGCCCAAGGCGGGGGCCAGCACATCTCGCCAGCCGATGATCGCCGCTTTGCCAACTTGATTCGCCCCGAGCGTCCAGAATAGTGGGCACGCCGCCTTTCTGCCGTCGCGTCCAAGCTCGCACTTCCGTCGAAGGTCATCCACATGGGCGACTTGCAGAGCGTCGAGCAAGTGCTTCTGCTTTTTGCCGCCCGGCTTGTACGGATAGAACGGGCGGTACTTCGTTATCTCCAAGGCGTCCGAGCAAACGCGGTAGAAGTCTGCAAGCGTCCCGCGTCCCAGTTGCGAGAGGAAGGTCTTGAATTCCGTAGCCCCGATGAGCCGTGCATACGAAGCCGGGATTCCAATCGGAAAGTCAAAACCGACCATTGCCGAGCCGTGCCCGAGGTTCGCTCTCACACGAGCGATCAGGGTCGTGTGGTCGCCAACTGGCTCAGGGGCATCTGCGATGTATCGACCCCCTTCGAGAACCGCTGTTCCCAGCCATCGTTTACCCGGATCACTCCCCCAATCGGCATGGCAGACGACTGTGGGCAAATGCTGATTCAACATCGGCGTAGTCCTTGAGTTAGAAGGAAATGGATGTATCCTTCCCTGCTCTTCATGATCGAAGCCGCTTCGGGTTTCAATTATTGCACTGCGGAGTTGGCGGAGGCCGTCAAGAGTTCTCCGAGATGGTCTTCGGCTCCCCGACCGAGCCTGCCGTGGCTGGTCGCTTTCCCTCTTGCAGTTCGCGAACGTATCGCTTCACAAGCGCGGGCACGACCACTCGTTGAATGAAACCCTGCACTTCAGGGCTCACTTTTCTCGCGTTGGTCTCTACTTTGGGTTTGCTTTCGGCGGGAGTCTCCATGTCTGTCCTCTGGAACAGCGGCGATAGTCTTTCCACAATAGCATTCCAACAGGGGGGCGATTTGGCTGCCCGAACGGGTTCAGGTCGGGCGGGGTGTTTCATAGGTGCGGCAACCCTTTGTGACCACCCCAGTGACCGTACTGGAGCCCCTGCGACCCGCAGGCTGCACTCGAAGTCCCATAACTAGCCCACGTCCGCCTTCGGCTCATCCCAAAACCGCGTGTGGCGGTTCCCGAACTCTATCGTGGTCTCGTACTTCTCAGGATCGTTCTGTTTCAGCCAGAGCAACTTGTAGACCGAGTCCACAGCCCGCTTCATGATGTGTTTCATCTCGTCTTGCGTGATGTGGGAATATTCGACCTTGCCAGCACAATTGGAGCACTCTTTTCCTGCGTGAACACCTTCGATGGGACCGTTGCGGAATGCCAGTGCGACGATGCCCTTGGCTTCTGCCGCTAGTTGAGGGTTCAGTCTGACTTCACGTCTTGGCATTGACTCTCCGAATAAGTCGCCTCGTTATCCTCAGCCGTCCCAGCCTGCACCTGTACCGCAAGATCGCGAAGGGTTAGAACTACAGACTGCTGGGGGCGTGGAACCGTTTTACGATATCACTCCTGATCCCCATCAGGACGATTGCCGGACTACTTTGGGCGGCATAGAATTGCGAGTCGCATGATTTGATTGGGGAGGAAACGGAGTTTCATGACACCTTTCAAAGTCCACGGGTGGTTTGGAATAGAGTATGAGAAACGCAAAGGCGGGAGGACATTGGTTTTCGACGATTTCTGGTCCGAGGCTCCAAAGCACATTATCTTGCAGACGAACGTGGGTGCTATGTGTTTGCTATCAAGACCGGACGCGGCTTGGAGCCTATATACGTCGGGAAGGCGACCAAGACCTTTAAGCAGGAGACATTTAATCCAACCAACAAACACAAGTATCACGACGGATTCTCGGAGTACGCAAGGGGCTTGCCTCTCATGTTCTTTGTCGTGCACCCCGACCAGAAGGGCAAGACAAACGAAAAGCAGATCGAAAAGATCGAACAATTCCTCATTCAGACTGGTGCTGCCAAGAACCCCGGACTTCAGAATGTCCGAGGGGCACAACGTCCCAAATGGAGTATTCGAGGGGTTGTTCGCAGCAGCGGAAAGGGTAAGCGTACTAAAGCCGAGGGATCGTTTCGCCAACTCTTTGATCTGGTAGATTAACTCGCTGGCTGCGACACAGAGAGCTATGAAGAATCTGCCCGCTATAATCGCATGTTTCCTTCTGGGTCTTTATCTGCCTCCACAATCCCCACAAGACAACCAGAATCGTCTCTTTTAGCAGATCGTAGTGGAGCATCTTGTATGGCAACAAAGCCTCCAGAATGGCAGAAGTACAAAGTGGGAAAGCCGTCAACGCAGAAAGGCCACATAGAGGAAAGTTGCACCCCAATCGAGAAGGTCTTCCATGTTTCTCACGTTTCAGATGCGTTCAGGATGTTCGAAGACGAGAAGATTCGATCTACGTTGGTATGGGACAAAAGCAGGCTCAAAAACACTCGAACTACTGTTGCTTGGCTCTCGCCAAACTTCTGGGGACCCGGTTTTCGCTACGGCAATATCAAATTCGATTTCGATTGGAAAGCACTGGTCGATGGCAAGACGTTCTATTGGGTCGAAGATATACCCGACTACAGCCCGCCTGCATTTCGAATTCTGATCACGAGAAATTCCGGTCTCGACTTGGATGTATACCCTGTCGAGAGCGGAGACGGTCCTCTGTATCACGATCTGAGTAACGATAACTGGTACGCCAACCTAAAGTTCACTGCTGAGTTCATGGTTGATCGTGACCTTCCACTGTCCGAGTGCAAGAGCGTGGGTTTCGTTAACCATCACCCACAATACTGCAATCGAGATGGCTCGAATTGCCGTGACTTGAATCAAATAGGTCGAGATGGCGGAATCAAATTGCTTGGACGACTAATCGGTCAGGGAGTTCTGAGTCGCAATCCTTCCTCGCGTAGCTTGCTTCTTCAGGGCGGGAGCCTGAACCAAGACGCCCATTATGCGTGGAAACACATTCTCTACTCATTCAGCAAAATTGAGACAACTGGCGGACTGGCAAGCACCGACGCTCCGGCTCGGCCCGTCGTTCTTGCGATGTTAGACGGACTTGGCCAAGATTCGTGGCCGAACGTAAGAGATTTAGGGTCTCTCTTCCGCAGCAAGAAAGAACTAGAAATTGCCGCCAGACAACAGGTCGCCGCTGCCTTCGATATTCCTCTGGAGAACGTCCCTGACTCAGGGGATGAATAGGATGGGATTCAGGCCGGATCACCCCGAACGACCGCCAGCCAGTCTTCAAATTCTGCAACCGACCATTTGTTCTTGGCGAGATTGCACCCGAGATGCGTGATGCTGGTGTTTGCCTTGCTGTATGCAGGGTCTTGACTGTTAAGTCGATCAGGAGAGGGTTGTAGCAGGTAGTTGCTCGACTTGGTCGCCAGCGGCCCGTTGCAAAGAAAACACAATCCCTTCTGTTCGTCCCACTTCTCACCGAACATGATGTTGAGGTCAGTCTCACCACAGGCGGTTCTGATTGGATTAACAGTCTTCTCTTCTACACCGCTGCGGGCGACTCGATTAAGAATGCCGCCAACCATCCGGCCTATTTCCGAACGGATTTCTTGGCTGAGGTTCAGAAGCGTTCGCGGTGCCGCAAATTTGCTGGCACCTGTCGGTCGCACAAAAGGAACTGGAATGAGGAAGACATCCAGAACTGCCTCACGTTCGTCTCGTTCTACCTCGACCACGTTCGCTCGATTCACGACCAGCCCAAGAAGGCTGTAGCTCTTTGGAATTAGATCGTAAGCAGACGGAAATCCCTCTATCTCGAAAATGTTAAGTGCGGGAAGAGACCAAAACCAACGGCCTCGATGGTCCTTTTGTGCCTTCTCCCAACTCTCTGCTGGAATGCACTCCCGCGTCTCTAGGATTTGATTTGGCTCAACACTTAGGGCGGAAAGGAGTCGCCCCTGATGCTGCTGGTCGGTCGTGACCGGGTTTAACGTCCCTATAATAACGATGGCATCGCGTCCCGGCTGGAACTCTCTTCGCAAGGTCTCTCCAACGGTACGCTTCGAGAATGACAACGCTGGCCAACTTGCAGAGGCGGGTTCCCACTCCGACTTGATAAATATCTTCCCGTCCGGCTTAATCAGATCACGAAGTCTCATGACTCAAGCTCCGCTCGCCGGTTTAGCGGCTTTGCGGACTTCTCGCATTGCCTTTTTGAGCGAGTCACCAAATCGGGAAAGTTCGTCAATCATGGTGTCGAGTTGTTTCGGGGTCACGTTGATGTTTTCACGCTCGTCGAGCAGCCTCTTTTGGGTAAGTTTCAGATAGTCTTCCGTGGGTATACCTTCATTGTGCAAACAGGAGTTGCGTGCCAACTCGACTTCTCGCACAGTCTCAAAACATTCGAGTCTCTCAAGGTCCACACCGAAGCGAGCTTTGTACTCGTCTATTTGCTTTAGCAATTGCGATTTCCCCTTCCCACCATAACCCTTCAGGTCGGGAGGATGCGACTTGTTCAAATTCCGACCTTTCTGCTCATCGAGGAATGATTTCGTGAGACTGGCGAGGAGGGCGAGTGCCATCGCAGCAAGAGCCTCTTGCTGATCGAGCCAACGGTAATTCTCATAGTCGATTAGTTGGGCGTCCCATTTAGTTGGGCGTCCCATTCACGTTCGTCATCGTCCGGGCGATCCTTTTTCCCCAATTCTGCTTCAAGTTGTTTCTTCCCCGCGTGATATGCATCGTCTAGAACTTGATGGGCAGCGTGGTGAGCCTCACGCACACGATGATGCAGTGACTCCTGATACTGCCCCAACTCGAAGTCCAACCAATCAATGTTCCAAGCCATGTGGTTGCCTGATTTTCAGCTACGCCAAAGTCGAAGTCAACGGACTTATAATTGAAGAATGAGCACCGTACCCGCAACGCCCGTCACTCCGAATCCGGTTGATGAAAACACACTGCTCGTCGAATTCGAGCGGAAGAACATCCCCGACGACTATCGGGGGTACTACGCAGCGAAGCGGCAGAACTTCTTCGCAAGCATCCAAGGTTTCCGAGAGATGTGGGACTTGTATCTCAGGCTGGACGCGGTATGGCTGCGAGGATTCAAAGACCTTTACGTCGCCACTGATCCGAACACGATGTTCCCACTCCTGCTCTACATCAACGCACATGCGAAAATCCGTGTCGCACTGGAACTCGCATTCGCAGGCTGTCTGGCTGAGGCTCGGTCGATCCTTCGTGATGCGGTTGAGTTCGTCGCACATGCTCACTCGATGGTCGGCGATCCCGAACTTCAGAAGACGTGGTTGAGCAAGAATGACGACAACACGGCACTCGAAGCATTCAAGGATGCTTTCGAGCGGCATAAGAAGGATGGCCTCTTCAAAGGACTCGATGAGCTTCACAGGGTGTGGGGCCAATTGTCTGAGACAGGATCACACGCCAACATCACTGCTCTCGTGGACCGCTTTGTCCAAGTCACCGATGAGAAGCATGTCACGTTCAAACTCAACTACACTGGCGTCGAGGATGAGAGAATTTGGAGACAGTCGATCTTTGGGATGATCTTGACCTGTTCGACCATGTTGTTAACGTTTCTCACCGATTACGACAGTCGGCTCAAGCTCGATGACATTTTGATGCGAATGCGGGAAGAGTGCAATCAGGCCAAAGAGCAGGTCCGAGAATGGCTGAAAGTTCGCTATAAAATCGAACCGCCTCGTGGGATTCACCCAGCACCGAAGCCAACGATTTATCGACCATGACCACGAGCGCTACTGAAAAAGGGGAGAATTGAGGAATGGTGGACATCACCCTTCAAGCTCACTGTGCGATTTGTAACAAGACTGTCAGCGTCTCGCCCTTGATGAATCGAGATGATCTTGTCGCGGTGCTCAAACGAGGCGGGGATGTCAGGGTCATGCACGTTGCTATTGAAGGCGACCATATCTGGAGTTTGGACTCTCGGGACAAACAGAACCTCAGCAACGCAATTGACAAAGGCTTGGTTTAGAGTGGCGGATTCAGCCACTACCCGGTCAGCCGTCGGGTCAACCACGTCGTCAACGATAACGCCGAGTGCTAGGCACCTATGAATTTGTCTGAGATGCAGCCGGACTCTTCTGATGAACAGCAGACCGAAGCGAATTACTAGGAATTCACTCCTTGGAGAGCAGGGCATCGCTCTGATTCATCAGCGTGTACTTGAGATGGGCTATCTCTGGTATCCAACCGGAGCAGTGGAGGCCGGGATCGACGGGTTAATAGAACTTCGAGACCCAACCACGGGTGCAGTTCGTAATTCAATTGTGCAAGTCCAAAGTAAAGCGACGGACTCCGACTTCGACGGTGAAACGAGCGGCGGGTTCTTCTTCGTCTGTGATGAACGCGATCTCGACTACTGGTTGAATGGGAATGCACCCGTCATTCTCGTCCGTTCTCGACCGAAGACCCAAGAGGCGTACTGGGTCTCGATCAAGGACTATTTCGCTGATCCCGTGAGTCGCAAGAGTCGAAAGATCGTTTTCGACAAAGAGAAAAATAAATTCGATAAGTTCGCCCAGCAAGCTGTCTGGAGCCTCGCCATCCCGAGAGATTCTGGCGTTTTTCGTCCGCCGCTACCCAAGACGGAGCTACTGCATTCCAGTCTCTTGCCTGTTGTCAAATTCACAGACAAGCTCTTCGTCGCCGAGACAGAATACACACTACCCAGCCAGATATGGGCAGAGTTCAAGCGGCTCGATGTGAGGGCTGGCGGTGAATGGTTCTTGCAGGACGGACGCATCCTTAGTTTTCAGCCGTTGGACGAGTTTCCGTTTTCTAACATTTGTGACAACGGAACGATTGAAACTTTTGATACAAGCGAGTGGGCGTCATCCGAATCACCAGATCGACTCCGCGAATTCGTGAGACTACTGAATCGTTGCCTGTCGGCAAAGCTCTTCAAGATCGGCGTGAAGTTCGACCGAGGTTACAACCACTATTACTTCAGGGCAACCGACGATCTATCAACGCGAAAGGTGCGGTACATAAGTCTGCGTAATCGTCAGACTCGCCGGGAAGTCTTCAAGGGATACGCCAGCAAAATTACACCAGATCGAATCAGCTACTATCGTCACTCAGCATTCGAGGGTCAGTTTCTTCGCTTTGATGAGTCTTGGTTCCTCCAGATCACGCCGACGTATCGGTTTACGTTTAATGGTCACCATATTTCCGGCAGTGCTAGTGAACGTTTGAAGGGAATCAAGCGGCTAGAGCGTAACGGTGCTGTGCTAGGACAACTTGTGATGTGGGCTGCGATGCTGAATACGGCACCTGATCTCTTCGGCGATTACCTGTTCCTTCATTTTGGCGTTCTCCAGCCGTTTCGGTTCGACTATGGTATCGAAGACTCCCAGTGGCTTCCGAAGGAAGAACCAGACGAAGCAGCGAATCTCGCTGACACCGAGGAATTGTTGTCATGAAGGTGGGATTCATCCACGAGCCGGAGTTGGAGTTCGGAACTGGGAGGCACATTGACGTTCGCTTCGGACTCATGAACTACGGCCCGCTGGACATCGGCGATTCCACAGCACCCAAAGAGATACGGGTCGGAATTGTCGGAACGACCGAGACTGTTGAGGGACTCGTTCGCTGGCTTGAGGCTTGCAAGGGCGAAATTCCTGCAAAGGTCAGCAATCAACCTAACTTGTTCCCCCGGTTTCCGGGCTTCCGTACTGACAACAATTGGCACGCGAGTCTGGACCTTGATCCGAAATTGCAGGAAACAATCCCACAAAAGGAGTTTGAAAAGTTAGCCATCACGGGAAAAGCCGATGAGTTAGTGACGACCGCCTCCTCGTGGTTCATCGACCGATTCAAGTATCTCGACGAGACCTACAAAGTCGATGTATTGATCTGTGCTGCCCCCATGCAACTTGTTCCCCGGATCGGGGATGACAGTGGCCCGACTGCCGTGGAAGGCACTGCGGAATCTGCTTCCGATGAGCACACTTTAGATTTTCATCATCATCTGAAAGCCAAGGCAATGTCGATTTCCAAGCCGATCCAGATCGTCTTGCCCATGACTTACGACGAGTCCAAACGCCTGAAGCTCAAGCGGAACCCTCTGGCAGTGCGGAAATTACAGGACGAAGCAACTCGTGCATGGAATATTCACACAGCCCTCTACTACAAAGCGAAGGGCATTCCTTGGCGGTTGCCGCGTGACGCGAGTCAATTCACAACGTGCTATGTAGGAGTCAGTTTCTACGAGAGCCTCGACAAGACGAAGCTGTTGACGAGCGTAGCTGAGGTATTCAATCAGCGGGGCGAAGGCATGGTTGTCAGAGGCGGGCCTGCCAAACTCGTGAAGGAAGATCGACAGGTTCACATCGAAGGAACAGTAGCCCATGATCTTCTCACGAACGCCCTTGAGACATATCGTACTGTCCATCACAACATGCCTGCTCGGCTCGTCATTCACAAGACCTCAAGATTCAATGCTGCCGAGGAGGATGGTTTTCGTACGGCGGCGAAGAAGGCGGGCATTCACACGCTTGAGATGGTCAGCGTTCACGATTCGCCTGTTCGTCTTTTTCGGGACGGAAAATATCCTCCCCTGCGAGGAACCATGATGGCGTTAGATGACAAGACTGCGACTCTATACACTCGTGGGAGCGTTGAGTTTTTCTCAACCTATCCGGGGATGTACGTGCCCGTGTCGTTAGGATTTCGGCTGGAGGAAGCGGAGCAGACTCTTCGGTTCCACGCCCAAGAGATTCTCGCTCTCAGTAAGATGAATTGGAACAATACTCAGTTCGATGGGTTTGAACCCATCACAATTCGTGCTGCTCGACAGGTCGGCAAGATTTTGAAATACGTGGGCGAACACGATCCCATGCAGGCCCACTATAGCTTCTATATGTAGGGGCGACAGTGTCCGCTTCAGGAGTTCTGTTCGTGGGCATTCCCAGCAGCGGCAGTTATGATCCCGTTCACTTCCGTCGTCTTCTTTGCGATCCGGTATTCCCATCGACCGTAGCTGCCTTCCGCGTTTACAGCCGAAACCCAACGCTCCGCAGCAGCACGTTTCACATCTTCAAGCGGGTCGTAGCCTTTGGTCTCCAAGATGACGTGAAGGGGCGAGTCGTTTTTCAGTCGGATGATGAAGTCGGGCATGTAGTCATGCATCTGCCCGTTGTACAAGTACGGAACTGCGAATCCGAGCCCAGCGTTCTTCACGAACGAATACACCGCGTTGTGCTTGTCGATGTAATAGGCAGCAGACTGTTCCCATCTCTTCGTGTCCGGCACGACGTAATTGACGTGGCTTCTCACAATTTCCACGGGGTCGCGGCTAGTCCAGTAATCAACATCAGCCGTCGAGCCGGGGCCGCGTGTGGACTCGTAGCGGGGAACTTCTGGTGCTTCCCCCTCTGACGTGTCGGGACGCAGGGCCTCCAGCAGAATTTCGACAAGCCAGCCGTAGTATGGAGCCAAGAACAAATCCTTCAGGTCGGCTGGCGGGTGAACTTTGACTTTCTCATTCAGGTAACGCGAAACGATCTGTACTAGCTGAGGGAAGAGAACGTGACTCGGTACTGTACATTTCGGTTGGGCCAAGCAATCCCGAGTGAACGACTTCGCCAGATCAAAAACCAGTTCTTGGAGCCGTCGCCCTTGACGAAACTCTTTTAACGACACATCGCTGGCACGCCCCGGACCGCTGAGGGACAGGCGACCCATGTTGTTCACGTTCAAACCCTTCATTTCGACTTCGGGCGGAATGCGGTCAGGTTGAAGTTCCAGTGAAGGCACGCTCGTCCAATCGACTGTGATCTTGTTTCGTATTGCTTGCGTGTAGCCTTCAACGCGAGGGAATCGGATTTCGTACTCCGCTCGATTGGGCAAGGCGTGTACATGATAGCGTTTGATTCTCGGTGCAGAAGCTCCAGCTTTGCTTGCCTTGAACGGAATGACTTCGAACGGAACGCCGAAGACCTGAGCGATCTCTTCGGTGAACTTTCCGTCATCATTCAATTCGTAGCTGGCACGTCGCAGGCCGCGACCGACCACCTGCTCACAGAGCAACTGCGACATGAATGGGCGAAGTCCAACGATGTGGGTTACGGTGTTACAGTCCCAGCCTTCCGTAAGCATTCCCACGCTCACGATGCATCGGACATCGCGGCCCGGAGGGTGCAGCGGTCTCTCCAGTTTTTTCGCTAGTTCCTCAAATCCCTCGGGGAAGATCGGCCTGCCCTGTCGGTCGCTGGGCCAGTCCGTCTTTCCCACAGTGTCTAGGGTCAACCGCATCCATCGGGATTCGTCACTCTTCGCTTCTCCCGTATCCGTTTCATGCACGACCTTGGAATCAACACGGATCGTGTTTATCTTTCCATCCCGATTGCGAAAGCCCTCGATCTTTGCGGGTGGAATGCCGATGGGAGCCACGTCATTCGCGAACCAGTCGTAAAACACCTTCGCAATCGTGGTGTTCTTGCAAACGAGAATAAAGACTGGCGGACGCGGATCGCTACCGACCTTCTTCCATTCCTCTCTCAACGCTTCCCATCTAGCACCCAAGATCGCAATAGGGTGATGTGCGTACTTGAGAATGGCTTCAGGCTTTGGACTGCCCTTCTTGCCGCCACGCTCGGCAGGCGTCAAGTGCGGCAAAATCCATTGCCAAATGTTGAAGTAGCCCGGTATTTCGGCTCCCGTGGTGTCTCGAACGGCTAACTGCGGAATCTTCACCAAACCTGCTTCAATCGCATCAATCAGTCCGAAGTCGCTGACGACCCACGGGAAGGGCTTGTTCGTTTCCCGCCCGACTCTGCCCAAAAAATAAGGTGTGGCTGAAAGATCAATGCAGATGTTGATCCCGCGTAGCTTTTGGACTTTATCCAGACCATCAATCCAGATGGTCGCCTCCTGAAAGAACTCGTCGGCCTCTTCCGTGTCTCCAAACTCATCCTCCTCCCCCAATTCCGGCTCGTCACGTCTGATCCGATATGCGTGGTGAGCTTCGTCATTAAATACCAGAATGTTTTGCTTTCCACCGACCTCGCGTCCCAGAACACGGTTGAGGATGGAAGTGTCGCTTTCGTAGTAGCGGGTAGATTCGACTTTGACTTTGTTAAGATTGCCTTGCTTGTCACGCTCTTCTTCAATCACAACCAATATTCCAGCGGCTACTTGGTGTTCATAATCCTTGAGAGTCAGGTATCGGCTGCCCCGAGCGGTTGTGGTTTTGCTGCCGATGTTGATCGTCTCTTTCACCCGAACTGGAACGCCCGCCTTAATGACCTTTCCGCCGACTCCACCTGACTGCATTGACTGAGGCTCGAACACGTGCCAGTTATTGACCAGAACTTTGCCTTGGGTCATCAACGGTATGAGATGAGAAGGCACAAGATCACGGGTTCGGTAGATACTGGCTTCGCCGTTCTCAGGATTTAGCTCAGCAAGCCGTTGCCGAATCGTCACGTTTGGGCAGACTACTAGGACCACATCAGAAAATCTGGCGTCACCACGGTTATTTACCTTGTTGAGGATGCTCCAAGATGCCAGCATCCCCATGACCGTTGTCTTTCCACCGCCCGTTGCCATTTTGCAGGCGTAACGCAGAAATCCAGCGTAGCCTTCCGCTTTGCGGTCATCACTAGGCTCGTCGCGTGGCACTTCAATGCCTTGCAGAAAGTCGGCTCTGGCTTCCGTGAGAAAAATGATAGCCAATGCAGCTTCAATCTGTGCGAAGAACAGTCGCTTCTCCCTGCCCTCTCGCGTCCACCATTGGATCAGTTCCAGAGTCGTGCGGCTGACGCCGGGATAGCCCTGAGATTTCCAGTCCGCAACTCGCTCTCGCACGAGGTTTACAAGAATTAGCTCGTACCCAGAGGGATATTCTTTGGAGGGCCGAAGGAGTTTTTCGTCGGTCTTCCACGGCTCCTTTTGGTCGCGAGGAGGGAACACAAAGGACGGACGCCGACCGTCAGCTAGGATGGGGGCCTCACCCTCTTTGATGTACCAGTAGCGAGTGGGCTTCTCAAACGGGCTGTTGAGAATCGGTTCGTTGACCTCGGAAACGGTGAAGCCGCTCATTTCTTTGCCTCTTTGACGGGCTTCACGATCAGGAGTTCGTTTCCTCGGTCGTCAATTACCTTCACAGCAACCTGCCCATTCTCGCCGATCTCAAAGGGAGCACTAACCGTGCCTGCCAAGTGATCCCAAATTGTTTCCTCGTAATCGCCCCGAAGTGCTTTCTTAAGGTTCTCCCACGCTCCCGTGCGTGGGAAAAAGACCTGTGATGCATGGAAGCACAGTCCGTTGTAGTCCGCGTCCAAGAGCCATGCTGGAACGTCGTCGCCTTTACGATGGTTAACCTCTAGCGTTGTTGGGTCAAAAACATCCATTCCGAGGAGTTCCACTTCGTATTTTGTGGGGTCGTCTTTCTCCTTCGGTTTCACCTTTCGCAATTCCGCTTCGGGCATTCCGCAAACACTGAAAACTTGGCTAGAGCGGGTGTTTTTCAAAAGATCACTCATTATCAAGTCTGCCGTTGCTTGAACGTAGGTAGCAGGGATGTTCACCACGCTGTCGCACTTCTCAATCAACTCCCGAGCATTGGGCTGAATCGCAAACCCGATGACGTACAAATGGGTGTAGTTCTTCGCCCGTGCTTCGCGGGCGGCTTCGTACACCAGCTTCTCGCTGACGGCTCCGTTCTCAGGGCCGAAGACAAATGCCACAGGCTTTTCGGTTCCGTTCGCTATGACGGCCTCTGCGGACAGTGAAAGGCTCTTCGCGGGGGGGCGAACGCTCTTCAGTGTGACGGTACGATTGCCTTCGAGTCGAAGGACGGGAGTCTTACGCAAAATCTCCACCATTCGGTCAACGAAGGAACCGTCTGCTCCAGTCCCAGCGATGCCTGTAGCGGTAGCTTCCTCCCAATCTCGGGGTGTGGGGATTGTAGCTTCGACGCAGAAGGGACCAGACACACGAATAATCTTCGCGTCGAATTCAGGTCGATCAACTAAGACTTCTTCTTCGGAAGGCTCGTCATTCGCAATGGACTTGAGCATGACGTGCGGGACGATACCACCGACTTCATCGCCTTTGTTACTCTGCCTTCGTATGTACACGAACCCTGCTGCTGGGCCACGAAGTTCATCTTTCAACTCCCACCAATCGTATGTCGCGGTCAGTATCCGCTGACGGGCAAGAGCGAGAGGCACACGACTTGTGTCAATCGTGACCCACCGTCGCCCCCACTGCTCTGCACAATATGCAGTTGTACCGCTTCCACAAGTAGGATCAAGGACAAGATCGCCCGGATCGGTTGTCATCAGCAAACATCGCTGAACGACTTTCTGCACCGTTTGCACGACGTATAACTTTTGCTCAAACCAGCCACGGGCTGCCGTGTCAGTCCAAACATTCGAGATCGGTGAGACGGGAAAATCATCGAAATATCTGACGTAACGCAACGTGACGCCTTGTACGATTAGCCGTCCCCGATCCTTGAGACGATCTAGCCCCTCCTTGGTGGTCTTCCAGTGGCCTCCCTTTGGAAAGAAGTCCTTCCCGTCAAACTGATAGGTGAACGTCCCTGTTGAAGACACATCAGCAGAGGTAAGGTTGTCAGGAATAAAAAAACGTGCTCCGCTTGGCAGCAAAGACGTGTTGTCGCTTTCTTCCTTTGTAAGCCTACGACGAGTTCCGTCTGGTAGCTCAACCCATGAGTATTCGCCCGAGCCAGTTCCACCACGTTCCTTGGTGAGAAAAAGCTGGTGATACTTAACGTGCTCCTTGTCTTTGGCGTACCAAAGCAGGTAGTCCGCAACCGAAGGAAGTCGTGCATCCGCCTGCCCCCCAGTCTTACTGAACGGAATCACACCACAAAAGTGGCCGCTACCAAAAACCTCGTCCATCAGTTCCCGCACGTGGTGCAGGTTTTCATCACTGATTTGAACGAACACGCTGCCAGTAGAAGCCAACAACTCCCGTGCAAGGAGCAATCGATCACGCAAATACGTCAGATATGAGTGCAACCCTAGTTCCCAAGTGTCTCGGTACGCCTGCACCATTTCTGGCTCACGAGTCATATCCTCATCGTCGTTGTGCGTGACTTCGCGATCTCTAACGAACGGTTGAAAATTTGATCCGAACCTCACGCCGTAAGGCGGATCAATGTAAATCATCTGAAACTGCCCGCCTAGATTCTCATAGTGCAGCAGCGAGTTCATCACAACCAGAGAGTCGCCCAAGATCATTCGGTTGACCCATTTGTCCTTGTGCTCATACGCACGCAGCACTTGGTCGGTGATGGAGTGTTGCGGATCGCCGAACAGATCGAACATGTCTGTTTGCTTGTCCCGCTTGTGGCCTTTCAGAGTTTCGAGAATCGCTTTCGTGGACAGACGTTCATGGATAAACAGGGGAAGTGTGGGCACATCAAATGACAGGCGTTCTGCCTTCCCTGACCAATTCAGGAACGGCTTGCTCATTGCCTTGAGTTCACGCACGACCTTCTGAGCCGCAATGACGTGAGCAGTAGCTTCCTTCGTTTCTGGCTTGCCGTTGAGCTTCTTACGTGCCTCTGAAAGTTCGACCTCGGCCTTGGCGATGCGGGCTTCGCCTCGCTCACGGGCTGCATTCTGCCCATCCCACTCAAGAATGGGTGAAAGCGAGTCATCGTAGCGGTACTTCTTGGGCGGCAATTTCTTCTTGAACTCGGATTGCGTGCCCACTTCGGGCCGCATCGGACTCTCGGACTCAGGATGCTTGTAGCTTTTTGCGACCTTGCTTTTGGGCGAGACTGTGGCGATGCGGGTACGAGCCATTCGACAGAACTCCGTACAAGATATGGGGGAAGAGAACTGGGTAGATTACACCACCGAAGTGCACGGGTGCACAGGCATCTACAGAGGCGTGCTATTGCTGCATTCTCGGTGCAGTGGGTGTAAAATCTGGGGGTATGTACCCGAATCTTGAAGCCAATTTGCAAAACGGCGACATGATTGAAGTCGTCGGGCAGTTTCCATTCCCACGGCACGTTGGAATCTATACCAGCGGACGCGGGGTTGTTCATAACCACAAGTCGTGCTGCGTTCAACTCACTGACCTTCAAACCTTCTCAGGCGGGAAACCCGTTCGGATCATCTCGCGTGTTGTGGGTTCGTGGTTTCAGCAAGAGCAAGCCGTACAACGAGCGTTGAGTTTAATCGGCAAGCCCTATAATCTGCTGAACTTCAATTGCGAGCACGCGGCCTACTACGCCCAAACAGGCGTACCAAAGAGTCCGCAATTGGGTTTTGCGTTTGGCATGTTGTGTCTGCTGGCCGTTCTCGGCGTGGCACTCTCTGACGCCTAGGGACGCCGAGACTCTGAACAGATCAGATCGACTGAAGCCTTTCAAGAAGCCTGACCAACGCCAGCGTGTCTTTGCCGCAGTAGTCCAGCAGAGCCGTCATTTTCCTTTCACGCTCGGACTTATCCAGTCCGCCTCGCACCAGCGATTCCCAAGCCAGCCCAGCGTCCTGCCCGTTGGCGACCGCCATGCCGTCATAGCTCATGTCGGGAACAAGAGCAGGCAGCACCGCCTTCAGGGAAAACGACCCTGCGAAGGCTGGATGGTAGACGTGGTTCCTGACGACGGAAAGCAAGTCCCAGAGACGACCGTGAATCGTTTTGATCCGTTTCGCGAACTCGGGCAGCCACGCCGCGAGTTCCGAGAGCCGCTGTGATTCAAACGCGGCGTAGACAACGATACTGCCGCTCTCCCCGACTGCACCGCACAGGGAAGTGATGAACTCGCGTCGGGGATCGCCAACATCGGTCGCCAAGAATTCGTAATGCTCAGGTTCCGCTTCAGACTGCCTCTGTACGTGGAGAGACCACTGGAAAGGAAGTTGATCGAACGGACGCATTCCCGAAAACCTTGGGATCGCAGGATTCACACTCTCAAAATCCATGAAATAGAGAGGGTACTTCAGGCTCTCCAACTCCTTGCCGAGTTCTGGACTGAACCACGGCTGCCCCGTCTGCACGCTCGTGCAAGCAATTCGCTGCCGCTCGCTTAAAGCGAAGTCGTCAGGGACATCGCGGATCGACTCGACGCCCAGTTCCTCCAGTTCCTCGGCGGCACTAGCATGGAGTCGGGGCAGATACCCGATGTGATCGTTTGGGAGCGGAGGATTGCAGCGGTCGAAAAACTCGCACGTGATCGGATTGGTGCAATGCGGCCCAGTCGGAATCTCGGGCGGGTTCGGCATCGCAAGGACGCGAAGTTCCGACCGTAACTGGAACGTGAGCTTGGGCACCAACCTCTCGACTCGTCGTGTCAGGTTCTTGATCCTGAAGAACCGCCAGACATCTATCGAGTCTCCCTGATACACATAGTTCCGATTGACGTGGGCGAGGCACGAGGAGGCCAAGTCCAGCCCCGACCGAGAGACCACACGGTGCTGAATCGCCACGTCGTCAAGATGCTCTTCTTTTGGCGAAGCGGTGGACTTGACCTCGATCAGACGCCATCTGCCGTCTCGACGGCGGTGCAGGATGTCCACTCGTACAAATACACCGCCGTCCTCAAATGCGGCTTCGAAAATAGCGGGAACCTCGGGGTTTGCGATTAGCTCGCGTGTCGTTCGGATCGCCTGCTCGGGATCGCGAGAACTGACTTCCACGCCGCCCGCGAAGAGCTGACGTGCCAGTCTGCCCACCTCGCCGCCCTGCTCCATGATGGCGACCGCTGGGGCGTCAGGCGACCCAGTCAGTTCAGGTTCATGCACCTGCCAATACAAACGCTTGAGGCACTGCACACCTGCCATGTACTTCGATTTCGAGATTGTGATCGGCACTGTGCTTATTCCTCGTCTTGACTGCCGTGCAAACAATGCAAGCAGCGATAATGGCTATCGGTTCCCAGCGTGGTCTGTTTCGGTAGGCGCAATTCCTCTTTGATCTTCGCAATCAGCTTCTTGCGCTTGAGGATGCAGCGATCAGCTAGAAGCGTGAAAGTGTTGGTGCTCGGGCTGTACATCGACCTGCCGCGTGCGTGTTCTTCGTACTCCGTTCCGGCTGGAGCCTTGCCGAACTCCTGCCAACGTTCCCAGACGCGAATCTGGCTGCCCGGATAGTTCAAGTGATCGCCGTACTGCTCGCATTCGCTCAGCGGGGCACTCTCAATAAGCAGTTTGCCATCGACCAACCAAAAGACACCCAATCGCGCTTCTGTTTTCGCATCGTGCTTCTTACCAGCAGCGGGCTTTGGCATCTGGCTGATCCTCCGTTCTAGTTCTGACGGTCTCAAGCTCGCGTACTCAAGCAAAAAGCACGTCACGGGAACTTCAGGTCGTACGCACATTCCACAAATTGCCGCCACGTTACGTGTCGCGTGTGGACTACATCTTCGCGCTCTGGGAGCATAAGCAGAAAAAGTTCCTCATCGGAAGCCTCAAGGACACGCCACAAGCCTCCCTCGTCGTCAGCAATGATCGCTCCGTGCTCAATCTCGATCCTCATTACCCGATCCTCGCTGCGGACAGTTCACTTCCAGCGGGCATTTTCCTTCCCACAGCACTCTCGCAGAGTTCCTGCAATCTCTCCCGGTACTTGGCGACCAGCAACTTACTCATCGTCGCCGCCAATCAGGAGTCTCGGTAATTAGCCCCGCAGACTCCAGCACGTCCAACAACTCCTGCGTGGTGACCCTCTGCCAGCCCTGCCCTGTCGTCATCGGGATAGTGGCATACTTGAGAACAAACTTCGGTAGGTCTTTGTCCCACAGATTTTCGTTATCGTCGATGGTGAACCACCCGATGCCTTCGATCTCGACGGCGATCTGTCGTTTGCCCGTGGGCTTACCGTCGCTCATCTCGGGCTGTACACGGATGCTCCGAATGACCTCACCATTCAAACAAAAGCGAAATTCAGGCTCCATTTAATCCTCCGAGAAAGTCTACGCACCCGCCGATTGAAGGTCGTTGCTGGAAACTGTTGCTGATCGTGATGGCTTGTTCTGCACAGGACTTTCGCAAAGCCTCTCCAACCGTCCTTTATATTTGGCGACCAGCCCCGAGACGGATTGGATCGCCTTCGATGCCTTTCCCAACTCCTTCTCAATCGCATCAATGTCGGCAAACGTGCGGCGGACTTCCTCCGCAAGGGCGGCGTTCCTCTGGAGAAAATCGGGGCCTTCAGTCCGCATCCTTTCCAGTAAGGGTCTCAGCACTTCGAGATCACGAGGAAGCCACTGGCGGGTAGTTCGTAGCACCCAAATGCCGTCCTCCTCCTGCCCCCAGCGGCACTCGCGATCAATCTGCCGAAGCTGGCACTCGTCTTTTGCGACGATGATCCCGACAGTGATGTTTCGCTCCTTGGCGTCACGGATCAGTTTCTTGATGTCAGCCTCGGTGACGCCAGATTCCTTGTCTTTGGTGTCTACCACCATGCGGGGCTCAAGGGGGGCACCGCTAGGGTCACGCAACGCCAAGATGTAGTCACCGTGCTTGGGAAGCTTCTCGCTGAGGGACATGCCCGCCCATGTTCTCGCCTCGTCAGCGAAGTCCTTCTCTTGGAGTCTGCCTATTCGTGCCGCTTTGGACATTTCGGCTTCCAACTTCTGATTCCGCTCTCGAAGCTGGCTGATCTCCTTAAAATAGTCTTCGACTCGACGGGTGAGGTCTTGCTTCTGCGAATGCTCTGAGCGGAGCTTAGTTTCCAGTTCCGCCCGCACCTGTTGGACATCGAGAGCCTTTCGCTCGTCGGCGACTCGTGCAGCAGACTCGAATTCTTTGAGCCGACCACCGAGTGTCTGGAGTTCATTTCGATGGCGCTGCTCGATCTCTGCGGTTCGCTTCGTAAGTTCGGTCTCGAAACGAGCCCAGACAGTCTGCTCATCGCGGTGGTGCTTTTGGAGGAGCAGGCGGAAGGCTTCTTCCGCACTGAGTTGGGCAACGCGGGCGAAGTCTTTTACACCGAGACGATCCAGAACCTCAGTTCGCTTCAGATTGCCTTCGCCCAAACAGAGCGGGCACTCGATGGCGTCGGTGGGCATTGGTGATCGTGTGCTCAGATAGCCTCCAAGAGGGTGGAAGAAAAGGGGGGAGGTTTGAGGGAACAGATTCCGCTACTTCTTGTTGTGCTTGCCGATCACGAGACCGGGATCGGCGCTGTTGATAGAAATTAAACGGTCGTGCTCATCGCGAGTGGTGTTGAATCGGTCGCTGGTGCTCCCAGTGATGTTGTTCTGTTCGTCCCTGACGATTGTCTCGAACGAACCAACGTAGCCCGTCGTGATCGAGCCGATGATCCTGCGCTTTCCGTCCCGAATAAATTCCTTCTCTAGTGACATGTGTCCTCCTACGTATATATACCAACGGCGTTCGCAGAATCGATAGGAATCCCCAGAATATTTTCAGGAGTAGCACGCGTGTAGCCAACTTTTTGCTCAAGTTTCTATCGATTTTCGAAATCAACTGGGTATAACAGCAATGCAGGTGAATGCGTGCCCGACGACTACGGCGAAGAGGAGATCAGCGTCGATGTTCTCATCGAAGAACAGCGGAGCCTCGCGCACTCTAAGAATCCCTTTGAGCGGGTGGTCGGCTCGCTCTGCATCGGTGCGATTTTGAAGGAACGACTTGTGGGGTTGCCCAACAGCACCATCAGCCGACTTATGACCGAACACATCTGGAGCCAAATGAATCTTCTCGGGCCTGAAAGTGTAATCGTCGAAATTGCCAGCGAGCGGCTCCTCCATTCCTCCCCCTTGCAAGTCAAAAACTCAAAGGAGAACCCAAGCGAATGAAGACAGCAGCCATCTACGCCAGAGTAAGTACGACGGATCAGCACGTCGAGTCGCAGTTGTACGACCTCCGGCAGCTTGCGGCAGACCGAGGCTTCGAGGTTGTGCAGGAATATCAAGATTGGGGAATCTCGGGACGCAAGGCGAGGCGTCCGGGCCTAGATAAGCT